>Ga0308163_10004538_pt1 | contig 10986 bp, 13 predicted proteins | sample PhyTR1_FD_201037 | JGI IMG/M metagenome (GOLD analysis project Ga0308163, IMG submission 201037) | Phyllosphere microbial communities from UC Gill Tract Community Farm, Albany, California, United States - DLSLT.R1 | ecosystem: Host-associated > Plants > Phyllosphere > Unclassified | place: USA... | reverse complement strand
TTTTTTGTAAGCATCGATTTTGACTTCCGAAATCAAAGCCACAGAATCACTCTTCTGAGAAAAATAAAAAATGCTGGAAAACAAAAAGAGGAAGGAGAAATTTTTCATTATCTGAGCACAGAAATCATTGTGCCGAAAAGCAGTAACCGTTAAAAAATTCACAAAAAAACAATTCTTAACTTACATCAATGTCAGATTTGTCTCGGCACTATAAATTTGCAGTATAATTAATCAACAAAATATTAAAATTATGGCAACTAAATGGTTATTGGACCCAACTCATAGCGAAATTACTTTCAAAGTAAAACACCTGATGATCTCCAACGTCAAAGGAGAATTTACCACTTTCAACGCAGAGATCGAGGCAGAAGATGACACATTCGCAAGCGCAAAAGTTTCCGCTTTCATCGATACAGATTCTATCTTCACCAACAATGCAGACAGAGATACACATTTGAAATCTGCAGAATTCTTCAATGCAGAAGCCAATCCAAAAATCACTTTCGAAGCTACTACTTTGAACGGCGATGTGACTGGAAACCTAACATTGAACGGCATTACCAAAGAAATCAGTTTGGACGTAGACTTCGGAGGAATCAATTCTGATCCTTGGGGCAACACAAAAGCAGGTTTCTCTTTCGAAGGAAAAATCAAAAGAAGCGACTTCGGATTGACTTGGAACGCAGCCCTGGAAACAGGCGGTGTAATGGTAAGCGAAGACGTAAAAATTGCAGGAGAACTGCAGTTCGTAAAACAATAATACATCATAGTATTTTTTATAGTTTGAGTTTTTTGAAGTGTGAACAAGGGCAACTTTGTTCACGCTTTTTAATTTTAATTGCAGTGATTTGGGCAGCTTTATCCGCCTTCCACTCCCGCTTTTTTGCTCGTCGTTCCTCCTCAAAAAAAGAGCTCCGTTCAAGTCGGGCTGCAGATTCTACATACAAACGGTATTAGACACAACTACCAAGTTTGTATTTCTGTAAAAAATTAGACTGTCGAGATTCCTCCGGAATGACAATATCGTGTTTGAAATCTGCTTTATCTGCAAAATCTGCGAGAAGAAGTTTCATTAAAATTATTATCTCAACCCTAAAGGGAGTAATTTTAATTAAATTTTCAAATCATTTTCTCCCTTTAGGGTTGGGGTAAAAAAAGATTTTAAAATATATTTTACATTAATACATTTTACAAAATAAAAATGAACCTCAACGATCTTTCCAACATCTCCTCCAACTTCAAAACCACCCAAAAGATGCCCGTCCTTTTCCTGGGACACGGCTCTCCGATGAACGCTATCGAAGAAAATATTTTTGTGCAGGGTTTCCGAAATATCAGTAAAGAAATCCCGAAACCGAACGCCATTATTTGTATTTCGGCGCATTGGTTTACCAATGGAACCTTCGTCACTGCGATGGAACTTCCCAAGACCATTCACGATTTTGGAGGTTTTCCGCAAGCCTTGTTTGATGTCCAATATCCCGCAAAAGGGAGCCCTGAATTGGCAAAGGAAACTGCAGAATTATTGTCACCTGTTATGGTGGAGGAAGACCACAATTGGGGATTGGATCACGGCGCGTGGTCGGTTCTTCGGCATCTTTATCCCGATGCGGATATTCCGGTCATTCAGTTGAGTATCGATTATACAAAACCGCCACAATATCACTTTGAATTAGCCAAGAAATTATCTAAACTCAGGGAAAAAGGAATCTTGATTGTCGGAAGCGGAAACATTGTTCACAACCTCAGATTGATCGACTGGAAAAATATTGATACCGTTGGAGCCGGCTGGGATTGGGCGATAGAAGCCCGGGAGAAAACCAACAATTGGCTTCTGGATGGCGATTTCCAGAAACTCATCGATTATCAGAAACAGGGCACTTTCTTGCAATATGCTGTTCCAACTCCTGACCATTATTTACCATTAATTTATAATCTCGGACTGAAAGATAAATCGGAAGACCTCTCGCTATTCAACGATTCTTTGATTGGCGGCTCACTGAGTATGACTTCGATAAAAATCGGATAATTCTGACTCAGTCCACTTTTTTATAACTAAAAAATTAGTAATATTGTTTTAATGAAAAGAATATTACTTTTTTGCATTTACTTAGGTTTCGTTTGTAGCTTTTTTTCCCAAACTATTTCAGGAAAAATCCAGACGGAAAGCGGTTCAGCCATTTCCGACGTCAATGTCTATCTGGATGGGACAAAGATCTCAACAGTTTCTACGAGTGACGGACGTTTCACGCTGGATATTCATGGCCAGAAAAGCGGCAATTTAATTTTCCAAAAAGACAGTTACGAAACCAGTATTTTTCCGGTTGACAAAGCAATCGGGAAGTCGGTAAAAGTCATTATCAATAAGGTCAGTGACATTGAAGAAGTTGTAATCATTCCTTACACAGAGAAAGCTTACAAGGATTTTATTAATTATTTTCTGGATCAGTTTATTGGATTGGACAGGGACGATATTAGAATTAAAAATCAACGAATGCTAAGGTTTTCATATGATAAGAAAAATCAGTTTTTGAAAGTAAAAGCGCCGGAAAATTTGATCATCGAAAATAAAAAATTGGGTTATACAATCCAATATAACCTGATCAATTTTGAGGCAGATTTTAAAGCAAAAAGTACGAGTTACCTTGGGACTTCATTCTTTAAAGAAACAAGTTTCAGAAAGGAAATTGTTCTGAACCGGATGAATGCGTATAAGGGAAGTATGATGCATTTCCTGAGAAGTCTCTACAGCAACGAACTGGAAAAAGAAGGCTTTACTGTCAATCATGCCAGAAGAATTCCAAATCCTGCTTATCCAACGGAAGCTGAGCTGCAGATGCTTAATGATCATTTCGAAATTGTAAAATCACAGAAAAATTCAACGCTTCCCTGGACAGATGAGTTGGAGGCTATTTCACAAAAGAAAATGAAAAATACCGAATTTGTGATGGCAATTCTCAAGATCAAAATGAAAGAATCGGATTTTACGAAAAGAAAAGACGACAGATTATTTATTGACTTTGAAGATTTGCTTCAGGTCAATTTTCAGAAATATTATTATGAAATCAAAAAGGGAGAATTCGTCAAATCTGCTGGTGTTGTGACACAGTCATCTTTCATTCATCCCGAAGCTATGGAATTCGAAATTTTCAAAGAAGGCCTTTCGTCCGAGCCGGATCAGTTAATTTTGGAAGGCGATTTTTCCCGTCAGAATATTTCTAAAATGTTGCCGTTGGATTATCAGTTTGGGAATTGATTATAATGTTTTTTATAATCGCAAAGGCGAATTTCATTATTAGTTAAAAGAAAAGCCGCAAAAGATTGACATTTGCGACTTATAAACATTAGAATTAAATAAATTATTCGGCTTTGTGATAATTCATTTAATTCACAACTAATTTCCTTTCTCTTATCAAGTCAGCAATTTTCAAAATATCCTCGCCAATCAATCTGTCATTCTCCAATTTTGGAACTACGGAACGAATGATTGCATAGTTTTTCTCAACAATATCTGAGCAAACTGCAGGTCGTCTGAATTCCAAACCTTGCGCTCCGAACATCAATTCAATCGCCAAAATATTTTCAAGATTTCCAAGGATCTGATTGAATTTCCGTCCTGAAATACTGCCCATAGAAACGTGATCTTCCTGTCCTAAACTTGTCGGTATAGAATCTGCAGAAGCCGGGAAACAAAGCGTTTTGTTCTCTGTCACCAACGCTGCACTTGTATATTGCGGAATCATAAATCCGGAATTGAGACCAGAACTTTCGATTAATAATTTAGGCAAACCATATTTTCCTTCCAATAAAAGATAACTTCTTCTGTCAGAAATATTTCCTAATTCTGCAGCGGCCAAAGCACAATAATCCAAAGGCAAAGCCATCAATTGTCCGTGGAAATTTCCGCCGGAAATGGATTCTTCTGCGCTCAAAATAATTGGATTATCGGTGACGGAATTGAGTTCTGTATCTGCCATTTGTTTTAAATGTTCAAAGGCATTTCTGCTCGCGCCGTGAACTTGTGGCACACAACGCATTGAATAAGGATCCTGCACACGGTCACAGAATTCGTGGGACTTTAGATTATCAGAATCTTTCAGAAAATTTCGCATTCTTTCAGCTACTTTTCGGCTGCCGTCAAATGGGCGAATGTCGTGCAATTCTTTTTTGAAAGGACTTGCAGAACCTCGGTAAGCTTCCAGACTCATTGCCGCAGTCAAATCGGCGAGATCCAAAAGATATTCGAATCTGGAAAGTCCGACAATGGCGTGAGCCAGGATGAATTGCGTTCCGTTGATCAAACCCAAACCTTCTTTAGGCCCAAGTTTCAAAGGTTGAATGTTGTGCTTTTCGAGAACCGTTGAGGTATCAACAGCGCTATCATTTTCCCAAACCTTGCCAAGGCCTAAAAGTGGCAAGACCAAATGTGCCAAAGGCGCCAAATCTCCCGAAGCACCAACCGAACCTTGCTCCGGAACAGCCGGAATGATGTCTTTTTCCAGCATCAATATCAGACGTTCGATCACATCTAATGAAACGCCCGAAAATCCCTTCGACAAAGCGTGGATCTTGGTGATGATCATTATTTTGGAAATTTTCTTGTCAATTGGTTTTCCAACGCCAACAGCGTGAGAAATAATCAAATTGTGCTGAAGCTGCGCAGTTTCCGATTCTGATATTTTGGTGTCGCAAAGTGGTCCGAATCCTGTATTAATGCCGTAAACCGTACGGTCAGAAGCTACAATGTCCTGAACATTCTGCTGCGATTTTATAATTTGTTCTCTTGATTTTTCACTGAGTTTTGCAAGCGATGGATTTTTTGCTATTTCCAAAACATCCTGATAGCCGAGCGTATCGATTCCGTAGATCATTGCTAAAAATTTTGCCTAAAAATACACTTTTCGAAGGTATTCCGAAAACGGAATGTTATTAGGATTAAAGAACAGCTTTAATAATCAAACTGTTCCACATATTCCTCAATCTGCAACGCACGTTCTTTCACAATTTCCAGCTTTTTATTTTCTGCGATGACGTAAAATAGTGTTCCTTTTTTGACGTCGAAATAATATTTATCAATCAATTTGAACTCAGAATCACGGAAAAGAATCCAGTTTCTCTGGGCTTCAACCAATTCCCTTTTTCCGGTTTTCGAAAGTTTTTGGCTTAGTGAAAGATAAGACTTATTGAGTTCTTTGTCCCAAGAATCTTGTGCAGACTTGATACAGCTTCGTTGACCAGCCGTAGAATTATCTTTACTCAAACATTTTTCTAAATCGGCATCAATTTTATTTTGAGCCATCGAAAAAACATTTATTAAAAGCGAAAGTAGTAGACAGATTGACTTTTTCATTATTTAATTTTAAAGTTCTTAATTAAATCTCAATTCCTTCGCCTGACGAATATGAGCCAAATGATGCTGACAATGCCAGCTATAAATCAAAATATTCTCTTTAAGCGAAATCTTTTCTGATTGTTCAGGATGAATAAATTCTTTGTTCAAATCGTCGTCAGAAAGACTTTTCAAAATAAAAACCCATCTTTCGTGCAGAGCTTCCAGCAACTTCAAAGAAACAAGTGGTGGAAGTTTACTATCCGGCAATTCTGCCCAAAGACTTTCTTCATAAGGTTTGATGGTTGGCAGATCTTCCGTCAGAGCCAACTTGAATCGCACATAACTGTTGATGTGGCTGTTCGCGCAATGGTGGACCACTTGCGAGATCGTCCAGCCTTCTGGTCTGTACCTTAGATTTAAATCTTTCTCGTCCAAATTTTCGATTTCAACTTTCACAAGATTTGGAAAATTTTCAATGTCAGAAATGGCAGAATCGATGATTTCTTTCGTGATTAATTCTGGTTTTTGAAATTTTCCGACTGGGAATTTTAATGCTTCAATATCCATTATTTCAAACTTTTCATAAGGATGGCTTCCATTTTTTCGTACCCTAATTTGTTGGGATGAATTCCGTCCTCGGCAATTTCTTTGGGTAAACCGTTTTTGTCGTCTTTCAAAGGTGTATGATAATCGATGTAAGTAATGTTATTTTTGTTTGCATAATCTTTTATCATTCCGTTTAATGCAATCACTTTGTCAGCGGGCATCATTCCTTTTCTCCAGGGGAAATCGTAAGCGGGAAGTGCCGAACAAAGAACCACTTTGATGTTATTTTCTTTCGCCAATTCTACCATCGAAACTATATTTCCGAAAACCTTATCCAACGAAATCGGACCTTGATTTTCTGCAATATCATTAGTTCCAGCGAGGATAATGACGCGTTTTGGTTTTAATAAAATCACATCTTCGCGAAATCTCAAAAGCATCTGCGAAGTCACCTGACCACCAATTCCCCTGCCGACAAAATTGTTTTTGGTAAAAAATTCCGGGTCTGTGGCAAACCAGCCTTCTGTGATAGAATCGCCCATAAACACAGAGTTTGGCGTTGTTGTTTTAGATTTCACTTCTTGATTTTGTTTCTGATATCTGCCGAAATTGGCGAAGTCCTGAGCATGAGACATTGTCGAAAATAAAAGGATAATAAAAGTTAGGATTTTCATTTTTATGATTTATAATCAAATATATGAAATCTACACAATCAGAATTTCCGTTTTTGAAGATTAATTCGATAATTTTACAAAATGGAACAAACTTCGAAAGACCCTTTACACGGCAAAAGACTCGACGCAATTTTGGAAGAATTGGTAGATTATTACGATGGCTTCGAAGAATTGGGAAAACAGATCAACATCCGATGTTTCAATGCCGACAATCCAAGCATCAATTCCTCACTGAAATTCCTCAGAAAAACCGATTGGGCAAGGGCAAAAGTGGAAAGTTTGTATCTCTACGTTTTGAGACAGAAGAAGAAAAAAGGTTTGCTTTAAATTTTAAAGAAATTTTTTCCCCCAACCCTAAAGGGAGAAATTTCATTAAAATCACTCCCATTTAGGGTTGGGGAAATGATTTTCATGATTTAATCCAAAAATATTCCGCTCACATAATACCAGCGATTTTGTATTGTTTTGAAGGTTGATAATTCGTGATGAACCTGCGGATTTCCATCTTGATCCGTATAAAACGCTTTGAATTCCACCTTGTTCATAGAAGGTGTGTCCACGATTTCCAATGTCGTCCAATCATTGATTTCGCCCCATTCCTGCAGACTTTTTTTGTTATGAAATTTCCTTTTACCTGGCGACGTAGTTTCCCATAAATATTCGCCATTTGGAATTGCAAAAGCTGAAAAGCGAGAACGCATCAAAGCTTCCGCAGTTGGCGGGAATTTTTCTTTTTTGTGGTAAGGTTGACAGCAATCTTCGTAGGATTTTCCGGAACAGCAGGGACAAGTCATTAATTAGATTTTTTTATTGAATAATTCTAAATAGATTTTTTCAAGATTTATATAATCAGTTTTCCAGTCAAATTCAGTTTTTGGAATTCTTTTTATTTCCAAATTATTAATTTCGATACCATCCAAATAATCAAATGTATTTGCATCTTCAGAGCCAAAGTCCTCATCCCAAAAATTTATTATATTTTCCGATTCTTTTTCAATTAAAATAATTTTCCCACTTAGTCTTTTTAGATTCAAATGATAATTTAAAACGTTTTTTACGAAAAATATTTCAATAACATCATAATAATCTTGGAACCTATCTAACCTATAAGAATTGTTTTTTTTAGTCCAATCAGCTAAGTTGTCAAATTTTAATGAAATACCATTGTTTTCTATTAAATCAACTTTCTTTAAATAAATTAAGTGATTTTCACTCTTATTTTCTGTATTTCTCATTTTATCCAAATGCTCTTTTCAGCAAACTCTCCACTTTTGGCTCGCTTCCACGGAATTTTTTGAACAATTCCATTGGGTCTTTGGTTCCGCCGGAAGAAAGAAGAACTTTATATTTCGAAGCAATTTCCGGATTGAAAATGCCATTCTCTTTGAAATATTGAAACGCATCCGCATCCAAAACTTCCGCCCATTTGTAAGAATAATAACCAGCCGAATATCCACCTTGGAAAATGTGTGAAAAGCTTGGTGCAGTCGCCGTTTCCGGATTCGAAGGATAGATTTGTGTTGCTTTTGTGAAATGATTTTCAAATTCTTTGACGTCCGTCACTTCGTGTTCGGAAACACTGGAATGAAAAGCCATATCCAACAATCCAAGACCCACTTGTCTCATCGTTTGGTAACCTTCCATAAAAGATTTGCTTTGCGACAATTTCTCGATTTTTTCGTCTGGTAAGATTTCTCCGGTTTGATAATGTTTGGCGAAGGTTTTCAGGAATTCCGGTTCGTAGCAGAAGTTTTCCAAAAACTGGGATGGTAATTCTACAAAATCCCATTTCACAGATGTTCCGGAAAGATTTGGATATTGAGTATCTGCCAAAACGCCGTGAAGTGCGTGACCAAATTCGTGGAAAAGCGTGGTTACTTCCTGAAAAGTCAGTAAGCTTGGGGTGCCTTTCGTCGGTTTCGTGAAGTTGCAGACCACAGAAATATGCGGACGTGAATTTTCGCCTTCTTTTTTATACTGATTTTTATAACTCGTCATCCAGGCGCCGGCACGTTTTCCTTTTCGGGGATGATAATCGACGTAAAGAATTGCTTTTAGCGATTGGCTTTTGGCTTCTGGCTTTGCGTTGTCAGTCTGAGCGGAGTCGAAGACTTTTTCTGCCTTTCCATCTTCCAACTTCCCGCTTCCAACCTCAAAAATCTCGTAAGTCTTTACATCGTCGTGATATTTCTGAATGTCATTTATTTCTTTGAATTCTAAGCCAAATAATTTTCCTGCTAAACCAAAAACTGCTTCCTGAACTTTCTCCAGTTGAAAATAGGGTTTCAGTTCTTCATCATCAATATCGAATTTCTGTTTTCTTAGTTTCTCGGCGTAGAAAGCGTGGTCGTAACTTTGGATTTCTTCGATTCCGTCGGCTTTTGCTAAAGATTTCAGTTCTTCAATTTCTTTTTGAGCGAAAGGTTTTGCTTTGTCCAACAGTTCATTCAGGAATTCAAAAACTTTCTCAGGCGATTTTGCCATTCTTTCTTCAAGGACAAAATCTGCGTAATTTTTATAACCCAGTAATTCCGCTTTTTCCTGACGAAGTTTTACGATTTCTTTGATGAGGTTTTGATTGTCAAATTCGCCGCCGTCAAAGGATTTTTTACCGTTTGCCAAAGCCAATTCCTTTCTGAGTTCACGGTTTTCTGCGTAGGTCAGTGCGGGAAGAAAACTTGGATATTGAAGTGTAATCACGTAACCGTCCAAACCTTTTTCTTTTGCATCTTCTTCGTATTGGGCAAGAATCGCTTCGGGAATTCCTTTCAGTTCTTGTTTGTCGTTGATGTGTTTGAAATAAGCATTGGTTGACGCCAAAGCATTCTGTCCGAACTGAAGAGATTTGATGGACAAATCCATATTGATTTTTTCCAGTTTCTTTTTGTCTTCTTCATTTAATAAAGCACCACTTCTGACAAAACCTTTGTAAGTTTCGTTGAGCAGCATTTTTTGTTCTTCGTTCAATGACAAGTTGTCTTTTTGATCGTAAACGGTTTTTATTCTGTCAAATAATTTTTCGTTTTGAGAAATTTTGGATGAGAATTCGGTCAGAAGTGGCGAAACGTCTTGTGCAATTTTCTGCATTTCGTCGTTGGTTTCGGCAGAATTGATATTAAAGAATATGTTGGAAACTCTGTCCAGTTGTTCGCCGGAAAATGCCATTGCTTCAATCGTATTTTCGAATGTTGGTGCTTCCGGATTGTTGGTGATTTCGTCGATTTCTTTCTCAGCGACCTTTACTAATTCCTGAAAAGCGGGAAGGTAATGCTCTTCCTTGATGTCGCTGAAAGGTGATGAGGTATATTTTGTGTTGAATTTTTCTAATAGTGGATTCATAATTTTGTTGATAGTTGATAGTTGATAGTTGATGGTTGATGGTTTTGAGCCTTGTCAAGGTTTCAAACCTTGACAAGGCTTTATGATTTAATGTTAAAGCTCTTCGACTCCGCTCAGAGTGACACTTTTAGTACTTACTGTTTATATTAATGTCAGGCTGAGCGGAGTCGAAGCCTTTTTTAATGTTGTTGAAATCACAAATTTAGTACCTAAACTTGAAAGTGTGACAAAATTGCGCCCCGGCTTGAACGGAGCTCATTTTTTTATTGCGTTGTCTGACATTTCTATTGATTGACCCGCTTTCTAAGCAATAAAAAAATAGCGGGAGTGGAAGACGGATTAAGGCGCCCAAATTATATCATTAATGAAATATTGTCGTAGGAAAAGTTTTTGTGTTTAAATTATTTTTAGATTTGTTATGAACTTAAACTATACTTATTATGAAAAAATTTCTAAAAATCCTAGGAGTTATCCTGGGTTTGTTGGTGGCTTACTGCCTCCTTGCAATGTTGTTTTTGACAGTAAATGTCACAACGAACAGAGTGTGACGATCAACGCTCCGAAAGAGAAAGTGTGGCAGAATGTGAATTCTATGAAAGCTTTCAACACCTGGAATCCGTGGATGAAAATGGATCCGAATCTAAAGGTGACCTACAAAGGAACTGCTGGCGAAGTTGGTGACGGCTACACGTGGAAAGGGAATGATGATGTGGGCGAAGGTGAGCAGGAAATCACAGCAATCGTTCCCGGCGAGCGAGTGGCAACAAGTATGCATTTCCTCAAACCAATGGATGATAGGGCAACTTCGGACCTTATTCTTGCAGCGGAAGGTTCCGGAACGAAAGCTACGTGGACCATTGGCTATGATATCGAAACAGTTTATAAACCAATGAAACCGCTGATGACCTGGCAAATGAACAAATCCTTCTCAGAAGGTCTGGAAAAACTGAAAATGCTATCTGAAAAATAAAAAAAATCGCCCCGATTGTTTCGGGGCGATTTCATTTTATAAAAGTAAGGTTTTGCTATTTTACGATCAGTTTGGAAACTGCCAAACCTTCGTCTGATTTCAACTGAACCATGTAGATACCTGCA
>Ga0308163_10004536_pt1 | contig 10989 bp, 11 predicted proteins | sample PhyTR1_FD_201037 | JGI IMG/M metagenome (GOLD analysis project Ga0308163, IMG submission 201037) | Phyllosphere microbial communities from UC Gill Tract Community Farm, Albany, California, United States - DLSLT.R1 | ecosystem: Host-associated > Plants > Phyllosphere > Unclassified | place: USA... | reverse complement strand
TCGCTGGGCGGCATGAAATACATGCATGAGCAGGGCAATCTGCCAATCGAGGGCATTCACCACATCAACCAGCCCTATTGGTATGGCGAGGGCGGCACCCTTTCGCCTGACGATTTCGGCCTGAAGGCGGCGCGGGAATTGGAGGCGAAAATCCTCGAACTCGGCGCCGATAATGTCGCGGCTTTCGTTGCCGAACCGGTGCAGGGGGCGGGCGGAGTGATCGTGCCGCCGTCGACTTATTGGCCGGAGATCGCGCGGATCTGCAAGCAACACGACATTCTGCTGGTTTCGGATGAAGTGATCTGCGGCTTCGGGCGGCTCGGCAGTTGGTTCGGCTACCAACATTTCGGCTATGAGCCGGATCTTGCTCCCATCGCCAAGGGTCTTTCCTCAGGCTATCTGCCTGTCGGTGGCGTGTTGGTTTCGGATCGGGTCGCGCAGGTGCTGATCGACGAGGTCGGCGACTTCAATCATGGCTATACCTATTCCGGTCATCCGGTCTGCGCTGCCGCCGCTCTTGAAAACATCCGGATCCTCGAAGAGGAAAAGCTGGTGGAGCGGGTGCGCGACGATATCGGCCCTTATTTTGCCAAGGCGCTGGCCTCGCTTGCCGATCACGAGCGGGTCGGCGAAGTCGTCAGCATCGGCCTGATCGGGGCCGTGCAGCTGACCGCCGATAAGGCCAGCCGACGCCGTTTTGCCAAGCCCGACGATGTCGGCGCGCAGGTGCGCAATCAGTGTGTTGCGGGTGGCGTGATTGTCCGCGCCACCGGCGATCGCATGCTGTTTTCCCCGCCCTTTATCATTTCCCGCGCCGAGGTCGATCAGGCGATCGAAACGCTCCGCCAGGCACTGGATTGGCTGCGGGATAATGTCAGCGAATAGGGCCGCTTTGGAGCGCTTTGGTATTTGTTTTAAGCCGCCTTCCACTCGAAGGGCAGCGGCGCCTCGCGGAAGGCGAAGCGGTCGAGGTGGCTTGCGACCACGCCCTTGTAACGCTCCAGCAGATCCTCGTTCTCGGCCTCGATGGTGACTGTGAGGCCAGTTTCGTCGCAGGTCATCACGGCCTTGGCGTGGTCGAAGGTGACGGTGCCGGTGTGATCGCCGAGATCGACGGTCAGTTTATGGCTCCAGTGCTTGCACAGTTGCTGCACATATTTCCAGCCGTTTTCTGTCTGGATGGTGGCAATGGTCTTGGTCATGGTCAAAGCCTTTCAATCTTGCTGGCGGCCTCGTCGAGAATCCGGGCGACCTCTAGCTGAGTGTCGCGCGAGACGTCGTCCTGCGATAGCCGCTCATGAATGACAGTCCGTAGATTATGAATGGCCCGGCGCACCGGCCCGGCATCGGTGCGTTCGGTCATCTTGGCAAGGGCAGTCAGCCGGGCCATGGCAACCTCTACCGCCTCGGCATTATCAGCAAGATGGATGGTGCCGGCTTCGGTAATACCGAGGAGCTTGCGGGCGCCGTCGCTCTGCTGTTCCTCGGCCAGGCCCATATCGAGCAGCAGCGTCATGGTCGGGTAGACGACGCCAGGGCTTGGGGCATAGGCACCGCCGGACAGCCGCTCGATCTCGCGGATCAGGTCATAGCCGTGGCGGGGCAATTCCGAAATCAGCTTCAAAAGCACCAGCCGCAATTCACCGGCTTCAAACATTCGCCGCCGTTCGCCGTCGCGACCACGTCCATGACGGCCCTCGGGTCCCTTGTGGCCAAATGGCCCGCCGCGCATGGCATGCAGGGCTTCGATCATCTCGCGCGGCACTCCGCGATGAAAACCGCGCGAGCCGTGGTCGTCGCCATGGTCTCTATGAAAAAAGTGCATTGTATATCTCCGATAGATTTCGATGGGTCTAAGATATATCTTAGAAAAATCGAATCAAGAGGGCGCAGTGCATTTTTTGCCACCACGAGACTGCCCGATTCAAATCGAACCAGACAAACTCGGGGGGCATTTCTGCAGGTATTTTCAGGAAAACCGGGGTCAATATTTCCCCGGGGGAATCCTATCAAGGTGTCGTGGAATAGTAGACGGCGTAGCCGAAAGAGTAGAGCGAATGCGGCCGGCCATGCAGAAAGGGCAGGGCGACTTCGCCGAAGGATTGGGCGGTGAGGCCGGGATAAGCGGCGATCCAGTCCTTCATCGACTGTGGCAGCGGCGGATTGGGCTTGCCGAAATTGCGCCAGATTACCAGGAGGGGATGCTGGGCATCGAACTTCGCTGGTGCCGCCACGCCGCTGTTGTCGGTCATCGTCACTGGAATGTCGGGTGCGTGGAGACGGATATTGCCGGCCATCTGCTGGTCGCTGGTCAATACCAAGATCGGCCGGCTGGGCGAGGAGGCAAGCGCAGCCTGGATCGCCTGTCCGTAAGGCACATTCTGCTTCTGGTAATGGCCGATGATCCCGGCGCCGACCACCCGCCCATAGAGCACGGCGGGAACAATCACCATGATGGCAACCGCAACAGCCATGAAGCGGCGCAATTGGCCCGGTGTCTCAAGCCCGGCTGCCTCGATCTTCAGGCAAAGGTAGAGCGGCAGCAGCAGGAAACAGGGGGCAAGCCAGCGGTCCTTGATGGCGCTGACACCGCCGAACAGCACCATCAACGCCAAGGCGACGATGACGATCAACATCATCCGTCCGATCAGCCGGCTCCATTCGTTGCCGGACCGCAGCATAGATGCTTGTGGATGTGCGCGCCTCGACGACGCAACAATGTCGGCAAACGGAATGAGCAGAAGCAGAAGCGTCGGAGCCGCACTGGCAATCACGGCCGTCGAGAGCGACTTCATGCCCCCCACGATCTGCGCCATACCCGTCAGGTCATCATCGGTCATCTTGCCCAGCGTGTTGCTTGTCGCTTCTTGCATATGCTGGAAGAACCACAGGGCATGCGGCGTGACGATGGCGACGGCGACGGCGGTTGTCAGCAACAGCCGCCAGTCGAACAGGCGGCGGCGAAACGCCGGTTCAGCCAGGATCGCCAGCAGGGCTGCCGCAACCAATAGCACAAAATTGTATTTGGAGATGAAGCCGCAGCCAATCGCAACGCCGGTCAGCGCATAGCTCCACGCGCTCGGGGCCTTCAGCGTGCGCAGCATTGCAAAGGCAAACAGAGCCGTACAGAAGATCAACGCGACCGTATGGGTCAGGTCGCGCTGCGCCTCAAAGCTCACCTGCGGCATGGTCAGCAGACTAAGGCAGGTGATGATGACGAGATCGCGGCTCTTCAGCACTTGGGCTGCGGCGAGCGCCACCAGGCCATAGCTTGCAAACAACATCAGGTTTTTCAGCAGCGCCAGCGAAAGCCTGTTCGGGCCGAGCAGTTCGACCACCCCGTGCTGTATCCAGTTGTAGAAGGGCGGCTGGCTGTCATAGCCCACCGACAGCCATTGTGCGTAATAAAGTTGCTGGCCCTCGTCGAGTTCCAGCGACGCCGGCAGCGCAAGCCGCACCAGCACCTGAACGATGAAATAGGCGCCCAGCAGCAGGAAAAGCGAGGCGGGCTTTTGCCGGAGCGTCGAGATCATCTCAGCTGTTCCCGTTTTCAACTGTCCGGTAGGTCTTGCGCACCACATAGGCGCGTGGCGCGTCATAGGAGCGGGTGAGCATTTCAGCGACGATGCCTGTCGTAATCATCTGGATCGACGCGAGGAACAGCATGACGCCGACGAGCAGCAGCGGCCTCGTGCCGATATCCTCGCCCATCAGCTTGATGATGAACAAGTAGAACAGGATCAGCGCGCTGAGCGTACCGATGAAGAAGCCGATCATTCCGAAGAAATGGCCCGGCCTTTGACGAAAGCGCATGAAGAACAGCACGGCCAGTAGGTCGAGTACGACGCGGGCCGTGCGGGAAATGCCGTATTTCGATGTGCCGAACTGGCGGGCATGATGGTTTACCACGGTCTCGCCAATCCGCGAGGACGGGATGACGCTCGCCACCCAGGCCGGGATGAACCGGTGCATGCCACCCATGATGCTGATCTGTTTGATGATATGGGCGCGATAGAGCTTCAGCCCGCAGCCGTAATCATGGATCTTGACGCCGGTGACCTTGCCGATCAGCCGGTTGGCGCACCACGACGGAATCTTGCGCAGCACGAGCGCGTCCTGTCGGGCCTTGCGCCAGCCGCAGAGCAGGTCGAGATCACGGCTCTCAAGCTCGGCAATCATACCGGGAATGTCATGCGGATCGTTCTGCAGGTCACCGTCGAGCGAGGCAATCAACCGGCCACGCGCTGCGTCAAACCCAGCCTGCAGGCCGGCCGCCTGGCCGAAATTACGCTGGAATTCGATAATCTTCAGGTCAAGGCCCTCGCGGCCGAGATAGGCCCGGGCGCGGTTCAGCGTCTGATCCGTGGAGCCGTCGTCGATTACGATCAGTTCCCACGGCTTGCCGAAATCTTTCAGGGCCGCCATCACCCGCTCGATCATCCGGCCAATATTGTCCTCCTCGTTCATGAAGGGCACGACGACCGATAGATCGATGGCGGGCTCAGTGGGAGAGGTGGAGGGGCTTTCGCCGGTCATGGCGAAACGATCTTGCGGCGCATCTGCAGGCACGGGGAACTCCGGAAAAAGACTGGCCTTTACACCTGCGGGTGTTATAGGAACCGGCGCTGCCACGCAATTCGGAACTGACAGGGCAATGACCTCAATCCAGCAAAGCCACGATAAATCGTGGATAAAACGCCACGGCGTGTCGCTGATCGCCTTCGTGGCCATCGCCGCCTATGGCGTTTTTGTGGAAGCCATCTGGGGCTGGGCGATGGTGCTTGGACAATGGCGGGCTCTCGGTTTTTCAACGGTGGTGCTGGCGCTCGCCCTGCTGGTCTCGACGGCATTGGTGCGCGCCTGGCGGATTTACGACTACTTCCCCAAGGAGACTGCAGGCCGGTTCACGGCACTGTTTCATCTCGCCCAGGTTCATAATCTCCTCAATATCCTGCTGCCGTTCCGAAGCGGCGAAACCAGTTTTCCCTTACTGATGCGCTCAGAATTTGCAGTGCCGCTGCTGTCGGGCACGTCTGCCCTGCTGGTCATGCGTCTGCTCGACCTGCACGCGCTGCTGGCAGCTGGCGGGCTTGGCCTGGTGCTGGTCAGACCGCTGCTGTCCGGCTGGGGCCTGACCCTTTGGCTCGCCTGGGCCGTGTTCCTGATCCTGCCGCTGATAGGCTTTGCGCTAAAACGTCCGGTGCTTGCTTTCGCCAAGGCCCGATTTTCCGGAAAGCTGCTGTCGATGGTCGAAGGCGTCGAGGCCGGGCTTCCCGCCCATAAGGCCGCGTTCCTGCGTGCCTGGGCAATGACGATCGTCACCTGGGGTACCAAGGTTCTGGTCTTTGCCTGGGTCTTGAGTCTGATGCAGGTCACGCCGCTTGCCGCGGCTTTCGGCGGCGCGCTTGGCGGTGAACTCTCCTCGGTTCTGCCGTTTCACGCCCCGGCGGGCGTCGGCACCTATCCGGCCGGTATCGTCGCCGGTGCTGCCGCGCTCGGTGCCGTCGACGATATGGACGGCCTCGCCAAGGCCGCCGTCAATCTGCACCTGATCGTGATCGTCTCTGCCCTGATCAGCGCCGCCCTGTCGCTGGCGCTGCACGCTTTGTTTCCATCGCGAGATCGGAACGTCTGAACGCGTGCAGGCGAATTATTGGAATGCGGTCTCGAAGAAGCTTCTGAGCTTGCGCGAATGCAGTTTTTCGGGAGGCATGGCGCCAAGCTTCTGCAGAGCGCGGATGCCGATTTGCAAATGCTGGCTGACCTGGGTCTTGTAGAAGGCCGTCGCCATGCCCGGCAGTTTCAGCTCGCCATGTAGCGGCTTGTCGGAGACGCAGAGCAGCGTGCCATAGGGCACCCGGAAGCGGAAGCCATTGGCGGCGATGGTGGCCGATTCCATGTCGAGCGCAATGGCGCGCGATTGGGACAGTCGCTTCACCGGGCCGCGTTGGTCGCGCAATTCCCAGTTCCGGTTGTCGATGGTCGCGACCGTGCCGGTGCGCATGATCCGCTTCAGTTCGAAACCTTCGTAACCGGTGATTTCCTCAACCGCATCCTCGAGCGCCAACTGCACTTCGGCGAGCGCCGGGATCGGCACCCAAACCGGCAGGTCGTCATCCAGCACATGGTCCTCGCGCACATAGGCGTGAGCGAGCACGTAGTCGCCGAGCCGCTGGCTGTTGCGCAAGCCCGCGCAGTGACCGAGCATCAGCCATGCATGCGGCCGTAACACGGCGACATGGTCGGTTATCGTCTTGGCATTGGATGGACCAACACCGATATTGACCATGGTGATGCCGGCGTGACCCTTCATCTTCAGGTGATAGGCCGGCATCTGTGGCAGCCGGCCAAGCGGTGTGCCCGACGATGGCGCGGTTTCGCCGGCCTGGGTCACGATATTGCCCGGCTCGACAAAGGCGGTATAGCCATCGCCGCCATTGGCCATCAGCGTGCGGGCATAGGCGCAGAATTCGTCGACATAGAACTGGTAATTGGTGAACAGCACGAAATTCTGGAAATGCTTGGCGCTGGTCGCAGTGTAATGCGACAGCCGCGCCAGCGAATAATCGATCCGCTGCGCGGTAAACGGCGCCAGCGGAAAGGGCTCGCCGGCCGGCGGCTCGTATTCGCCATTTGCGATCTCGTCGTCGGTGGTCGTCAAATCGGGCGTGTCGAAGATGTCGCGCAACTGGATGTCAGAAAAGCCCGCTGCCGAGGCCTCGACATGGGCGCCCTCGCCAAAGGCAAAATGCAGAGGGATCGGTGTTGTGGATGCGCTGACTGTGACCGGCACCTGGTGATTGCGCATCAGCAGACTCAACTGTTCCTTCAGGTAATGGCGAAACAGTTTCGGATTGGTCAGTGTCGTCGTGTAGACGCCTGGAGACGTCACATGGCCGTAGGACAGGCGCGTGTCCAGATGACCAAAGCTGTTGGTCTCGAGGCTAACCTGGGGGTAGAAGGCGCGGTAGCGTCCCTCGATCGGCGCACCATTGGCAAGCGCGGTAAAAGCATCGATCAGGAAAGCTGTATTGCGCTCGTAGATCTCAGTGATCGCATCGACCGCTTCGGCCGCATCGGTAAAAACCCGAGCCTCTGAGGCCGGTGGGCTGATGACATGAGCAGGAATGGATGTGACGATTCTATTGTTCATGAGACTTTATAATACGGTCTCGATAACAAGCAAACGACACGATTGCGCCAGCGACAGGATTTTATCCCGATACGGCGGAATTTACGCCGGTAAAACCGTTGTTGCCTGGGATAAAGCCTCTGTCTTGCGACATGCCGCTGCTAAGGCTGTAAGGCGTACGCGAATGGTTGGAAACAATCATGGAAAAGGCCGCTGCAAACAGCGCCATGATCAGTGTCACCGCCGTCAACCGCCACGCAATCTCTGTCATTTACATCCCCCGATAGCTGGAATTTTACTATAAGGCGATCTACCTGTCGCGAAACTGAACAGGTGTGGGCAAGAAAGCTTTTCGCGCGTCCAAAACGGCTGTTGCGAGCCGAGTGATCCGCGTTGCCGACAGCCGGGTTCCGCGCCGGTTCGGCCCGGCGCGGAAAAACCATATTACATCCGGGTCCAGGTCTGGCTCTTGCAAAGTACAGCCAGCACGCATCCTTTCAGATTGAGCGACTTGCCTTGCACATTGGCCGAGCCTGAATAGGTCTTGTCGGCATCTGGATCGGTGACTTCGCCGGTATAGCTTGCGCCCGAGCCACTGAGCTTGCCGATTTGCTTGCCGGCATGCTTGCCGGTCTTCAGGGTGATGCAATAGGCGGTGCCGCAGGTGGCAATTTCGGCGGTTTCTCCGCTGGCCGTCTTCCACTTGCCTTCGATTGGCTCAGCTGCAAAGGCGCCGCTGACGCTCATGGACGTGACGGTCAGAGCCGCGACTGCCGCAGCTAGCAGGGTGATTTTCATATTATCCTCCAATATCCTCCGCTCCCGATCGTCTCGTCGGGCGACAGGACTGCGAAATTAAATGACGCGCACGTAAAGGTAAATAGCGCTGTTGCCATCATTGAGGCGTTGGCCGCGCAGACAGAAATCCGCATCGATTTTTCAGACATCGTGATCGTGGTCAACAAAGGGTTAAATCACAACCGTAAAAGATCGGTAAAATTAACCTCTATTTGCCGGGAAACCGGCCCTTGTGATGCTTAACAAAAACACAAGTTGACAAAGGGTTTAGGCGCTGTTTGCGACCCGTTAAGCACGCCTTTTAAGGCCATTTTGAAACCGCCGCGGCATACTGAACCCATCAAACGAGCAGGGAAAACCTGCCGCACCGCAGCTGCCGAATAAGCGACGCAAGATCGCAAGGCAGGTGACGGTTCAGACATAAAAACAGGGACTTGCCTCTCTTCTCCGCGCCGGTGAACCGGCCGGAGGAAGAGGAGAAAAAACAAAAGACCACGTCAAGAAGGACAGGAACAGGACCATGGCACGTTTCGATATGCAGGCAGACGATATGGCCACCCTTGGCAGCCAGCCGAAGGCCGATATCTTTCGCATCATGGGCCTGATGTATGCCACCGGCCGTGGCTGCGACCAGGATCTGGTTGCTGCCCACAAGTGGCTCAATGTCGCCGCCATCAAGGGCTGCGACCGCTCGGTTGGCCTCAGGGCCGATCTGGCGGCAACGATGAGCAAGAGCCAACTGGCTGAAGCCTTGCGCGAAGCCCGTGAATGGATGACCTCCCACTGATCCACCGCCTTCATCCATTCACTCACAAATTGACCGCGACCGGCAGAAACAAGGCCGGCGCGGTCTTTTGTCGTGCGGTAGTTTTCTGCTTTAGCGCAGGCCGTTCAGCACTTGCGGCAAAGCCTGTTCCAGAAGGTCGAGATCGGCAGGCAGCCCTGCGCTGATGCGAATGCAGCGATTGAGCGGCGCAACGCCCGGCATGCGGATGAAAACGCCGTGCTGCATCAGTCCATCGACCACCGCCCGTGCGAAGGTCGCGTCGCGGCCGCAATCCACAGCGACGAAATTGGTGGCTGAAGGCAGCGGCTTCAAACCATTATTCTCGGCGATGGCTGCAATGCGGGCACGGGCATCTGCGATTTTGGCGACGACCTCGGTCAGATAGTTATGATCCTCAAGTGCTGCGAGAGCCCCCACGACCGAAGAGCGCGCCATGCCGAAATGATTGCGGATCTTGTCAAAGGCCGAAATGGTACCGGGCGTGCCGATCGCATAGCCGACCCGGGCGCCAGCCAGACCATAGGCCTTGGAAAAGGTGCGCATCCGCAGCACATTCGGCAGGTCGGTCAGCGCGTCGGCCGGTGGAATGACCCCAGCTGGGGCGGTTTCGCCATAGGCCTCATCCAGGATCAGCAGGCAGGTATCAGGTAGGGCCCGCGCAAAGGCGATGACATCTTCAGCCGTATGCCAGCTTCCCATTGGATTGTCTGGATTGGCGAGATAGGCAAGCGGTGCATCTTCCCGTTTGACGGCGGCAAGCAAGCCGTCGAGATCTTCACGATCGTTGACATAGGGAACGGTAACCAGTCGACCGCCGAAGCCGTTGACGTGAAAATTGAATGTCGGATAGCCGCCGAGTGAGGTCACGACCGGTAGGCCTGGCTCGATCACCAGGCGCACGATCAACCCAAGCAAGGCGTCTATGCCTTCGCCAATGGCGAACTGCTCTGGCTTTAGACCATGATGCGCAGCCAGCGCTGTCCTGATCCCGAAATTCTCAGGGTCGCTATATTTCCAGATGTCTTGCGAGGCAGCAGCCAGAGCGGAGACCACTCTAGGGGAGGGACCAAAACCACTCTCATTCGCGCCGATGCGAGCCCGGACGGGCAGGCCACGCTGACGCTCGATCGCTTCGGGACCGACAAAGGGAACGGTTGCGGGAAGACTGCAGGCGAGCGGCCTAAACCGCGAAAACGTGGACATGAACCTAGCCCCTGGCGCGAATCGATGATGCTGAGGATAGGAAGCGAGGTTCCCTTCGCCAAGGCCTGGAACTCTGCGATTGGGAAGGCTGATGGAAAATGCTTCGGCTTCTGCCTGCCAAGGCAGTGAAAAACGGTTGCCCCTCTTTTAGCGGGCCATCCTGCCCATGCCGGGCGCAACAGTCTTGCCTGCATTGTCCTTGTCGGCGGCGCTCATCACAAAGTCCGTGCGGATGATCCGCTGCAGCAATACTTCGGAAATTGGCATCAGGAATTTCACCCCGACCCGATTGCCGTTGCGATAGGCTTCGGCGCAACCGATCCGGCTCGCGATACCGAGCGCTTCCAGATAATAATGGCTGCCCAAACCGATGCCCGTATCCAGTTCAAGGCCGGCACCACCGCGGGAAATATCGAGGATCGTCGCGCTTCGCATGGTGACGCCACTGAGGCCTGGCCGGACCGCCATGATGCGTGCCGGCCTGCGGACCTGAAACCGGTCCCAGCGACGCTCGTACATTTCGGACGTCACTGTCGCCAGATGGGTTCCCTGCTGCATGATGTGTCCTCGGATCGTTCGGTCTATGCACTAAATTGTGCCGCAGGGGTGTTGCAGAGTGTTGAACTGATTCAATCAAATCCGATCTAGTTCGCCAAATTTAGAAACTAAAGGAAGAATCCAAAGAATAAATGCAACTTTCAAGGGTTGCGGCAAGTGATGGCTGTGCCATTATTGACCAAACTCGAATGATAGCTTTACGACATGATGAAGAAATTCCGGGTCGATCAGCATGTTGAAGCCGACGAGCACCTTTTCTTGTTCGCGATGGATTATGGTGCAGCCGATTTCGTCGCGGATGCCGAGGATCTCCAGAAAAAAATTCTTTGGCACCGGCAGGAAGCGACTGACTTCCAATTCCGCGCCATGAAGCGAGATCCGGCGGATCAGGCATCGCACGGTGGTTTTGGTGCTGAGGTGATGGCCGACGAAAATGATTCTGCCTGGACGGTCTATGGTGAATTTCTGATAGACACGGTCCCGCGGGATGTCTTTTTTTGCGTCAGGGCTG
>Ga0308163_10004535_pt1 | contig 10991 bp, 8 predicted proteins | sample PhyTR1_FD_201037 | JGI IMG/M metagenome (GOLD analysis project Ga0308163, IMG submission 201037) | Phyllosphere microbial communities from UC Gill Tract Community Farm, Albany, California, United States - DLSLT.R1 | ecosystem: Host-associated > Plants > Phyllosphere > Unclassified | place: USA... | reverse complement strand
GCTTTGTAAGTCGTAAGACCTTCTTTTACTACATTACCTACAGATCCTTGCTGTCTGTCGCACTCTTCAATTGCCTCGTCTACTTTGTTCTGGTTTAGCAAGCTTCTAATTTTCAATACGAAATTATCAACATTACCAGTTCCCGCAGCTTTGCTCAAAACGAATGCACGCTCGATAGCAAATACAATAACGATAATCATGAATGTAATAAGGATAGGCACGATAAATCCTCCCATATAAACCATTCCTAAACCGTGAGGGTGTAATTCCTTACTTTCAACATCTGCAAACGCAACCGAAGCCGTTCCCGCAATACGTGGATCATCCTGAAAGTTAGATGGGTTACCACAAACAAATAAATAAATAGCAATTCCTATTACTAATAAGATAGGAATAATTACCGCAGGATTAAGACCTCCCTTTTTCTTAGCAATTACTTGCTCATCCGTGTTTGAAACATTCATTTCCATATTAAAACTAAATTATAATTGTTAAATTTTATTCTGTAAAATAAAGTCAAATTATTTAAAAATGCAAACTAAATAATGTTACTTTTTGTTTTTTTTGTCAATGCTGGATATAGCTCTTTGAAATATTATTAAAATTAAACTTATATTTTATGAATTTATTATCAATGTTTCTAAACATCATAAAATAAAACTAAAAAATGTGAATTATTTTTATGTTTCCCGCTTCAATAATATCATTTATAATCTATAATAAATTTTTGTTAAAGTTTTAAAAAGCCACATCCATTGCTTACTTATGAGACAATATTAATGATTTTCTTTGGAACAAAGATGAAATTTTTCACAGTTTTTCCATCTAAGTGCTTTTTTGCATCCCCATTTTCCAATATAATTTTCTCCACCTCCTCTTTTGTAAGGGTCGAAGGTAATTTTATCTTGAATTTCATTTTGCCGTTAAAACTTACTGGGTAATCTATCTCATCTTCTACAAGATAACTTTCGTTGAGAACAGGAAATTTCTCAAACTCGACAGACGAATTATTTCCAAGCAAATTCCATACCTCTTCGCAAATATGTGGTGCATATGGTGAGATAATAACAGCTAAAGGTTCTAAAATATTGCGTTTATTGCATTTTAATTTCTGTAACTCATTCACTGCTATCATAAAAGACGACACCGACGTATTGAAAGAAAAATTCTCAATATCAAAAAGCACTTTCTTGATCAGTGTGTGCAGAATCTTAAATTCTTCTTTAGTTGGCTCTTCATCTGAAACTTCAAATGTATCGCCGTTGAAATAAAGGTTCCAGAATTTCTTCAAAAATCCGTAAACGCCGCTTAATCCTTGTGTGTTCCAAGGTTTAGATTGTTCCAGTGGACCAAGGAACATTTCGTATAATCTTAAACCGTCTGCACCGTACTCATTACAAATATCATCTGGATTGACAACATTGTATTTTGACTTGGACATTTTTTCTACTTCACGACCAGTGATGTATTTTCCATCTTCTAAAATAAATTCTGCATCAGCATAATCTGGTCGCCAAGTTTTGAAAGCTTCAGTATTTAATTCGTCGGTTGTTCCTTTTAATAAAGAGACATCAACGTGAATCGGAGTAAAGCTTAAATTAAAATCTTTCGATTCAGTAAATTCATTTATGTTTTCTAAATAAAATTTAACTCCTTTATAGATTTCTTCACTCAGAATTTTTAATGATTCAAATCCATTTTCATTTTTTGATTCGTTTTCATAATAATCCTTTTTATTTTTTGAAGCATAAACCTTATTCTCTCCATCGTAATAACTACTTTGTATAGGGAAAGGTTTATTAATAATATTTTCAAAAAAATCAATTTCAATCCTATATACAAACGCACTCATCCCCAAAATCATCCCTTGATTAATCAACTTTTGGAAAGGCTCATTTTGCTCAATATAACCTCTATCTTTCAAAAACATATTCCAAAAACGGGAATACAACAGGTGTCCGGTGGCATGCTCGCTTCCTCCGATGTACAAATCGACTTGTCCCCAATAGTCGGTCAGTTCTTTTTTAGCAAAAACCGCATCATCATTCGGGTCCATATATCTTAGGAAATACCACGAACTTCCAGCCCAACCTGGCATTGTGGATAATTCTAATGGGAAAACGGTTTTATCATCAATCAAATCGGTGTCAACCACTTTCTGATTCGCCTCGTCCCAAGCAAATGTTTTTGCATTTCCTAATGGTGGGTCGCCGTCTTCTGTAGGTAAATATTTTTCAACCTCAGGAAGTTCCAAAGGCAAAGCGGAATTTGGCAAAGTGTACGGCATTCCATCCTTATAATAAATTGGAACAGGCTCGCCCCAATATCTTTGTCTGGAGAAAATCGCATCACGCTGTCTGTAATTCGTCGTTCCGTGACCAATTCCTCTATTCTCTATTTCAGCAATGATTTTTGCTTTCGCTTCTTTATAATTAAGTCCGTTCAAGAAATCAGAATTCACGCAAACTGAATCCTTTGAATCATAAGCTTCTTCCTGAACATCCACATCAGATTCTACAACCTTGATGATTTCCAGATTAAATTTCTTCGCAAATCTATGATCGCGCTCATCGTGCGCAGGAACCGCCATCACAGCGCCAGTTCCGTAACCCATCAACACATAATCCGAAATATAAACCGGAATATTTTTTCCCGTAAACGGATTGATGGCATAACTTCCGGTGAAAGCACCACTCACGTTTTTCACGTCAGCCATTCTATCACGTTCTGTTTTTTTGGAAGTTTCTTCGATGTAAGTAGCAATTTCCGTCGATTGTTCCTCGGTTGTTAAACTTTGCACCAAAGGATTTTCCGGCGCCAAAACCATAAAAGTTGCTCCAAAAATGGTGTCGGGGCGGGTTGTGAAAACTTCTATATAGTTGTTGGTTGTTGGTTGTTGGTCGTTGGCTTGTTGTCCATCAACTAAAAACCTAACCTGCGCTCCCTGAGATTTTCCAATCCAATATTCCTGAGCATCTTTCAAAGGTTGTGGCCAGTCCAAAGTTTTCAAACCTTGCAACAATCTTTCCGAGTACGCAGAAATCCGCATGCTCCATTGCATCATTTTCTTCTGGAAAACCGGATAACCACCTCTTTCGGATTTTCCGTCTTTTATTTCGTCGTTCGCCAAAACTGTTCCCAATGCAGGACACCAGTTGACAGTAGTTTCCGCACGGAAAGCCAAACGGTAATTCAGCAAAATTGCACCTTTATCTATTTCTGAACTATTTTTCCATTCTTCCGAAGTGAAATTTAATTCCTCGTTTTGATTGGCGTTGAGACCTTCCGTTCCTTTTTCTTCAAAATGTTGAATTAAGGTTTCGATAGATTCCGCCTTGTCCGTATCTTTATTATACCACGAATGAAATAGCTGGATAAAAATCCATTGCGTCCATTTATAATAAGAAGCGTCTGAAGTTCTCACTTCCCTACTCCAGTCAAATGAAAAACCGATTTTTCTCAGTTGCTCCTCGTATCTCGTGATATTTTGTTCGGTGGTAATTGCAGGATGCGTTCCGGTCTGTATTGCATATTGCTCAGCAGGAAGTCCAAAACTGTCATAACCAACAGGATGCAAAACGTTGAAACCCTGATGTCTCTTGAATCTCGCATAGATATCCGACGCAATGTATCCCAGCGGATGTCCCACGTGAAGTCCCGCTCCGGAAGGGTACGGAAACATATCGAGGACGTAGAATTTCGGTTTATCGGTTGAGTCGGAAGTCTTGTAAGTTTGGTTGTCTTCCCAGTATTTCTGCCACTTTTTTTCTATCTGCTGATGGTCGTAAAACATTCTATAAAGTAAGAATTAATAATGAATAATTTTTTTAAGATTCACAAAGTTAAGATTTTGGAATAAATAGACAATTTTAAATTTTTGAGTTCACTTTTTCAACATTAATAATTATTTTGGCAGCTATTCCGCCTTCCACTCCCAATCTTTTTTGCGTCACGTTTTCAGTTTAATTAGAATTTGATTTTATGCAAAAAAGGATTTCCGTTCAAGTCGGGCTGCGGATTTCAGCTTTGAATCTACGTTTGTCATAACCACAATGTTTGTCATTCCGTAGGAATCTAAACAAAGCTGTCGAGATTTCTACGGAATGACAAATAATATGAAATCATTAAATAACAGTCAGTATTAGACTTGTCACACTGAGCGGAGTCCAGGTGTTTTCAATATCAAAAACTCTATTATCTATTATCTCAAAGTCTATTATCTGAAAAAATAATTATCTTAAAGTCTATATCTTTATCTTTGCAAAAAATCGCAAGTGCCGGAAATCTCTATCATCACACCAAGTTATAATTCTTCAAAATATCTGAACGAAACCATTGCTTCTGTCCTCAATCAAACTTTCACAGATTGGGAATGGCTCATTACCGACGATTGTTCCACAGACAATTCTGTAGAAATCCTGGAAAAGCAAAATGACCAAAGAATCAAAGTTTTTAAAGCGGAAAAAAATGGCGGCGCCGGACACGCAAGAAATATTTCTTTGAAAAATGCAACAGGAAGATTCATCACATTTCTGGACGCAGACGATTTTTGGGAACCCAATTTCCTTGAAGAAATGGTCAGTTTTATGAAATCTGAAAATGCAGAACTGGCCTACTCCACCTATTCCCGATGCGATGAAAATCTAAAATCAACAAAAATTGGCGACTACGAGGCCGATACCGTCGTCACGTTTGATAATCTTTTGAAAACCTGCAGATTATCGTTGTTGGCATCTATGTATGATTCCAAAAGAGTAGGAAAATTCTACTTTCCGGAAGGTACAAAACGAGAAGACCACGTGATGTGGCTGGAACTTCTGAAGAAAATTCCGCAAGGAAAACCGCTGAAGAAAACATTATCAAAATACAGGATGGTCGCCAACAGCGTTTCCAGAAAAAAGACGAATATTATGATGGATCAATATTTGGTCTACAAAGATTATATGAAATTTTCGACATTGAAATCGCTTTATTACACCGCAAATTGGGCCTTCAACGGTTTTATCAAATATTCTAAAATCTTCAACTAATGGAATATTCAAAAGAATTCAAACAGGCTTTGAGTGAGTTTTCTCCGGCAGAGAAAGACAAATTGATTTTCCGATTGTTGAAAAAAGATAAGCTGCTTTCAAAAAAACTCTATTTCGAGTTGATTGATCCCGAAACTGTAGATGATAAAAGAGATGCGATGGAAGAAATCATTCGCGAAAGAGTTTCGTTGGCTTCAAAATATATTTCGAATCAAAAGTATTTCCTCGTTCTCATCAGAAAAATAAGTGCAGAGATTACCGAGCACGTGAAAATCACAACGGATAAATTCGGTGACGTTTCTTTGAATTTATTTTTAATCAACGAAATCTTGGAATACAACGAGAAACTTGGAACACAAAGGTTTGACAACGTTTACAAACTTTACATTTATCTCATCAATAAAATCTTCAAAGCGCTGACTTTAACCAAAAAACTGGACGAAGATTACTGGATGGAAATCGATGAATTTTTGGAAAACCTTAATGAAAAAATTGACGGTAATATTTATTTCCAGAAACTTTGCACAAACAATGGCTTAGATTTCAACTGGCTGAAATGCGAAAACATTCCCGACCATTTTGACTTGATTGTCAAAGGAATTAAGAGTGAGGGATTTTTGAGGTGAAAAAAAATAAGAGCACATTTTTATCTCGCTGATTTGGGAGATGAATCAGATTTTCAGCTCACTTAAATCTGTGAAGTCAGATGGATCTGCGAGAATTAGTTTCCATCAAATGACACCATCTTCTTCAAAATAATTTCCGTAGAATTGGGTTGAGATTTTACAAAGTCTCCAGCATTTTTAGACATTTCGTGCAGATAAGAAACACTTCCTTCTTCCGCTGCCAGATCTGTTTTCATCACTTCCTCTATAAACGCCGCAGCAGTCACAAAATCTTCAAAGCTTTTGCCGCCCTTGGCTTTAATCAAATCATCGGCTTCCGGATTTTTCTGATATTGATTTCCGAAAATCACAGGTACGCCGTAAACCGCCGCTTCCAGAATATTGTGTAAGCCTGCCGAATGAAATCCGCCGCCAACAACCGCCAAATCTGCATAAGAATACAATTTGGAAAGCTTTCCGATGCTGTCTATAATCAGAATCTGATAGTTGGAATCCTGAAGCGTTGGCGAGCCGGAAAGCGCACTGTATAGAATGGCGTTTGGAAATAGTTTCAGCAAATGCGGAATGCGGTGCAAGTCGTGCGGCGCAATTGCAAATTTGGTTTCCGGAAGTTTTTTGACCAAAAGCTGTGCAATATCTTCCTCCGTCTGCCAACTGCTTCCGAAAACAAGCAACTTGTCTTTGCGTTTAAAATTTTCTATAAAATCCAGCTGGTTGTCTCTCTCCAAAAACTGCTTTACACGGTCAAATCTGGTATCACCGGAAACGGAAGAGTTGATCAGTCCAATATTTTTGGCCAAAGCAGAAGATTTAATGGTCTGATGAAAAAACCAGTCGATGTTGTTTTTGAGCTGTTTGGAAAACCATTTCCCATAGTTTTCAAAGAAGATCTGATGTTCATAAAAAAGGGCTGAAATCACATAATTTTTAGTTCCTTTCTGCTTCAGTTCGCTGAGAAGATTGTACCAGTAATCGTATTTTACCGTAAAAAAAATCTTGCAGTCAAAGCTTCCCACAAACTCCTGAACATCTTTTTTCCGGTCAAAAGGCAGGTAACAAACTGCATCTGCGAGATGTTTTCTCTTCTTGACATTATCATATCCTGAGGGCGAAAAAAATGTGATGAGAACTTTATAATCCTGAAACTGCTCTTTGAGACGCTCTAAAACAGGCAGACCTTGCTCGTATTCGCCTAAACTGGAAGCGTGCATCCACAGGACTTTGTCTTCACTAGAAAAAGCATTTTTGACGATTTGCAGCGATTGTTTTCTGCCCCGCACTCCTTTTTTAGTCTTGGGACTGACTAGGGAGAAGACATTCATCCCAAAAATCATCAGGCGGACGAAGAGATTATATAGTGATTTCATCTTTTATTTTTCTACTGCAAATTTATCATTATTTGTGGAAGGATTGGAGATGACCAAGAATTCCAAATCATTTTCTGTATCATTTTCTATCAAATGAATTTGGTTTGGCAAAATGTGAAAGCCTGAATTCTCGGACACTTCAAAAATATTTCTTTCTTTATGAAATTTTGTTTTTCCTTTGAGAATAAAGAAAAACTGTTGTGCATTTTTGTGAAAATGAAGTTGCTCTTTTGTTTTTGGAGGCATTATTTCCTGTTTGACAGAAAGATTTTTGGAGTTCAATAAAACCCAGCTGTCACAATTGTTTCCCCAGATATAATGTTCGGCGTTTTCCTTTGATGTTATCATCGTTTGTTTTTGATTAAGGCAAATTTAATTATTAAGTAAGGATAATGTTAAAATTTAAACGCAAAGTTCGCCAAGACTTTTTGAAATTATTGAAAATATTTAAGGTTCGCAAAGACGTAAAACTCAGCAAAGACATACAAATTATTAAAACGTAATTTTGTCATTCTGAAAGAATCTCAACAGTCTAGATTCTTTCAGAATGACTATATTGAGTGTCTTGTCGAATCTTGTTTTACATTGGAACCCGCAGCCCGACTTATCTCATCTCTTTTATTTCTTTATTTGAATCGATGAACCACTTCGTTAGGTTTGAGTGGAGCTCTTTTTTGGAGTGGGAAAGGCTTGGTAAAAAAAAAAAGCGGGAACGGAAGGCGGAAAAGCTGCCATAAGAAAAAACAATAACAAGGTTTCGACGAATGTCAAATAGCTGCCCAAATAATTCAATCATCAGAAAGCTTAAAAATTATTAGAAAAAAGTTTTCAAATACTTGCGGCGCAAAATAAAAGCTGTATATTTGCAATCTGAAAATTTAACAGTAATTACGAACTAAATATATTAGTGATGAGTAAAAGAACATTCCAACCATCTGAGAGAAAAAGAAGAAACAAACACGGTTTCCGTGAAAGAATGTCTACACCAAACGGGAGACGAGTGTTGGCAGCTAGAAGAGCGAAAGGCAGAAAGAGTTTAACTGTTAGTGCACAGCGCGCTAAGAGATAATTTCTTAAAAATTATCATATACAAAAAGTGTCTGAACGTGGTTTCAGACATTTTTTGTTGTTAAAATTTCCCAAAATTGAAAGCAGGAAAATAAGTTTTTGCTATTTTTGATTTTCACAACCTCAACTTGAAATTATGCCGCATAGAAACGACCCGGGAGTAGATATTATAGATTTGAGCAACGCTAAAATTGTTCAGAAAAACTTCACCGTTCTTAATGATGTTGACCTTCATATTAAAAAAGGAAAATTCTGCTATCTTATCGGGAAAACAGGTTCCGGAAAGAGCTCTCTTTTGAAAGTACTCTACGGACAACTGCCTTTGCAAGGCGGAAGCGGACAGGTTGCCGGTTTCGATTTGAAGAAACTGAAGCAGTCCGAAGTCCCAAATCTGAGAAGAAAACTGGGAATTGTTTTCCAGGATTTTCAGCTTTTGCCGGACAGAAATATCGAGAAAAATCTTCTTTTTGTTTTACAGGCAACAGGCTGGAAAGACAAATTGAAAATGGAAGCGAGAATTGACGAAGTATTGTCCAGCGTCGGGATGAAAACCAAAAAGCACAAAATGCCGCATCAACTTTCCGGAGGTGAACAACAACGTGCTGCGATTGCAAGAGCTTTGTTAAACCACCCAGAATTAATCCTTGCGGATGAGCCGACAGGAAATCTGGATCCGGAAACCTCCAATGATATTATGACGCTTCTGAAGAATCTTGCTGAGGAAAACCATTGCGCAGTGGTGATGGCAACGCACGATTATCATATGATTCAGAACTATCCTGGCGAAGCAATCCGTTGTGAGAATGGACAGGTTTCTGTTTTGGATACGGCGGAACTTTTTGAGTAAAAACTGAAATTCGTTTTGCCCCAGCCCTAAAGGGAGCCGAATTTCATTATTAAATACAGAACCTTTCTGAAAATTTCAGAGAGGTTTTTTTGTGAATAGATGGAAGTCTTTTGTCAGCTCCAGATATTCATCGGAATAAACTCTTGGGGATTTTTCTATGACGAAGTTTTCTACTTTTGTTTCTGATTCTTTGAATGCATATTCTAAAACTAAACGTTTCGGTTCTGAGGTTTTAATGCCTTTTATACTGACTTTTCGCTGAAGGAATAATTGATTATCAAAGCAAATCTCCGTAAATTCTTTTTCAGAATCTATTGGAATGACTACGGTGAAACGACCCTTTTCAGAAAGTAATTGACTTGACTTTTTTATTAAATTAGAAAAATTCAATTCTAACCTTTGTCTTGCCAGAATATCTTTTTCGGAAGAATTGATTTCGAAATAAGGCGGATTTGAAATGATTAAATCAAACTTTTCTTCGGTTTCGAAGTTTTTTAAATCCTGAAGCTGGCTTTTGATCCTATCAGAAAAAGGAGAACTGGAGAAATTGCTCTGAGAAATACTGACGGCATCAGAATTAATATCAATAGCTAAAATATTTGCTTTCAGATTTCTTTGAGCTATCATCAATGAAATAATACCGGTTCCGGTTCCGACTTCTAAAACACGATTTGCTTGTGAAACGTCAGCTAAGGATCCAAGCAAAACAGCATCTGTGCCTACACGAAAGACTTCCGGACTCTGATGGATATCAAACTGCTGAAAACGGAAAGGTCTCATTGATTATAAATTGGAAGGCATAGAAATGATGAAAGACGCACCCTTATCTTCTTCTGAGGAAACGCTGATTGTCCCGTTGTAGTCTTCTACCATCCGTTTCACCATCGTAAGTCCGATTCCCATACCGCTATTTTTAGATGTAAAGTTGGGGTCAAATATTTTCTCCAGCTTATTTTGAGAAATCCCAACGCCGTTATCATTCACCGTGATGCGGATTCTTTTTTCAATCTTTTCCAGATCGACATTGATGACGGATTTTCTATCATCTGATTTTGCCTGGCTGGCATTGGTAACCAGATTGGTAATAATTCTCGTGAGATAATCCTTGTCTATCTTCATCAGAATATTGTCCTGATTGGCATGGATAAAGATATTTTCATCACTGAATATAGTAAGTGCGTTTCTGATTTCCTTATTGAGAGAGATCTCTTCATCATTCTTCTGCGGAAGCTGTGCAAATTGCGAAAAGGCGCTGGCCACTCTTGTAATCACATCAATTTGTCCGATGACAACCTCACTCAGATTTTTTACCTTGTCGGTAATTTTAGGATCATTGGGATCAAATTTCCTTTCAAAGTTCTGCATCATCAGCTTCATTGGCGTGAGCGGATTCTTCACCTCGTGCGCCACCTGCTTGGCCATTTCCTGCCACGCAGACTGTTTCTCGATATAACTCAGGCGCTCCCGCTGATCGGCAATCTCCGCAATCATCTTATTGTAAGCTTTCACCAAAGCATTCAGCTCATCATTTTTGTAATATTTGATGGGACGCAGATTTTTATCAAAAAGGTTGATTCTGCTTATCATAGAAGTAAATCTGATGATGGCCTCGGTCAAATTATTAGAAATAATCCAGCTGAGCCAGATGCTGAAAAGGATGATGAGAATATTGACTCCGATGATGTATGTGAAATAATGCTTGAAAACATCCATATACGCACTTTCATTGTGGTAATAGGGAAAATAGATATAAGCGATATTCTCCAACATATTGTTTTTAAGAACCATATAGGATGAGACGATGCTGGCGCCCAATTTGTCGTCGTAAGACTTGTCATCATACTGCTTCCCGTTTTTCCTGATCTCCTGCAGCACTTTTGACGGCATGATCTTCTGGTCTACCAGGTTGGGTTCTTTGTTGGACAGGAGATATTTCCCTTTAAGATCATAGATGACGATGTCGTGTTTGTTGATGTCTGCAATCTCGTAGATTTCGTTTTCCAGAACTTTGGGAATATCATAAGTATGAACCTGAGAATGACTGAGTGCGTAA
>Ga0308163_10004530_pt1 | contig 10998 bp, 8 predicted proteins | sample PhyTR1_FD_201037 | JGI IMG/M metagenome (GOLD analysis project Ga0308163, IMG submission 201037) | Phyllosphere microbial communities from UC Gill Tract Community Farm, Albany, California, United States - DLSLT.R1 | ecosystem: Host-associated > Plants > Phyllosphere > Unclassified | place: USA... | reverse complement strand
GCATTTGCGCTTTTTCTTGCCTGGAATTTTTCCTTTCTTTCTGCCATTTTTTTAGCTTTCAAATCCTGGTACTTTTTGAATTGTTCCGGGGTTAAAATTTTCTGCATTTCAGTTTCATTTTCTTTCATTCTCTGCATTCTGTCTTCATTTTTGGCTGTCATATCCTGCTTTCTTTCTGCCGCTTTGGACTCGTGTAGAGCTTTCAATTGAGCAACTTGCGCATCAGTCAGGTTAAGTTCTGCTTTCATTTTTTGAAGATGCTCTGCTTTTTTCTGAGAGTAATCTACTTTTGAAGTGGTTTGAGCAAACCCGAAAACTCCTAGTCCAAGAAATGCTGCGCTTAAAATTAATTTTTTCATTTTTTTTGATTTTAATATTTATAAATCTTATCTGTTTGTTGGATATGTTATAAATTATAATGTTAAGTTATCAATATTATAATTTTTTGTTAATTTTATCTGGAAGCCAATCTACTACCAGAATTTCTCTGCCCTCCGTTTCCTCTACTCTCCATTTTTCTCTCGGAGCTTTGATTTTGACGGATTCCATTATTGTTATTTCTGATGTTTTCCTGACGGACATTTGGCATCGGTCTCACATTTCTTTCATTACTGTTTCGGAAACCACCATTATTTCTGATATTACCATTATTGCTAGGTTCAACTCTAATATTTCCAGGATTTCTGATGTTATCATTTTGATTTCTCACATCATTATTTTCTGAACCTCGGATAGCACCCAAATTATTGCCATTAGCTCCACTTCTTGGTGACTGAGGATTCCGCATTCCGGGATTTCTGTCCGGCTGAATCATTCCCATATTCCTTCCGGGATTTCTAAAACCTTCGCGGAAATTATTTCTGTCTACTCTGTAAATATTGATATTTACATTTCTGTACATCGGTCTCACAGGATAGCGTCTCGCATAGAAATTCGCAAATCTATTTCTGTAAAACACAAATGGACTTCTGCCGCGGAAATAAACATTTTGATAAACCACAAAAACTCTCGGACCTAAGATATTTTGCAACGCATAAAATCTATCATAATACCATCTATCCGGATTGTATCTGTAATAATTGTCCCAGGCTGCGAACGATGCAAAACGATTATTCAGCGCAATAATCTGATTGATTTGAAAAGGCGATAAACGATTTTGCATAAAAAACTGATCCCAATTCACAGAGTAAACCGCTTTTCTGTAATCATCATAATAACCTTGATAATATTGGTCCGGATAATAATCCGTTGGATAGTTGTAATAATAATCGTCCGGATAATCATACGAGTTATCATAATATTCGTAACCATTATTCTGAGGATAAGTGTCATAATAATCCTGGGCAAAAACAAAAGTTCCCAAAACCAAAGCGAGACTTAAAAATATCTTTTTCATTTCTTTTATTTTAAAATTAAATTCGAAAATTCATTTTTCCCTTAAAATGAAACTTTCTATCTTTTGGATATTAAGGAATTAAAAAAGTTAAAAGAAATTTTAATTTGGAATTAACATTTGGTTCAAATCTCAAATTTAGCATTGATTATCAGACTGATAATTTTCAAACAAAAAAGCCTCTCAAAAATTTTGAAAGGCTTTTTAAATTTATTTTTTCGGATTAATATCTGTCGCTATGTTCAATCCAGCTTGCAATTTTCTGATTGAATCTATCTTTAGTTTTCAAATCTTCCAATTTCAAATGCATTCTGTATCTCCAATAATGGGGGAAAACCGCAGGATTGTTGATTCTTTCCTCATCCATATTCGGATTCATCAAATTTTCATCTGTTGCCAAAAATTCCTGAATCGGGAAAATCGCCAGCATTGCGTCTGTGTAAAGATGTTGTTTCATTATCATTTCTGACAATTCCGGAGACAAATCCCAAGGCGCAGTTCCGTATTGACCTAACTGTTGATTAAAATATTTTTGAGTCAAATCTCTATCCTCATGCCACCATTGTCTCAGCGTAGAACTGTCGTGAGAAGAGGCAGTAACAACATTCAGATAACTTACATTTTTCGGGTCATACCAAGGAATATTCTCAGAAGGCATTCTCTGAACTTTCAAAGCTGTGATTGCCAGTTTATCCATCACAGCAGGAACCGAATCCGGAACCAATCCCAAATCTTCTCCACAAATCAACATCGTTGTAGAATTTAGTAAAACAGGTAATTTCTCCATCGCTTTCTGATACCAAAGTCCGTCCTGACGTTTGAAGAAATAATCATTGTAAACATCATTCAACTTAGCTTTTTCCCAGTCTGGAAGATATTTGTAAGAAGTAGTTTTTGCAATATTAAATCTTGGATGATAAACAACTCCGTTTTCTGTCTCTTCGGTTAAGAATAAAACATTTCCGGCTAAAGAAACCAATTTTTCTTCTGCCCAATCCCAGGATTCTTTCTTGAAATAATCGGTTAATTTTCTCTGAGTATCAAATTCCGGTTTGAAAGTATAAACGCCATTATGATGATTATCGAAGAAATGATTCTGAACTTTATCTTTTGCATCCCCGAAGTTTTCCCAAAGAATCGGGTCATTTACAAATGGCTTCACATAACGGTCCGTAGAAAATGGAATTTGTCTGTCGGCAAACTCTTTCTCAGTCACTGGAAGCGCCGGATAAAAATACCCCAACAATCCTTGAGTCGCAGAAATCGGCATTCTCCAGATTCTGAAGAATCCAAGAATATGGTCGATTCTCATTGCATCAAAATATTGTTCGAGAACTTTGAAGCGCTTTTTCCACCATTGGTAACCGTCGGCTTTCATCACTTCCCAATTATAAGTCGGGAATTCCCAGTTTTGTCCCAAATCCGAGAATTGGTCTGGCGGAGCTCCAGCCTGGAAATCCATTCCGAACAATTCCGGCTCTGTCCAGGCTTCCACAGAATGTCTATAAATCCCAATCGGCAAATCTCCTTTAACGGAAATTCCCAAATGATGAAGATATTCTACAGCGTCTTGTAACTGTAGATGCAATTGATACTGAATCCACGCGTGAAGCATCAATTGAGAATACTCTTTATGCTTCGGAGAATAAAGTGTCGCTACTTTTCCTGCAACATATTTTTTATGAGTCTTCCATTCATTAAAATTCGGCGTTTTGTATTTGTCTCTCAAAACACAAAATGCAGAGTAAGGCATCAGCCATTCCTCATTATCTTTAATGAACTTTTTGAAATTTTTATCTTTAAGAATCGTCTCTTTATTCTCTTCAAAAACAGCCGTTGCGTATTTCCATTTCCCGGAAATCATCTGTTCGTAATCAATCAGACTTAATTCATTCAGTTCTGCTTTTTTCGTTTGATAATCCTTAGCTAAATTCTTTGGCAAAGCAAATTCTAATTTCTCAATCGAAAGATATTGAGGATGAAGCGCATAAACAGAAATCGCTGCGTAAGGATAAGAATCTGTCCAAGTATAATTCGCAGTTGTATCGTTAATTGGCAAAATCTGAATCACAGACAATTTGGTTTCATTAGTCCAATCTCCTAATTTTTTGATATCAGGAAATTCTCCAACACCAAAACCATCTTCCGTTCTCAAAGAAAAAACAGGAACTGCAACGCCTGCGGAATGCCAAAGCGTATGATTATCAAATTTGAAATAATGGTCGGCTTTTACATAAAGAATATCCTTATTTTTATTTCCAAAAACCCAACGGTTCTCGCCTGGTTCTATGTAAATAATTTTTCCTGTATTCTTATCTTTTATAGTGTATTTGTACAGAACAGTCTGGTGCGTTGGAATTTCTACACCCGCTTCCCAAACACCATAATCGGTTTCGTTTAGGTTGACTGCATTTTCGTTATTCCAATTTCCAAGAGCATCTACATTTCCCATCAAAACCAATTGCCAGTTCGGATTGTAAAGCGGCGCTTCTATTCTGAAAAGATGGGTGTGTTTTTTAACAACCGAGGATTTCAAAGGTTTGAAGCCTTGCAAACGGTTGTGAAGGATTTTGTTGGTCAGATAATTTTCCGGGAAATTTTTGAGATTCCATTGGTCAAAGATCACAAATTCTTTGAAGCTGTTTGGAAAATCCAGTTTGTGGAAAGGAATTTCTTCGTCCAAAACTTCCCCATCTTCGGTCACCAAAAGGTATTTGTAGAGAATTGATTTGGAAAAATAATCCAGTTCTGTGGTCCAGTTGTTATTTTCGGAATAGTCTAAATTGTAGTCCCGATGCTCTGTTTTGTCCTCAAACAGGCGCAAAACGAGTCGCTGGCCAACTTTTGTTCCGAAGTTAACACTAAAGTATAGTTTCATTTATTAAGGTCTATTAATATGGACGCAATTTAACGAATTATTGAATTACAATTAATATTCCCGTAAAAAAATCATTTTTTCGTAATCCTTTCTAAATAAGCATTTATATTGCTGTCTAAAGCGACTGTAATTCCGCCTACGTTTTTGGCTTTCATATACATCAGTACTTTTTCGTCTTTCAGAGAAAACATCAGAAAATCATTGAATCTTTCGGGTGGTATTCCAGCTTCTGAAAAATAATCGACATCAATATTATTCTGAATCCAAGCCAAACCTTCCTGCAAATCTTCATATTTATAAAGTCTTCTTAGACGTTTTGACTTTCCGCTAACAACATCATAAATTGCCTGAATATTGACCATTGGAGGAATTCTTATCAAAGGTTTTACAATATCATCCACCGCGTCTGCTGGTTTTTCCCGTGGTTTGTCCGGACCTTTTGGCAATCCTATATCTTTTCTGAGTTTTTCTTCTTGAGATTCTGCAAGATTTTTATTAATGATTTTCACTTCCTCTATTTCCTGCGGAATTTTCTCAAGCCGAACCACCTGAAAATTATAACTCGAAATGACTATTTTTCCCAATCTGTAAGACTCTTTAGCAAACCGGATTTCGTCACCAACATTAGCAGTGATTGAAAATTTTCCATAAGAATCGCTGTAAGTTTTTTGATTGGTGGTCATATTGACAATCAAAACTTTGAGAATGAGAACTCCATCTTCGGACATTACATTTCCCGAAATATTCTGAGAAAAAATAAATCCTGATAAAACGAGGAAAAGAATGTGTAAAAGTCGTTTCAAACGCTGATAGTTTTTTCAAAAATAAACTTCTTTGCTAAAATAAAAATACGGTTTAACTTTCGTTAACCGTATTTCTAAGTATTTAAGAATTTTCTCATTAATTAATAATTCCGAATTTCATTGCTATTGATACAAGTTGTGCGGTAGTTGAAATATTAAGTTTGAAAAAAATATTCTTCCTATGAGTCTCTACAGTATTTTTACTGATAAATAGTTTTTCCGAAATCTCCATTGTTGTAAATCCTTCGCATATTGATATGACAATTTCTTTCTCCCGCTGACTGAGAATATTTTTATTAAAATTTATTTTTTCAAAATTAATATCTTCCGAATAAAAATATTTCTGGTTATTATAATGCAGGTTTTCTATAACTTCAAATAACTTTTCTTTTGGGGTATTTTTTAATAAATAGGCATCTATATTATCTTTAGATTCAGCATTTTTGAAACTGCTCATTACAATAATCTTAATGTTCTTTTTTTCTTTTTTTATTAAATTTATCAATTCTAATCCATTGATTTCCGGCATAGATATGTCGGTGATAAGAATATCTATTTCGTAATATTTTAAATACTCCAAGACTTTTTTGGCGTTATCCGCAGAGAATAATACATGGAAATCAGGTTTTGAAGAAAGCACATTGGTAATGCCTTCCAAGAAAATGGGATGATCATCTACAATTCCTATTTTTATCATTTCATCGGGATATTTAGGATTATTACAGAACCTTTATTACTATTTTCCATTATCATTTCTCCTTGATATTTATTTAATCTTTCCCTAATATTTTTCAAGCCGATACCTTCTGTATAATCTTCCGGAAATCCTTTTCCGTCATCTTCTATAATAATATTTAAATTTTCTGGATTTTGTGTACAGCTTATATCGATATTCTCAGCTTCTGAATGTTTATATGCATTTGTAAAAATCTCTTGAAAAATTCTATATATATCCATCTTTACATTAGAATTAAGCTCAGAAAATATATTGTCTGGAAAAAACAAAAGGTTGGTTTTAAATTTTTTGGTTCTTTTATAACCTGAGGCTAAATTTCGAATGAGTTGCTGTAAGTCTGTATTTTCAGAAACATCTGTCCTTAGATCGTGAGAGATATCCCGAATCTCTTCATATAAACTGTTTATATTTCTCTGAATTTCAGCAATTTGTTTATTTTCCTGAATATTATTTTCTTGCTCCAGCATAAGATTAATACCAACCAAACTCCCGGCAACGCCATCATGAAGTTCTTTGGCAAGTCTATTTCGTTCTTCAATTTGTCCTTCTAAAATTCCCTTGGAAATATTAATTTTTTCTTCTTTTTCTTTTAATTTCTTTTGGGATTTGATATTCTGAAAAAATATAATGCAAATAGCTACAACTATAGCCATTAGCAATAATGAAATAATAAGCAATCTAGAACCGCGAAGACTTTCTATTTTCTTCTCTTGAGTTAACTGATTTATTTTATTGTTTTTTTTCTCTACTTCGAATTTTGCAAAAAGGCGGTTGTAATCTTTCTCTTTTTCAATTGTGAAAAGACTGTCTTTAATTTTATGATATTTTGTTTTGTATTCAAATGCATTTTTATAATCTTTATCAAGTTCATAAATCTTATATATGCTTTCCAAAAGTGATTTTTTTTGTTCGATAGGAATATTTCCAAAATTCTCATATTTTTCCGCAGCTTGATAATATTTTATAGATTTTTCAAACTCGTTTTTATATCTGTATAATCCCCCTAAATTATAATTAATATAAAAATATAAGCTTTTATCTCCTATTTTTTCAATCATTTTTTTAGCTTTTTCCAGCTGTACAAAACTTTTTTCAGGATTATTCTCTAAATATAAATTACTGAGATTGATATAAATATTAAATTTTTCAATATTGCTATTGATTGCTTTAGCAAAAAACAAAGCCTGGTTAAAATATTTTTCTGCTTTATATTGATTCCTTTTACTTTCTATTAAAGCAATATTATTATAAGCTCCCAATATTCTTAGAGTATCATTTGTTTTTATTGCATATTTTTTTTTCAGCTCATAATAATTAAGTGCACTAATGGTATCTTTTTGAATAATTGATAAGTTTCCAAGATTAGAGTAAATAACTGACAAATAATTATCATCTTTTGTGTTGGAAAGATATTGTAGTGCAACCACATATTTTCTCAATGCCTTGTTATAATCTAAGTTATCTTCATCTATTACCCCTAATAAATTATATGATCGTGCAAGAATCTTATAATTCTTGCTTCTTTCTGAAAACTCGATTGCATTCTTAACAAAACCTATAGCCTTATCACTTTTACCTTTATTATAATAAATATTTCCAAAATTATACAGACATCTTGCTTTATAATAATTATTACCTATTTTAACATTTAGAACATATGCTTTATTCATATAAAACATAGCGGAATCTAAATCCGATGATAAAAAGTCATTTGACTTTTGTATGAGATTATCAATTTCTGATAACTTTTGAGAATAAGCAAGATTCGAAATAATTATAATTAAAAGAAATATTTTTTTCATTATCAAAAAAGAAAAGTAAAAATAACTGTTTTATGGTATTTTTTCATAGAATATTAAAGAATATTTTTACAAAAAAATTATAACCCGTGGAACAGAAATTTATTCTCTTATTAGCAACTTTTTTTTTTCTTCTAATTTCTAACAATCTAAAAAGTCAGAATAGTTGTTTTTATGTAGAAGAAGACCCTGTTTCCAAAGGATCCATATGTTTTAAAGACACTCTGCATTTTACTTCTAATATTGAAACACTAATTAATGGCGAAATATCTGCAAACAAAGTCATTATCATAACTCCTACGGGACTCCATGATATTATTTTAAGACCATCTAAAAAAATCCCTTGTGAAGGCTGTTTAGAAGACGAAGGAGGAACAACTATCAGAACAAAAGATAGAACAAGTGGTGGTAAAGATAAAAAAGCAATTTCTGAAAGTAATAAAATAACAGAAAGCAAAATTTCCCTAAAAAAAAATCCGGTAAAAGACATATTAGAACTTTCTGTTTCGAAAAATATAAATATATCCAATATTGAAATCTATGACTCAGTCGGGAAGCTTATTAAACCATCAGCTCCTCTCAACAAAAATCATAAAATCAATTGTTCCAATTTTCCAAATGGGAAGTATTGGATATTAATAACTACTATTGAAAATAAAAAATACATATTAAACTTTATTAAAAATTAAACTATTATGAAAACAAAAATTACATCTTTTGCTTTATTAGCCAGCTCATTTATCTTTGCTCAGACCCTTACTACTCAACCAAGAGACAATGCTGGAGCACCAACTACACAAAGTGGTTTCTATGAAGCTCAAAATCCTTTAAATTATCCTATCGGTGCAAACTCTTTTTGGCATTTATTAGACGTTAGACATACAAACTCAACCAATAATTACGGGATGCAATTAGCCGGGAGTTTTTTCGATCAGGAACTTTGGTTTAGAAAAACAAACAATAGCGCTACAACTCCCTGGAGCAAAGTAGTTCTACAGAACTCTAATGGTAAGGCAGGAATTGGAACAACCAATCCTAGAGCAACTCTGGATATTACAAATAGTAATAATCAATCATTATTATTAAATTATCAGGATAAATCAGCATTAACTTTTATACCAAACAATGGGAATAGCTGGTTTAGCATTAGTCATGGATTAAACAATGATTTGGCGATTTCTCAGGGAGGGGATGTCGATTTTGAGAGATTGGTAACGATTAAAAATAATGGTTTTGTAGGAATTGGAACTTCAAATCCGATTGCAAGGTTAGACCTCAATGGAAATATGAGAATTAATAATGCTAACAGTGGATATACTTTTTTATCTCTTGGTAATGATACAAATGACCAGCTTATTGTGGACAATTCCCCACAAAAATATTTCGGAGGCGGATACTTTTTCAGAGTACATAATAATAATGCTACGAATCAATATATTGATGCTATGACAATAGATGAGAATGGAAATATAGGCATTGGTACAAATCTGCCTCAAAACAAGTTGGAAGTTGTTGGAAAATCTTCTTTTGCAGGCAATATGAAAGTAGAAGCCAAGATTGAAGCCAAGGAAGTAAAAGTTACCCTTACACCAACAGCAGATTTTGTTTTTGAGGAAAACTATGGGCTTCCTAAGCTAAAAGACGTAGAAAAATTCATTAAAGAAAACAAACATTTACCAGAAGTTGCTTCTGCAAAAACTATGGAAAAAGAAGGTGTTAATGTCGGCGAATTTCAGATCAAATTACTTCAAAAAATCGAGGAACTAACTTTATATGTAATAGAACAGCAAAAGAAAATTGAAACTTTAGAAAATAAATTGAGTGACAAGAAATAAAAATCATTTTAAAATTGTTCACTATGAAAAATAAAAAAATTCTAATTTTACTTTTTGGATTATTTTTTAATCTAATTTTTTCTCAGAATTATTTAGGTTATATAGGTCAAAATCAAACTATAAATGTTAATTCTGGTGTGTCAACCTCCGCTACAGTAAAAATCACATGTTATGGAAATCAAAGTGGTGGTATTTGGGCTGATGGCAATTATTTATGTACAAACGATGGGGGTTATCAAATTTCTTCATATGCTGGAGCAAATGGTACATATTTATCACCTGGTCAATCAGTAAACTTTATTATTAATTTTAAAAAAACTGTTACTACCAATCAAACTTTTGTATATAAATTTTCGACCAAAAACGCTAATTGTAATCAAGCTGAATCCGAAATGATTAAAATAACTGTAAACTATATAGCAGGTGGAGGTGGAAGTGGAACTATATGTGATTATTTACCAAAACCAACTAATTTACAATTAACAAATTTAACATATAATTCAGCATCAATTAGTTGGAGTCCAGTACCAGGCGCTACCCAATATAGGGTTAGATATTATTTGAAAAATACAATGGAATATAATAATTTACGAACATCAGGGACATCTTTTACTTTCTATTCATTATTACCTAATACTGCTTATCAAGCTGATGTTTCTCCTATTTGCCCAAATGGAAATATTGATGGAATACATGTTACTTATATAAAATTTGACACTCCATGTGCGACAGATTTAACAATTAATTATACTATAAGAGACAATCAAAGTTTTCAAGCTATGAATTCAATTTTAGCTTCCTCTAATATCAATGATAATTTACTTGTAGATTATAGTGCAAAGAATCAGGTATATTTGCTCTCAGGATTTAATGTAAAAGCATCAACAAATAGCTCATTTCGTGCATTCATTAAACCTTCTTGTTCGATTTATACTGCGCCCCCTCCACAAGGGAAAGAAAATGATTCTTTAGATGTTGAGGGAAATAAAATAAATGATTTATATTCAGAAATTGGTGGTTTTTTGAAGAAAAAAAATAAAAATGTAGATATTTCAAATTCAGAAATTAAAGTTTATCCAAATCCTGTTTCAAGTTATTTCAACATAGATACAGGCAAAGAAAAAATCATATCTTGGCAATTATATGATTATTCTGGGAAAATAATTAAAAAAGGAAACTCCAATACGATTAATGTTCAATCTATCCCTAATGCGAGTTATGTTTTAAAAATAAATCTAGAAAAAACTCAAATTTCAAAAACAATAATCGTGAAGCATTAAGTAGAAACACAACTTCAAATAAAAAACTAATAACCATGAAAAAGAGACTCATTTTGAGTCTCTTTTTTATTAAATATTTTAGATTACTTGAAATTGATTAGTAAACTATTTCACAATGATTTTCTTGGAAACAATTGTTTTCCCGTTTTCTGATTCAACATTTACAACATAAACACCGGAAACCAATTTACCTAATTCAATCCGGTTTTCAGAATTGGAAATATTGGTAATGGTTTGATTGGAAACCAAATTTCCGGAAGTACTATAAACTTTC
>Ga0308163_10004529_pt1 | contig 11000 bp, 6 predicted proteins | sample PhyTR1_FD_201037 | JGI IMG/M metagenome (GOLD analysis project Ga0308163, IMG submission 201037) | Phyllosphere microbial communities from UC Gill Tract Community Farm, Albany, California, United States - DLSLT.R1 | ecosystem: Host-associated > Plants > Phyllosphere > Unclassified | place: USA... | reverse complement strand
TGCACAATGTCGCCAATGGCGTCGTTGCCGCCGGATCGACCGACGCGGTCAACGGCGGACAATTGTCGACTGTGACGGATCAGGTCGGCACGCTGGCCGGGCTCGCCGTCCAGTATGACGACGCGACCCGCGTGCGGGCGACGCTTGGCGGCGTCGGCACGGGTGCGGCCCCGGTGGCGCTCGGCAACGTCGCAGCCGGCACGCTCGGTGCGACCTCGACCGATGCGGTCAACGGAAGCCAGCTGTTCGCGACCAACACCAACGTCACCAACACCAATACCGCGCTGACCAACCTGACGACCAACATCACCAATGGCGGCATCGGCGCGCTGCAATATTCGAACGCGGCAACGCCGACGGTGCCGAACGGTGGCGTCCCGACCAACGACGTCGCGCTGGTCGGTGCAACGGCAGGACCGGTCGCTCTGCACAACGTAGCCGATGGCACTGTCGCGACCGGATCGACCGACGCGGTGAATGGCGGGCAGCTTGCCACCGTGACCGGCCAGGTCGGCAACCTCGCGGCGCTGTCGGTCCAGTATGACGACGCGACGCGCGCTCGCGTCACGCTCGGGGGTCTCGGCACGGGTGCCGCTCCGGTGGCGATCGGCAACGTCGCGGCGGGTACGCTCGGCGCGACCTCGACCGATGCGGTCAACGGCAGCCAGCTGTTTGCGACCAATACCAACGTCACCAACCTGACGACGAACATTGCGAACGGCGCGATCGGTGCGCTGCAATATTCCAGCGCGGGTGCACCGACCACGCCGAACGGGGGCGTGCCGTCGAACGATGCCACGCTGGTGGGCGGTGCCGCCGGCGCGGTCGCCCTGCACAATGTCGCGGACGGCACTGTTGCGGTCGGGTCGACCGACGCGGTCAACGGCGGTCAGCTTGCCCTGGTCTCGGGGCAGGTCGGCACGCTGAACGGTTTGGCGGTGCAGTATGACGACCTCAGCCGTTCGCGCGTGACTTTCGGCGGGGCTGGTGCGGCCCCGGTGGTGCTCGGCAACGTCGCGGCGGGGACGCTGGGCGCCACCTCGCTAGAGGCGGTGAACGGCAGCCAGCTGTTCACGACCAACGCCAACGTCACCAACACCAACACCGCGCTGACCAACCTCACGACCAACATCGCCAATGGCGGAATCGGCGCGGTGCAATATTCCAACGCCGCGACGCCGACCACGCCCAATGGCGGCGTGCCGAGCAACGACGTCGCGCTGGTCGGTGCGGCGGCTGGCCCGGTCGGACTGCACAATGTCGCGGACGGCAATGTCGCGGTGGGATCGACCGACGCGGTCAACGGTGGACAGCTCGCCAGCGTCTCCGGGCAAGTCAGCGGCCTGTCCGCACTCGCGGTGCAGTATGACGATGTCGGCCGCTCGCGGATCACGCTTGGCGGCGTCGGTACGGGTGCAGCGCCCGTCGTGATCGGCAATGTCGCGGCAGGCGCGCTCGGCGCGACCTCGACCGAGGCGGTCAACGGCAGCCAGTTGTTCGCGACCAACACCAACGTCTCGAACTTGACGACGAACATCGCGAATGGCGCGATCGGTGCGCTCCAATATTCGAGCGCAGGCGCACCGACCACGCCGAACGGCGGGGTGCCGTCGAACGACGTGACGCTCGTCGGCGGTGCCGCTGGTGCCGTGGCCTTGCATAATGTCGGCAATGGCGTGGTTGCGGCCGGCTCGACCGATGCGGTCAACGGCGGCCAGCTGGCAACCGTCTCCGGCCAGGTCGGCAATCTCGCCGCGCTGTCGGTGCAGTATGACGATCCGACCCGGACGCGCGTGACGTTCGGTGGAGCAGGCAACGCGCCGGTCGTCCTCGGCAACGTCGCGGCGGGAACGCTCGCGGCAGGGTCGACCGAAGCGGTCAACGGCGGCCAGCTCGTGGGGTTCGGCAACAGCGTCGCGGCGGGTCTGGGTGGCCTGTCGAGCTACGACGTGGCGACCAACCGCGTGCTCGCCTCGATCGGGTTCGGCGGGGTGCAATATGGCAACGTCCAGTCGGTCTTCGACGCGGTCGATGGCGCGATCAACGGCGGTGCGGGCATCCGGTATTTCCGGGTTCTCTCGACCCGCGGCGACAGCGTCGTGACGGGTACCGACAGCATCGCGATAGGGCCGGAAGCGACCGCAACCGCTGACAACAGTGTTGCCATCGGCACCGGATCCTCGGCGCTTCGCGGCGGTACGCTCGGCTATGCCGCGCTGGGTCTCGCCGGCTTGCAGAACTCGGTCGGTGAAGTGTCGGTCGGGTCGGCCGGCGGCGCTCGGCAGATCACCAACGTCGCGGCCGGCACCGCGGCAACCGATGCCGCCAATGTCGGCCAGGTCGCAGGGGTCGCGGCGCAAGTTGCGGCTCTGGGCACCACCACCGTCCAGTACGACAACGGCACGAAGAACTCGATCACGCTCGGCGGTGCCGGCGGTACGGTCATCACCAACGTCGCCGCCGGCAACGTCGCCGCCGGGTCTACCGACGCGGTCAACGGCGCGCAGCTTGCGGCGACCAACACGCAGGTGGCGAACAACACGACCGCGATCACCAACCTGGGCAACCAGATCAGCAACGGTGCGACCGGGCCGGTGCAATACTCCAACCCCGGCAGCGCAACCACGCCGAACGGTGGCACGAAGACCAACGACCTGACGCTGGTCGGTGCGGCCGCTGGCCCCGTCGGCCTGCACAATGTCGGGGGCGGTTCGATCACGGCGGGTTCGACCGACGCGGTCAATGGCGGGCAGGTCTATGCCCTGGCGCTGACGGCGGTGAACGCGGTGTCATACAACACCGACGCGAACGGCGCGCGGACCAACACCGTGACGCTGGCGGGTGGCAATGCGGCGGCGCCGGTGACGATCGCCAACGTGGCCGCGGGTAATGTCGCGGCGGGGTCTGCCGAAGCGGTGAACGGTGGGCAGCTCTACACCACCAACCAGGCGGTCGCGACGGCACAGGGCACCGCGAACAGCGCACTCGCGCTGGGCAGCAACTCGGTGCAATACGGTCCTTCGCGTACCAACGTGACGTTCAACGCAGGCGGTCAGGCAACCGTGCTGAGCAACGTCGCGGCGGGCGTGTCGACCACCGACGCGGTCAACGTCGGGCAGCTGAACTCGGGGATCAACTCCGCGGTGACGCAGGCGAACGCCTATACCGACGGACGGATCGCGGCGCTCGACTTCGATCTGCGGAACCTCCGCCGCGACAGCTTCGCCGGGACCTCCAACGCGCTGGCAGCAGCCGGACTCCCGCAGGCGTACGAAGCGGGCAAGGGGATGATCGCGATGGGTGGCGGCACCTATGCCGGCCAGTCGGCGGTCGCGGTCGGGATGTCGAAGGCGTTCAGCGACGGTCACACGGTCGTCAAGCTGAGCGGCACCTACGACTCGCAGGGCCGTGCCGGTGCATCGGGCGGGATCGGGTATCAGTTCTGATCCTGTCTTTGGACGTTGGGAACGGGCGGCCTTCGGGTCGCCCGTTTTCGTTTGGGGCTAAGGGGCGCTCGACATGCGGGAAGCTAGCGCGGGTTGACTTGGGAAGCGGCGGCTACGACTTGGCGGCGAACCAATGCAGGATGTGACCGTGGCCAGCACCCCGACCGAGACCCAGTTTTTCGAGAGCTTCGACGGCACGCGGATCGCGTGGCGCGAGGTCGGCGAGGGGCGTCCCGTGGTGTTGATCCACGGCTATTTCTCCGACGCGAAGACCAATTGGATCCGCTATGGCCATGCGGCCAAGATCGCCGCCAAGGGCTTCCGGGTAATCATGCCGGACCTGCGCGCGCACGGCGAAAGCGCCAAGCCGCACGGGCTGGAGGCGTATCCGGCGGATGCGCTGACGCAGGACGGCCACGCGCTGATCGCGCATCTCGGGCTGACGGAGTACGACCTTGGCGGCTATTCGCTGGGTGCGCGGACGACGTCGCGAATGCTGGCGACGGGCGCGACGCCGCGGCGGGTGATCTTTTCGGGGATGGGCCTCGAAGGGCTCACCCAGACGTCACGCCGAGCCGGGCATTTTCGGAATATCCTGACCAGGCTGGGGCAGCATGTGCAGGGTACGCCGGAGTGGCTGGCGGAGGCGTTCCTGAAGACGACGGGCGGCGATCCGATCGCGTTGCTCGGCATCTTGGAGACGTTCGTCGATACGCCGCTCGAGTCAGTGAAAGCTATCCAGCAGCCGACCTTGGTGGTCTGCGGCGGCGAGGATCAGGATAATGGTTCGGCGCCGGATCTGGCGGCGGTGCTGCCGCATGGCGAGTATGTCGAAACCCCGGGCGGGCATATGAGTGCGGTGGTGAAGCCCGAACTCGGTCAGGCGATCGCCGACTTCCTCGCGCGCTGACGCCCTGTCCTCGATCCTCCCCCCGCAAGGGGGAGGTGGCTGGCTTTTGCCAGACGGAGGGGGAGGTAAGCGACCACCTCCGTTGCGCGTTCCTCCCCCTCCGTCGCCTTCGGCGCCACCTCCCCCTGGCGGGGGAGGATTGGAAAGATCGGCGTTGACCAGACGGGGTCGGATGCTCACTCTGGAGGCATAATCCAGGGGAAGATCATGATCCGTACCGTCTCTCTGATCGCGCTCGCGTGCGCGATTGCCGCGCCCGTGTCCGCGCAGGCCCAAACCACACCCGCCACCACCGGCAAGCCGACCGTCGCGCAGGCTGATGCGTTCGTCGCTGAGGCGGAGAAGGCGATGGCAGCGGCCTCGCTCGACGCGAACCGCGTGGCGTGGGTCAACGCGACCTACATCACCGACGATACCGATGCGCTGGCGGCGAAGTCGGGCGCGGAGATGACCGATCTCGGGGTGAAGTATGCGCTCGGCGCCGCGCGCTATGCGTCGCTGCCGGGGCTGTCGTTCGACACGAAGCGCAAGCTCGACCTGTTGCGCGGCGGGCTGACGCTGCCGGCGCCGACGCGGGCAGGGGCTTCCGAGGAACTGTCGACGCTGACCACCAAGATGTCGTCCTCCTACGGCAAGGGCATGGGGACGCTCGACGGCAAGCCGATCAACGGGTCGGATATCGAGGCGGCGATGGGCTCGACCCGCGATCCGGTCAAGCTGACCGAGATGTGGACGAGCTGGAACGACAAGGTCGGCGCGCCGATGCGCGGCGACTATGCGAAGATGACCGCCATCTCCAACGAGGGCGCGCGCGAGCTGGGCTACAAGGATGTCGGCGCGCTGTGGCGCTCGGGCTACGACATGACGCCCGAGCAGTTCGCGGCGCTGACCGATAAGATCTGGAAGCAGGTCGAGCCGCTGTACATGGCGCTCCACACCTACACGCGGTGGAAGCTGAACGAGAAATACGGCGACGCGGTGCAGGCGAAGACCGGGCCGATCCGCAGCGACCTGCTCGGCAACATGTGGGCGCAGGAATGGGGCAATATCTACGACATCGTCGCACCCAAGGGCGCGGGCGATCTGGGTTTCGACACCGGCGATCTGCTCAAGGCGAAGAGCTATGACCCGCTCAAGATGGTGAAGCAGGGCGAGGGCTTCTATTCGTCGCTCGGTTTCGCACCGTTGCCGGAGACGTTCTGGAAGCGGTCGCAGATCACCAAGCCCGCCGACCGCGACGTGATCTGCCATGCTTCGGCGTGGGACATCGACGCCAAGGACGACATCCGGATCAAGATGTGCACGAAGGTGAACGCCGACGACTTCGTCACGATCCACCACGAGCTCGGCCACAATTACTATCAGCGCGCGTACAAGGCACAGCCGTTCCTGTACGCGAACGGCGCGAACGACGGGTTCCACGAGGCGATCGGCGATACCGTCGCGCTGTCGATCACGCCGGATTATCTGGTGAAGATCGGGCTGCTCGATGCGGCCAAGGTGCCGAGCGCGGACAAGGACATCGGGCTGCTGCTGCGCCAGGCGATGGACAAGGTCGCGTTCCTGCCGTTCGGGTTGCTGATCGACAAATGGCGTTGGGGCGTGTTCTCGGGACAGATCCCGGCGACCGGGTATCAGGCGGCGTGGGACGCGTTGCGGCTCCAGTATCAGGGGATCAAGCCGCCGGTCGCGCGCGACGAGACCAAGTTCGATGCGGGCGCGAAATACCACATCCCGGCGGCGGTGCCGTACACGCGCTACTTCCTGGCGCGGGTGTTGCAGTTCCAGTTCTACAAGGCAGCGTGCGACCAGTCCGGTTGGAAGGGGCCGCTGCATCGCTGCTCGTTCTACGACAACAAGGCGGTGGGGACGAAGCTCAACGCGATGCTGAGCATGGGGCAGTCGAAGCCCTGGCCTGATGCGTTGCAGGTATTTACCGGGAGCCGGGAAATGTCGGGCGCGGCGCTGGTGCAGTATTTCGCGCCGTTGAAGGCTTGGCTGGACGTGCAGAACAAGGGGAAGCCGACCGGGTGGTGAGGGGGCGTTGGCTTATCGCCAGCTGACGTTCGCCCGCTAACACCTAGTTCCCCCGCGGAGGCGGGGGCCCAGGGTTACGAACGCTTCCGTGGCTCTAGCTGGGCCCCCGCCTCCGCGGGGGAACGAGAAGAGTGCTCGGATCGCGTAAAACAATACCACCCCGGCGAAGGCCGGGGGCCAATTGGAACGTCCTGAGTAACGGAGCGAACCGCTCCGTCAGCAGCGTCCCCCAATTGGGCCCCGGCCTTCGCCGGGGTGGTGGTACGACTTTGGTTTACTCCGGGACCGTCCCCGGGTCGGCGATGCCGGCGTCGAACGACTTCGACGAGTCCGTCCCGTCAGCCTGATGCGCGTGCGTACCCTTCGGTTTGGGCGCTGTCTGAGCCTTCGGCGTGCTGCCACGCAAAGTCAGAAGTGCCCCAACCGCTGCGCCAGCGACCGCCACTCCGCTGAAGATCGCAGCAGCCCCCCATTTGCCGCGGGTCTTCTCCGGAGGCTTCGCAATCGGAACAGGCGTGGCCGTATTGCGTGCAGGCACCGGGCGGGGCGTGCTGCGCTTGGTCGAGCGCGGCTTTGGCGTCGGCTTGGCCACTGGTTTCGATGACGCGGCGGTGACAGGCTTGTCCGCAACCGGCACGGGCTTGGAGGCGACCGGCTTGGCCGACGACGTCGCCGCCGGCGCGGCCTTCGGCGCGCTCGTCTTGCGCGGCGCGCGACGGCGGGCAGCGGGCTTCTTTGCTTCCGTATCGGGCGTGTCGGTGTCGGCCACTTCTATCTTCCCTCAGCAATGATTCCGGATGCGTAACGCATTCCCGTGCGATCCGCTCCGATTTTTACCGGAACGGGGGCTCGTCGAAGGCCCGGAGCTTGCGGCTGTGGAGCTTCGAGCCCTCCAGGCGAAGTTGCTCGCAGGTCTCGATCCCGATCCGCAGATGCTCGCTGATCGCGCGCTCGTAAAAGCGATTGGCCTGGCCCGGCAGCTTCAGTTCACCGTGGAGCGGCTTGTCCGAGACGCAGAGCAACGTGCCGTAGGGCACTCGGAACCGGTACCCCTGCGCGGCGATCGTCGCGGACTCCATGTCGATGCCAACGGCGCGGCTGAGCGAGAAGCGCAGCGCGGACTTCGAATAGCGGAGCTCCCAGTTGCGGTCGTCAGTGGTGACGATCGTGCCGGTGCGGAGGCGGCGCTTGAGTTCTTCGCCCGACTGGCCCGAGACGATCTCGGCCGCCTTCGCCATGGCGAGCTGGACTTCGGCGATCGCGGGGATCGGGATTTCGGGGGGCAGGACGTCGTCGAGGACGTGGTCGTCGCGCAGATAGGCGTGCGCGAGGACGTAATCGCCGATCCGCTGGCTCGGACGCAGGCCGCCGCAATGGCCGATCATCAGCCACGCCTCGGGGCGCAACACCGCGAGATGGTCGCAGATCGTCTTGGCGTTCGACGGCCCGACGCCGATGTTGACGAGCGTGATGCCGGTGCGGTCGTCTGCCATCAGGTGATAGGCGGGCATCTGGTGACGGCGCCAGGCGCTGTCAGAGATGATCTTGTCGATGTCGTCGCCCGACGAGATCGTGATCCCGCCCGCGCCCGACAGGCTGGTGAAGCGCGAACCTTCGCCCAACTGCGTGCCGGCCCAGCGGACGAACTCGTCGACGTAGCGGTGGTAGTTGGTGAACAGCACGAAGCGTTGCGCGTGCTCGGCGGGTGTACCCATGTAATGGCGCAGGCGGGCGAGGCTGAAGTCCGTGCGCAGGCCATCGAACAGCGCGAGCGGCCGCGTCTCGTCGTTGGCGACCCAGAGGCCATCGGCGATCTCGTCGCCGATGTGCGCGAGTTCTGTGGCGGGGAAGTGACGCGACAATTCGGTCGCGGACACCTCGTCGAGGCTCAGCGCGTGGCCGGGCTCGATCACGTAGGGGAACGGGATTTCCTGGCGGCCTTCGACGGCTTCGACGGTGACGTCGTAATCCTCGATCAGCAGCGTAAGCTGTTCGATCAGGTATTCGGCGAAGATCGCAGGCTTGGTGACGCTGATGCGGTATTCGCCCGCGTTGACCAAGCGGCCGAAGGATCGCAGCGGGGTGGGCCGGTCGACGCCGCCCTTATAGGTCAACCGGATCTCGGGATAGGCGAACGAGCCGTCGGTGCGGCTGGCAGGATCGGGCGTCGTGCCGTTGGCGATATACGCGCTCATGGCGGCTTGGAGGCGCTCGACGGAGGCGCGGTAGAGGCGGTCGAGTTCAGCGACGAGGTCGGATGCGATTGTCATCGGGCAGTGTTAGGTGGCGGACGTTACGGTGGCAAGACCACCTAAGGGGTTGGGTGAAACCTCGCCAATGAAGCCATTCCCCTCCCTGGAAGGGAGGGGTTAGGGGTGGGTGGCTCTCGAGGGAACGCTGGCACGCGCCCCAGGCCGACCCACCCCCGGCCCCTCCCTTCCAGGGAGGGGTGAAGATAGCGTGCCCCGCCGGGGAGGATCAGATTTTGCTGAGGAGATGTTCGGCCGAGCTGACCTTGAACTCACCCGGAGCCTCGACGTTCAGCTGCTCGACCACGCCGTCGTTGACCAGCATCGAGTAACGCTGGCTGCGCGTGCCCATGCCGAAGCCCGAGCCGTCCATCGTCAGCCCGATCGCCTTCGCGAAATCGCCATTGCCGTCCGCGAGCATCGTGATGTCGCCAGCGCCCGCCGACTTGCCCCACGCGCCCATCACGAACGCATCGTTGACCGAGACGCACGCGACCTCGTCGATGCCCTTGGTCTTCAGTTCGGCTTCCTTCTCGACGAAACCGGGGAGGTGCTTGGCCGAGCAGGTCGGGGTGAACGCGCCAGGGACCGCGAACAGCGCGACCTTGCGGCCCTTGAAGAAGCTGTCGGTATCGACCTGGTCGGGGCCGTCTGCGGTCGCCTTGACGAGGTTGGTGGTGGGAAGCCGGTCGCCGACGCTGATCGTCATCTGAAATCTCCTGTCGCCGCGCGTTTCTCGCGGGCGAGCCGTACCTTGGACGCGGGCGCGAGTATTTCAAGCGTGGCGGGTGATCGTCTGCGTCGCTATGGTCGAACGCATGGACAAGACGCCCTTTCTTTCCGGACAATTCCTGCTCGCGATGCCGGGGATGAGCGACCCGCGGTTCGCCCGCGCGGTGATCGCGATGTGTAGCCATGACGACAATGGCGCGATCGGGATCGGGATCGGCGCGACGATCGACGGGTTGGGCTTCCACGATCTGCTCGAACAGTTCGGGATCGAGCCGGGCGACGCGCCCAACGCAGCCGTGCATTTCGGCGGGCCGGTCGAGCCGAGGCGCGGGTTCGTGGTGCATTCGTCGGATTGGGGCGGGCAGGATTCGGTCGATGTCGCCGGGCGGTGGAAGCTGTCGAGCACGGTCGACGTGCTCCGCGCGATCGCCGAAGGGAAGGGCCCGTCGGAGTGGGTGGTGGCGCTCGGCTATGCCGGTTGGGATGGCGGGCAGCTCGAGGGTGAGCTGTCGCGGCCGGGGTGGTTCAACGTGCTGGGGGACACCGAATTGCTGTTCGATACGGTGGCCGAGGATCGCTGGACGATGGCGTTTGCGCAGGCCGGCGTGGACCCGCGGTTGCTCGTCGCGGAGACGGGCAGGGCCTGACTTCTGCTCCCCTCCCTGGAAGGGAGGGGCTGGGGGTGGGTCGGCCGGTTGGCTAGCTGTGCGCCCGCCTCAAACCGACCCACCCCCAACCCCTCCCTTCCAGGGAGGGGAGCAGAAGAAGGGCGATGCAGCTAACGCGAACGGCATCCCCGAGCATCATATAAAGATATCTTTATATTTGATTTGAGGCCCCCGATCCCCTAAGTGGCACGGCATCCGGCACGGGCATGAGGCTCGCCGATCACAGAATTTCCAGGAGACCCATCGTGGCCACCACCCTCGCCCCCGCGAAGACCGACTACGTCGTCGCCGACATCAGCCTCGCCGATTTCGGCCGCGCCGAGATCAACATCGCCGAGACCGAAATGCCCGGCCTGATGTCGCTGCGTACCGAGTTCGGCGCAGCGCAGCCGCTCAAGGGCGCGCGCATCACCGGCTCGCTGCACATGACGATCCAGACCGCGGTGCTGATCGAGACGCTGACCGCGCTCGGCGCCGACGTCCGCTGGGCGACCTGTAACATCTTCTCGACGCAGGACCACGCCGCCGCAGCGATCGCCGCGACCGGCGTCCCCGTGTTCGCGATCAAGGGCGAGAGCCTCGCGGATTACTGGAACTATGTCGGCGACATCTTCTCGTGGGATCGCGACGTCGAGGGCCAGACCGCCAACATCATCCTCGACGACGGCGGCGACGCGACGATGTTCGCACTCTGGGGTGCCAAGCTCGAAGCCGGCCACACGATGCCCGAGCCCGAGAACGAGGAAGAGGTCGAGATGCAGCGTGCGCTGAAAGCGTACGTCGCGAAGAACCCCGGCTACCTGACCGAGACCGTCAAGAACCTGAAGGGTGTCTCGGAAGAGACCACCACCGGTGTTCACCGCCTGTACGAGATCGCGAAGAAGGGCGAGCTGCCGTTCCCCGCGATCAACGTCAACGACTCGGTCACCAAGTCGAAGTTCGACAACCTCTACGGCTG
>Ga0308163_10004525_pt1 | contig 11003 bp, 6 predicted proteins | sample PhyTR1_FD_201037 | JGI IMG/M metagenome (GOLD analysis project Ga0308163, IMG submission 201037) | Phyllosphere microbial communities from UC Gill Tract Community Farm, Albany, California, United States - DLSLT.R1 | ecosystem: Host-associated > Plants > Phyllosphere > Unclassified | place: USA... | reverse complement strand
TGGCGGCTACTCCGCCTGAATCATTCGACTCCATTTAGACATCCGTGACAATTTTGCGAAAATTAAGACGATGTTATGACACAGTCCAATAGGATCACTGCATCATCACCAGTGTTCTAAATACTTCACAGCCATTCTCGGTCGCATTTATCAAACTTTCAGGATTCCAATATTTTTGGAATCCTGACGTCTAATCTTTTTATACAACATACTGTTCCAACTCACGTAAGGTATGCACAGCCCTCATCAAGGTTTTAGTTTTCAAATCGTTCAGAACTGAGACCGCCAAAGGCACTATGGCACCGCCAGCGATTGTAATCACAGTTGATATTATAAAACACAGTTGCGCGCACTATTTCCAGGTTGGTAGGGGCTTATCTTAATACCCTTTGAGCAATGTCAACATCGCGTGTTCATGGCTTTCTATGTTGTTAATGCCTTGCCCTTCCGGCCCCCACTCCTCATAGCTCATCATGATGGCTTGCTTTAGGCTCTCTGCTCGCTCTGTTTCGGCGTAGAATTTTTTCTTGTCTGCCGGTGAATAATTACTGAGTCTCGAATTGCTGCTTGGCGAGATCAGGCAGAGATTACCGAAACGATTGACATCATCCCCCATTTTGTTTGCGCCAGAGGGATCTGTTTGAGGAAAGTAGTGCTCAACCGATGTTCGGCTCGGTGAAAACTGGAAGCCGTCAAAATGCTTCTTAATCTCGGGATTATTAAGCCCTTTACCATCAAATGATTGGCCAGCATTAAGATTACGCCACAAACGATAATCGAGTAAATTGAACACAAAGTTCTGCACACCGGTACCACAATGCAGAGCTTCGACATTGAATTGTTCCGTTTCACCACAAATCTCAGCCAAAAACTCATGGCTGAGTTGCTCAAGCTCTCTGAGGTAAGCCGCTCCGTCAACGTTCAGTTGATCCAAAGCCAGAGTATTCAAAATGGCCAGCGAGCGATTGAGCCATCGCTTGTAAACATAGGCAGGGTGGGAGACATGGAACATCGACAAGATCATCGCTAGTTGTTTGTTTACGCCAGACAGTTCATCTTGATCGAAAGAGTTGTTGTAGCTAAAGCTCGAATTCCTGTCTCTGGTATAGTACTCAAGAGTCAGCAGGCTCCACTTCTCAGCCTGATCGCGCTTAATGATATAGCGGTCAAACAAGACTCTAAACTTCAGCAAGTTAAAAGCAAACTGGGTGATTTTTTTTCGGTCATTTTTTATGATTTCAAATGCCTGGAGTAGCTTTTTATCGTCCAAAGACACGGCATTATCCACTGTCACTTTTAGCACATGCAGTAGGAAGTTGGAGAAATCGATAATCGAATCAAAACGCTGCTCTTTTGCTTTTTCATCGTTGTCATCAGTGTGATGAAAGCGTCGTCTTTCGATAATATCCCGTATAGTCAGCTTTTCGTCTGTATCACGATTAGTTTCTATCGCGTATTTTATCACCTCAAAACTCGCCGGGAATCCTAGCCACTGCTCACCAAATAATGCTTTGCGAGCCTCTGAGCTAAAGCCCAATTGCACATATCGATTCATGTCAGCGCAGGCATCCCATATGGCAGAAAAGCCGTTTCTTGCGGCAGTTTCACCGTTGTAAACTGACATCAATTTCGCTTTCAACACTTCGTGTTTTTCTAACTGTTCACCTCGGTTATTCATGATCTCAAAGTAGTGGTTGAGATCAGTCTCTGTTGGCACCGGAACCCGCAAAATAGTGACGCGCTGGAGTAGATATCGGCAAAAGTTGTTGGTGTCTATGTTCTCTTTCTCAAAGTAGCGTTCAATAATAGTAAACGCCGCTCGGATTGAGGGTTCTTCAGGATCATTGCTCTGAGCCTGTTGAAACAGGTTATGCAGCGTTCGGGCTGATTTAGGACGGCTGTCAAAGTCGAGATTTAGGTGAAGCGGGGATAAATCTTGTTCGCTGCAGCAAGCAACTTTTTTTAAGTATGCGAGCAAAATCGACAGCGTTGTGTACCTTTGCTGCCCATCAATCGTTTCATAGACTATTACGCCTTGGTGTGCGCTATCAGCGCCATCTCGGACATATACCACCAAGCTGCCCAGATAGTATTTCGGGTCTTCCTGTTGCTCTGCATTTTTAAGGGCTTCAGCAGCATCGGCAATGTCCCGAATAAGCTGTTCAATCTCCTGCGCGCCCCAGGCGTAGTTACGCTGATAAATAGGGATAACATAATGGCTATCAGCGCTGAATAACTGTTCGATAGTCAGCAAGGCTAAATCGTTACTCAGTGGCATGTACTTCTCCCTGCATCTGAGCGATTGAATCTTCTACGGGTTTGGCATTTTGAAAACGAATGTTTATACAACGCGTTGGCTGAAAGCGTAGGACTTGTTGTGGGTGGATCGCTTTATCGAGCACTCTCAATAGTCCTCGGGGCTCACGCGCATAGCCATCAACACTGTCCATGCCGATTTTTTGATATTGCAAGCGTAAGTAGTAACTCCAACAAAAACAGATTGTTGCGGCTTGAATTAATTCTTTATCGCCAAACTTATCGTAATAGGCCATCACTGCACACATAAAGAGATTTTTAATATACATATCCCCTTTGCGTGAACTGCCAGCGTAGCGGGTATGTTTTTTTAAGAAATTGCCAAGCAGCGCGTTGTCACCTTCAAATAGGGTGTGATGCAGGGATTTGTAGTGCTGGATATACTCAAAAAAGCGCTTTCCGTTAATTATTAACTGATTAACCTGAAACGGATAAGGTTTATTCTGCTTGTCCCACTTCCTGATAGGGTCATTATTGTAGTGCTCAACCGCAAAATCCAGGGCGAGCAGAGACTGCAGATAGTGGTAATCAGAGGTGGAGAGGTTGACGCCTTTGAACACCTCAAGATTGTGGCGGCTGAACTGCACGCCATAATCGCCATCCAGCCATCGGCGCAGGCGGAACAAATACTCGCCCATAATGAGGTGAAGGTTAGCGGATTCATCATCCGGACTGACACCCTGCTCCCACAGGCTAACGTGATGTAGTCGTTCCGCTTGCTCTGTGGCATCCATCATTTCGCGCAAATGGTATGCTTTTAGCAAGTCATGGGGCGCGAGGGCCTTGCCCCTGGCATTTTGTGAGTCGAAAAACTGAAAGGCTTCGCTTAAATCATCGAGCGTCACTTCGATCAGTTCACACTTGTTACACACGAAGTGAAGTAGTGATTTGCGCTCGTTATCATTTAGTCCCACAAGGCGGTTCTCAATGACTTTGGCATTGTGCTCAAGGTTATTGATGCTAGTCCTTGAAGCAAAAGATTGTTCCAACAGAGGCGTTGAAAACTCACCACTCTGATCGAGCACTGAGCAAAGCAAGGTTAAGGTCAGAAGGCGCTGCTGACCATCAACGATATCGAGCTCACCTTCATAAGCGAGATTTAACTTATCCCGATGCAACACCACAGTCCCAAGGCGATAGCTCTGTTTATTTTGGTGGGTTAACACATCATCAATTAGTTGATTGACGTGTTTTTGTTGCCATTTGTAGGGGCGCTGGTATGACGGAATAGTGAGGCGCTGCTCTAGCAGCATCCCGGTTTTTTTTACCTGATAGGATACAGTTCCCATGACTACAATGCCTGCTCAACAATCATAACTGTCAGTTGAGGTTGGTTTTGCTGGCTGTTTTCCAGATGTATTTTTAGTTTATCGCAGAAGGTCATTAACTCATTTCCTTATTGTGATAGGTGGATCCATGTCCGAAGTGCTGCGCTCACAGACAGGTTATCAGTGCCAATATCCTTCAAACACCCACGCTTAAATCTGCCCACCCACTCCTTTAAATTTCTCAATGAATGCGACGATTTTCTGGAAAACGGACTGCTTTTTCGTTTTATATTGAGGATTTAATGGGCTGAGTTTTGGTAACGTCTCGTTTAGCTCAGTGCCATTTTCTGTGGCATACTCGCGTTTCAGTGACGTACGGATATAGCGTTTGGCAGCCTCTTCATTCAGGTTTTCTTCTTTTATCAATGCGTCTGCCTCACGCTGCTGCTCGCGCTGAGCAAAAGCGAAGAACGCATCAATAATCCCGGCCTTATCTGGCAGTTCATCCAGGTTCGTCTGCTGAATAAAATCAATGACTAGCCCTTCTTTTGCTCGGTTGCCCAGGCTTGAGCGGATAAGACGTCTGACTTCTTCAGTCAGCCCGTCTTTGCTCTTGTTCTGTTTGTTATGCTCGAATATCAGACCGAGGATATAATCCAGGTTAATCTCCTGAGACTTCAACAAATCCACCTCAAACACCACATCATCCCAGTCGGTGGTTGAGTTATCCTTATCATTCGCTGCCTTTTCGCGTCGTTGCCAGTCGCGGATGTCATTGTAGGCTGAACGGTAGTCCTGAAGCTTGCGTTCGGCAGGAAGGCGAATGGTCTGTAATTCAGCGAGCTTCTCATCATCGAGATAATGCTCGGCCTTGAAGGCTTCGAGTGCCTCCAGGTTACTGGTATCGATCTTCTGGAGCGCTTTTAGCGTGGCAAATTCGTCATAATTTTGCAGAATGTTTTCGGCTCTCAGATACTCACCAAACAGCTTCACGAAGGATTTTCTCTCTTTCTCGCTGTCAATATTCGCCGGGTCTGGGAACCGGTGCTCCAGCTCTGAGACTACAGTCATAAAACCACGTTTCGCTTCACCGGTGACGATATCGTTAAAGCCTTCCATGTACTCTGCGTAGCTCTTTTCCAGTACCACGTTTTTGGTATTTTTATCACCAAACAGCGTGATAGCGTCAATCGTCGCATGTTCCAGATTACGGAAAGTCACGATATTGCCGAAGGTTTTGGTGGCATCATAAATGCGGTTGGTGCGTGAGAATGCCTGCATCAGGCCGTGATAGCGCAGATTCTTATCCACAAACAGGGTATTCAGAGTTGGGGCATCGAAGCCGGTTAAGAACATGCCCACGACAATTAACAGGTCAATATCCTGATTCTTAACGCGCTGTGCTAAATCACGATAATAATTCTGGAAGCCATTGCTGTCGGTACTGAAATTGGTTTTGAAATGACGGTTATAGTCGTCAATGGCCGCATCAAGAAATTCTTTGGCACTGCTGTGCATGGCACTGACATCGAAACTTTCATCGGTAATGTCACCGACCGCATTCTGTTCTTCATTCGCTGCGAATGAATAGATAGTCGCTACCCTAAGTGGCTTACGGGCGTCAGTATGATTGTCTGGCCCCTGCTGTAACTGCTTAAAGGTTTCATAATAGGCTTTAGCCGCATCCACACTGCTGACCGCAAACATGGCATTGAACCCTCTCGCCCCAGGGAAAGTACGATGGGTTTTCTGACGGTAATTGGCAAGAATATAGCGGGTAATTTCCTCAATACGGCGCGGATGTAAAAACGCCTGATTGTTTTCAGCTGCCGTGAGTTTCTTGTCGTCAGTTTCATTTTCAAGCGCCTTAAACTGCGGGCGGACATCGTTATAATCCACCTTGAACTTCAGCACCTTCTCATCACGAATCGCATCGGTAATCACGTAAGAGTGCAGCTCGCGGCCAAACACGCTGGCGGTTGTTTCTGCGCCTAATGCGTTTTGTGGGAAAATGGGGGTACCGGTGAAGCCAAACTGATAGAAGCGTTTGAATTTCTTCTTCAGATTCTTCTGGGCCTCACCGAACTGGCTGCGGTGGCACTCATCGAAAATGAAGACGACCTGCTGCTGATAGACCGGTAAGTCAGCTTCCGCTTTCATCAGGTTATTCAGCTTCTGAATGGTGGTGACGATAATTTTGTTATCGTCTTTATCCAGATTCCTTTTGAGGCCTGCAGTATTGTCAGAACCATTAACACTGTCCGGGGAGAAGCGCTGATACTCCTTCATGGTCTGGAAATCGAGGTCTTTACGGTCGACCACAAAGAAGACTTTATCAATGAAGTCCAGTTCGGTCGCCAGACGTGCGGCTTTAAAGCTGGTCAGGGTTTTACCTGAGCCGGTGGTGTGCCAGATAAAACCGCCACTTTCTGGGGTTGACCAGTTTTTAGCTTTATAGGAGCTGTTAATTTTCCATAAAATCCGTTCGGTGGCGGCAATCTGATATGGGCGCATCACCAGCAGCGTCTGGCTGCTGTCAAACACGCTGTAGTCAAACAATACATTGAGCAAAGTGTGCTTCTGGAAAAAAGTGGCAGTAAAGTCCTTTAGATCTTTAATCAGCGTGTTATCGGACTTAGCCCAGTTCATGGTGAAGTCGAAACTGTTCTTATCCCGCTTTGTGGTATTGGCAAAGTAGCGGGTATCGGTGCCGTTGGAAATGACAAACAGTTGTAGGTATTTAAACAGTGAGTTGTCACCGTTAAAGCTTTCCTTGCTGTAACGGTGTATCTGGTTAAAGGCTTCACGTATAGCTACGCCGCGTTTTTTCAGCTCAATTTGAACCAGTGGCAGACCATTGACCAGGATGGTGATATCGTAGCGATTGGCATGAGTCCCGGCTTGCTCGAACTGTTTGATCACCTGCACTTTATTACGCATGAGATTCTTTTTATCGATCAGGTAGATATTTTCCAGCCGCCCATCATCGAACGTGAAGTCGCAGACATAGTCGATATGAATTTTGCGAGTCTTATCGAGGGAGCTGTCGCTAGGACTGTCCAGATACTGCTCACTGAAGCGTCTCCACTCGCCTTCGTTGAATAACACACCATTGAGGCTCTGAAGCCGTTCCCGCACATTGGTCAGCATCGCGGTCTGTGATTTAATGGAAAGGAATTCATAGCCCTGATTGCGAAGATCCTGAATCACTTCACGCTCCAGGTCTGCCTCACTCTGATAGCTGTCGCCAGTTTCCTGTGCTTTGGAGTATTTATCGAGGACGATAAAGTTGTTGGATTCAGCAATGGTATTATATTCAGTCATTTATTGCTTCCTGCTTTCTGAAGCCATAAGTTTGAGTCAAAAAGTTAACTAGCGCTTCCAATCTCTCCTTGTCTATATCCTCAATGACCGCAGTTTCTTCACCCGCATGAGCCGAATGACTTGATAAGTTGAGTATTCTGTTGGCAAAGGAGTCCGGCTTACCATCAGCTGTTTTAGGTAATAACGTTGGCCAATGATTATAACCCAGAAAAGTTGCCATCTTTTCCAGTACATTCCGGATAAAACTAAAATGATATTTTCTAATTTGGTCGTTTTTTATTGCATCATGAATTTCAGATAAAAGATATAGGTGGTAAGAAAACGGTGAGTCGGTTCTTTGCTCTAATATCTGATACAGACCATCTGCCTGCTTTTCTAGGCGGTATTTCTTAAATGCTTTGTTTGCGTTATAAGTTAGATTGTACGTCCCGTCAGCTTGTTTCTCGTAAGCTTTGTTACCTAATTCATTATACATGACATTATAAAATAATGGGTTATGCGTTGTGATAAGAAATTTAATATCGGACTTACTCGACTTTATTAAATCTGCCAAGCTGACGGCTAACTCAATCAGGTGACTATCATCCAAAGAGCTCACTGGATCATCAATAAATACATACTCCAACTTATCAAATTCATTTGTTATACGGTTAGTAGCATCAGGTTCGTTTAGAGTAGATACTACCTGTTCCAATAAGGTATATATAACACTCCAAATAAAGTTACTCTCTTCCCCTTTAGATATTTTTATCTTTTCGTATTGTCCTTGAACGGAAGTTAGATCATCCTCCGTTATTTCATCTGGAATCTCAGGCGTTATAGGATTACTTTTAGTAATTTGAAAAGTAACCTCAGAATAAGCTGGAATCGTAACAACAACGTTATTGCCATTATGGTCTTTAGCATCACGCCCATATTCTTGGTTAAATATAGGTGTAGTTTTACTGCTCGTATAGCGCTGAAAGTTAGTAATGATATTGTCATCCTCACCTAACTCTTGCAGCAGTGTAATAAGCCAACTAGTAAATGTATTAGGCTGGATCTTTAGCCTAGGCTCCGCATCAGCATCTAAATCGTTATCCCAATAAAACAAATCTTCGGTAAATGCATTGTAATAAAGAATTTTGTTTCGTGATGGTTCGGCCTCGACACTGCTCGGAACATCAATATTTTTAGGGGCAATAAGCTCTTTAAACTCACGTGATAGACGTGTTTTTCCTGTACCATTAAAAGCATAGATTAATTGCACTTTTTTATTGGCATCAATTAGTTCTTGGGCAATCTGCGTTAGTGTCTGGCTCATTTCAAGCGACTTCCTGTACATTTGATTTAGGGAAACTGAGCAGCAAATTACGGTAGTATTCGTACTGCTTTTGGCGCAGGTCGATTTCTCGGGGAAGGCCTTCTACGAGAGAATTTGTCATGGTCTCGAATTTGTCGAGGATAGCGACGATGCGGGCTTGTTCAGCGAGAGATGGAAAAGGCAACTTCAATTGTTCAAAAGTACCAAGGTTTATATTGCTTTGTGCACTGCTTTTCTCTTTTCCTTTTGCTTCTAACTGGCTTTTAATAGATTGCAGAAGGTATTCAACATATCCAGAACTTGTTTTTCTGGGGTCAGGAATTAAGCCAATGACACTGTCAGGGAAACAAGCATCAAAACCTAGTATGGATGTTTCTGCAATATTGGCTGCAATTGTTATGCACAGCGTTCCCTTAGGCCATAATTTACTTTGCTTTAACCCGAATTCACTATATGTCTGATTATATCGCGTGATAATATGCGATGCATTTCTAATATCGCCTGTTTGTATGAATGGTATATCACCACCATAAAGTTTTTCGTCATTTCTCGGTCGATGCTTAGATTTTCCACGCCCAAAATCAAGTGCTATCTCTGGTAAAGTCTTCCAGTCCACCTCGTCGTTTTCAAAACCCAGCAACTTATCTCTATAGTAGTTATACTGTTTTTTACGCATAGTAAGTTCAGCTGTAAGTTCAGCTGTAAGAGAGGTGAAATTGTCCAAAACTCGTACAATCTCAGACTGTATTTCAATAGATGGTATAGGTATACATATATCAAGAATATCAGCCATGCTTGGATGTTTTATTCCGGAGCCTCGGTAAAAAGACTCTATAACATTGATATTGTTCAATAAAAAATAGTACAGATACTTATTATTCAGATAATTTTTGTCGTTTGATGTTACTATCCGATTGTCGGATGTTAAGAACTTGCCTTTATAATATTGAACAACTGCATTGCCACCCCATGGAATTGCAATCACTTCTCCTTCTGAAACTTTATCTCCAGCCAAATCTTCTGTTGTATAAAGGTCTGAAACATTTGTGGTTAAAAGCTTCACATCCCCAGTTTCAGAAACCAACGATTTGAGTTCATTCGCAAGAAAGTAATGATATTTAATGACATAAGGCTGTTTAAACTTATCTACTGCATTAAATTTTTTATCCCATGAGGTGACCTCCCATAAAGCTTTATACTCAACCTTGACACCATTCAGCAGTTTTTCCAGATAACTTAATTTGCTCATCTCTGCACCTCACAGCCTTCAATTTCAGCCACAATCAAATCAATGTCTTTACGCAACTGGTCAATTTTGCTGACGGTAGCTTTCAGTTTGATATTCAGTTCCGTGATATCAACAATTTCACGGGTGTCTTTGGCCTCGATATAGCCACTGACTGACAGGTTATAGTCATTGGTGGCAATAATCTCATACGGCACAGATTTTGCCAGATGGTCGGTGTCTTCCTTACGATCAAAGACCTGCATAATCTGTTTGATATGCGCGTCGGTGAGAACATTGTTATTGGTTTCTTTCTTAAACAGGCTGCTGGCATCAATAAATTGCACGTTGGTATCTTTTTTGTGCTTTGACAACACTAGAATGTTAACGGCAATAGTGGTACCAAAGAATAGGTTAGGAGCAAGTGAAATAACCGTCTCAACGTAATTGTTATCGACCAGATACCGGCGGATTTTTTGCTCCGCACCACCACGATAGAAAATGCCCGGGAAGCAGACGACCGCCGCACGGCCTTTGGCGGACAGGTAGTTCAGCGCATGAAGCACGAAGGCAAAGTCGGCCTTCGATTTCGGTGCCAGCACACCTGCAGGAGCGAAACGCTCATCGTTAATCAGCGTCGGGTCGTCACTGCCAATCCATTTCACCGAGTAAGGTGGGTTAGAGACAATCGCATCAAACGGTTTTTCATCACGGAAATGTGGATCTTTAAGGGTATCACCCAGCTTGATATCAAATTTGTCGTAGTTGATGTTGTGCAGAAACATGTTCATACGCGCCAGGTTGAACGTCGTATGGTTTATTTCCTGACCAAAGAAACCTTCTTCGATGATGTGGTTATCAAAATGTTTCTTCGCCTGCAGCAGCAGTGAGCCCGAACCTGCTGCCGGGTCGTAGATTTTGTTAACGTGGGTCTGACCATGCATTGCCAGTTGGGCAATTAGCTTAGATACATGCTGTGGTGTGAAGAATTCGCCTCCTGATTTGCCAGCATTTGCTGCATAGTTGGAAATCAGAAACTCATACGCATCTCCGAACAGGTCAATCTGATGTGCATTAAAATCACCCAGCTTCAAGCCTTCGACACCTTTCAACACAGCAGCAAGGCGGGTGTTTTTATCTTTGACGGTGTTACCCAGACGGTTGCTGGTAGTATCGAAATCGGCGAACAGGCCTTTGATGTCAGCCTCAGACGGATAACCGTAGGCTGAGCTTTCAATAGCGACGAAGATACTGTTTAAATCGGCATTCAGCCTGTCGTTGGTATTCGCTTTCGCGGCAACATTGCAGAACAGCTGGCTTGGGTAAATGAAATAGCCTTTGGTTTTTATGGCATCATCTTTGATGTCATCGTTAATGATGCTGTCATCCAGCGCAGCATAGTGGACGCTATCATCACCGGCTTCAATGTAGCTGGAAAAGTTTTCACTGATAAAGCGATAGAAGAGCGCACCAAGGACGTATTGTTTGAAATCCCAACCATCGACCGACCCCCGGACATCGTTGGCAATTGCCCAGATTTGACGGTGTAGTTCTGCACGTTGTTGAA
>Ga0308163_10004522_pt1 | contig 11008 bp, 8 predicted proteins | sample PhyTR1_FD_201037 | JGI IMG/M metagenome (GOLD analysis project Ga0308163, IMG submission 201037) | Phyllosphere microbial communities from UC Gill Tract Community Farm, Albany, California, United States - DLSLT.R1 | ecosystem: Host-associated > Plants > Phyllosphere > Unclassified | place: USA... | reverse complement strand
GGCGGGCATCGGCGCCCGGCGGGGCCGTCGCCATGGCCCGCACCAGGGCCCGCTGCACCTCGTGGAAGCCGAGCACGCCCAGCCCGGCATAGTCGCCGCTGGATTGCAGCCAGGCATCGAGCACGCGCGCGGCGAGATCGGCGCGTCCATGCGCCTTCAGGTCCATGGTCAGGAAGGCGAGGTCGGCGACGATGTCGATCCAGCGCAGGGCCGGATCGAACTCGATGGCGTCGAATGGCGTGAGCATCCCGTCGAGCCACACGATGTTGGCCAGGTGCAGGTCGCCATGGCAGGCGCGGATCGCGCCTTCGACGCGGCGCGCCAGCCAGACCGGGCGCAGCGCCGTGGCCTGGGCCCGGACCCAGGCGCGCAGGGTGGCGAGGCGGCCGTCGCCGGTGACCGGTCCCGGGTGCCGCTGATGCTCCAGCTGCTCCAGCCGGTCCAGCACGTCCGTCGCCGCCCGCAGCGTCCGCTCCGGTCCGCCGAAGGGCGAATCCGGCGCCGCGCGGGGCGCCTGCGCGTGCAGCGCCGCCAGCCTCGCGGCCAGCGTGTCGAGCCATTCGGGGCGCACGTGGCGCGTGGTCACGAGTTCGCGCAGCAGCGCCGCCTCGGGAAAGCGCCGCATCCGCACCAGGTGGTCGATCGGCGTTCCGCCGCCATCGAGCGTCGGCGCCGCCGGCGTGCCGCGCACCGGCACGACGTCGAGATAGAGCATCGGCGCGAAACGCCGGTTGATGCGCAGTTCCTCCTCGCAGCAGCGCCGCCGCGCCTCGACGCTGCCGAAATCCAGGAAGGGCAGGCGCAAGGGCTTCTTCAGCTTGTAGGCCTCGGTGGCGGTCAGCAGGACCCAGGAGATGTGGGTCTCGACCCGCTCGACCGGCTGGCCGGTGCGTCGTTCGAGCAGTCGGCGCAGCGCGTCGACCAGGGTCGGGTCCGGATCGGAGGGCATGGGCATGGTGTCCAGGGAGCTGCGGTCGGCCGGGCGGCCTCGGACTGCCACGATACGGAGCATTCCGACGCCGGCGCTTGATCCGTCGCAAGCGCCGCGCGGGTGGCGGGCGTCCGCGAGCGCCGGGCACCGACGCGTCGCGGCACCATCGGGCACCACTCCGGGGAGGTCCTCGCATGAGCATCCGCCATCTCGACCGCCTGCTGTCGCCGGCCTCCGTCGCCGTCTATGGCGCTTCCGGTCGGCCCGGCAGCGTCGGCGCGACGGTCTGGCGCAACCTGAGGGCGGGCACCTTCGCCGGCCCGGTCTATGGCGTCAACCCAAAGCATCGCGCCATCGAGGGCGTGCCGATCTTCGAGCGCACGAGCGCGCTGCCGGCGGTGCCCGACCTGGCGTTGCTGTGCACGCCGGCGGCGACCATCCCGGCGCTGGTGGCCGAGCTCGGCGCCTTCGGCACCCGCGCGGTCGTGGTGCTCACGGCGGGGCTGACGGCGGCCGGGAAGGAGGCCGCCCTGGCGGCCGCGCGGCCCCACACGCTGCGCCTGCTCGGGCCCAACTGCCTGGGCCTGCTCAGTCCGCACCTGGGCCTGAACGCCAGCTTCGCCCCCACCGACGCCCTGGCGGGCGATGTCGCCTTCGTCTCGCAGTCCGGGGCGCTGGTCACGGCGATGCTGGACTGGACGCGCAGTCGCGGGCTGGGACTCTCGCACCTCGTCTCGCTGGGCGACCATTGCGACGTCGATTTCGGCGACCTGCTCGACCACCTGGCCAACGACGCGCGCACGCGCTCGATCCTGCTCTACGTCGAGTCGATCGAGTCGCCGCGCAAGTTCATGTCGGCCGCGCGCGCGGCGGCGCGCAACAAGCCGGTCATCGTCGTGAAGGCCGGCCGTTCCCCGCGCGGCATGCAGGCCGCCGCCTCCCACACCGGCGCCCTGGCGGGGTCCGACGCGGTCTACGACGCCGCGATCCGGCGCGCCGGCATGCTGCGCGTGGACTCGCTGCAGGACCTGTTCGTGGCCGTGCAGATGCTCTCGCGCTTCGCCGGCAACCGCGACGAGGCGCTGTCGATCATGACCAACGGCGGTGGCGCCGCCGTGCTGGCCGCCGACGCCGCCGCGCGCGAGGACGTCCCGCTGGCGCCGCTGGATGCCGCGCTGGCGGCGCGGCTCGACGGCCTGCTGCCGGCCACGTGGTCGCACGCCAATCCGATCGACATCATCGGCGACGCGCCGGTCGCGCGTTACGTGGAGACGCTGGCGGCGCTGCTGGCCGACCGGACGGCCGGCGCGGTGCTCTTCATGCACGCGCCGACCGCGATCGTGCGCGGCGAGGACATCGCGCGCGCCTGCCTGCCCGCGCTGCGCGGGCACGAGTCGCGGGTGATGGGCGTCTGGCTCGGCGGCGATGGCGTGGCGTCGGCGCGGCGCCTGTTCCGGGAGGCCCGCGTGGCCGACCACGCGACGCCGGAGGAGGCCGTGCACGCCTTCGCGATGCTGCGGACCTACCGGCGCAACCAGGCGCTGCTGCTGCAGACGCCCGAGGCCGGCGCCACCGTGGCGCCCGACGCCGGCGCGGTCGCGCGCCTGCTGGACCAGGCGCTGGCCGACGGGCGCGAATGGCTGGACGCGCCGACCGCGAGGGCGCTGCTGGGCGCCTATGGCATCGGGACCATGCCGGGCGAAGCGGTGGCCGCGACGGCCGAGGCGGCGGCCGGGGCGGCGCTGGCGCTGGGCTATCCGGTGGCGCTGAAGATCCGCTCGCCCGACATCCTCCACAAGTCCGAGGTCGGCGGCGTGCGCCTGGGCCTGCCGGACGAGCCGGCATTGCGCTGGGCGGCCGCCGAGATGCTGGCCACGCTGCGCGATCGCCTGCCCGCCGCGCGCATCGACGGCTTCAGCGTCGAGCGGATGGCGCACCGGCCCCAGGCGCAGGAGGTCATCGTCGGCGCCCGCATCGATGCCGTGTTCGGTCCCGTGGTCCTGTTCGGCCAGGGCGGCACCGCCGTCGAGGTGATCGCCGACACGGCCATCGCGCTGCCGCCGCTCAACCGCGCCCTGGCGCGGGAGCTGGTCGCGCGCACCCGCGTCGCCCGCCTGCTCGCCGGCTTCCGCGACCATCCGCCGGCGCGGCTCGATGCGCTCTGCGACGTGCTGGTCGCGGTGTCGCGGATGCTCGCGGACCTGCCCCGGCTGGCCGAACTCGACATCAATCCGCTGTGGGTCGATGCGCAGGGGGTGGTCGCGCTCGACGCCCGCGCGCGGTTCGCGCGCGAAGCGGTCGGCGGGGCCGGGCGCTTCGCGATCCTGCCGTATCCGTCCGGGTGCGTCGGCACGCGGGACTGGCAGGGCCGGACCCTCGTCGTGCGGCCCATCCGCCCGGAGGACGAGGCGCAGCACCGCCGCTTCCTGGCCGCGTCGACGCCCGAGGACCTGCGCATGCGCGTCTTCCACACCCGCGGCGAGCTCTCGCACACCGAGCTCGCGCGCCTGACGCAGATCGACTACGACCGCGAGATGGCATTCATCGCCGAGGACCGCGACGAGCGGGGCGAAGGCCAGACGCTGGGCGTGGCGCGCCTGGGCGGCGACCCCGATGGCGTCGAGGCCGAATTCGCCGTGCTGGTGCGCTCCGACCTCAAGGGCCGGGGACTCGGACGGCTGCTGCTGGAACGCCTGATCGACCATGCGCGCGAACGCGGCTTCAAGCGCCTGGTCGGCGTGGTGCTGCGCGACAACCACCGCATGCTGGCCCTGGTCGCCGATCTGGGCTTCGTCGACGACGTCGCGGCGGCGAGCGAGCCGGGCGTGCGGCGCGTCGTCCTGCCGCTCGGAAGCGGCCCTGGTTGACGTCGATCAAGGCCTGGGCGCGGCAGCGGCGCAGACTGCCCGCACCCATGAAACCCATCCTGTTCCCGAAGGCCGTGATCCTGGTCGCGGCGATCCTCGCGCTGGCCCTCCCGCCGGCCCCGGGCGCCATCGCCCGGGCCGGGCCCGCGCCGGCCGATGTCGTCGCGGCGTTCCGCGACCGGCTCGACCACGCCTTGCGACCGCCGCCCGACGCGGTCGCCTGGTATGGCCGGTCGGCCCTCGAGGCCCTGGCGCGCGCGGGCATCGCCTCCGCAGCGCAATACGTGGTGGTGGTCGATCGCAATCCACGCGTGCAGGCGGTGCTGGTCTACTGGATCGATGCGGCCGCGACGCCCCTGCTCGTCGGCGCGGCATCGGCATCGACGGGCGGCAGCACCGCCTTCGATCATTTCGAGACGCCCCTGGGAGTCTTCGAATCGACCCTGGACAACCCGGATTTCCGCGCCGAGGGCACGCGCAACGGCAATGGCATCCGTGGCTATGGCGACAAGGGCCTGCGCGTCTTCGACCTGGGGTGGCAGCGGGCCCGGCGGCTCTGGGGCCCGGGTGGCGACAGCGTCATGCGACTGCAGATGCACGCCACCGATGCGGACCGGCTGGAGCCCCTGCTGGGCAGCGCGCGCTCCAAGGGCTGCATCCGCATCCCGGCCAGCCTGAACCGCCTGCTCGACCACTTCGGCCTGCTCGACGCCGACTATCTCGAAGCGGCCGGGGAGGGCGAGCGGCCGTGGGTGCTGCCGCGTGATCAGGAGCCCGCGGATGGCGCGGGCCGCTACGTGATCGTCGTCGAGTCCGATCACGCGCAGCGCCCGGCCTGGGCGCCCGAGGGGTGGAGGCATCGGACCGGCGCTGCCTTGATGCGGCGCAATGGGGTCCCGGACCCGCCCGCCTACAGTGGTCTTCCCTCGACAGCCTCGCTGGAGCAAGACCCATGAACACCGCCTCGTCCGGCCCGGACCGCATCGACGACCCACGGCCGGAGCAGCCATGAGCCCGGGCTTCGATCCCGGCTCCGGGCGCCGCGCACGGGCGCGTCTGGTGCTCGCGTTCGGCATCGCCGCCGGCGTCGCCGGTGCCATGGGCGCCGCCTCCGTCGCCGCCGCGTCCGATCCGCCCCCGGCGGCGGCATCCGGGCTGCGGCAGGAGGCCGAGCGCGCGGCGCGCGACGCCGAGGCGGCCGCCCGCGAGGCCGCCAGCGCCGCGGCCGATGCGGCGCATCGCGGCCGGCTGGTCACCGGCCGCTGGTCGACGGCCATGGCCGAGGCGGTCCGGCATGCCGCGCGCAAGGCCGCCGATGCCGCCACCCGGCTGGAGGAGAAGACCGCCCTGGCCACCGCGCGGGCGTTCGACGAGACCCGCGACGCCGCGCGAGAGGCGCAGACCCGCAGCGCCCGCGTGACGGCCGCGACCCGGGACGCGCTGACGCGCGCGGACGAGTCGGCGCGCCGCGCGCTGCAGGACGGCCGGGAGGAGGCGGAGCGGGCGGCCGAGGCGACTCGGGAGGCGCTGGATCGGGCCGAGCGGGCCGCGCGGGAGGCCGCCCACGGCGCGGCCGACTTCTCCCGGCGCACCCTCGAGGCGATCAAGCGTTCCGCGCGGCCGGGCGGCGCGCCCGCGGCGCGGCGCGGCTGATGGGCGCCACGCCGGTGGCGGCACGGCGCGCGGTCGGGGTCCGGGTCGAGATCGAGGGTCGGTGGCGATGGCGCGGCGACCGCGCCGGTGGATCAGTCGGGCGCCGCCGGCGCCGCGCCGGCGCAGCCCGTCAGGTGCGTCACCAGCGCATGCAGGGGTGACGCCTCGGCCGGCTCGGCGCGCAGGCACAGCCACATGCGCCGTTCGGCCCAGGGCTCGGCCAGCGGCACCACGCGCAGCTTCATCGCCGTGGCGAAGCTGCGCGCCGCATGCAGCGGCAGCACCCCGACGCCGAGCCGGGCCTCGACCGCGCGACACACCGCCTCGAAGCTGCGCACCTGCACGCGCAGCGCCATCGGCCGCATCAGCGCCGCCGCCTGCGCCTCCAGCAGGCGGGTCAGCGTGCTGCTGCCTTCGAGGCCGACCAGGTCGCGCTCCAGCAGGTCGTCGAAGGTGAGCGCGTCCGCCTGGGCGGGATCGTCCTCGCGCACGATGGCGGCGAGCTGGTCGCTGCGATAGGGCCGCACCCACAGTCCGCCGAGGTCCGGGCCGTCGACGCACACGCCCAGGTCGATCTCGCCGCTGCGCACGCGGCGCACCGCGTCCTCGCTCCAGCATTCCTCCAGCACGATGCGCACGTCGTCGTGGCCGTTCTGGAAGGTGGCGATGTCGCCCGGCAGGAACTGCGTCATGGCCGAGGTGTTGCCATGGACGCGCAGCACGGCCTGGTGGCCCCGGGCGTAGTTGCCCATCTCGGCGCGCAGGTGGTGGACGCTGGCCATGACGTCGCGCGCCAGCCGCAGCAGGCGCTCGCCGGCCGGCGTCAGGTCGAGGCCGCGCGAATGGCGCTCGAACAGCTGGGCCTTGAACTGGTGCTCCAGCAGCGCGAGGCGCCGACTGGCGGCGGGCACGGTGATCAGGCTGGCCTCGGCGGCCCGCGTGAGGTTGCGCATTTCCGCGGCGCGGACGAAGAGGGCGAGGGAATCGATGTCCGGCAGCATGCGGGCGATTGTCCACGGGGCGCCTCGCCCGCGTCGCCGCGCGGTCGCACCTCCAATCCCGACAAGGCTGCGTTGTTCAAATTCTCATGGCCGGCCGCGGGGCGGCTGCCCAGAATCCGGCCCACAAGGTACGGAGACACACACATGCAGATGCATCGCTCACTCAAGACCATGGCGCTGGCCCTGGCGGTCCTGGCCGGCTCGCTGTCGATCGCGCCGGCGACGGCGCAGAACGCCTATCCGTCGCGCCCCGTCACGCTGGTCGTGCCGCAGGCCGCCGGCGGCACCAACGACATCGTCGGCCGGCTGGTCGGGCAGAAGCTGGGCGAGGTGATGAATGCCGCCGTGGTGGTCGACAACCGGCCGGGCGCCGGCGGCAACATCGGCACGCAGCTGGTGGCCAAGGCGCCCAAGGACGGCCACACGCTGCTCATGACCATCAGCAGCAGCCAGGCCATCAACCCGGCGCTCTACAAGAACCCGGGCTTCGACCCCGTCAAGGATTTCCGCCCGGTCGGCCTGATCGGCGCGGTGCCCAACGTATTGCTGGTCAACCCGGCGTTCCCGGCCCGCACGCTGGGCGAGTTCCTGACCGCGACGCGGTCGAAGGACGCCAGCTACCAGTACGCCTCGGCCGGCAACGGCACGCTCAACCATCTGCTGGGCGAGATGCTCAACGAGATGGCCGGCATCCGACTGCAGCACGTGCCCTACAAGGGCGTGGCGCCGGCCATCAACGACGTGCTGGGCAACCAGTTGCCGATCGTCTTCGCCAGCCTGCCCTCGGCCCTGCCGCACATCCGCAGCGGCAAGCTGCGCGCATTGGCGGTCAGCGGCGCGAAGCGCTCGCCGGTGCTGCCCGACGTGCCGGCCATCGCCGAGGCGGTGCCGGGCTACGACGGCACGCTGTGGATCGGCCTTTTCGCGCCGGCCGGGCTGCCCGCCGCCGTGCAGACCACCTTGCAGGACGCCACGCGCCAGGCGCTGGCCGCGCCCGACCTGCGCGAGAAGCTCGCGCAGCAGGGCGTCGAGATCGCCGAGCCGACCACGCCGGAGCAGTTCTCGACCCTGCTGCGCAACGACCTCGCCAAGTGGGCCCGTATCGTCGCGTCGTCGGGCGCGGCGGTGGATTGACGCCATGACCAACCCCATCACCGCCACCCCCACGCTCGCCGCCGACGAGATCGCCCGCCTGCAGGCCTGGCAGGGGCGCGACGAGACCCTCGCCGACACCCTGGGCGCCGCGCCGGTGCGCGCGCTGTCGGCCACGCTCGATCGCGACGATCCGGCGCCCGGCACCGGCACGCGCCTGCCCGAGCTCTGGCACTGGCTCTACTTCCTGCCGCATCACCGCCAGTCGGAGATCGGCCCCGACGGCCATGCCCGGCGCGGCGGCTTCCTGCCACCGGTGCCCCTGCCGCGCCGCATGTGGGCCGGCGGGCGCCTGCGCTGGGAGCCGGACAACCCGCTGCGCGTGGGCGACGAGGCCACGCGCACCTCGACCATCGTGTCGGTGACGCACAAGACCGGACGCAGCGGCGAGCTGGTCTTCGTCCTGGTGCGCCACGAGGTGCGCAATGCGCGCGGCCTGGCGCTGACCGAGGAGCACGACATCGTCTATCGCGCCGCCGCCGCGCCCGGCGAGGCCGCCCCGGCGCCGACGGCCGCGCCGGGCGACGCCGCCTTCGGCCGCACCGTGGTGCCCGACGACGTGCTGCTGTTCCGCTACTCGGCCCTGACCTTCAACGGCCACCGCATCCACTACGACCGGCGCTATGTGACCGAGGTCGAGGGCTATCCCGGCCTGATCGTGCACGGCCCGCTGATCGCGACCCTGCTGGTCGACCTGCTGCGCCGCGAGCGCCCCGACGCCACGCTGCGCAGCTTCGAGTTCCGCGCCGTGCGGCCGACCTTCGACATCGCCCCGTTCCGGCTGCAGGGCCGGCCCGTGGCGGCCCGCCCGGGCGAGGGCGAGACCTTCGCCCTGTGGGGCGAGGACGCCGACGGCTGGCTGACCATGCAGGCGACCGCCATCCTGGCCTGAAAGACAAGCGAGACCATTCCCCATGAAGACCCAGATCCCGACCCCCGACGACCACCAGGAACTGCGCGAGGCGCTGCGCGCGCTGTGCCGCGACTTCGATGCCACCTACTGGCAGAAGGTCGACCACGAGCGCGGCTACCCCGAGGCCTTCGTCGACGCCCTGACCAGCGCCGGCTGGCTGGCCGCGCTGATCCCGGCCGAGTACGGCGGCTCCGGCCTGGGGCTGGCCGAGGCCTCGGTCATCATGGAGGAGATCAACTTCTCCGGTGGCAACGCGGGCTCGTGCCACGGCCAGATGTACAACATGGGCACCCTGCTGCGCCATGGCAGCGAGGCCCAGAAACAGCGCTACCTGCCGAAGATCGCCAGCGGCGAATGGCGCCTGCAGTCGATGGCCGTCACCGAGCCCACCACCGGCACCGACACCACGCAGCTCAAGACCACCGCCGTGAGGAAGGGCGACCGCTGGGTCGTCAACGGCCAGAAGGTGTGGATCTCGCGCATCCAGCACTCCGACCTGATGATCCTGCTGGCGCGCACCACGCCGCTGGCGGACGTCAAGCGCAAGTCCGAGGGCATGTCGATCTTCATCGTCAACCTCGACGACGCCATGCCCGAGCGCGGCGGCCGGGGCATGACCGTGCGGCCGATCCCCAACATGGTGAACCACGAGACCAACGAGGTGTTCTTCGACGACCTCGAGATCCCGGCGGAGAACCTGATCGGCCAGGAGGGCCAGGGCTTCAGGTACATCCTCGACGGCCTGAACGCCGAGCGCACATTGATCGCGGCCGAATGCATCGGCGACGCCTACTGGTTCATCGACAAGGCGCGCCGCTACGCCAGCGAGCGCCAGGTCTTCGGCCGCCCGATCGGCCAGAACCAGGGCGTGCAGTTCCCCATCGCGGCCGACTACATCGAGACCGAGGCCGCCAACCTGATGCGCTTCAAGGCCTGCGCGCTGTTCGATGCCGGCCGGCCCTGCGGTGCCGAGGCCAACATGGCCAAGTACCTGGCGGCCAAGGCCAGCTGGGAGGCCGCCAACACCTGCCTGCAGACGCACGGCGGCTTCGGCTTTGCCTGCGAATACGACGTCGAGCGCAAGTTCCGCGAGACCCGGCTCTACCAGGTGGCGCCGGTCTCCACCAACCTGATCCATTCCTATGTCGCCGAGCACCTGCTCGGCCTGCCACGCTCGTTCTGAGGCCCGCCATGACACGACCGCTCGACGGCATCACCGTCATCTCGCTCGAACACGCCATCGCGGCGCCGTTCTGCACCCGCCAGCTCGCCGACCTGGGAGCGCGCGTCATCAAGGTCGAGCGTCCCGGCGTCGGCGACTTCGCGCGCGCCTACGACCAGCGCGTGGCGGGCGAGGCCTCGCATTTCGTCTGGGTCAACCGCTCCAAGGAGAGCCTGACGCTCGACCTCAAGCAGCCGGCCGCCCTGGCCGTGCTGCGGGAACTGATCGCCGATGCCGATGTGCTGGTGCAGAACCTGGCGCCCGGCGCCGCCGCGCGCATGGGCCTGGACCATGCCACGCTGGAAGCCGCGCATCCCCGGCTGATCGTCTGCGACATCTCGGGCTATGGCGAGGACGGGCCGTATCGCGACAAGAAGGCCTACGACCTGCTGATCCAGAGCGAGGCCGGCTTCCTGTCGGTCACCGGCACGCCCGACGAGCCCTGCAAGTCCGGCAATTCGATCGCCGACATCGCCGCGGGCATGTATGCCTACACCGGCGTGCTGGCCGCGCTGCTGCAGCGCGGCCGCACCGGGCGCGGCTCGCACATCGATGTCTCGATGCTGGAGTCGCTGGCCGAGTGGATGGGTTTCCCGATGTACTACGCCTACGAGGGCGCGCCGCCGCCGCCGCGCAGCGCCGCCTCGCACGCGACCATCTATCCCTATGGCCCGTTCATCGCCGGCGATGGCGGCACGGTGATGCTGGGACTGCAGAACGAGCGCGAGTGGCGCGTCTTCTGCGACAAGGTGCTGCTGCGCCCGGAGCTCGCCACCGACCCGCGCTTCGATGCCAATGCCCGGCGCAACGAGCACCGCGCCGACCTGCGCGCCATCATCCTGGAGACCTTCGCCACGCTCACCAGCGCGCAGGTGCTGGAGCGGCTCGATGCCGCGCAGATCGCCAACGCGCGCATGAACGACATGGCCGGCCTGTGGGCCCATCCGCAACTGCGCTCGCGCGAGCGCTGGCGCGAGGTCGAGTCGCCGGCGGGCGCCATCGCGGCCCTGCTGCCACCGGGCCGCCAGAGCGCCTTCGACTACCGCATGGACCCGATCCCGGCGGTCGGCGAGCACACCGAGGCGATCCTGCGCTCGCTCGGCCGCGATGCCGGCGCCATCGACGCGCTGCGCGCGGCGGGGGCGATCTGATGACGACCGGATCGCTCGCCCGCTTCGCCGCCGGATTGCGCTTCGAGGACCTGCCCGATGCCGTGGTGGCCCGCGCCGAGGACCTGCTGGTCGACTGGTTCGGCTCCGCCATCGCCGG
>Ga0308163_10004519_pt1 | contig 11012 bp, 9 predicted proteins | sample PhyTR1_FD_201037 | JGI IMG/M metagenome (GOLD analysis project Ga0308163, IMG submission 201037) | Phyllosphere microbial communities from UC Gill Tract Community Farm, Albany, California, United States - DLSLT.R1 | ecosystem: Host-associated > Plants > Phyllosphere > Unclassified | place: USA... | reverse complement strand
AACTTATCTCTCAAATATTAAATTATGAGCGATAAAAAATTAGCCGGACTTTGGATAGACGGTACAAAAGCAATCGTAGTGAGTAATCACGATTCTCAGGAAGTAACAGAATTTGCAATCGTTGATACGGTAAAAGCAGAAATTCAACACGGAAATTCTAGTGAAAATGCAGCGAACAACGCAGAACAATCTAATAAACTGAAGTTCTACAAAGAAATCGAAAAACTGATTACTAACAGTACAGATCTTTATATAACTGGGCCGGGAACTTCACAAGAGGAATTAAGAAATCACCTTTTGGACACGCCACAGTACAAAAATCTAAATATCAAACTAGGGACGGATTCACAGCTTAGTGAACAGCAAGTTCTAGAGGAAGTGAAATCTCACTTTCACGCATAAAAATTAAAAGCGACCAATTGCGGTCGCTTTTTTTTGTTTTAAATCCTTTCTAATTCCCCGGAATCAATCGTTGTTTTGAAAGTTCCATAGTTTACAGTCACTTTATTTTTCTTGATTTCATCAATTGTCCCGACGCTCGCACTGCCTTTTATTCGAACGCGCTGGCCAACTTTCATCCAAATGGCTCGTTCTGCGATTCGTTTTTCTTCCAGTTTTTCGTTTGTTTCTACGATTTTTTCGATGACGTCCTCTTTCTTCAGTTGCTGCGTGATTTTTCGTTTGATGACTTGCAGGCGTTTGCTTTCGTCTTTGTCAACGCCGATTTTTCTGAATTTTTCCTGCTCCAGAATTTTCACGAAATCTTTTACCACATCTTTTCGGGATTTCCCTTTCACATAGCTATCTATGAAAGCTTCAATCTTGTTTCCGAATTGCAATTTTCTGTGCTCATCTTCGTACAGTTTCTGAAAATTATGAAGTTTTTGCTGAAGTTGCTCATTCAGTTTCTGGAGATTATCGCGTTTGTCTTCCACAGAATCTCGTTTTTCCGAAAGGTCAGATTTGATTTTCTCAACCTCAAATTTCTCTTGCTGGAGTTTTACAATCGTTTTATCGAGGTTCACGATGTCGTGTTCCACTTTCTTTTTGGCGTTATTGATGATGAATCTGGGAATTCGGTTTTTCTCTGCCACTTCAAAAGTGAACGAACTTCCTGCTTGTCCGATTTCCAATTTATACAAAGGTTCCAGAGAATTTTCATCAAAAAGCATCGCCGCGTTGGTCGCCGCAGGTAGATTTTCCACAACGAGTTTGATGTTTGTGTAGTGCGTTGTGATGATTCCGAAACTCCTTTTATCATAGAAATATTCCATAAAACTCTCCGCCAAAGCACCACCTAATTCCGGGTCAGAACCTGTCCCGAATTCGTCAATCAGAAGCAAAGTTTTGTTGTCCGATTCCTTAATCATTCCGGACATTTTTCTTAGTCTTGAAGAATAAGTTGACAAATGATTTTCTATCGATTGATTGTCGCCGATGTCCGTCATTATTTTATCAAAGAAAAACATTTCGGATTTTGGATGACAAGGCACAAGAATCCCTGTCTGAATCATCAATTGTAACAATCCAACGGTTTTCAAAGTGATGGATTTTCCGCCTGCGTTGGGACCGGAAATACAGATGATTCGGTTGTGTTCGTTTAATGAAATGCTTTGCGGAAAGATGTCTTTGTTCTCATTTTTATTTCGAATCCAAAGTAAGGGATGAAATGCTTCCCGCAATTTCAAAGTCTGATGTTTGTTGATTTTCGGTAAAATCCCATTTACTTTTTCAGCGAATTTGGCTTTGGCTCGGATTAGATCTAAATCAAAAATATAATCTTGATATTCTGAAAGTTGAGGCTGGAATTCCGATATTTCTGCGGTCAGCTGACGCAAAATTTTATCGATTTCTTTTTTCTCTTCTTCCTGATTTTCCTTCATCTTAAAATAATGTTTCACCACATTCTCCGGCTGAATGAATGTGATAGAACCCGTTTTGGAAATCCCTAAAACTCTCCCATTGACTCTTTTCTTAAAACCAGATTTCACAGCCAAAACACGTTGGTCTTCTATGATGCTTTCTTTGATGTCATCTAAAAATTCACTTTGTCCGTAATTGAACAAAGCTCTGTTGAAGTTTTCGTCAATTGCTTTTCTGGCATGTTGGATTTCTGTTCTCAGAGTTTTCAGGATCGGGGAAGCTTCACTTTTTACGTCTCCGAATCGGTTGAAAACTTTGTCGATTTTATCGATGATTTCTTTTCTGAATTCCAGAACTTTTATTTCTTCTAAAAGTGTTGGGAAAGATTCTGAAAGCTGAGGCAAGAAGCGTTGCAATCTCCCGATCTGCTCAGTAATTGTTTTGATTCTGATGAACGACTTGTTTTCCAGACGGAAATTTTCGATGTGCATCAGTTTCAGTTCTTCCTCTATGTCTTCGTATTCGTTGAAGGGAATTGCGGTGGCGCTTTCGAAACTGGTTAGGAATTCTGAGGTTTTTCTTAAAGATATTTCTGCTTCGTCCATTGGCATCGGGCGAAGTTCCATTATTTTGTCTGCCGTTTTTGGCGAGAATGCAAAAGGAGCGATTTCCGAAAGCAATTCCGGAAATTCTAATTCATTGAGGTCTGCTTGATTGATATTCACAATGCAAATTTACGAATTTGAAAAATCTTTAAAAGATAAATTTTTCATTAGAACTAATTCTGTAAGTGATCTGTTAAATAAAGAAAATCATAGTTCGATGATTCTGAAAAAGTAGCTTACAAAGTGATATTGGTGTTTATTTGAGGGTTTTTGTCACTTTTTTGAGTTCCCTTGTATGGTTTTCAAAGAACGAGGGTTTTAGATTAACGGTATTTTTGTCTGCCTCAATTAAGTTAATTGATATAGATTTTTCGAGCTTTACATGGCGGTTGAGACTATGTTTTTCCATAAAATTGTAGGTAACTATTTATTTATATAATATTTATAACAATAAATGTAAAACACAGGGATTTGATGAAAAAACACATACATATATTTATTCTTTTAGTATTTTCCAATATCTGCTATTCTCAGAATAAGCTTACAGAAAAGCAGATAGATAGTATTTACGCCATTTATCATAGTGATCAATACTTTAATAGTGAAGGTTTGGCAAAAGCTACGGAGCTTTATTATAAGTCTAAGGATATTAACTATAAAAAAGGACAGATAGGGGCTTTAGAAATGCTGGCGACCATTGAGTCAGGAGCTGGTAATTTTACAAAGTGTTATGAATATGTAAAAGAACTTAAATCCCTTTCCTTGTCTGCGGAAGATTACGAAAGTTATATTGCCGGCTGCATTGTGGAGTCAAAAATTCTTTTTTACGATCATAATTATTATCAGGCTAAAGAAATACTTATTGGTGCGAAGAAATATCTCACAAAAATCAGCGATCCTGACCGAAGAAGAAAATCAAAAATAAAGATTGATATTTTTTGGTGGTGGATCATAAAAGAATCGGGGTCACCTAAAGATATGTATAAAGATTCTCTTGTTGTTATCTCTAAAAGGATATGTGCAGATGCACTGCTGCTAAAGGATACTAAAGAAAGAGCAGACAGGATATTATTCTCTGCCAATTATGCAGTGACTGCTTTATTAGAGATGAGCAGGAATGAGGAAGCGGGAAAATATCTGAAGATTGCACATTCTCAACTGAAATATATCGGGGAGAATACCTTCCGCTCCGCTGATTATTATGCCGCAAAAGGAGATTTTGAATATCACAATAAGGAAAAGAATAAAAATTATCTGGATGGTGCATTGTCCAGTTACAGCAAAGCTTTGAAAATTTCCCAAAAGATTGGTTATATGTGGCTAATAAAAGAACAGCTGTACCCAAAAATCGCCCAGGTCTACAAAGACAAAAAAGATTCGAAAAAGCAAGCTTTATTCCTCGAAAGAGAAACCGAACTGAAAGAGAATATTGATATAAAAGCAGCTACCGGTCTGAATGAACTTAAGCAAAAAATATACGACAATAGAAACAAATACGATGGAGATGAACCTTCGACCGGAAAATTAATAATCATTGGACTGTCTTTGCTGGTTTTGTTTGTAACGATTGTCTTTTTGATTTATAAAAGAGTAAATGTTAAAAAAAATGCACTTCTCTATATTCCAAAAAAAAATCCTGAAATATTATCTGTAATGCAAATGGAAATAGAACCTGAAAATACATCTGTTACAGAGCTCCTGGACCTACTGCAAAAAAATGATGAATCTTTCTACATCGCTTTTCTGAAAAGTTTTCCGGATTTCGGCGCAAAACTTTTGAATATAAATCCAACAATGAAACCTTCTGACATCGAGTTTTGTGCTATGTTGAAAATGAACCTTGATACCAAGCAGATTGCCCAGACTAAAGAAACATCTGTAAAATCTGTGGAAAGTAAAAAATACAGGATAAGGAAAAAACTGAATATTCCATCAGAAACCGATATCTATGTCTGGATATCAAAATTATAGACTTAACACACAAAAATGATAAAAAAAATAATACTGATACTGTTATGCTTTTCGTACATATCTCTGTTTTCTCAGGAGCAATTGACAAAAAAACAAATAGACAGCATACTCAGTACATTATATACCTCCAAGACACTGGACGCTGATATCCTGGAACCCGGACTTACCGAACTATATTATAAATCCAGAGATATAGACTATGATGATGGGAAAATTGAATCTCTGCTGAGACTGTCTGCTTTCTATCTGAACGCAAAAAGAAATCCTGAAAAAGTAAACGCTGATTTAGGCGAGGTAGAAAAGCTTGCATTGGATAAAGATGATTACTTTTATTACTGTAAAGCCTTGGCATTGCGAGCTGGTTTGTTTGCAAATCTATTATCGTTTGAAAAATCTGAAGCTATGCTTACAAAAGGTTCAGGTTTTTTCAGGAGGATCCGGAACAAAAATAAGAAAAACTACATAAGGGCCTATTATGATAGCAGATATATAAATCTCTATGCGCTACAAGGCAAAAAGGATCTTGTATTCTTTTATGCAAAATCAATGTATCAAACTTCTTTACAGCTCTCAGATAGAGACCAGCAGAAAATAAACTTTGTTACAATTGCAGCAAGGGTCCTAACTGGTATTTATGCTGAAAGAAAACAGTTTTCAAAGGCGGACTATTATTTGAAAGTACAGGAAAAATATCTTAAAAAGCTCAATAATGTATTTGATATTGGGATGTATCATAAAACCAAAGGAAGATGGTTTTTTGACCATAAAAGTAATAATCTGGATAGTGCACTTTACCACTTTGATCAGGCGGAAATTTACATTGGAATATCAAATAACTCCATTGTACTGGCTGACATCTATTCACAAATCGCAGACATATATAAAAGGAAGGATGATGATGAAAACAGACTTCTTTACTTTAATCATTCGGTAAGTGTAAAAGACAGTTTGCGCCATATCCAAAAAATGAACCTTAGTAAAATCGATACAGATGCAATCATACCGGAATTTGATCAGGAAATTGTGGATCCTTACAATGTAAAAAATACAAACGATTTCGGGATTCGATATTATCTGTTGGTAATTTTAATTTTATTCGTGTTATCGTTTATGATTTTGTGGCTTAAGAAAAGGAAGGCAGGTCATTATAAAAAAGTATCCGTAATAAAAGAAATAGAGCCTGATCAAAATTCAAATATTTTATATAAAAACAATAGCAAAATTGTAGAGCTTACCGATCAGGCATTGAGTGGAGACAAGGCTTTTTTTATCAATTTTATGAAAGAGTTTCCTGACTTTCGGGATAAACTGATGGATGTCAATCCAAATATCAAAGTTTCTGATATAGAATTCTGCGCTATGCTGAAATTGAACCTCCAGGTAAAACAAATTGCGGAGATAAAAAAAATGTCTGTGCCGGCAGTTACAGCCAAAAAAAGAAGAATACGCCAAAAACTGAACCTGGATGCAAAAGAGAATATGCATCTATGGTTGAATCATTTATGATTTTAATAAATGATTGATTATTAATGTTTTAATAAAAAACGAGTAGTATCGTACGGTTGCAGAGTGTGATTGTACCGGCAAATATTTTACTATTCGAATGTGGAGATGATACATTTGTGAGCCTCTTTTCTATAAAGAGGTAAAACACATAAATGTCAATCTATATAACACAAATGATTTCTTTGGAAGAGAGAGATGCGCGAACTAATTTAGCCGCATCTCTCATACTTCTGTTTCTTACCCCAATTACAAATTCTCTTAATTCTTCGTACCCCGTATTTTCTGGAATAGCGGGCGGGATGGATCCGTCTGTTTTGCTGTATTGTGCATCCAAAAAGTTGTATAGCTGTTTACCCCAAATGATCTTCGGAGCGGATATGTTAAGATGCTACCGGGAAAGCAATCTCAGTGCTGTCAAATTCCATCTTCAATTTTATCAATATTTTTCTTTAAAACACAAATGATGAAAAAAATTAATAATAAAAAGACAATCACTTTTTACATCGGCATATTGACTATTCTGCTGATAATATTGCTTTTCTCAGGAATTATCCTATTCCTGCTGAAGCCTTCAAAATATTATACTTTGCTTTTGTTGCTATGTGGCGGGGTCTTTAGCATCATCCTGTATACTTTTTTGAAGCTCAAGACTTTTGAATTTGAGAACTCCTTACAGGTAATTACAATCAGGCAGGCATTTTTCTGGAAGGTAAATCCCGCTATATCGCCAATAGAGTTTCCCAATAATATGCTGTTCAGCTTCAAGATTCGCAAAGGAGTATTTGCAACGCATCTTATGCTGGCGATAAAATCTCAAAACCATAAAAGAAAAACAATCTACTGTGAGATAACAGGGCTGAACAATTTACAGATCGTAGAATTGGAGAGATCCCTCAGCAAGGCAAAAGAATATGCAGAATAATATGAGGTTAAGGGCAACATTAATTCTGGAAAAAAACACAAAATAAAAAAACACATAATTCCTTAATATCAATCTATTATAAGTATCAAAAAAAACAAACACTTATGGCAATTCTACACAAGATCAAGGCGTATTTATATGATAATGTCCTTACCAAAGACGATCCCAACGATTTCATCGCCCGTACGCTGAGCGAGAGATCCCTCAATGTCAAAGAAATCTGCGAAGCAGCTGTTAGCCGAGGTGGTGCAGATGTAACTGCCGCTGCAATGGAGCATGCCACAGAACTTTTCCTGAAAGAGATGGCGTATCAGCTTTGCGACGGCTATTCTGTGAATGCCGGTTACTTTTTGGCAGGTGCTCAGATACGGGGCGTTTTCAACAGCCCTTCCGAGACTTTCGACAGCCGGAAGCACAACATTCTCTTCCAATTCAACCAGGGCGAAAAACTGAGATCGGAGATACCGAATATCGAGATCAGTATCCTGGGTGTTGCAGACACATCATCCATCATTCAACAAGTAAAGGATGTGAAAAGTGGTACTGTGAATGATATCCTGACACCGGGGCGCAATCTCAAGATTGCAGGAAACAAAATAAAAGTAGCAGGCGATGCCGCTGCTAACGGCATCTTCTTCGTGAATACGGCCACTAATGACCGTGAACAGGTGGAAGCAAGTGATATTGTGATCAATAATCCATCAGAACTGATTGTGGTAATACCTGAACTCAAAGCAGGAACATACACCATAGAGGTTGTGACACAATTTTCCGTAGGAACTCTATTGAAAGAGCCAAGAACCGCTGCATTTGATAAAATATTAAATGTAGTCTAGTCAACTCATCGTTGTTCGGGCGGTCAATGCTGTGTTGACTGTCCGAACAATAAGGTGTTGATCGCCCAAACAACGGTATGTTGGTAGAACGGTCAATTGCAACTGAAAGCAACAGAAAAAAATTCAAACTAATTCAAAAAAGACTTACTATTTTTATTTGCAGGTCAAAAAACACTAACAATTTTAAACAAATAAGATGAAAAACAAAAAAACACTTTCCGATGGCAGTTTTGATGCTGTTTTCAACAGTTACATTTGCCCAGGTCGGTATTAATACCGATTCTCCAAAAGCCACACTAGATGTGACGGCCTCTGTTTCCGATCTATCAAAAACGGACGGCTTTATTGCTCCAAGATTAAAAGGTTCTGAGCTGAAAGCTAAAGATACGTTGTACACTTCCGGTCAGGATGCTGCAATTGTTTACGTTACCGAAGCATTAGCAGCTGCAGATGTTACAGATATAACAACCAATGTTACATCCATCGGATATTATTATTTTGATAAAACTATAGGTACCGCAGGTAGATGGACCAAATTCTCCTACCAAGAGCCTTGGAATGTGCAGGGAGGAAGCATGCCAGCAACTATTAATACACAAAACATCTATCAATCAGGAAGCGTTGCCATCAATAGAAGTACGGTTTATGACGGTTCTACAGTAGGTACAGAAGCCACAGATACAAGCGGGCAAGCCAAGCTGGATGTTATGGGGTCGGTACGTTTTGGGGCTAGACAGCGAGGCACGGTAGGGATTAACTCTATTGTGGCAGGAGCAGAGAATAACGGAAGTGGCAACAATGTGGCAGTTTTTGGCGGAGCAAATACTTCTAATGCCGGGTATTCTTTGGTTGCCGGTTTCAATAATAGTGCTGCAGTTAGTGGTGCTGGTGGTCAAATTATTGTGGGGCATAACAATAGCCTTTTGACTGGCACTGGTCAAGATAATGCAATTTTTGGTTACACCAATAGTTTGTCTGCTGGCACAGGATCTCTCATTGCCGGTAGTCGTAATGTAATTACTGGTGGCAGCAATTCCATAACAGCAGGTCTTTCAAATACGGTTTCTGGAGGAGACAATAAATTAGTTATGGGAACATTGAATACGGTAACCAGTGGCGACAATTCTGCGGTATTTGGGAGTAGTAATACCGTGAGCGCATTAAGTGCCATTACTGCAGGTTCCAACAACACAAACTCCGGGCAATACACAATAGTCGGAGGTATAAATAATAAAGTTGCTGGATTGTATGGTGTTGCTTTTGGAAAAGGTAATGTGACAGGCACTGGGCTTACATCAATAAGTGGATATGCTTCCCTGGCTACTGGGGAAAACAATCAAATAGATCAAGTTCTATCATTAGTAAATGGATATCAGAACTCATTGTCAGGAACTGCTAACACGGGGACTAATTTTGTCAGTGGCAGATTCAATACAATTGTTAACGCAAGCTGGAGTGGGGTAATTGGCGACACCAATTCAAACTACGCTCTTAGTTCTTTTATTGCTGGAGGTAGCAATATAATTGGTAGTAGTACTAATACTGACCCTACTGCAGCGCAATACTCAGTTGTAGGAGGATATAAGAATACGACAGCAGCTCCTAATACTTTCGTTGCGGGTAGTAATAATACACTTTCAAGTGCTGCTCAATCTGCTTTTGTAGGTGGAACTAGGAATACTACAACGGCTGGTTATAGTTTTGCCGCTGGCGTTGGCAATACACTTTCTAATACAGCTTCGAGTGCTTTGGGAAAATATAATCTGGATTTTACAGGTGCATATTTTACCATTGGTAATGGATACAGTGTCGGAGGAGGGGTTACCACCCTTAGAAGTAATGCCTTTGCAATTATAGCAAATAATATTGACAGTAATTCAGCAATTGCAGACGCTTGGGTTGCTATTGGCAGTAATACAACTGTACCTACAAGAACAGGCACGGAGAAGTTAAAAGTCTATGGCAGCATTCAAACAGCCGGTAACTCTTATCCCGATTATGTTTTTGAAGATTATTTTAATGGGTCTTCTAAAATCAATTCGGATTATCAATTCAAATCTCTTTACGATACAGAGAAATATATTAAAGACAACCACCATTTGCCTGGTGTAACTTCCATTAAAGATTTAGAAAAAACGGAAAATGGTTATTCTTTTAATCTTACGGAACTATCTACCCAAACCCTGGAAAAGGTAGAAGAGTTATACCTGCATACCATAGAACAGCAAAAGCAAATAGACGAGCTAAAAGAAATGGTAAAAACTCAACAAGAACAAATAAAACAATTGATTAAATAGTTTTGAGGTGATTATAAAACCCCAAAAAATAAACAGAGGTTTAAGATGTGCAACGCTAAAGATTTTGTGTGATAATTAGATTTAAGCGTTGAGCAAGATTCTAAAAACACAAATGAAAAACTAATGAATTTTAAAAACATTCACATAGGACAATTGATTGAACAGAGGGTTGTAGAAAGCGGGATAGAGACATCCCGCATCTGCAATTTCCTGAAATGTTCAGAAGCAGATATTGGTATAATGTACAAGTCCAAAAGTCTTGATTCGGAATTGCTTTTACGCTGGAGCAAGCTATTAGAGTGTGATTTTTTCAGAATTTATACACAGCATCTTATATTATTTGCGCCGCAGTCATCTATAAAACAAGATAAAGTTGACAATTCTGTATTGCCTCAGTTTCGTAAAAATATCTATACAAAAGAAGTTATTGATTTTATACTGGAACAAATTAATAAAAGCAAAAAAACAAAAGCACAAATTATAGAAGAATATAGAATCCCAAAAACAACACTCTACAAATGGATAAAAAAGTACAAAATATAGTAAGAAATGCTCCAGATTACAAAAGAATCTATCAAGATATGATTTCTAAAAAGTATCCGGACAAAGTGGAGTTATGCAATTCACTTTTTGTTAAAGATTACTTTTCTGCGCTTGATGTTTTGAAAATTAACCAGATATTATTTGGGTCATTTAACAAATTCACAAAGGACTTTAATCAAAAACATAGATCTTATGACAAGACCTCGATATTAGAAATGTTGAAGTATCAAAAGAAAAATCAGCTTAATAATTCCCAATTAGCAAACCACTTTAAAATAAGTAGAAATACGGTGATAAAATGGAAAAAAATATTTTTAAAATCATAACTTATGAAATAATTGAAAAACAACATCACCAGAAAACCGGTGATGCTGTATTGAAAAATCTAATTATATGAAAAAGTATTTATTTTAAATTTTTGTAGCTAAGCTGAATGTCAGATCCAAATCATCTTTTACAACGATCATTC
>Ga0308163_10004517_pt1 | contig 11015 bp, 9 predicted proteins | sample PhyTR1_FD_201037 | JGI IMG/M metagenome (GOLD analysis project Ga0308163, IMG submission 201037) | Phyllosphere microbial communities from UC Gill Tract Community Farm, Albany, California, United States - DLSLT.R1 | ecosystem: Host-associated > Plants > Phyllosphere > Unclassified | place: USA... | reverse complement strand
CCAGTGCCGGGAAATCCTCTCCCAGTACTCTGTTTATTTTGACTAATGGCGTATTGCCAATGGTTTCTACGATGTTGTTATAATATTTCATTTGATTATATTTCTAATATTTTGCTTCGGATGATTATAATAAGCCAGAATCTGACGACCAATTTTTTTTTGATGTCGAATCTGCAGCCCGACTTGAGTGGAGCTCTTTTTTTTTGCGTTGGGAAAAGCCCTGGCAAAAAAAAAGCGGGAACGGAAGGCGGAAATAGCTGCCCAAATTACAAAAATTATTTAACTGTATTTGATGGCTCGCACCGGTGATATTTTGCTGATGAGATAACTTGGCAGGATCATCGCTATTCCCGAAACAATAAAGATGCCGACGGAAACTGCGATGATGTATACGGGATTGAGATCTACGGGAACGGTGCTGATGAAGTAATTTTCCGGATCCAGTTTTATAAATCCTGTGTATTTCTGAATCAGTAAAAGTCCGATTCCGATGACGTTTCCGGCGAATAATCCGGGGATCATTATGAGCAGGGTGTAATTGATAAATATGGATCTGATCTGAGCGTTGGAGGCGCCCATTGTCTTCAAAATCCCGATAGAATTGGTCCTTTCTATAATAAGAATCAGTAGAACCATAATGATGTTGATGACGACTACCAAAAGCATAATCGTGATAATCAACGAAATATTCTGATTGAAGATGTTGATCCAGTCCAGAATCTGAGGGTACTTTTCGGTTACTTTTTCTGCGTAGTTTTTGTAGCCGATGTATTTTTCTATTTCGGGAAATACCTGGTCTATTTTATCCGTATCATCCAGGAAGATGTCTAGTCCGCCGACTTGTTTGTCTTCCATATTCATCACCTTCCGGACGTGGTTGATATCGCCGATCATGTAGAGATCATCTACCAGTTTGATGTCGGTTTTATAAATCCCTTTGATGAGAAATTTTCTGTAAATCGGCTTCTGGTCTTCTTTTGAAAAGATGGTGACGATGCTGTCATTGGCTTTGAGAGAGAGATCGTTGGCTATTTTTTCTGAAAGGATAATCTCATTATTATAGCCTTCTTCTTTGTAATCGGGGATGGATCCTGAAACGATAAACGGCTGGAATCTTTCTTTATCGAAATCTTTGCCTACGCCTTTCAAAATGATTCCGGCGAAGTTGTTTTCTGTCCTCAGAATCCCGCTGACTGAGGCATAAGATTGCAAACCTGCAACGCCGGGAATTTTTTTCACTGCGTTGATATCCAAACCTTGTGTTTCCAAAACAGACGAGTTGTAGGATGAGTTGGAACGTGTGGACTTCACAGAAATATCTCCGCTGAAATTGGAAATCCGGTCTTCTATCGCTCTTTTGGAACCGAGACCTGTGGATATCGTAATCAAAGAAACAATGATGCCTAATGCCACAGAAAGCCTGCCGATATAGACGATGACCTTTGAGAGATTATTTTTGTTATCTTTGGAAAACGCTATCTTTTTCGAGAAATATAACGGAAAATTCAAATCAATGATTTTAAGCCTCAAAAATAAAACTTTAGTTTTTATCCTGCTAATTTATTTTAGTTCAATCCCATTTATCAAAGCTCAAAATGCCGTGAAAGACTGTTTCGCCACTGCAGCTGACAGACCGGAATTGTACCTGCCACTTCTGAAAGGGAAAAATGTAATTGTGGCAGCCAACCAGACAAGCCTTCTAAAGGATAAAAAACACCTGGTAGATTTTTTGGTTGAAAATAACGTTAAAATCAAATCTATTTTTGCTCCGGAACACGGCTTCCGGGGAACGGCTGATGCCGGTGAACACGTGAAAAGCGGCGTTGACACCAAAACAGGATTGCCAATTGTCTCGCTTTATGGTGACAACAAAAAACCAAAAGCTGAATATCTGAAAGGTGCTGATGTTATTTTGTTTGATATTCAGGATGTTGGCGTGAGGTTTTACACGTACATTTCGACCTTATCATATATTATGGAAGCAGCCGCTGAAAATAATATCGAGGTGATTGTGCTGGACAGACCCAATCCGCATGATGGTTACACAGATGGACCGATGATGCGAAACCAGTGGAAAAGCTTTGTCGGACTTCACAATGTTCCCGTAGTTTATGGGCTTACCATAGGTGAATACGGTAAAATGGTCAATGGCGAAAAGTGGCTGAAAGATGGGATTCAGGCAAAATACACTTTGATTCCGATGCTCAAATATCACAAACAAAAACGTTATGGCGTTTCTGACAAACCGTCGCCAAATCTTCCTAATGACAAATCAATAAATCTCTACCCGAGTCTCTGTTTCTTTGAAGGAACGCAGGTCTCTGTGGGACGCGGAACAGATTTTCCCTTTCAAATCTATGGAAGTCCGTGGACGAAGAGTTTCAGTTTTCAATTTACGCCAAAGCCAACGGAAGGTGCAAAAGATCCATTTTTAAATGGCAAACTTTGTTACGGTGAAAATCTGAGTCTGTATTCAAAAGATCTGAGACAAATCAATCTGGAGTGGCTTTTGAAATCTTATAAAGACTATAAAAATCCAGACCAGAATTTCTTTTTAAAAAACCTCTTCTTTGATAAGCTGGCTGGGAGTGATGAATTGAGAAAACAAATCATTGCCGGAAAATCTGAAAATGAAATCCGGGAAAGCTGGAAAAAAGATCTGAACGATTTTGGAAAGATCAGACAGAAATATGTTGTCTATCCCAATTAAAATCAAAACCGCCTCTTCCAAAATAGAAGAGGCGGTTTTATTTTATTATGAAGTTAAAAATTAGAATCTATAACCTAAACCTACCTGAAAATAACTCATTTTTGATGTTGTCTCAGAATCTTTTTCAAGATTAGAAAGGCCAACATTGTATCTTGCATCTACCATAAGACCTTTGTAGATCGTATATTCTGCACCAAACTGAACACCAAAAGTCACTTTTTGAAGACTATCGTCAAATGAATCGCTAAACTCATCGCTGTAGACATCCAGTTGATTGTTTGCCTCTGCAATGACGTCTGCTGGTAAATTGGAATCTTTGAATTTAGCTTCAAATTTGTTTGATACAACAAATCCTACAAAAGGACCTCCGGAAAGCGAAAAGTTAGAAACGGGATAATATTTTGCAGAAATTGGAATCAAGATCTGATTGATTTTAAAATCCATATTCAAAGTTGCGTGGTATCCAGAATCTTCAAATTTGCCTTCATATCTACCGCCTAAAGCAGCATATTGAAGTTCACCCTGCAAAGCAAATTTTTCCGTGAATTTGTGTTCAGCAAAACCGCCTACATAGAAACCAGATTTCAATTTTTTATCTACTGCAATACCTTCGAAATCCATCTCGTCGTCCTCTCCTGTTAATTGCGAACCAGCGTAGCCAGCTTTTACACCGAAAGTTGTTTGGGCATTAGCAATCCCTACAAGTGCAATAGCACTAAGAACTAATAATTTTTTCATGATTGATTAATTTTTGAGCTGCAAAAATACTAAAATTTGCCAAAACACCAACTAATTAATAAGAATCATGCTAAATATTTAATAAATTGAAAATCAATTATCCTCTGCAAACCATTCACCGTAAGAGTTTTCGGTTTCGTGAAGTTTAAGATAAGCCAGTTTTACCTCTGGCGGAAGTTTAGCTTTTATTTTAGAGGCAATTTCATAAAGCATATTCTCACAGGTTGGCTGGTAATCGCAAAAAATCACTTTGTGACCTTGATCTTCAAGGCTTTCACCAAGAGATTTATGCGGAGATGCACCATTGACTAGCACAGAATGATCCCAAATATCTACAATTTCCTCCTTGACTATTTTTTTGATATCACCAAAATCCACTACCATTCCGTTTTTGTGATGGTCCAGATTATTGATGGGATTTCCTTTGACAGTCACGAATAATTTGTAAGAATGGCCGTGCATATTCTTGCATTTACCATCGTAATTATAAAGAACGTGAGCAGTCTCGAAAGTGAAAATTTTGGTTATCCTAATCATTCTGCAAAGATAATTAAAATTCATGTCAAAAATAAATTGGCAGCATTTTTGCAAATGCGTACCTTTGTAATCAAACACAATGCAATGAAAAAGATCATTTTTATTTTAAGTTTACTATCTTCTGCTTACTTTTATTCCCAGGATTTCTCCGGCATCAACAAGATTTTAGATAAAATCGAAAGCAAAAACAAAAAAATCAAAGACGCCTCAGATTACGATCTGAAAGGTAAAAAATTCGTCATGGTAGAAGAATTTGATGACCATTCCGAGCGCCATATTTTAGAGATGAATGCCGATGGGACTCTTACGCTCATAGAACTGATTGACGATAAAGCTACAGGTAAAAGCTTTTCCAACATTTTTACCGGCGACTTTGTCCGCAAGAAAAACGCGGTATCTGTAAGAGCTAATTTTCTGGAAGGCCAAAAAATAGCAATGCCATTGATTTTCAATCTCTACATCATGAATGCTGACAATATCTGGTATCTCAAGGATATCAACAACAGCAAAAGATGGATAGAGAATAATAATCTGGTCAAAAAGAAAAAGTAAGTTTATCTTTATTTTATAAAATCAACACAGATTTCTACGGCTTCACTTAGTTCTTTTGGTAAAAAACCATCACTCCAGGGTTCTTTTGCGCCGAAAGTATGACCAGCATTTTTAATGGTTCTGAAAACAGAGTTACGAGTCCACTTATGAAGTTTGTGCGAGTGATCAATAGTCACAGATTCGTCAGCGGAACCGTGAATAAACAGGCTTGGAATTGAAAGATTTCTGCAGGCTGACTCCACATTAAATCTTGCCTCATTATTTTCATAATCTGTATAGAATTGAAAATAATGAGGCATTTTTTGTTTTGTCCGGGCATTTTCTATGAAGTAAACGCCTTCATTTTTCCAGTCTTCGAAAGCTTCGTTTTTTGGAAAACGATCCAATGTGGAAATGCTGGCCAATGTAATTAATCTGGTAATATTTTTGTTCTCAGAAGCCTTTGTGATGGATATTCCGCCACCTCTGCTGTGACCTAATAAAGTTATATTCTGAGAATCTACTTCTTTCTGATTTTTAAAATGATTGATCACGGCTTCGAGATCGTCTAATTCCGTTGAATAATTATTTTGTCCGAAAGCCTCAAGGTCAGAAAAGTTATGAGGATCTTGCAACGTGGTTCCGTTGTGCGACATATTGAATTTGGCGAAATAAAAACCAGCTTCAGCAAACTTCTCTCCCATCAGTTCCCAGGTTCCCCAGTCTTTGTAACCTTTGTAGCCGTGAACAAAAATAATGAGTGGTAGTTTTTCTTCAGTTTCAGGGAAAATCACGTCGGCGAGAAATTCTCTTTTAGACTTTAGAACAATATTTTTTTGTTTGATTAAATTCATAATTGTTGAACTGTTAAAACATAATTTGTCATTCTCAATGAAGTTGAATGCTACTTTCAAAATTCAATGAAAGCTAAACTTTTTGAATAAAAAAGTCTTTCGTCTTTGCTCTATTATCTAAAAATCCAACATTAGATTGTCATTGAGAAAATCCTTGTTTCAGGTTTGTTCCGCATCATTCTTACATCGAAGACCATTGCTACATTTCGTGTAAAAGCACGTCCTTTTTCGGTAATTCTGATCTGATTTTCCAAAATCTCTACCAAACCATCAGATTCCATTTCCTTAAGTTTCTCTATTGAATTTTCGATCTCGGGAAAGGAATTCTGCAGATCCCAGCTGGTTTCCAGTTGGCACATCAGGTTCAGAATATGTTTCCTGACTTTCAGATCTTCACTGTCCAGAATATGACCGCGGAAAACGGGAATTTCGCCCTCGTGCACCGATTTCTGATACTCCTCCACCGTTTTTACATTTTGTGCAAATGCGTACCAGGAATCGGAAATAGCAGACATTCCCAAACCTACCATCAGCTGCGTTTTGCTGGATGTGTAACCCATAAAATTACGGTGCAGTTTCTTCTGAATCAATGACTGGTAGAGATCGTCGTGCTCCAAAGCGAAATGATCCATCCCGATTTCTATGTAGCCGAGATCTTCCAGAAGTTTTTTTCCGTTTTCGTAAAGTCTTCGTTTCTCATCACCGCTCGGCAGATCGTTTTCGTCAAAACCGCGTTGACCAACGCCTTTTACCCACGGCACATGCGCGTAAGAGTAGAATGCAAGGCGATCCGGTTTCAGCTCCATCGTTTTTCGAATGGTATGTTCCATGGCTTCCCAGGTTTGATGCGGCAATCCGAAAATCAGATCGTGGCTCACGCCTTTGTAGCCGATTTCTCTTGCCCATTCTGTCACATTTTTTACGTTTTCGAAAGGCTGAACCCTGTTGATCGCCTTTTGAACTTTGAGATCGTAATCCTGAACGCCAAAACTGACTCTTGTAAAACCTAAATCATAAAGCGTCTGCAAATGCTCCCTTGTTGTATTATTGGGATGGCCTTCAAAACTGAATTCCTGATTTTCTGCGATGTCTACGGTATCAAAAATGCCTTGTAAAAGTGCTTTCAAGTTTTCCGGAGAAAAAAATGTAGGTGTTCCGCCGCCAAGATGAAGTTCTTTCAGTTTTGGTTTTTCGGTGAATAGTCTAAGGTAGAGTTCCCACTCTTTCAAAACGCTTTCCAGATAAGGAATTTCTACGGAATGCTGCTTGGTAATCCGCTTGTGACAGGCGCAAAATGTACATAGCGCTTCGCAAAACGGCAGGTGAATATAGATGGAAATGCCTTCTTCGGAATTGCTTTCTGAAAAAGATCTAATAACGGACTGTTTCCACAGATCTGCTGTAAAACCGGCTTCGTTCCAGTAAGGAACAGTTGGGTAAGACGTGTATCGCGGGCCGGGAATATTGTATTTGTCAACTAAGGAATTCATTACTGCAAAGTTACAAAAATTGAGTTTGGAATGAATTTGAATTAAGATGACTTTTGATTGGTAGTTTCTATGATGATTGTCAAAATTTATTTGGATCACAAAACCCATAGCCCCGATAGGAACGGCATCCTTTTTTGCTTTTTGGTACAAACTTTCTTTTGATGACAAAACATAGTAAAAGCAAAAAAGATATAGTGGATAGCGGGAAATAGCTCCTAAAGATTCGACTCTATTACCTAATCTTATTATAATTTATAAGGAGGTTTTTTTTATTTGTCTTCGAGAACCTCAGACTGACAAAGAAAAAAACCCTGTCAGCATTTGAAACGATGACAGGGTTTTGTGTGTATTGAATATTTTTTATTTCACCTCAATTCTGCGTTTAATTCTTTTGTGAAAGATTTGATGAGCGCGTTCATTACCTCGGTAATATCTTTGTCTTCAAGGGTTTTTTCTTCGTTCAGAAGTTCGAAACTCATGGCGTAAGATTTCTTGCCTTCAGGAAGGTTTTTTCCTTCGTAAACGTCGAAAAGGTTGATTTTCTTGAGGAAAGGTGATTTGTTTTTCTTGGCCAATTCGTACAATTCTGAGTACGAAATCGCCTTGTCAACTAATAATGCTAAATCTCTTCTAATCTTGTTGAATTTTGGAATATCGACGAATTTCAGATTCTCATTGGTTCTGAAAGACTGGCAGTTTTCAAGTTCGATTTCTGCGTAGAAAACTTCCTGACTGATGTCGAAATCGTTCAACAATTGTGGGGAAACTTTCCCTAATCTTGCCAGAGTTTTACCTTCTGCCGTGATTTGCAAAGCGTCGGAAAAACGGTCATCTTCCAAAGCCGACTCGTGAAGATCGAGGTTTAATTTGTCCAAAAGGATTTTTACGTAAGATTTCAAATGGTAGAAATCTGTGGCACTTTTTGGCTGAAGCCAATTCTCGGCAATTTCACGTCCTGTGGTCAGGATTGCCAATTGTTTTCTTTCTTCGTAAGTTTCTTTTTTATGATAAATTTTCCCTAATTCGAAAAATTTGATATCGGCTGATTTTCTGTTGATATTATAGATTGCATTTCCTAAAAGCCCTTCTAACAGAGACTTTCTCATAAATGCCAAATCGTTGCTTAATGGATTCAGCAGCTTCACGGCATCGGTTTCATCTTTTACTGAAGTCAGTGAATTGTTCATTACCTCATTGAAGCCATTTCCCTGCAAAGTCCTTGCCCAGGCATTTTCTAATGCGTCCTGATCTTCGAAATCTAATTTCACGGGTGTGAAAGCTATCTTCTTCGGTGATTCTATTTTGTTGTAACCGTAGATTCTTAGAACTTCTTCGATGACGTCGATCTCTCTTGTAACGTCGGCTCTGTAAACCGGAATTGACAATTCTAATCCGTTTTGAATTTCGTTAAGAATGGTAATTTCCAGCGACTTCAAAATCTCTTTGATCTTCTCTCTGTGAATTTTGGTTCCAAGGATCTGATCGATCTTCGAATATCTGAAAACTACGTAATGGTCTTTGATTTTTTCCGGATAATTTTCCAGAATCTCGCCAGCTAATTTTCCGCCCGCTAATTCCTGAATCAGTTTGATTGCGTATGTCAAAGCTGTTCTGGCATTGTTTGGATCCACACCTCTTTCGAAACGGAAAGATGCGTCGGTATTCAATCCGTGGAATTTCGAAGCTTTTCTGATGGCCACTGGATTGAAGTAAGCACTTTCCAAAAATATTGTTTTAGTTGCAGAAGAAACGCCACTTTCACTGCCGCCAAAAACGCCGGCGATGCAAAGCGGATGGTCTTTTCCGTCTTTGATGATGATCTCGGAACCGTTCAAAGTTCTCTCAACACCATCCAAAGTTTTGAATTTTGTTCCTTCTTTTACGGTTCCGACTTTCACAGTTTTGTCTGCAATTTTGTCTGCATCAAAAGCGTGAAGTGGCTGTCCAAGGCCGTGCAGAATATAATTGGTTATATCTACAACATTGTTGATTGGCGAAAGCCCGATGGCTTTCAACCTCGCTTTCAACCAGTCGGGGGAAGCTTTTACTTCTATATTTTCTATGACGGCGCCCAAATATCTTGGCGCCAGTTCTGTACTTTCAACTTCTAATTTGAAATCGTTGGAACCTTCTGTTGTTAAGGTCTGAGATTCAATTTTTGTGAATTCTGATTTCAGGTTATTGGAAACTAGGAATGCCTGCAAGTCTCTCGCAACGCCGTAATGTGACATTGCGTCGGTTCTGTTTGGTGTCAAACCAATCTCGTAAACTTCGTCATTTGTCAGTTCAAAATAGTCTGCGAAATTCTTTCCAACTTCGAATTTTTCTGAATCCAGGACCATAATTCCGCCGTGATCATCGCTTAAACCCAATTCGTCTTCTGCACAGATCATCCCTTCGGAAACTTCGCCGCGGATTTTTGCTTTTTTAATATCGAAAGAAGTTCCGTCTTTTGCATAGATCTTGGTTCCAACTACTGCAACAGGAACGGTTTGCCCTTCAGCAACATTTGGTGCACCACAAACGATTTCCAAAATTTTTCCGCCGCCAACATCAACGGTTGTTTTGTTGAGTTTATCCGCATTCGGATGTTTTTCGCAAGTCAGAACTTTGCCAACGATGATGCCTTCCAGACTGCCTTTTACGCTTTCGAATTTATCCACGCCTTCTACTTCCAGACCGATGTCTGTAAGATAAGCACTGATTTTCTCGGTAGAAAGTTCAGTTTTGATATAATCCTTAAGCCAATTATTTGAGATTTTCATTTTTTATATTATTGTCGGAAGTCAGAAGTCTGATTTCCGAGGTTTTTAATTATTCTTTATTCGGAATCTCTAAGTTTAGATTCCTACGGAATGACAAAATTGTATTTTATTGTACCATCTTCTTTTCCGCGAAGCTGCAGCCCGACTTGAGTGGAAATCCTTTTTTTGCTGATATTAACTTCAATCAAAGTTACAAACGTCTGCAAAAAAAGATTGGGAACGGAAGGCGGAAATAGCTGCCCAAAATATTTATTAAACAAAATTTGAGACTTGAATCATCAAATCTCAAACCTTTTTTATTTATAAAATTGATTGAAAATCATTCATCAATTATCATTTATCACTTATAAACCAATTACTGGCATTGACAGCATCAGGATACTTTCGTTTTCCTCCAATCCGTCAACTGGCTCTACGATTCCCGGTCTGTTTGGTTGAGACATTTTCATCGTGACATCATCTGAAGCCAAAACGGATAACATCTCTGTCAGAAATTTCGAACTGAAACCGATGTTGATATCATCACCGTTGTAATCACAAGGAATCTGCATATCTGCCTTGTTCGCGTATTCTGTATCTTCTGCGTGAAGGTGAAGCACGTTTCCGGACAATTTGAATCTTACCTGATTGGTCGATTTGTTTGACATAATAGATGCTCTTCTGATCGAACTCAAAAGCAAACTTCTGTTGATGGTCAAAACGTTTGGATTTTCTTTCGGGATAACAGCGTTGTAGTTTGGATATTTTCCATCAATTAATCGACAGATCCAAGTGTTGTTTCCAAAAGTGAATTTCGCCATATTGTCACTGAACTCGATCAACACATCTTCCGTTGAATTGTTCAGGATATTTTTAAAAATCGCCAATGGTTTTTTCGGCATAATGAATTCCAAAGTCTCAGGATGCGTGACATCTGTTCTTTTGTAAACCACCAATCTGTGAGAATCTGTGGACACAAAATTGGTCTCATCTTCTTTGAATTGAAATAAAACACCCGTCATCACAGGACGAAGAGAATCATTACTTGTAGCAAATAAAGTATTTGCCAAAGCTTCTGCCAAAACGCCTCCAGAAATGGTCACTTTTTGAGAGACATCAAATTCCGGCAATTCCGGATAATCGTCTGCATTGTCGAGCGCTACTGCAAAGTTATCTTTCTCATCCAAGATCTCAAGAACGCTACCGTTCCCGTCTTCGGAATCTTTTACTGCTAAAGTCAAAGGCTGCTCGCCGTAAGTTTTCAGGAAATCCTGAAAAATCTTACCCGGAACTGCTATTTTTCCTTTGTCATCTGACTTGACGTCAAGAGAAGTGATCAACGTTGTTTCGCCGTCTGATGCGGTAATCGTCAACAAATTCTGATCTAATTCGAAAAGAAAATTCTCCAAAA
>Ga0308163_10004516_pt1 | contig 11016 bp, 6 predicted proteins | sample PhyTR1_FD_201037 | JGI IMG/M metagenome (GOLD analysis project Ga0308163, IMG submission 201037) | Phyllosphere microbial communities from UC Gill Tract Community Farm, Albany, California, United States - DLSLT.R1 | ecosystem: Host-associated > Plants > Phyllosphere > Unclassified | place: USA... | reverse complement strand
AAGCGTGGTGTCTCGCGGTGCCGGTCGCGCACGTGCTGCCAGCACCAGCGCGCCGTGACGCGCAGCACCGTGTCGGCCAGCGCGCTCAGGTCGTCCGCCACCTGCTCGACGGTGATGCGACCCTCGACATCGCGTGCCAGCGTGCGGAAGACCTCGGCGTGATGGGCATGGCGCAGCAGGTTGAGCAGCCGCTCCTCGTCGTCCTCGCCGGTGCGGCGCAGGGAGGCCTGGCGCCGCTCCAGTTCGCGCTCGAACTCGGTGGCATCGAAGCGGCCCTCGAGCATCTCGTCGCTGGCCAGCTCGTCGATCACGCCCGGATGCTGCAGCAGGTAACGCGCCGGCCAGCGCGCCGCCGCCAGCAGGCCCAGCAGGCGCGCCTGCACGGCCGGCCGTTCCACCAGCAGCGCGAGATAGCTCTCCCGCCGCAGCAGCGGCTCGATCCAGTCGGCCCAGCGCAGGGCGGCCTCGCTGCGTTGCGCCAGGGCCTCGGCGGCGGCGGTCTCGCCACCCGCCTCGCCCGGCGCCGGGGTGCCGATCCAGTCGCCGGTGCGCTGCACCAGCTGGCGCAGCCGCACGCGGGTCTCGTCGCGCAGCGCCAGGATGCGCGGATTGCCGCGCCAGTGCTCGACGCGCTGCCGGAAGGCCACCGGCAGGCGCGCCACGAGATCCTCGAGATCGGCCGGTGGCGTCGCCGCGCGCGCGCCGCCATTGCAGCCGACGCACCGGGGCGCGCCGCCGAGCAGGCGGTCGAACTCCTGGGCCACCACCTCGCGATGGGTGTCGAGCTGCATCAGGAAGGCGCAGCAGTCCGGGTAGCCGAGGCTGGCGGCGATCCAGCGCACATCGGCATCCTCGACCGGCAGCACGTGCGTCTGCTGGTCGTCGAGGTACTGGATGCGGTGTTCGACGCGGCGCAGGAAGACATAGGCCTGCGCCAGCGCATCGGCGGTGTCCTGCGGCATGAGGCCGGCACGTGCCAGGCGCTGCAGGGCATCGAGCGTGGGACGGGTGCGCAGTTCGGGGAACTGCCCGCCGCGCACCACCTGCAGCAGCTGCACCGTGAATTCGATCTCGCGGATGCCGCCGCGCGAGAGCTTGACGTCGTTGGCGCGCTCGGGACGGCCGGCGCTGCGGCGCGCCGCCTGCTCCCGGATCTGGCGATGCAGCACGCGCAGGGCGTCGAACACGGCGTAGTCGAGGTAGCGCCGGAACACGAAGGGCAGCACCACGGCGCGCAGCGCCTGCGCCGAGCCGTCGTCGATCACCGACCGCGGCGCCACCACGCGGCTCTTCATCCAGGCGAAGCGCTCCCATTCCCGGCCCTGCACCTGCAGGTATTCCTCCAGCGCGTCGACCGAGACCACGCTCGGCCCGGAGTTGCCGTTGGGCCGCAGCGCCAGATCGACCCGGAAGACGAAGCCGTGCTCGGTGGTGTCGCCCACCAGGGCGTAGATGCGCTTGACGGCGAAGGCGAAGTACTCGTGGTTGGAGATGCGCCCGCGGCCTTCCGCGCCACCGGCGGTCTCGCCGTCGTGGTCGTAGAGATAGATCAGGTCGATGTCGCTCGACACGTTGAGTTCGCGCGCGCCGAGCTTGCCCATGCCGACCACCCACATCTGGGCGCGGCCGCCATCCGGGCGCGATGGCGCGCCATGACGCGCGTCGAGTTCGGCGAAGCTCTCGCGGCAGGCGATGTCGAGCGCGAACTCGGCCAGTTCGGTGACCGCGTCGGTGACGGTGGCCAACGGCGCCTGTCGTTCGCAGTCGAGCACCACCAGGCGCTCCATCACCAGCTGGCGCACGATGCGCAGGGCGACGCCGGCATCGTCGCCACGCGCGCGCAGCACGTCGTAGGTGGCCTGCATGGCGGCACGACGCGGCTCGCCCGCCGGCAGCAGCGCGAGCTCGCCGGCATAGCGCCGACGCAGGCGCTGGACGAAGCGGGAATGGGCCGCGAGGGCCGAAGGCCCCGTGGGCGGAAGGGCGGCCGGATCGGGGCCCTTGGAAAGGCTGGGAGTCATAATTCCTGGCACAGCGATCCTCAATGAACGACCCGGCATCCTCTCCCTCACGGCTGCTCAGGTTCACCACCGCGCTGGCGCGCTGGCTGCTGGGTCTGCTGATCGCCGCGTGGTTGCTGTTTGCGCTGTCGGTCGTTGTCCTACACGGCTGGATTGTGCCGCGAATCGGCGAGGTCAGAGGCCTGCTGGAAACCCAGGCCACACGCGCCATCGGGGTACCCGTTCGCATCGCCACCATCACCGCGCGCTCGGATGGCATCTTCCCCAGCATCGAACTCGGCGGCGTCACGCTGCGGGACGCGCAGGGACGCGAGGCCCTGCGACTCGCGCGCGTGGTGGCCAGCGTGTCGCCCCGCTCGCTCTGGCGCCTGAGCCTGGAGCAGCTCTACCTGGAGAAGCCGCAGCTCGACGTCCGCATGGACGCGCAGGGCCGGCTGCACGTCGCCGGGCTCGACGTCCAGACCACCGACACCAGCGGCGAGGGTCGCGCGGCCGACTGGTTATTCGCCCAGCGCGAAGTGATCGTCGAAGGCGGCACGGTGCGCTGGACCGACGAGCGCCGGGGCAGCGGACCGCTGCTGCTGACCGATGTCCGCTTCGCCGCCCGCAACGGCGGCCTGCGCCATGCGTTGCGGCTGGATGCCACGCCGCCCGAGGGCTGGGGCGAGCGCTTCACGCTGCGCGGGCGTTTCCGCCAGCCGCTGCTGTCGGTGCGCAGCGGCCACTGGCAGACCTGGAATGGCGAGCTCTATGCCGAGCTGCCGCGCATCGACGTCCAGCGCCTGGGCCGCTACGTGACGCTCGACGCGCGCATCCGCGAAGGCAGCGGCGCGTTGCGCGCCTGGATCGACGTGCGCCGGGGCCGCCCGAGCGGCGGCGCCGTCGACCTGGCGCTCGACCGCATCGATGCCTCGCTCGGCGACGGCCTGTCGCCGCTGGTGCTGCGCGCCGTCACCGGCCGCCTGGCCGGTCGCCGCGACGACGACGGCGGCCTGGAGGTGTCGACGCAGCGGCTGCAGTTCGAGGCCGCCGACGGCCTGCGCTGGCCGGGCGGCAACCTCTCGTTCAGCCACACGCCGGGTCGCGAGCGACGTCCCGAGCGCGGCACCTTCAAGGCCGACCGGCTCGACCTGGCCGCCCTGGCGCTCATCGCCGGCCGGCTGCCGCTGGGCGAGACGACGCATCGCGCCATCGCCGCCTATGCGCCGCGCGGCGTGATCGACGCCATCGACACGAACTGGCAGGGACCGCTCGCCGCTCCCGTGCGCTACCAGGCGCGGGGGCGCGCCAGCGGCCTGAGCCTGGCCGCGCAACCCGCGAACCGGACGCCCGGCCTGAGCGGCGCCACCGTCGACTTCGACTTCGGCCACCAGGGCGGCAGCGCATCGCTCGCCATCGCGCAGGGCACGCTCGACTTCCCCGGCATCTTCGAGGAACCGGTGATCCCGCTGGACATGCTGTCGGCGCAGCTGCAATGGAAGCTCGATGGCGACCGGGCCCAGCTGCAGGTCACGAAGCTGCGCCTGGCCAATGCCGATGCCGCCGGCGAGGCGCAGGCGAGCTGGCGCACCGCCGACCCGGCCGTCTCCGGCAGCCATTCGCGCTTCCCGGGCGTGCTGGATCTGCAGGGCCAGCTGACGCGGGCCGACGGCACGCGCGTGGCCCGCTACCTGCCGCTCTCGATCCCCAGGCACACGCGCGACTACGTGCGCGAGACGGTCACGCGCGGCGTGGCCACGGGCGTCGACTTCCGCGTCAAGGGCGATCTGCACGACGTGCCCTTCGCCGGCGTGCCAGTCGCCGATCAACGCACGGCCAGCGCCGCCGAGATCGCGCGCGCGCGCCAGGGCGAGTTCCGCATCGCCGCGCGTGTCACCGGCGTCGACTACGCCTATGTGCAGCCGTCGTCCGTCGCCACTGGCAAGGCGGCGCCATGGCCGGGGCTGACGGGAGTGTCGGGCGAACTGATCTTCGAGCGCGCGGGGCTCCAGGTGCGCGATGCGCGCGGCCGTCTGGCGGGCGCTCCGGGCATCGAGGTGACGAAGGCCGACGTGCGGATCGCCGACATGGCGCACCACGCGCCGGTGCTGGAGATCGACGCGCTGGCCAAGGGTCCATTGGACGAACTGCTCAAGGTCGGCGCGCCGCTGCTGGGCGATGGCGCCGCGGCGATCGGGCGCATGCATGCCACCGGCGCCGCCGACTACGCCCTGCGCATCGAGCTGCCCCTGGAAGCAATGCACCAGGCCCGCGTGCGCGCCGGCGTCACGCTGGGCGGCAACGACCTGCGGTTGATGCCGCAGGCACCCGTGCTGACCCAGGCGCGCGGCACCCTGAACTTCACCGAGAGCGGTTTCTCGCTGGCCAACGTGCAGGCCCGCCTGGCCGGCGGCGAGGCGCGCATCGAGGGCCGGGGCCGCTATGGCGGCACGGCGGGCGCCGAGCTGGAGTTCGGCGCCCAGGGCCAGGCCACCGCCGAGGGCCTGCGCGCCCTGCGCGAGGTCCCCGCGCTGGCCGCCGTGGCACGGCGCGCGACCGGCGCGGCCCGCTACGACGCCACCTTCGCCCTGCGCGGCGGCGTCCCCGAATTCACCTTCGCGAGCAGTCTGCAGGGACTGGGACTGGACCTGCCGGCGCCGCTCGCCAAGACCAGCGGGACCGTGCTGCCATTGCGCATCGAGCAGAAGGTGGTGCTGCGCGATACCGTCGACGGGGCGCCGCGCATCCACGACGACCTGTCGGCCACCCTCGGCGACGTCGCCTCGGCGCATTACGTGCGCGACGTGTCGAGCGATCGCACCCGCGTGCTGCGCGGGGCGCTCGGCATCGGCGCGGTGCGACGCGATGGCACGGGCCCGGCCCTGCCCGACGACGGCGTGCTGTTCGACCTCGCCCTGCCCGCGTTCAGCGTGCCGGCCTGGCAGGCCCTGGTGGACGGATCGGCGGCGGCTCCCGGCCCCGCCGGCGCCACGGGCACCGCGTCCGCGCGCGGCGCCGATCCCGATGCGGCCGGCTACCTGCCCACCAGCGTGGCGGTGCGGACGCAGGCGCTGGCCATCGGTGGCGGGCGCACGCTGCACGAGGTGGTGCTCGGCGGCTCGCGCGAGGGATCGCTCTGGCGCGCCAACGTCGACGCCACCGAGCTGAGCGGCTATGTGGAATACAACACCGCGCAGGCCGGCCGCCTGCATGCCCGCCTGGCCCGGTTGAAGATCGCGCCGGGCGAGACCGCCCAGGGCGTGGAGTCGCTGCTCGACGAGCAGCCCGGCACGCTGCCGGCGCTGGACATCGTGGTCGACGACTTCGAGCTGTTCGGCCGGCACCTCGGCCGCGCCGAGATCGATGCCGTCAACCAGGGTGGCGCGCGGCGCGAGTGGCGCCTCAACCGGCTCGCCTTCACCATGGCCGAGACCCGCTTCACGGCCCAGGGTTCGTGGGCCACCGCCGGCGACGCCCAGGCCGCCGCGTCCGACCGGCGCCGCACCGACATGACCTTCCAGCTGGAGATGGCCGACGCGGGCGCCCTGCTCGCGCGCTTCGGCATGCCCGGGGTGATCCGGCGCGGCCGCGGCTCGCTCGCCGGCGAGGTCGGCTGGCGCGGCTCGCCGCTGTCGCTCGATGCCGCGAGCCTGGACGGCCAGTTGCACATCGAGGTCGTCAACGGGCAGTTCCTCAAGGCCGATCCGGGCCTGGCCAAGCTGCTCGGCGTGCTGAACCTGCAGGCCTTGCCGCGCCGGCTGGTGCTGGACTTCCGCGATGTCTTCAGCGAAGGCTTCGCCTTTGATATCGTGCGCGGCGACGCGCGGATCGCGCAGGGGCGCGCCAGCACCAACAACCTGCAGATGAAGGGCGTCAACGCCGCCGTGCTGATGGACGGCACGGCCGACCTGGTGCGCGAGACGCAGGACCTGCGGGTGGTGGTGGTGCCGGAGATCACGGCCGGCACCGCCGCCCTGGTGGCCACCGCCATCAATCCGGTCGTCGGCCTGGGCACGTTCCTCGCGCAATGGCTGCTGAGCCGGCCGCTGTCGGCCGCGGCCACGCAGGAGTTCCAGATCGAGGGCACCTGGGCCGATCCGAAAATCACCCGCGTCCCGCGCCGTGCCCTCTCGGCCGGTGACGCGCCGAAGGAGAAATCGCCATGAAAGTCGCCGCCATCCAGATGGTGTCGGGCATCGACCGCGCCACCAACCTGGCGCATGCCCGCATCCTGCTGGCCGAAGCCGCCGCGGCGGGCGCCGAGCTCGCCGTGCTTCCGGAGTATTTCTGCATCATGGGCGCGCGCGACACCGACAAGCTGGCCCTGCGCGAGCGGCCGGGCGCGGGCGTGGTGCAGGACTTCCTGGCCGCCACGGCACGCGAGCTCGGCCTGTGGATCGTCGGCGGCACATTGCCCCTGGAGACCGGCGACGACTCGCATGTCTTCAACGCCTCGCTGGCCTATGCGCCCACGGGCGAGTGCGTGGCGCGCTACGACAAGATCCACCTGTTCCATTTCGACAATGGCACCGAGCGCCACGACGAACGCCGCGTGGTGACCGCGGGCGACCAGCCGGTGCTGTTCGAGCTGCCGGCGCGCGATGGCCATCGCTGGCGCATCGGCCTGTCGGTCTGCTACGACCTGCGTTTCCCGGAGCTCTATCGCGCGCTGGCCCGCCTCGGCGCCGATCTGCTGCTGGTGCCCAGCGCGTTCACGCACACCACCGGTTCGGCGCACTGGGAGGTGCTGCTGCGCGCCCGCGCCATCGAGAACCTGGCCTGGGTCGTGGCACCCGCGCAGGGCGGCCGGCACGAGAACGGCCGCGAGACCTGGGGCCAGTCGCTGGTGGTCGATCCCTGGGGCCGCGTCGTCGCCCAGCGGGCGAATGGCGAGGGCGTGGTGACGTTCGACCTCGAGGCGCAGCAGATCGCCGCCGCCCGCGCGCAGCTGCCGGCGCTCTCGCACGCCGTGCTCTGAATGCGGAGCCGCGCGTGACGCCGCTCGACAGCGCCGGGGCGACGCCGCTCGATGCCGCCCGCCCCGCCGCCGACGCCTCGCCGCCACGGCGCGAGAACCTCGCCACGCGCCTGGCGATCCGCATCGGCGGCCAGGCCTTCCTGAGCCTGCGCGCGGTGTGGCAGCGGTGGTTCCTGTGGGTCGTGCTGGCGGTGCTGGTGCTGGTGCTGCTGGCCACCGTGGTCTGGCTGGCCGGGCGCCACGAGGCCGAGCAGGTGCAGGAGATACTCGACCGCGACACCGCCGATGCCGCCGCCGACCTGCGCACCGGGCTGCAGCGCAACGTGCAGGGATTGCGCGCGCTGCAGGCCAACGGGCTCGACCGCGAGCGCTGGCCGGCCGAATCGGCGGCGCTGATGCGCGGCCACCGCGAATGGCTGCGGCTCGAATGGCGCGACGAACTCCTGGCCCGCGTGGCGACGACCGACACGCCCTATCGCATCCGGCGCACCGATGCGCCCGAGACGCCGTCCTCGGCCGGCGCCGAGGCCGCGCTCGAGGAGAGCGCGCTGGCGGCGTGCAGCGCCACCGGCCGGCTCGGCGCGGCCGCCTACTCTTCCAGCATCTATGCCCCCCTGCCCGGCACCAGCGGCCTGGAAGTGATGGCGGTGTGCGTGCCGGTGGACGGCGGCGGCTACCTGGTGGCCATCTACGCGCTGCGCGACGTGCTGATCGAGCTGGTCGCACCGACCCTGCGACGCGGCCAGGAGGTGTCGTTCACCGAACTCGACGGCACGCGCCTCGCCTCGGTCGGCACCGCGCGGCGCAGCGGCAGCCGGGTCTTCACGGCGCGCCAGCAGATCGATCTCGCCAACACCTCGCTCGCCCTGCGCGTGGATGGCTGGCGCGCGGCGCCCGATGTGTTTCCCAACCTGCTGACCGGCCTGGTCACGGCGATCTCGATCGCCCTGGTGTCGGTGCTGGCGCTGCTGGCGAGCGACACCCGGCGGCGCCTGCGCGCCGAGCGCGAACTGGCCGACGCGCTGGCCTTCCGCAAGGCGATGGAGGACTCGGTCATCACCGGCATGCGCGCGCGCGACACGCGGGGCCGCACCACCTACGTCAATCCCGCTTTCTGCGAGATGGTGGGCTTCAGCGCCACCGAGATCATGGCCGCCGACGCCGACGAATCGCCCTATTGGCCGACCGAACTGGCGCACGAATACCAGAAGCGCCAGAACCTGCGCCTGGCCGGCGGCATGCCACCGCGCGAGGGCTTCGAGTCGGTCTTCATGCGCAAGGACGGCTCGCGCTTCCCGGTGCTGATCTTCGAGGCGCCGTTGATGAACGCGCAGGGCCAGCAGACCGGCTGGATGAGCGCCTTCGTCGACATCGGCGAGCAGCGCCGCATCGAGGAACTCTCGCGCGCCAGCCAGGAGCGGCTGCAGGCCAGCGCCCGGCTGGCGACGGTGGGCGAGATGGCCTCGCTCCTGAGCCACGAGCTGACCCAGCCGCTCGCCGCCATCGCCAGCTATGCGACCGGCTCGCTCAACCTGCTGCAGGATGGCATGCAGGACCGGACCACGCCGTTGCCCGGGGTCGACCGGAGCGACGTGGCGATGGCGGTGCGCCGCATCGCCGAGCAGGCCGACCGCGCCGGCCAGGTCATCCGCAGCGTGCACGACTTCGTACGCCGGCGCGACCGCACGCGCGAGCCTGTGGCGCCGCAGGCGCTGCTCGACGCCGTGCTGCCGCTGGTGCACCTGCAGGCGCGCAAGCTGGGCGTGCGCGTCGAGATCTCCCTGGAGGAGGCGTTGCCGCCCGTGCTGTGCGACCGCACGCTGGTCGAGCAGGTGCTGCTCAACCTGGCGCGCAACGGCATGCAGGCGATGGACGCGCCGGACTGCCGTTCGCGCGTGCTGCGCCTGCGCGTGGCGCGCTCGGGCGCGAGCGAGACGCGCAGCTGGCTCGGCTTCTCGGTCACCGACTTCGGCAGCGGCATCGCCGACGATGTCGCGGCGCGTCTGTTCACGCCCTTCTTCACCACCCGCCCCGATGGCATGGGCCTGGGCCTGAGCCTGTGCCGCACCGTGGTCGAGCAGCATGGCGGCGTGCTCGCGTTCGAGCCCCACGCGCCGCGCGGCACGACATTCCGCTTCACACTGCCGGCGGCCTGAATCAGCACCCGCCCCCGATTCCCTCCCCTTCGAATGCCATGCAACCCCTGATCCAAGGTCTGGTCTTCATCGTCGACGACGATGCCAGCGTGCGCGAGGCGCTCGCCTGGCTGCTGCGCTCGCGCCGCCTGGCGAGCGAGCATTTCGGCAGTGCCGATGCCTTCGAGAGCTATCTCGACGACACGCGGCTGCCGCTGGAGCCGCACTGCCTGCTGCTGGACGTGCGCATGCCCGGCACCAGCGGACTGGTGCTGTTCGACCGCCTGGCCGAGCGCAACCTGCTCGACACCATGCCGGTGATCTTCCTCACGGGACATGCCGACGTGCCGACCGCCGTCGAGACGGTCAAGCGTGGCGCCTTCGACTTCTGCGAGAAGCCGTTCTCCGACAACGCCCTGGTCGATCGCATCGAGCGCGCGCTCGGCGCCTCCCTGCGGGCCCTGCGCGCCGGCGAGGAGCGCCAGCAGCTGCGTCGCCAGGTGGCCGAACTGTCGGAGCGCGAGCGCGACGTCATGCGCCTGATCGTCGAGGGACTGCCCAACAAGCTCATCGCCGACCAGCTCGCCATCAGCGTGCGCACGGTCGAGGTCCACCGCGCCCGCGTGTTCGACAAGATGGCCGTGCGCTCGGCCGTCGAACTGGCGAACCTGCTGCGAGGTCTCTAGCGCCCGTCCATCTCAAGTCCGCGCCGCCAGGGGCACGGACGGCGCAGCCGCAGGATCAGCCGCGCTCTCCGACATAGATCTCGACGCGGCGGTTCTGGGCCCGGCCGGCATCGCTGCCGTTGTCGGCGATCGGTTCGCGCGAGCCGCGGCCTTCGATGCGGAAGGCGGTCGATGGCACGCCGCGCGCGATCAGGTAGTCGCGCGTGCTGGCGGCGCGATCGACCGACAGCGGGTTGTTGATGGCGTCGCTGCCGGTGTTGTCGGTGTGGCCGATGATGCGCACCTCGGCATTCGGGTTGTTGCGCAGGCCGTTGGCGAACTGGTTGAGCACCGGCGCGAAGTTGGCCTTGATCGCCGAGCGGCCGGTGTCGAACGAGACGTCGCTCGGGATCGCCAGCTTCAGTTCGTTGTTGGCGGTCTGCGTCACGCCGATGCCCGTGCCACGGGTGGCGGCTTCCATCTCGCGCTTCTGCGCTTCCATGCGCTGCGACCACAGGTAGCCGCCCAGGGCACCGACGCCAGCGCCGATGGCCGCGCCCGTGCCGGCGCGTCCGCCCGTGATCGAACCGAGCGCCGCGCCACCCAGGGCACCGGCACCGGCGCCGATGCCAGTGTTGCGCTGGGTGTCGGTCATGCCGGCGCAACCGGTGAGGACGACGGCGAGGGCGGCGGTGGCGAGGACGAGTTTTTTCATGGCAATCTCTTTGAAAACGAAGTGGTTACAACGCCACGGACAAGCCGCGGCACGGACGTCTCATTATCCCGACCAAATGCGTCGAACGACCTCCGGCGCCACCGCCACCGATCGCTCGTCTTGATGACGATACTCCCGCGAGCCTCATGGATCCTGGATTCGGTGCTATTTTTCCGATAGCGGATCGACGGTTCCCCGACGGCACGATGCGCTCTTGCCCGACAGGCCCGACCCCGCTCTCAATCGCCCGGGAGGGAAGGATCGCGCCCGGCCGGCGGTGGCGCGGCGGCCGGCCCGGCGGGCGTGTCGGGAGCCGGCGGATCGGCGATCTCGCCACGCCGGCGACCGGCGAACATCGTCCACCAGACGATCACCACCAGCAGCACGAGGGCACCTAAGGCTTCAAGCAGAATCAGACCCATGACACAAGGACTCCGGTGGTGGCTGGCGGGGCTGGCGATCGTAGCAACGCTGGCGGGATGCTCGACGGGCACGCGGCTCGAGAACGCGCCCGGCGCCCATG
>Ga0308163_10004515_pt1 | contig 11019 bp, 5 predicted proteins | sample PhyTR1_FD_201037 | JGI IMG/M metagenome (GOLD analysis project Ga0308163, IMG submission 201037) | Phyllosphere microbial communities from UC Gill Tract Community Farm, Albany, California, United States - DLSLT.R1 | ecosystem: Host-associated > Plants > Phyllosphere > Unclassified | place: USA... | reverse complement strand
CATCCAGCATTTTATCAACTGCTTCTATGAGATAAGGTTCCGGCTGGATTTCCAGATTGAAGTTCTGAGCCAATCCTAATTCATAAGAAAAACTCTTTACCAATCGGGAATTGAACTTATCAATCGTCCCAATATTGAGCGTAGAATAGTGGTGCAGTATATAATCTAAAACTTTTTGGGAACGCCAGTACAAATCATCCAAAGTTACTCTGTAACCTTGATTTTCTAATGCTTCCTGTATATTTTTAAGGTCTTGATTTTCGGAATAATTATCTTTCACAAATTCACCAAGATAGAAAAGAATTCTTTCCTTCATCTCGTTGGCTGCCTTGTTGGTAAAAGTTAAGGACAGAATGGTTCTAATAGAATCTGGCTGATTGGGGAATCTGAGACAGATCATCAACAATCTCCGAACCAGCAGACGCATTGATGACAGAATATGTGTTTTGCATAATAACGAAGATAAGAAACTAAGACAAAAGAATCAAGATAAAAAGAGACCAGAATCTGAAAGTGAAAAATTTTCATTTAGGTTTTTTCGTTCTTTGTATATCCTATGTTCGTTCTTCGTTCGATATAAGTACGTTTAGTTCTATTAAATAAAATTTACATATTTTAATTAATATTTTAAATTTAAATTAATTTAATAACGAATATTTTCTTTTTATGATTAAATCTCAACATCATAATCCAATCGGAAAGATTTTCTATGATGAATATTTGGACCGAATTTTTTCAAAGCCTTTTGATGTGTTTTTGTGCAATAACCAAAGTTGGTGTTCCATCCATAATCAGGAAATTCGTCGTGAAGTTTTATCATCAGATTATCACGGTAGTTCTTTGCGAGAATAGAAGCGGCTGCAATCGAAAGATATTTGCTGTCACCTTTAATAATACAATGATGCGGAATGTAATTGTAAGGATGGAATTTGTTGCCATCCACTAAAATCAGTTCTGGTCTGTTTTTGAGTTGATCCAAAGCCAGATGCATGGCATGAATGCTTGCATTCAGAATGTTGTGCTTGTCTATAAATTCTGGGGAAAGTTCTGCAATTGCAAAATCGACTACATGTTCTCTTATATAAAGGTCTAAGCTTTGTCTTGTTTTAAAATTTAACGTTTTAGAATCATTAACTAAATTTTGCTTAAAGTTTTTATCGACAATTACAGCAGCTGCCACTACAGGTCCAGCCAGACAGCCTCTTCCGACTTCATCGCAACCTGCTTCTATGAAGCTTTCTGAAAAATTTTGTATTAGTAACATAATAAATTATTATTATTCAAAGTTATGTCAATAACGAACTTTAATATATCTCATTAACAAATTTTTAACAATTTGTTTTGTGTATTTTAATAAAGTTTCGCATTTTTGTGAAATTGAAAAATTTGATTTGATATGAAAAAATTAACAACAAGCGTTTTAGCTGTAGTTCTTTCGTCGTCTTTTGCAATAGTTTCGGCGCAAACGGTACGAGATTCGGCTAAAACGACCCAGATTGAAGAGGTAGTAATTACTGGTGCACTGGGAATTAAAAAAACAGCAGATGCTGTAACTTCTGCACAACAAGTTGTGTCAGCAGACCAACTAACACAAGCTGGAAATTCAAATGCTGTTCAGGCATTGGCCGGAAAAGTTATTGGACTTAATATTAGTCAAAACAATAGCTCAGTAAATAGTGAGAACTCTATCCAATTAAGAGGAATGCGTTCTATTTCTGGAAATAATGATGCATTAATCGTTATTGATAACGTTATTACAACAGCGACTGTACTACAATCTCTTCCGCCGGATGTTATTGAGTCTATGAATATTATCAAAGGAGCTCAAGGTGCTGCATTGTATGGAGCTCAAGGTGTGAATGGTGTTATTATTGTAACTACAAAACGTGGTGCTAAAAATAAATTGTCCGTATCTTATGATGGGACTATAGATTTTGAATCTGTAGCATTCGTACCGAAAAGACAATCAAAGTACGGGCAAGGTTGGGATAAAGCAAGAGATCAATATGAAAATGGTTCTTGGGGACCTGCGTTTGATGGAAGCACAACAGCTTATGGTCTTCCAATGTATGATTATGATGGAGATGGCACAATCAAATTAGATGGTATTGGTTGGGGCAGTGGTGCTTTAAGTGGAGATAACCTAGCTGCTATTATAGGACCTTATGTTGCTAGACCGAATGAAGTAAAAGACTTCTTCGATACAGGTGTTACTTATAACAATGGTGTTACTATTAATTCTGGTAGTGATGGTAAATACACTATGTTGAGTATCAATAATACCAATAGGGGTTTTGTTGTAGATGGCGATAAGTCTAATAAAACATCTGTACTATTTAAAGCCGGTACCAAATTGGGTAAATTCTCTTTTGATCTTGGATTGAATTACATTAGAACAGATTATACTCAAACAACTACAATGTTTGATGAAACAACTAATGATTCTCTATACTGGGGTTTGTTACAAGCTGCATCTGATATTCCTATTACAAGTTACAAACCATATACGGATAATGCCTTTTCATGGAATATTTATTACCAGAATCCTTACTGGAGAATGAAACATGTGAGAGAAGATTTTGATAGAAACTTTTTCAACGTTAATCTAGGTTTGGGATATGAGTTCAATAAACATGTCAATGTCCGATACACCGGAAATGTACAGGGTAATTTTACTAATTCTACAAAACATAGAGATGCATTTGGCAGATCTATGTATAGTGGAGCAGGAGCATCGGCTGTAAAAACTATCACATCTGCATTGTTCTTAGATCAAAGAACCAATTGGGATTATTATGGGGATTTGATGTTTAATTTTGATTATGATTTAACAGATGATCTTAATTTAAAAATTAACGTTGGACATAATTACCAAGATCATAGGTTGACCGTTATGCAAAATGGGGGAACTAATTTGGCTATTCCGGGGGTGTATGTAATGACCAATGTTACTCAGCCTTTGCCATCTGGATCTACTTCTTTTTCTCCAGTAAACGGAGAGTATAGAAAAAATAGTCATGCTGTTTTTGCAAATTTGGATTTAGCATATAAAAATTTCCTATTTTTGAATGCAACAGGTAGAAATGAGTGGACTTCTATACTACCCAAAGCTAATAACTCATATTTTTATCCTTCTGTAGGTCTATCATTTATTCCAACAAAAGCTTTTGATTTTGGAGGCGATACTCTTAACCATATGAAAGTTTCTGGTAGCTGGACAAGGGTGGGTAATACAGGACCTATTGATTGGTATGATATTAATAGAACTGCAGAACTTACTTCTGGTTTTCCTTTTGGCGGGGTTAATTCGTATAGAAATGGGATGGTTCAGGCCGATGCCAATATTACTCCAGAGTTCATTACAACAGGCGAGGCTAATTTAGACTTAGGTTTCTTTAATAGCAAGATAAGAATTAATGGATCTATTTATCAACAAGATACAAAGGATTTGATCACGAAACAGACTACTTCTTCTGCGTCTGGAATCAATCAGAAATTAATCAATATCGCAAAAATGCAATCAAAAGGAGCTGAGTTAAGTTTGGGTTTAACTCCTTTTAGAACTTCTGATTTTACATGGGATGTTAATTTTGGATACTCTTATAATGAGTCAATAGTACAGGATATTATGCCAGGTGTTGATGAGATTGCATTGCAGACAGGTGCTACTTGGGGTATTTATGCTCAAAAAGGATCTATCTTCCCATTGATCAAAACTTCTATGATGCAAAGAGATGATCAAGGTAGAGTTATCATAGATGCAGCTACAGGAAATCCTCTTCTAACCTCGTCACTTCAGAATGCAGGAAGTACTGTACCAAAAAGTATCTATACTTTTAATACCAATTTATCTTATAAAGGCTTCAAACTAGGAATCGTTGCAGATTATAGATATGGTGCTAAATTTATTGCTGATGTTAAACAAGGTTTAGCATTTAACGGAACATTATATGATTCTGGTGAAGTTGTAAGAGAGCAAGGTGGTTTTGTTATGCCAAATTCTGTTATATCCGACGGTAATGGTGGTTATACACCTAATACTAGCATAAAAACTGGAGGTAATACTTATAGTTCTGCTATATCTTGGTTCTCTGCTAACTATTCTAACTATGGAGAGAATCTTCTAACAGATGGTCAAGTGTTTAAATTAAGAGAAGTATCATTATCTTACACTTTGCCTAAAGATCTTGTTAGAGCATATGGACTTGAAGAGATTACATTTGGAGTGCACGCAAGAAATCCTTTCCAAAAATTTGCGGATGACAATCTGAATTATGCAGATCCGGAAGCTAGTTATTATTCTGGTACAGTAAATAATGCTCGTGGTGTTGCTAATCGTAGTCAATATCCAAGTACCAAAGTATATGGTTTTACTTTAAACCTTAAATTCTAATTCTAATTAAATCATTATGAAAAAATATTTTTTATTATCACTAATAGGTCTAATGGCTGCTTCTTGTGAATTGGATGATAATATCAATCCAAACAAGGTTTTGTCAGATCAAGTTACACCAGACTTAAGGCTTGCTGGAGCATCTAACGATGGCTACACAGTATTAGCTGGAAATGGATTGACAGTATCATCTGCTGGAAATGGCAATGGTATGAACGCTTTAGGTCAAGCCTGGACAAATACATGGTCTGGTAATTTTGCGAGCTTTGGTAATCCTTACACTATAGAATCTGATCTTAATTTTACAACGACTTACAAGCAGACTTCTTTTACGGATATGTATAAGGTCATAACTAGATTTGAAAGAATTATTGATTTCGGTACTGCATATCCAAACTATGTTGCAATAGCAAAAATACAGAAAGCATTTTATATGCAATATATTGTAGATCTTTATGGAAATGTACCTTATACAGAAGCATTTAAGGAGCTGGAAAATCCTTCTCCTGCTTATGATAAGGATGTAGAAGTATATAAAAAATTAGTTGGCGAATTGTTAGATGCTCGTACTTTGATAACTACTTATGGAGCTAATCCTAGTTTTAAAGTGAGCACTTCTTCTGATCCTGTCTATAAGGGTGATCTTGCTAAGTGGACTCTTTTTGCCAACACAGTACTGCTTAAATACGCTGTACGTCTTTCTAGTACCACTAATGCTGATGGTATTGCTTTGAGAAATCAGATTATAACTGCTCTAAATGGTGCATCTTATATCACTGCTGATGTATCGATTAACCCGGGTTATTCTAATTCGGCTCCAGCTGCTCAGAATCCATTGTACCATGCTTTTGGAAGGTACACAAACAGTGGGGTGATAAATACCAATGGTTATCAGCTAATGACCGCTTCAGATCATGCCGTCAAAGTATTACAAGGAGATCCTAGTAAAATAACTAATGGTGTTTCTGACTCTAGGATAGAATATCTGTTTACGAAAGGTAAAAAGTATAATAACAACGTATCTGGAGGAGGAGCGGATGGTTATTATGGTTATCCACAAGGGATGACTAATGACGATTATAAAGTATTTATGGGCTATACTGTTAATGGGATTAAACCAACAACTGATAACTTTTCTTACTTAAATGGTATTTTTTATTCTGCAACTCCTGGTGCAGCTACAGGTCAGTCAGCAAACGGTTATCTAATGATGCGTGCGGAAAGCGAATTGTTGCAAGCAGAAGCAGCATTACGTGGCTATGCAGGTTTTTCTAATGCTCAATCGCATTTTGAAAATGCAATTACTGCTTCTTATACATTTGATGGTAAGGCAGCCGATGCAGCAGCTTATATTACAGCAGTATCTAGTAAAGCAAAAGTTGGATGGGCGGGTAGCACAGAAGATAAAATTGCTGCTATACAGTACCAACGTTGGGTAGCACTTATCAACTATAATGGTATAGAGTCTTATATCAATTATTTGAGAACAGGATATCCAGAAACTCCACTGGCTACTACTGCTACTCAACCAAATAAACCTTACAGACTTCTTTATCCAGCAGACGAATATTCTAACAATAGTGCGAATGTTCCTGTTCTAAGTAAAACACAATGTTTCACTAAAAACGAGTTTACACCTTTTATTTATAAGTAGTAATCTAAGTATATAATTAACAAAAAGCCGAAATATTATTTATTTCGGTTTTTTTTATTATAAAATAAACAAGCTCATTGTAAGTAGTTTAATCATTTCAGGTATATTTAAGTTTTTATGTTTTTTTTATATAAATTACATTATTGTCAATTTTGTATTTGATTTTGCTATGTAGTGAATAATGACTGATAATTGTGATTGTAAAATATTAAATAGTCAATATTTTAATATTTCTTTAACAAATTATGTTGTATATGTTAATAAAGTTTTGCAAATTTGTTTACTGAAAAATTTGATTTGATATGAAAAAATTAACAACAAGTGTGTTAGCGGTAGTGCTTTCGTCTTCTTTTGCAATGGTTTCCGCGCAAAAGGTACAAGATACCGCAAAAACACAAGATATCGAAGGTGTGGTAGTTACAGCTTTAGGTATCAAAAGAGAGAAAAAGTCTTTGGGTTATGCTACTCAAGAAATTAAAGGTGAGGAAATAAATAAAAATCCCACTACAAATTTTCTGAATAATTTATCCGGTAAAGTTGCAGGTTTAGAAATTAAACAAAGTACCAATTTTGGAGGATCTATTAATGTTGTGACCAGGGGTTATAAATCTCTATTAAATGATAATCAGGCTCTTTTCGTGGTTGATGGAGTCCCCGTAATGAACAAAAATATTAATACCACTGGCCAAACTAATGGAGCTGGCGGATATGATTATGGTAGTTCAGTTTCTGATATCAATCCGAATGATATCGAAACAATCAACGTACTTAAAGGTGCTGCTGCAACTGCACTATATGGCTCAAGAGCTCAAAATGGAGCTATTATTATAACTACCAAAAGAGGAAAGAAAAATACTCAAGGAATAGGGATGGAGTTCTCTAGTTCAATCACCGTTTCATCAATTGATAAATCTACCTTTCCTGAATATCAAACACAATATGGACAAGGATATGAAGGTGAGAGTTTTTCTGGTAATTATTTAGGAAGTCCAATTGTAGCATTTGGTAATGATGCTTCTTATGGTTCTGCTTATGATGGATCTATGGTGTGGCAGTATGGTGCATTTATCCCGGGATCTTCAACATTTGGACAAAAAACACCTTGGCAAATGGCTAAAAATGGACCTATTACATTTTTTGATAAAGCTATAAATTATGTGAATAGTCTTGCATTTAATGGAGGTAATGATATTTCTACCTATCGTTTTAGTTATACTAATACCGATGCAACCGATATATTACCAAATAGTTCTTTAATTAAAAATAACTTTAGTGGTAATGCTTCTTATAAATTGACAGATAAATTAACTGCTAATTTTTATGCTAATTATATTACCCAAAAAACCAAAGGGAGAAATACTACCGGATATAATGATAATATAATGTCTAATTTTAGACAATGGTGGCCAACAAATGTTGATATTAAAGAGTTGCAAAACTTCTATCAAAATTCTGGGAATAATTATACTTGGAATATGAGAAGTAGAACGGATCTCAGACCGGCTTTCTGGGATAATCCATATTTCCAAAGGTATGAGAATTTTCAAAATGACTCTAAGGATAGATTTGCTGGAAACTTTAGTTTAAATTATGATGTTTCTAAAAATTTTAATTTATTATTCAGAGCTGGTACAGATTCATATACAATGACTGTTGAGGATAGAAAAGCTGTCGGTTCTTATACTGGAAATACTTTTGGGCTTAATGTGGTTACCCAACCTTCCGGATATGCTTTAAGCCAATATAAGTTTTCTGAGTCTAATTATGATTTTATTGCGACTTACAAGAATAATTTTAATGATTTTAGCTTAAATGCTTTAATTGGAGGTAATGTTAATGTTCAAAAGAATTTTTCTAACCAACAATCTACATCTGGTGGATTGTCTGTAGCAGGAATTTATACAATTGCGAACTCTGCTTCATCACCGGCTAGACCATTAATTTCTGATTTATCAAAATATATTTATGGGGCATTTACTCAAGTATCATTAGGATACAAAAATACCTATTATTTAGAAGGTACATATAGAAGAGATCAGTCTACATCTTTACCAGAAGGTGATAATGTATATTGGTATCCTTCATTATCTACTAGTATTGTATTTTCCAATTTAATAAAAACAGATTGGCTTAATTTTGGAAAAATACGTGCTGCTTATGCTGAAGTTGGTTCTGATACAGGGGCTGATCAATTACTAAACAGATATCTTTCTCAAGCTTCTTTTGGTGAAATACTTGTTAATGCATATAATACAACGCTTAGAAATTCCGAACTTCGTTCTCAAAGCCTTAAAAATATTGAACTAGGAATGGAAGCTAAAATGTTTAAAAATCGTTTTGGTTTTGATGTAGCTTGGTTCCAAAATAAAGCTTTTGAGCAAATTATACCACTTCCTGTTTCACTATCTACAGGACTGGCTGCAAAGATTCAAAATGCTGGTGAACTAACTACTAAGGGTTTTGAAGTTACTATTAACGCAACCCCTATTAAAACAAATGATTTTTCATGGGATATGACTCTTAACTGGTCTAATCCTTGGACAAAAGTTACACAGTTGGCTCCAGGTATTGAAAATATTACAATTGGAAGTTTACAAGGTGGCGTAAGTATTAATGCTCCTCTCAATGGTGATTATGGTTCAATTTGGACATCTGATTATGAATATGATCCAAATGGAAATAAAATTGTTGGTGAAAATGGTATGTATTTAACTACTGATAAAGCAGTTTATAATCAAGGAAGTTTTCAAGCAAAATGGATAGGTGGCTTAAACAATACTTTTACATATAAAAATTTATCATTAAGCTTCTTAATTGACTGGAAAAAAGGAGGTAAGGTATATTCTCTAGATCAATTCTACGGATATGGGACTGGAATTTATGCTGATTCCGTTGGTTTGAACGATTTGGGTAATCCAATTAGAAACACTATTGCTAATGGTGGCGGTCAGGTATTACCAGGTGTAATGTTGCAAAACGGAGCATATGTACCAAACACAATTAGATTAGATAGATCTCAATCGAGCCAAGTTTTGGGAACAGATTATCCTGGCGCTGCATATGTGTATGATGCAAGCTTCGTTAAACTCAGAGAAGTAGCCATCACTTATAGATTTGATAAAGATTTTTTCAACTCTAAATTTATTCAAGGGATGTCTGTTGGTTTAATTGGAAGTAATCTATGGATAATTCATAAAAATTTACCTTATGCTGACCCTGAAGCTGGACTTTCTTCTGGGAATATCCAAGGTTATCAGTCGGGGGTTATGCCGACGACAAGAAATATTTCGTTTAATATGAAAATTAATTTTTAAAAACATGAAAAAAATTATAATAACATCAGTATTAGCTCTTTTCTTTGTAGGTTGTAGAACAAGCGATGATGTAAACTTAGATCAGCATGCAAGTTATGAAACATTGCAAGAACCATTGCTTACTTATGCACAAAAAGAATTAAGTGATTATTTGACAACACCTAGCGTTAACGAAAATAATTTCAGATTAACAATGCAATATTGGACTGAAACGATTTATGTAAATGAAAGTAATTATGATTTTACTAATCGTAATGTGTCTAATAATGTTTGGAGAGATAACTATGTAAATGTTTTAAAAAATTTGGATCAGGCATCTAAAATAGTTGAAGCATATGTTCCAACATTTGCAGAACAAGCAGCTTGGCCAGCTAAGAAACAGAATCAATTAGCAATATTAGATATATTGAAAGTTTTTACATATCAAGTCTTAGTTGATACTTATGGTGATATACCATATACTCAATCTTTAGACATTGATAAATATCCTCTTCCAAAATATGATAAGGCTGTTGATATTTATTCAGCATTAATCAGTAGACTGGAATCAGACGTTTCTAAGCTTACAGTAGGACCCGCATTTGGAAAAGGAGACATATTTTATTTTAATCCGGCACCTAGTGTTAATGGATCTGATATTACGAAGTGGAAAAAATTTGGAAATTCATTACTACTTAAACTTGGTATATCACTAGCTGATTATAATCCAGGATTAGCTCAATCTACAGTAAATAAGGCTATAACAAATGGAGTAATGGCATCTTCAGCAGACAGTTGCTTGTTTCAATATTTAACAGCATCACCAAATCGTAATCCAATTTATACAGAAGTAGCTTCTAGAGATGATTTTATTGCAGGTAAAACATTGGTTGATTTCATGAATGCAACGGAAGATCCTAGAATTAGTGAATATTATACTGATGTAGATGGAAGCTTTCTAGGACAAATTATTGGTACGCCAGGTTCTATATCTGATTTTTCCAATGCTGGTGATTTTGCTTATACAACCAATACGCCTGGGATTATTATGAGTTATACTGAAGTTGCTTTTTATCTTACAGAGGCTTCTGCAAGATGGGGAATAGGTGGAAGTCCGGACACATTGTATAATACCGCAGTTACTTCGTCATTCACAGATTGGGGATTAACAGAAGATGCTGCAGATTATATCAGCGCTCATCCTTATGATGCGTCTAATTGGAAAAAATCTGTTGGCGAACAAGCTTGGGTTGCTATGTATAATCAAGCAGTTACTTCTTGGAATTTTTACAGAAGATTAGATTACCCTAAATTGGTGGCGCCAAGCACGGCTATTACCAACGCGGAAGGAAAAGTCCCCGTAAGACTTCAATATCCAGCTTTGGAAGCAACTACAAATGGTACTAATTATAATGCTGCTTCTTCCGCTATTGGCGGCGATAAGCTTACAACCAAAATTTTCTGGGATGTAAATTAATTTATATTACTTAAAAAACCGCAGCAATGCGGTTTTTTAATGCAATCAATTATCAAAATAAAAAGCGAAGTATATTTAGATACTTCGCTTTTTATTTTGATAGTAAATATTATTTATTTTACTTCCCAAACAAACCACCACCCATTCCAGGCATATTCGGCATTTTGCTCATCATCTGCATCATTTGTTTACCTTGAGGACC
>Ga0308163_10004514_pt1 | contig 11020 bp, 6 predicted proteins | sample PhyTR1_FD_201037 | JGI IMG/M metagenome (GOLD analysis project Ga0308163, IMG submission 201037) | Phyllosphere microbial communities from UC Gill Tract Community Farm, Albany, California, United States - DLSLT.R1 | ecosystem: Host-associated > Plants > Phyllosphere > Unclassified | place: USA... | reverse complement strand
TCTGATCGCGGGCGGGGGCAAGCGGATGCGGCCGATGCTGACGCTCGCGAGCGCGCAGCTGATCGGTTATTCTGGCACCCAGCATCACCTGCTCGCCGCTGCGGTCGAGTTCATCCACACCGCGACGTTGCTCCATGACGACGTCGTCGACGGGTCGGACCTGCGCCGAGGCAAGCGCACCGCGAACATCATCTGGGGCAACCCCGCCAGCGTGCTGGTCGGCGATTTCCTGTTCAGCCGCAGCTTCGAGCTGATGGTCGAGGCGGGCAGCCTGAAGGCGCTCAAGATCTTGTCCTCGACCAGCGCGGTCATCGCCGAGGGCGAGGTGAACCAGCTGTCCGCCGCACGCCGCGTCGATCTCGGCGAGGAGCGCTATCTCGACATCATCGGCGCGAAGACCGCCGCGCTGTTCGCGGCCGCCTGCCGGATTTCCGCGGTCGTCGCGGATCGCCCCGAGGCCGAGGAGGCCGCGCTCGACGCCTATGGTCGCAACCTCGGCATCGCGTTCCAGCTGGTCGACGATGCGATCGACTATGTCTCGGATGCGGACACGATGGGCAAGGATGCCGGCGACGATTTCCGCGAGGGCAAGATGACGCTGCCGGTCATCCTCGCCTATGCGCGCGGCTCGGCTGAGGATCGCGCCTTCTGGAAGGACGCGGTCGAGGGCCGCCGCGACAGCGACGCCGACCTGCAACACGCGATTCGCCTGATCCGCTCGACGCGTGCGATCGACGACACGTTCGCGCGGGCCCGCCATTACGGCCAGCGCGCGATCGATTCGATCGGCGGCTTCGCCAACGGTCCCGCCAAGGACGCGATGATCGAGGCGGTCGAGTTCGCGGTCGCCCGGGCGTACTAAGGTAAATCCCAGCCCTGGCGGGACAGGATCAAGCGCAGACACAAAAACGGCGGCCGATCGCTCGGCCGCCGTTCTCGTTTCTAGAACAGGCTAGGGCTCAGCGGCACTTCACGTTGCCGCGATCGACCGAGCGGCCGAGCAGTGCGCCGCCACCGGCACCCGCCAGCGTACCCAGCGTCCCGCCACCGATCAGGTTCGCCAGCGCGCCGCCGCCGAGCGCACCGATCACCAGGCCGGTCGTGCCGTCGTTGCGCTTGCAATAGGCGCGGCCGTCATTGCCGCGATAGATGCGGTCGTTGCGGCCGAGACGACGCTCGCGGTAGTTGCCGTTCTGGTAGCTGCGCGACGGATCCCAGTTACGGTCGTCGCCACGCCAGTTGCGATCGCCACCACGACGGTCGTCACGATCCCGGTGATCGCGGTCGCGTCGGTCGTCGTGACGCTGGGCGGTCGCCGCGGTCGGCAGCATCGCCGGGGCGGCAACTGCGACCGACATCAACGCGGCGATAAGATGCTTCTTCATGAGATACTCTCCTGATCTGTGTCAGGGTAACCCGCACCGAGCCGGAAAAGTTCAAACCGTCGACGCGTCCGCCATCGAGCAGTCATGGTCGCCGCCGGTCTCGACCTGCAACGTCGCATGCCCGATCCCGAACCTGTCGTGCAGCATCGTCCTGGCATCGCTCAGGAAATGATCGCCGGGGTGGCCGCCTGGCATGACCAGATGCGCGGTCAGCACGGGTTCGGTGGTGCTCATTGGCCAGATGTGGAGATCGTGGATCTTCTCCACGCCGGGGAGGCCGCACAGCGCCGCATCGACATCGTCGAACGCAATCCCGCGCGGGACGGCGGACAGCGACATCTCGACCGTCTCGCGCAGCAGGCCCCAGGTCTGCCAGAAGATGAGGATCGCGATCACGATGCTCACCGCCGGATCGATCCAGCTGAGCCCGGTGCGCCAGATCACTATCCCCGCGATCACCACGCCTGCGGAGACGAGCGCGTCGGCGGCCATGTGCAGATACGCGCCGCGGATGTTGACGTCGCCCTTGCGCCCGCGCGCGAACATCCAGGCGGTGATCGCGTTGACCGCGATGCCGACGCCCGCAACCATTGACACGGTCAGCCCGGCGGTGGGGGCCGGATCGGAGAAGCGCTGCGACGCCTCGAGCACGATCGCGCCGAGCGCGACCATCAACAGCAGCGCGTTGGCCAGCGCGGCGAGGATCGTCGAGCCCTTCAGCCCATAGGTGAAGCGCTTGGTCGGCGCGGTCCGCGCGAGCATCGTCCCGCCCCAGGCGACGACGAGGCCGAGCACGTCGGACAAATTATGCCCCGCATCGGCGAGCAGCGCGACCGAGTCGATCCGCAGGCCGACAATGGCTTCCACCGCGACGAAGACGATGTTGAGCCCGATCCCGATCGCAAACGCGCGGTCGAACGAGGCTGGCGCGTGGCTATGGCCGCCATGACTGTGCCCGGCATGACTTTGGTCATGGCCTTGAGAATGCTCGTGATGATGTCCGCCCAACGCCCGCGCTCCACTGATTCGGCTGCCGCGTAGCATCGTCGTATCATGAGATACTAGGACGCGAGATCAACGCGCTATGCATTCCCCAACCCCTGTCCGTCATCCCAGCGAAAGCTGGGATCCAGAGCGGCGGATGCTGCGGTCCGTTACGCTGGATCCTGGGTCGAGCCCAGGATGGCGGCGTGTCGGGGGCGGGGGGAATCACCCCTCGCTGGCGAGCGCCTTCAACCGGTACAGCGCGTCGAGCGCGTCGCGCGGGCTCATCGCGTCGATGTCGAGCTTCGCCAGATCCTCGCGGAGCACGTCGCACGCGACCTCCTCGATCTGCGCGGCCGCGGCGAACAGCGGCAGGTCGTCGAGCCCCGCGGCGATCCCGCCGGTCTTCGCGCGCCCCGCCTCGAGCTTGGCCAACACCGCCTTCGCGCGCGCCACCGTCGCCGGCGACATCCCCGCGAGCCGCGCGACCGCAAGCCCGTAGCTGCGATCCGCCGGCCCGTCGGCGAGCTCGTGGAGCAGCACCAGCTCGCCCTTCCACTCGCGCGCGCGGACATGGTGCAGCGACAGCGCCTCGCAGCGTTCGGCCAGCCGCGTCAGCTCGTGATAATGCGTCGCGAACAGGCAACGGCACCGGTTGTCCTCATGGATCGCCTCGACCACCGCCCAGGCGATCGCGAGCCCGTCATAGGTCGAGGTGCCGCGCCCGACCTCGTCGAGGATCACGAACGATCGCGGCGTCGCCTGCGCGAGGATCGCCGCGGTCTCGACCATCTCGACCATGAAGGTCGATCGCCCGCGCGCGAGATTGTCCGACGCGCCGACTCGGCTGAACAGCCGGTCGACCAGCCCGAGCGTCGCCTTGGTCGCGGGGACATAGGAGCCCGCTTGTGCCAGCACCGCGATCAGCGCGTTCTGGCGCAGGAAGGTCGATTTACCGCCCATGTTCGGGCCGGTGACGAGCCACAGCCGCGAACTCTCCGACAGGTTGCAGTCGTTCGCGACGAACCGGTCGCCCGATTTCGCGACCGCGGCCTCGACCACCGGGTGCCGCCCGCCCTCTATCTCGAAGCACGCGTGGTCGACCAGCGACGGCCGCGCCCAGGCGCCTTCCGCCGCGCGCTCGGCGAGGCCCGCCGCAACGTCGAGCCGCGCGAGCGCATCCGCGGTCGCGGCGATCGCCTCGCGCCCCGCCAGCGCCTGCGCGGTGAGTTCCTCGAGATGCGCCGCTTCGGCCGCCAGCGCATGCGCGCCCGACTGCGACACCTTCGCCGCGACCTCGTGCAGCGCAGGCGTGTTGAAACGCACGACACCCGCCAGCGTCTGGCGATGCGTGAAGCCGCTCTCGGGCTTCATCAGCGGGTCGGCGGCGCGCGCGGGCACCTCGACATGATAGCCGAGCACGCCGTTATGGCGGATTTTCAACGCGGTGACACCGGTGGTGGTGCGGAACTCGGCCTCCAACGCGGCGATCGCGCGCCTGCCGCCCGCGCCCGCATCGCGCAGGTCGTCGAGCGCGGCGTCATAGCCTGCCGCGATATAGCCGCCATCGGACGATTCGATCGGCGGCGACGGCACCAGCGCGCGCTTGAGCAGGTCGATCAGCGCGCCATGCCCGCGCAGCCGCGGCGCGATCTCGCGCAGCAGCGGCGGCGGCGAGTCGATCCCGTCGAGCCGCTCGCCCAGGCTCCATGCGCCGTCGAGCCCGTCGCGCAACTGGCCGAGATCGCGCGGGCCCCCGCGCCCTGCCGCGAGCCGGCCGAGCGCGCGGCCGATATCGGGGAGCGCGCGCAGCGTCGCGCGCAACCGCTCGCGCGCGGCCTGGTCGTCATGGAACAGCCGGACGAGATCGAGCCGCGCATCGATCGCGGCTGCATCCATCAGCGGCGCGCCGAGATCGGCCCCCAGCAACCGCGCGCCCGCGCCCGTGACGGTGCGGTCGACCGCGTCGAGCAGGCTGCCCTTGCGGACGCCGCCGGTGGTGCAGGTGAGCTCGAGGCTCTCGCGCGTCGCCGCGTCGATCGCCATCGTTTCGGCGGCGCGACCGATCCGCGGCGGGCGCAGGAAGGGCATCGTGCCCTTGGCGTTATGCTCGAGATACGCGACCAACCCGCCGGCCGCGGCGAGCGAGGCGCGGCCGAACTGGCCGAATCCGTCGAGCGTCGCGACGCCGTAGAGCCGCTTCAGCCGCGCCTCGCCCGCGGCGCTGTCGAAGTCGAGCTTCGGCCGGAGCGTGGTGGCGGCCGCCTCGAACACGCTCGCCTCCGCGGCGACGACTTCCGCCGCGCCAAGCCGCGCGAGTTCGGCGTCGACCGCGTCGGCTGCGACCTCGACGATCTCGAACCGGCCGGTCGAGACGTCGGCGGCGGCGATCGCGAGGCTGCCGCCGACCTCGCCGATCGCGACGCACCAATTGTCGCTGCGGGCGTCGAGCAACGCCTCCTCGGTCAGCGTCCCCGCCGTAACCACGCGGACGATCGCGCGCGCGACGAGCGCCTTGGAACCGCCGCGCGCCTTGGCCTCGGCGGGGCTCTCGACCTGTTCGGCGATCGCGACGCGGTGGCCCGCCTTGATCAGGCGTTGCAGATAGACGGTCGCGGCATGGACGGGGACGCCGCACATCGGGATCGGCTTGCCCTCATGCTCGCCGCGCGCGGTCAGCGCGATGTCGAGCACCGCGGCGGCGGTCCGCGCATCGTCCATGAACAGCTCGAAGAAATCGCCCATGCGGTAGAACAGCAGGCAGTCCTGCGCCTCTGCCTTCAGGCCGAGATACTGCGTCATCATGGGGGTAGGGGCGGGGTGCGACATCACGGTGCGGGTAGCGAAAAGCCGCGCCCCGTAAAACCCCTCTCCCCTCGGGGAGAGGGAGGGGCCCGCGCGCAGCGTGGGAGGGTGAGGGGCGTGAGGCTCGGGTGCGCACCCCAACCGCCCCTTATCCGCACCACCCCCGCTCATCACAACCACCCCGGCGAAGGCCGGGGCCCAAGTGGGGGATGGCGGTAACGAAGGACGGTCTGTCCTTACTTCAGCCTTCCTACTTGGGCCCCGGCCTGCGCCGGGGTGGTGGTTAGCGCCAAGCCCTGGGGCGAAGTGTCCGGGGTGACGAACGCGGGCCACCTGCCTAGAAGGTCCTCCAAACCTAACGATCCCCCGCGAGGCCCCGCCATGTCCGACGAAACGCTCCAATTCTCCGAACGCGAAGCGCTGCTGTTCCATTCGGAAGGCCGGCCGGGGAAGATCGAGATCATCGCATCGAAGCCGATGGCGACGCAGCGCGACCTGGCGCTCGCCTATTCGCCCGGCGTCGCGGTGCCGGTCCAGGCGATCTACGACGACCCCGCGACCGTCTATGACTACACTGCCAAGGGAAACCTCGTCGCGGTGATCTCGAACGGCACCGCGATCCTCGGCATGGGCAATCTCGGCCCGCTCGCGTCGAAGCCGGTGATGGAAGGCAAGGCGGTGCTGTTCAAGCGCTTCGCCGACGTCGACGCGATCGATATCGAGCTGAAGACCGAGGACGTGAACCGCTTCATCGACGCGGTCGAGTTGATGGAGCCAACGTTCGGCGGGATCAATCTCGAGGACATCAAGGCGCCCGAATGCTTTATCATCGAGCAGGCGTTGCGCGAACGCATGAACATCCCCGTCTTCCATGACGACCAGCACGGCACCGCGATCATCACCGCCGCGGGGCTGATCAACGCGTGCCTGCTGACGGGCCGCAAGCTGTCCGAGGTCAAGATCGTCGTCAATGGCGCGGGTGCGGCGGCGATCGCCTGCACCGAGCTCGTCAAGGCGATGGGCGTGCGCGGCGACAACGTCATCCTGTGCGATCGCAAGGGCGTGATCTACCAAGGCCGCGACGGCGTCGACCAGTGGAAGTCCGCGCACGCCGCGATCACCGAGACGCGTACGCTGACCGAGGCCTTGGTCGGCGCCGACGTGTTCCTCGGCCTGTCGGCGGCGGGCTCGCTGACGCCCGAGATGGTCAAGGACATGGCGCCCGCGCCGATCATCTTCGCGATGGCCAACCCCGAGCCGGAGATCCGCCCCGAACTGGCGATGGCGGCGCGGCCCGACGCGATCGTCGCGACGGGGCGTTCGGATTATCCGAACCAGGTCAACAACGTGCTCGGCTTCCCGTTCATCTTCCGCGGTGCGCTCGACGTCCGCGCGACGGGGATCAATGACGCGATGAAGATCGCCGCCGCCAACGCGATCGCCGAACTCGCGCGCGAGCGCGTTCCCGAGGAGGTCGCCGCGGCGTACGGCGTCAGCCACAGCTTCGGCCCGACCTACATCATCCCCGCGCCGTTCGATCCCCGCCTGATGGAGGTCGTCCCCGTCGCGGTCGCCAAGGCGGCGATGGCGTCGGGCGTCGCGACCAAGCCGATCCTCGACATCGAGGCGTATCGTCATTCGCTGCGCGCGCGCCTCAACCCGACCACCTCGGTGCTGTCGATGGCGTATGAGGGCGCGCGCGCGCATCCGAAACGCGTGATCTTCGCCGAGGGCGAGGAGGAAGTCGTGCTGCGCGCGGCGATCGCGTTCAAGGAAGGCGGCTATGGCACGCCCGTGCTGGTCGGCCGCGACGACGTGCCCGAGCGGTTACGCGCGCTGGGCGTCACCGATCCCGAGAGCTTCGAGCTGCACAACAGCCGCGTCTCGCCGCTGGTGCCCAAGATGGTCGACTTCCTCTATGAGCGGCTCCAGCGGCGCGGCTATCTGCGGCGCGATTGCGAGCGGATGGTCAACCAGGACCGCAACATCTTCGGCGCGCTGCTGCTCCAGCTCGGCGAGGGCGATGCGATGATCACCGGCATCACGCGCACCTATGGCGAGACGATGCGCCAGATCCGTCGCGTGATCGATCCGCTCGCGGGCAAGACGCCGTTCGGCATCCACCTGCTCGTTGGCCAGAGCCACACGGTGTTCATCGCCGACACGACGGTCAACGAACGTCCGACCGCCGAGCAGCTCGCCGACTTCGCCGAGCAGACCGCCGCGGTCGCACGCCGGATGGGGCATGAGCCGCGCGTGGCGTTCCTCAGCTATTCGAACTTCGGCAATCCGAAGGGCGAGTGGCTCGACAATATCCGCGATGCGGTGACGGTGCTCGACGGGCGCAAGGTCGGGTTCGAATATGAGGGCGAGATGGCGCCGGACGTCGCGCTCAACCCCAAGCAGCTGGCGAACTATCCGTTCGCACGGCTGTCGGGCCCCGCGAACGTGCTGATCATGCCGGGTCTCCAGTCCGCGCATATCTCGGCGAAGCTGCTGCGCGAGCTGGGTGGGGACTCGGTAATCGGCCCGATGCTGATCGGCATGGAAAAGCCCGTCCAGGTCGCGCCGATGACCTCGACCGCAAGCGAACTGGTGACGCTGGCCGTCCTCGCGGCAGGCGGCATCGCCCGCTAATCTCCCTCGCCCCTACGGGAAGAGGGAAGGGGCCCGCGGCGCTTGCCGTGGGAAGGGAGAGGGGCGTGAGGCTCGCGCCGTATCCGCCAAAGCCCCTCTCCCTTCCGCAGCCAAGCGGCTGCTCCCTCCCTCTCCCCGGAGGGGCGAGGGAATCAGCTCACGCGTCGATGCTGGTGCCGAGCGAAGCGTGGACGAGGCCACCGTCGACCGTGATCGTCTCGCCGATCACATAGTCCCCGGCGCGGCTGGCGAGGTAGATCGCCGCGCCCGCCATGTCCTCGTCGACGCCGACGCGCTTGGCCGGAATCCCCTCCGCCACCGCATCCCCATGGTCCCGCGCCGCCTTGTTCATGTCGCTCGCAAACGCCCCCGGTGCGATCGAGGTGACGTTGATCGAGTCCGTCACCAGCCGCGCCGCCATCCGCTTGGTCAGATAGATCAGCGCCGACTTCGACGCATGATAGCTGTACGTCTCCCACGGGTTGAGCCGCTGGCCGTCGATCGACGTGATGTTGATCACCTTCGCCGGTCGCTCGCGCGATCCCGACGCCTTCAGCGCCGCGTGCAACGCCTGAGTCAGGAAGAAGGGCGACTTGACGTTGAGGTCCATGACCTTGTCCCAGCCGGCTTCCGAGAAATCCTCGAACGGCACGCCCCAGGCCGCGCCCGCATTGTTGACGAGAATGTCGAGCTTGCCCTCATGCTCGGCAAACTGCGCCGCGAGCGCCTTGCACCCGGCGACCGTCGACACGTCCTGCGGCAGCGCGATGCAGTTCGGCCCGAGTTCGGCGGCGGTCTCCTCGCACGCCGCGGCCTTGCGCGATGAGATATAAACCTTGGCGCCTTGCGCGATGAAGCCCGCGGCGATCATCTTGCCGATCCCGCGGCTGCCGCCGGTGATCAGCGCGACGCGGCCGTCGAGCCGGAACAGGGTGGTGGTATCCATGGCGCATCCTCCGAATGTTTGCCCGCTTGGTATCGCCGCGGCGGCGTTCCTGCAAACCCGTTATTCGAAGCCGCCCATATTGACGAGGGTGGGGGCCGTACTATGCTCGCCAAAACAGGAGAGAGCGGGTGCGGTTTTCAGGCAAGCGGGCGGTCGTGACGGGCGGCGCATCGGGGATCGGCCGGGCGACCGCGCTGCGGCTCGCCGACGAGGGCGCGAGCGTGCTGATCGGCGACATCGACGAGGCCGGCGGCCGCGCGCTCGCCGATGAATCCGGTGGCCGCATCGAGTTTCAGCGTACCGACGTGCTCCAGGCGGGCGATATCGAGGCGCTGATGCAGGCCGCGGACGAGGCGGGCGGGCTCGACATCCTGTTCAACAATGCCGGCGCAGGCGGATCGCGCGACCCGATCGGCGAGATCTCGCCCGAGGACTGGGACCGCACGCAGGCGCTCCTCCTCCGCTCGGTCGCGCTGGGCATCCGTTACGCCGCGCCGCTGATGGCGAAGCGCGGCGGCGGCGCGATCGTCAACACCTCGTCGGTCTCCGCGCTCGGCACCGGCTACGCGCCGACCGCTTACTCGACCGCCAAGGCCGGGGTGCTCCACCTGACCAAGCAGGCCGCCGCCGATCTCGCGCGCCACGCGATCCGCGTCAACGCGGTCGTCCCCGGCTTCATCGTCACCAACATCTTCACGCGCATGCTCGATCTCGACGCGGCGAAGACCAGCAAGGCCGACGCGATGATCGCGCACATTGCCGCCGACGCGCAGCCGATCCGTCGCCCCGGGACCGGTGACGACATCGCCGCGGCGGTCGCGTTCCTCGCCAGCGACGATGCGAGCTTCATCACCGGCACGCACATCCTGGTCGACGGCGGCATGACGATCGGCACGCGGCCGAGCTGGGACCCCGCGCAACCGTCGCTGTTCTCGATCCTCGACAGCCTGAAATGACCGCCTCTTTATGACTGCCCCGGCCCGGCGGCTGTCGACCGCGACGATGGCGAGCTATGGCTTCGGCGCGGTGGCGTACGGGGTGAAGGATTCCGGGTTCGGGACGTTCCTGCTGCTGTTCTACAACCAGGTCGTCGGGCTGCCCTCCGCGACGGTCGGCCTCGTCATCATGATGGCGCTGCTGATCGATGCGTTCGTCGATCCCGCGGTCGGGTTCTTCTCCGATCGGACCCGGACCCGGTGGGGGCGGCGGCATCCGTGGATGTACGCGTCGGCGCTGCCGATCATGATCGGCTGGCTGTTGCTGTGGAATCCGCCGGCGATGCTGTCGCAGCCGCAGACGCTCGTCTGGCTGTTCGCGATGGCGGTGCTCGTGCGCAGCGCGGTGAGTTGCTACGAGGTGCCGTCGGTCGCGCTGACCCCCGAGCTTACCTCGGGCTATGACGAGCGGACGCGGATCATGGCGTATCGCTATCTGTTCGGTTGGGTCGGCGGGTTGCTGATGCTGCTGTCGGCGTACCAATATTTCCTCAGCCCCACCGCGGCGTTCCCGAACGGCCTGCTCAACCGCGCGGGCTATGGCGGGTTCGCGCTGGCGGGCGCGATCGCCATCGGCGTCGCGATCCTCGTCTCCGCGCTCGGCACGCACCACGAGATCAGGCATCTCCCCAACCCGCCGATCGCCCGCCAGACTCTGCGCGAGTCCTTCGCCGAACTCCGCCAGACCGTGAAGAACCGCGCGTTTGCAATCCTGATGGCGGCGGGCGTCTGCGCGTACACGATCCAGGGCATCAGCTATGCGATGTCGAACTATCTCTACACCTATGTCTGGGGCTTCAAGGGACCGGTGTTCGTCTACCTGACCCTTGCGCTGTTCTCGGGCGTGTTCCTCGCGTTCCTCGCCGCGCCCCGGCTGGGCAGGGCGGGGAGCAAGCCCCGGGTCGCGCTCGCCGCGGTGCTGCTCGGCGCCGCGCTCAACACTGCGCCCTATTGGTTGCGGATGCTCGGCGTATTCCCCGAGGTCGGCGATCGCGCGCTGCTGCCGATGCTGTTCGCGCTCTTCATCCTCGGCACCGCGTCGAACGTCACCGGGTTCATCCTCGGCGCGTCGATGATGGCCGATGTGGTCGAGGATTCGGAGGCGAAGACCGGGCGACGCTCCGAAGGCGTGTTCTTCGCGGGCTCGTTCTTCGTCCAGAAATGCACGAGCGGGATCGGCATCTTCTTCGCCGGGATGATCCTGGCGGTCGCGGGCTTCCCCGCCAAGGCGACGCCGGGGACGGTGCCGGTCGCGACGATCGACCGGC
>Ga0308163_10004513_pt1 | contig 11023 bp, 8 predicted proteins | sample PhyTR1_FD_201037 | JGI IMG/M metagenome (GOLD analysis project Ga0308163, IMG submission 201037) | Phyllosphere microbial communities from UC Gill Tract Community Farm, Albany, California, United States - DLSLT.R1 | ecosystem: Host-associated > Plants > Phyllosphere > Unclassified | place: USA... | reverse complement strand
GCTGCCAGTCTTCCAGCACTTGCACCAACTCGCCTGACGCGAGCAATTCCCTAGCCATAAAGCGGGGAATCAGGGAGACGCCAAGTCCTGTCTTGGCAGCCACCATATAGGATCGGCTGTCGTTGACCGACACGAAAGACGATGCGTTGATCTCGACTTCTTCCTTGTCCCGGATAAAGCCGAACGTCATTTTCCTGATGTTGGTGCTCCTGAAATAGTTGACGACGACGTGGTTGTTTTCGAGGTCGCGCGGATGAGTAGGGGTGCCGAACTTCTGCAGATAGCGCGGTGCGGCGCAGGTCACCATTTCCACTTCGCCGACCCGCCTGGCGATCAGCGACTGGTCGGTTGGGCTGCCGGCGCGCAAGGCGCAATCGACGTTTTCGGCAAGATAATCCACCGTGCGGTCGCTGACCCCGAGATCGATGCGCAGGTCCGGATACATCTGATAAAACTCGCAGAGCGCAGGAATGACGATCCAGTCGGAAAAGGCGCCGGCCATTTCCACCCGTAGGCGGCCGCGCGGCATGGCCTGAGCATTGGACAGGCTTTCGTCCAACTCGTCCAGTTCGGATACGATCTGCACCGCGCGCTCGTAATAAAGCGCGCCGTCGGTGGTCACCATGACCCGGCGCGTGGTACGGTTGAGCAGCTTGGTCTGCAAATGCGCCTCCAACCCCTGGATCAGGTTGGTCACCGTAGCCTTCGGCATGGCCAGACGCTCTGCCGCCCGGGTGAAATTTCCGGTCTCCACCACCCGGATGAAGGCGCGCATTGCTGAAAGCTGATCCATGCTCGATAACTCCGTCTGCGTGCGCTGCGTTATTGTTCAAAAATCCGAACAGTGTGGTCTATATAAGCATTCTTGTTCCCAGGCGCGAATAACAATAGATTTTGCTTCAGATGACAAGAGGAGATCGCGAGGCGGCCTCCCGTCAGCGGCTATGTCCTGTGGATTTGGGTCGCAAACCAGGAAAGCAATCTAATGTCGGTGCAGGTGAAGGACATGGTGCTGGACAAGCTGGCCGTCGGGCCGGTGCCAGCACGCGTGTATCAGGGCGCCGAATATGCCAAGGGGCCGCCGGTCGTGCTGTTGTTTCACGGCGGGGCCTTTGCGCAGACCGGTCTGGTCGACAGCCAGGTCGCCGATTGTCTTGCCGGTACGGGCGCTATCGTGGTCGTGCCGGATTACAATGCTCCTCTTGGTCCGGTTTTTCCGAGCCCTTTGGAAGTCGGTTTTGCAATCTTTTCCTACCTGTCCCGTAAACGGGCGGGCCTGGGCGATCGCAAGTCTCTGCTGCTTGTGGCCGGTGAGGAAGCCGGCGGCAATATTGCCGCAGGCATTGCCTTGAAGGCCCGGGACTACCACGCAAATGAGCTGGACGGTCAGGTTCTTCTGTCGCCTTTGCTCGATCCCTTCATGGGCACGGGCTCCATTCGCGAAGCCGAAGCGATTGGCATGGAGCGGCGCTGGAGTGAGGGATGGAGCCAGTATCTGAGTGGCGGAAAATGCCACCCCTATGCGGCGCCGCGTCTCTGTTCGCGCCTTGCCGGAGTTGCCCCGGCGCTTGTCGTCAGCGCGCAGGATGATCCGCTGCGCGACGAGGGTCTTGGTTTTGCGCAGAGCCTTGAAGAGGCCGGCGTTCACGTTTCCCGCCACGTCCTGCCGCCGGGACTTGGCTGGTCATCAATATACGGCGGCGATCCGGGCGCGCCACCCACCTGGCAACAGGAATTGGCGCTCCAGTTCGCAGCATTCGTAAAACACATCGGGAGTCGACCGGAGGTCGCCAAGCCCGATTGATCAAAAGCGGTCTGTGGGGGCCGCAAGGAGATTGACAATGTCATCGAATACAAAACGCTGGGCCCTTTTGGGCGCCGGCCTGGGGCTTTTTGCATCCATTTCAGCCGCCTCTTTCTTTCTTGAACTGCCGATGAGCCAACAGGCGACGGCGGCGTCCAGCCCGGCACAGGCGCCGGCGGTGCCGGTGACCGTAGCAACGGTGAAGAGCCAGAATTTCACGCGCTGGGAGCAGTTTTCCGGACGTCTGGAAGCCGTTGAACGCGTGCAGGTTCGGCCAAGGGTCGGTGGTGCCATTCAATCGGTGCATTTCCGCGAAGGTTCGCTGGTCAAGGCCGGCGACTTGCTGTTCACCATCGATCCGGCGCCCTATCAGGCGGCTGTCGACCAGGCAGAAGGCCAACTCGCCTCGGCGGAAGCCAAGCTGGATCTCGCGCGCATCGAGCTGGATCGAGGCCTGAAACTGTCAGGTAACAGCACGATTTCGCAAAGCGACATGGACCAGCGCCGCAACTCTTTTACCCAGGCCCAGGCCGCCGCGGCCACCGCTCGTGCGGCGCTGCAATCGGCTCAGTTGGAGCTGGATTACACCCAGGTCCGCGCACCGGTCGCGGGACGGGTCGGTAAGCTGGAAATTACGGCGGGCAATCTCGTCGCCGGAGGCTCCAGCGCCTCGGTCCTGACGACGCTGGTATCGGTTGATCCCGTCTATGCCAGCTTCAGTGCCAACGAACGGCTGGTAAGCCAAGCGCTTTCGCAACTGCCGCAGACCGATGGACCGCTGGCCGCCATCGACCAGATTCCGGTCGAAATCGGCACGCTGGCCGATGAAGGCACGCCGATCAAGGGCAAGCTGCAATTGATCGATAACCAGGTCGACGCCGCCAGCGGCACGATCGGGGTCCGGGCCGTGTTCGACAATCCCGGCGGCAAGCTGATCCCTGGTCAGTTCGTGCGGGTGCGCATGGGCCAGCCGAAGGCCGAAGACAAGATCCTGGTCAGCGAGCGCGCCATCGGCACGGATCAGGACAAGAAATTCGTCCTGGTCGTCAGTGCCGATAACAAGGTCAACTATCGTCAAGTACAGCTGGGTGCAGCTTCCGAAGGCCAGCGCGTGGTAGAAAGCGGTCTGAATGCCGGCGATATCATCGTGGTCAATGGTTTGCAGCGCGTCCGGCCCGGCGCAACGGTTGTGCCGCAGCCGGAAGAAAAGCTCGCGGCATCGCGCTAACCCCCTACCGATACTGACTTATCCCCTCCCGGCCGCATAGCCGGGCAGGGCCATCCCATCCATTCGAGACCGTTTGTTCGGGGCAGCTTTGTCTTGCCCGGAAACGGAGTTGTTTTACGCCGGAGAGGGCTTTGAAATGAACATCTCCCGATTTTTTGTCGACCGCCCGGTCTTTGCCGGGGTGCTATCGGTTCTGATCGTTGTGGCGGGCCTGATCGGCTTGCGCGCGCTGCCGATTTCCGAATATCCCGATGTCGTGCCGCCATCCATCGTCGTGCGCGCTACCTATCCCGGCGCCAACCCCAAGGTGATCGCCGAGACGGTGGCCACTCCGCTGGAAGAGCAGATCAACGGCGTCGAAGGCATGCTCTACATGTCCAGCCAGGCGACGTCTGACGGCGTCATGACGCTAACCGTCACCTTCAAGCTTGGAACCGATCCCGATCAGGCCCAGCAATTGGTACAGAACCGCGTCTCGCAGGCTGAGCCACGCTTGCCTGAGGAAGTGAAAAGCCTTGGCGTGACTACGGTCAAGAGCTCGCCTGACCTGATGATGGTCGTCAACCTGATCTCGCCCGACAATCGCTATGACATCACCTATCTGCGCAATTACGGCGTCCTCAACATCAAGGACCGGCTGGCGCGCATTCCAGGCGTCGGCCAGGTGCAGATCTTCGGCTCCGGCGATTATTCGATGCGAGTCTGGATCGATCCGCAGCAGGCTGCCGAGCATGGTTTGGCCGCCAGCGACATCACCAACGCCATTCGCCAGCAGAATGTTCAGGCCGCCGCCGGCATCATCGGGGCATCCCCGAGCCTTCCGGGCGTCGATGTGCAGCTGAACGTCAATGCTCAGGGGCGGCTGCAGACGCCGGAAGAATTCGGCAATATTATCGTCAAGAGCGGTGCCAATGGCGAGATCACCCGCCTGCGCGACGTCGCCCGTGTCGAGCTTGGGGCCTCCGATTATTCCCTGCGCTCGCTGCTGGACAGCAAGGCCGCCGTCGCCATTCCGGTGTTCCAGGCACCCGGCTCCAATGCCATCACCATTTCCGATGAAGTGGTGAAGACCATGAACGAGCTGCAGCTGGCTATGCCCGACGGCGTGAAATACGAGATCGTCTACGACACGACGAAATTCGTACGCTCGTCCATCGAGAAGGTCGTCGATACCCTGCTCGAAGCTGTGGCGCTGGTGGTTCTGGTCGTGATCCTGTTCCTGCAGACCTGGCGCGCCTCGATCATTCCGCTGATTGCCGTGCCGGTCTCCATCATCGGCACGTTTGCGGTCATGTATGCCTTCGGCTTCTCGATCAATGCGCTTAGCCTGTTCGGTCTGGTGCTGGCCATCGGCATCGTCGTCGACGACGCCATCGTCGTGGTCGAAAATGTCGAGCGCAATATCGAAAACGGACTGTCGCCGCGCCTGGCCACCTATCAGGCCATGAAGGAAGTCTCCGGTCCGATCATCGCGATTGCGCTGGTTCTGGTGGCGGTTTTCGTGCCGCTCGCCTTTATCACAGGTCTGTCGGGCCAGTTCTATCGTCAGTTCGCCTTGACCATCGCCATTTCGACGGTCATCTCGGCGCTGAACTCGCTTACCCTGTCTCCGGCGCTGGCCGCTTTGCTGCTGAAGGGCCACCATGCGCCGAAGGACCGGTTAACCCGCGGGTTGGATTTCCTGCTCGGCTGGTTCTTCCGTGGCTTCAACCGTGCGTTCGGTGCCAGCTCCAACGCTTACGGTAAGGGTGTCGGTGGCCTGCTGTCGCGCAAGAGCATCGTGATGGTGGTCTATCTCGTGTTGGCCGGTGCCACCTATGGCCTGTTTACTGCGGTACCGGGTGGCTTCGTGCCGGCGCAGGACAAGCAATATCTGATCGGTTTTGCGCAATTGCCTGATGCCTCGACTCTGGACCGGACGGAAGACGTCATCAAGCGGATGAGCGATATCGCGCTCGCCCAGCCGGGTGTGGATCACGCCATCGCCTTCCCGGGCCTGTCGATCAATGGTTTCACCAATTCCTCGAATGCCGGCATCGTCTTCGTGACGCTGAAGGATTTTGAGGAGCGCAAGACGGCCGATCTGTCTGGCGGGGCGATTGCCATGCAACTCAACCAGAAATTCGGCGCCATCCAGGATGCCTTCATCGCCATGTTCCCGCCGCCGCCGGTCCAAGGGCTTGGCACGACTGGTGGCTTCAAGCTGCAGCTCGAAGATCGGGCAGGGCTTGGCTATCAGGCGCTGGACGAGGCCACCAAGGCATTCCTCGCCAAGGCCTATCAGACGCCGGAACTGGCTGGACTGTTCTCCAGCTTCCAAATCAACGTGCCGCAGCTCTATGCCGATCTTGATCGGGCCAAGGCCGAGCAGCTGGGCGTGTCTGTCACCGACGTGTTCCAGACGCTGCAGATCTATCTGGGGTCACTCTATGTCAACGACTTCAATGCCTTCGGCCGGACCTACAGCGTTCGGGTGCAGGCGGATGCGAAGTTCCGCGCCACGGCCGACGATATCGGTCAGTTGAAGGTTCGCTCTAGCGCCGGTCAGATGATCCCGCTTTCAGCGCTGCTGAAGGTTGATCCGACGACGGGGCCGGAGCGCACCAACCGCTATAACGGCTTCCTGGCTGCCGACATCAACGGTGGTCCGGCGCCAGGCTTCTCCTCCGGGCAGGCCCAGGCGGCTGTCGAGAAGATTGCGGGCGAAGTTCTGCCGAAGGGGATCAGCTACGAGTGGACTGACCTGACCTATCAGCAGATCCTGGCCGGCAGCTCTGGCATCCTGGTTTTCCCGCTGGCACTGCTGCTGGTCTATCTGGTGCTGGCTGCCCAGTATGAAAGCCTGACCCTGCCGCTGGCGATCATCATGATCGTGCCTATGGGTGTGCTGGCTGCCTTGACGGGCGTCTGGCTGACGGGGGGAGATAACAATATCTTCACCCAGATCGGCTTGATCGTTCTGGTCGGACTGTCGGCGAAGAACGCGATCCTGATCGTTGAATTCGCCCGGGAGTTGGAATTCGAAGGCAGGACGCCGGTGCGTGCCGCCATTGAGGCCAGCCGGTTGCGCCTGCGGCCGATCCTGATGACCTCGATGGCCTTCATCATGGGTGTCGTGCCGTTGGTGACCTCGACCGGTGCCGGTGCGGAAATGCGCTCAGCCATGGGTGTTGCGGTGTTTGCCGGGATGATCGGCGTCACCTTCTTCGGGATATTCATGACCCCGGTCTTCTACGTGCTGACCCGCAAGCTGACGGGCAACCGTCCGCTGATCCAGCACGGCGGTGATAGTGACCAGGACAATGAAAAGCCAATGGCAGTCGCCGCCGAATAATACGAAACAGAACCGATTTGAAAAACGACCACGCTGCCTTGCATGGCGGCGTGGTTTTTTGCTTCTTGCGCCCAGCGCGCTAAACTCGAGAGCCTGCGCCGGACTTCGCCATGTCGTTCAGGGAGCGGACCAGATTGTTGAAGCGCTCGCCCTGTAGCATCACGTGATCGCGCAGCCGCTCCATCGCCGCTTCGGCATCATTGGCGAGAATGGCGGCGACGATTGCTTCATGCTCGGCAAAGGATGTCCGGATGCGTTCTGGCGCCCTAAGCTGCAGCCGCCGATAAGGCTTGGCCCGGCGCAGCATTTCCGACAATTGTTCAAAGAGATAGACATTGCCCGCGGCCCGGTAGAGCGCCATGTGGAACTGCTCGTTGGCGCGGTAGTAATCGTCGGGATCGCTGACATCGCGGCAGGCTTCATGCGCGGTCAGCAATTGCTGCAGCTGAAATGGTGTTGCGCGCTTGGCCGCAAACCGCCCGCATAGCGCCTCCAGCTCCGAGATGAACTCGAACATCTCGCACAGGCTCTGTGGCGAGATTGGGGTCACGACCCAGCCCTTGCGCGGTGTCTTCTCGACGATCCGCATGGTTTCCAGCCGAATGAGCGCTTCGCGGATCGGCGTGCGTGACACGCCGAAATGCTTGGCCAGTTCGACATCATCAAGCCGCGTCCCAGGCGGATAGGTGCCCATGACGATCCGCTCTTCTATCGCGTCAAGCAACTGCTCCGACAGGGACGGCGAGGCCCTGTCGCTATCGATGATATTATCCGGCACCCACTGCCTCACTCGGTTTCATTACCCCCACCATGACAGTCATCAGCATTGTCGCGATCCCACAAACTCAGGGAAACGTGACCGGTCACGGCCTGCAGAGCAATAGCGAGGCCTTGACAGTCCGTCTATTTTTATCTCTGTATACAGAAAATAGGTTGCGTATACATTTTAAAGCCACTGCATTCGATTTCGGCGTAGAGGAGCGAACGAAGGATGCAGTGCATTTCATAAATTCAATTGGTTCTGGGAGGAGGAACTATGGTTATCTTTGGAACGGCGCTTCTCGCCGCCTGTTATCTCATCGGCGTCATGCTTGGGGAGGGCATCGCCATCCTGATCGGCGTCAAGGCCAATGTCGGTGGTGTCGGCATCGCCATGATCCTGCTTATTGCCTGCATTCACCGTATGCAGAAGCTTGGCTGGTATGTGCCTGAAACGGCAAAAGGCGTCACTTTCTGGGCCGCGATGTATATTCCTGTCGTCGTGGCCATGGCCTCGACGCAGAATGTCATTGTTGCCGTTAATTCCGGGCCTTTGGCCCTGCTTGCCGCGGTCCTGACATTCCTAACCTGCTTCTTCTTCGTCGGCGTCATCAATCGCGTGATCGAGCGCAATCATATTGCTGCCGACCCATTCGGGCCGGTTGACGATGCAGCGGACAAGCGGTGAGGGTGCGATGTTTCAACTGATTGAAAAGACAGTCCTCGAAGGACAATTGGTCACCGCTTTCGCATTTATCGGTCTGGTCATCTGGATATCAAACCTGATGGGCAAGCATCTGACCGGCGGCCGTGTCGCCGGTTCCGCGATTGCCGTGCTGGCCGGGCTTGCACTTGCCTGGCTGGGCGGCTCGATCACCGGAAAGGCGAAGGGCTTGGCCGACATCGCTGAATTCGGCGGTCTGGCCCTGATGGGCGGTGCAATGATGCGCGATTTCACCATCGTTGCAACGGCAAGCGAAGTGCATGTGGAGGAAGCGAAGAAGGCCGGATGGCTCGGCTTCCTGGCGCTGGTTCTCGGCACGGTCCTGCCCTTCATCGTCGGAGTCTGCGTTGCCTATGCTTTTGGTTATCGCGATCCGGTGGCGCTCTCGACCATTGGCGCTGGCGCGATTACCTATATCGTCGGTCCGGTCACGGGTGCAGCGATCGGGGCAAGTTCCGATGTGATCGCGCTGTCGATTGCGACAGGTGTGGTCAAGGCGATATTGGTGATGGTGTTTACGCCGGTGCTGGCTCGGCCGATGCGGCTCAACAATCCGCAGGCGGCCATGGTGTTCGGGGGCTTGGCCGGTACCGTCAGCGGCGTCAGCGCCGGGCTTGCGGCGACAGATAGGCGGCTGGTGCCCTATGGCGCTCTCGTCGCAACCTTTCATACCGGGTTCGGCTGCCTGCTCGGGCCGTCCGTCCTGTTTCTTGCCGTCAAGGCCCTTCTGGGCTGACCGGATACGATAAAGGAACCATCCATGCGTGACTGGAATAGCCAGAAGAAGAACAAGGAGGCGCGGCTTGCCCGCGCCGCCACCTTCTGCCAGGGCAAACAGGTTGCTGCCGCCGAGATCGGTAAGCTGCTTGCCGCCGTGATCGAGCCCGGCGACCGGCTCTGCATCGAGGGCAACAACCAGAAACAGGCGGATTTTCTGGCCGCCGAACTCGCCCGTCTTGATCCGGCTCAGGTTCACGACCTGCATATCGTCCAGTCGGTGCTGTCGCTGCCCACCCATCTCGACGTGTTCGAGCGTGGCATTGCCAGCAAGCTCGACTTTTCTTTTTCCGGTCCGCAGGCGGCGCGGCTGGCGCGTCTGCTTGGTAGCGGCCAGCTGAAGATCGGCGCGATCCACACCTATCTCGAGCTGTTCGGCCGTTATTTCACCGATCTCACCCCGCGCGTCAGCCTTGTTTGCGCCCAGGCGGCGGACCGGGCCGGCAATCTCTATACCGGCGGCAATACCGAGGATACGCCCGTCATCGTCGAGGCGACGGCCTTTCGCCAGGGCATCGTCATTGCCCAGGTCAATGAGATCGTCGACGTTTTGCCGCGTGTCGATATTCCCGCCGATTGGGTGGATTTCACTGTTAAGAGCCCGAAACCGCATTATATCGAGCCGCTGTTTACCCGCGACCCCGCGCAGATCTCGGAAATCCAGATCCTGATGGCGATGATGGCGATCAAGGGCATCTATGCCGAATACGGCGTTACCCGCCTCAACCACGGCATCGGTTTCGACACGGCGGCCATTGAGCTGATCCTGCCGACCTATGCCGAAAGTCTCGGCCTCAAGGGCAAGATCGCAACCCATTGGGCGCTCAATCCGCATCCCGCCCTCATTCCCGCCATCGAGGCGGGCTTTGTCGAAAGCGTGCATTGCTTCGGCTCCGAGCTTGGCATGGACGCCTATATCCGGGCGCGCTCCGATGTGTTCTTCACCGGTCCCGATGGATCGATGCGCTCCAACCGGGCACTGAGCCAGACGGCGGGCCTCTATGCCTGCGACATGTTCATCGGCTCGACGCTGCAGATTGACCTGCAGGGCAACAGTTCCACCGCTACGCTCGGCCGCATCGCCGGCTTTGGCGGCGCCCCCAATATGGGCTCGGATGCGCGCGGTCGTCGCCATGGCTCGAAGGCCTGGTTGAAGGCGGGGCAGGAGGCCTCGACCGGTTCCATGCCGAGGGGGCGCAAGCTTGTCGTGCAGATGGTCGAGACCTTCCGCGAGCATATGGCACCGGCCTTTGTCGAGGAGTTGGATGCCTGGAAACTCGCCGAAAGCGCCGGCCTCGATCTGCCGCCCGTGATGATCTATGGCGACGACGTCACTCATATCGTCACGGAGGAAGGCATCGCCAATCTCCTGCTCTGCCGCACGCCGGAAGAGCGCGAACAGGCGATTCGAGGCGTGGCGGGCTATACCTCCGTCGGCCTCGACCGCGACAAGGCCATGGTGGAGAACCTGCGCGACCGGGGCATCATACGCCGCGCTGCGGATCTCGGTGTCGATGTTACCTTGGCGACCCGCGATCTGCTCGCCGCCAAATCGATGAAGGACCTCGTGCGCGCTTCGAAGGGCCTCTACAATCCCCCGGCTCGGTTCCGCAACTGGTGAGTGATCGTCATGGAAAAGCTTCTATTCGAATTTGCGGGCGGAATGCCGCTCGCCGCCCGCAATCAGCCGGTCATCTCTGGCGTGTTGGGCTCCGGTAATCTCGAAGTGCTGATCGAGCCCGCCGATCTCGGCGGTGCCTGCCAGATTGAGGTCGAGACGGCGGCCGTGGGCTTCGGTCGCATCTGGGAGGCGGTGCTCGGCGACGTGTTCGAGCGCTGGAAGATCGGCAACATCAGGATGTCGATCAACGATGCCGGAGCAACGCCCGCCGTGGTGGCGCTCAGGCTGGATCAGGCCTTGAAAATCTATAGCGGCCGGGGAGGCGCTGGCGAGCGATGAGTGGAACCTGGTATGAAGCAACCGCCCGCGAACGCATCGACGGGCTTCTCGACCTCGGCAGCTTTCAGGAAATTCTGCCGCCTCAGGACCGCGTCGTCAGTCCACATCTGAAAGTGCTGGGCTCACCTGCGGCTTTCGACGATGGCGTGGTGGTCGGCAAGGGCCTGCTGGATGGCAAGGCTGTTCTTGTCGCTGCCCAGGAAGGCGCCTTCATGGGCGGTGCCGTTGGCGAGGTGCATGGCGCCAAGATCGTAGGCTTGATGGAGCGCGCTCTTGCGGAGCGGCCGGAAGCTGTCCTGCTGCTGCTGGAATCCGGCGGTGTGCGCTTGCATGAAGCCAATGCCGGGCTGATTGCCGTCTCCGAAGTCATGCGCGCCATTCTTAATCTGCGCGCCGCCCAAATTCCTGTCATCGTGCTCGACGGCGGCCGCTTCGGC
>Ga0308163_10004512_pt1 | contig 11023 bp, 9 predicted proteins | sample PhyTR1_FD_201037 | JGI IMG/M metagenome (GOLD analysis project Ga0308163, IMG submission 201037) | Phyllosphere microbial communities from UC Gill Tract Community Farm, Albany, California, United States - DLSLT.R1 | ecosystem: Host-associated > Plants > Phyllosphere > Unclassified | place: USA... | reverse complement strand
CTGAAAGAAGGTCAGGAAGTGGAAGTGCTGGTACTGGACGTGGACAACCGCGGCCGTATCAAGCTGTCCATCAAAGACGTGGCTGCTGCCAAGGCTTCGGGCGTTTAATTACCCCCAGGCTTTAGCGCAATAAAATGCCCCGCCGTGAAAACGGCGGGGCATTTTTTTGTCTGCCATAAAGATCAAAAGATCGCAGCCTGCGGCAGTGCCTACAAAACGATGTGGTAACCCGATCCTGTAGGAGCCGCCGCAGGCTGCGATCTTTGCTTTTGTGAAAACCGGTGCTAGGTTTAGCCCACCGCCCGTGTAGCTCAGCCGGTAGAGCAGCGCACTCGTAACGCGAAGGTCGCAGGTTCGATTCCTGTCTCGGGCACCACTTCCCCTTATTTCACCTTGCGGCTCAGATCCTCAACGGTACGCTTGAGCTGATCCATGGCGCGATCCTGATCGTTGATTTTCTGCTTCAGGCTGGAAATGTCGCTGCTGGCCGAGTTCGAACTCGAGCCGCTGTTGCGCTTGAGATCTTCGACCTGGCGTCCGAGGGTATCCAGCTGGCGGTCCTGTTCCTTGACCTTGCTCTTCAGGTCGTCGATTTCCTTGCTGCTGGAGTTCGAGCTGGAACCGCTGCTGCGTTTGAGTTCTTCAATCTGGCGTGACTGGTCACGGACGGTATCGCGGATCTTTTGCAGTTCATCGATGCTGATATCGCTTTTGATGACAACGTCTTTGCCGTAATCGCTGTGAATCAGCGAAACCTTGTCGCCATAGGACGAGCTGCTGTTGCTCAGTTCAAGCGCCATGGCGCTTGCCGGCAACAGCATGGCGGCGAGCAAGGTACTGGCAGACACAACGGAACAAATCTTCGAAAAGCTGCGCATCACTGGTTTTCCTTGTGAACAGCGAGGGTGAGTGCCGAAGTGGCACAACGCTATGACTTGGAATCCGGATTTATGTTCCGCAGGTCAACTTTTTGTGCGAGAGATGTAAAGAGCCGTGTAATTCGTCACGCAAACGTCCTATATTCGGTGCCTGCATGAGCATCGCTTAGCAGTTTTCAGATGATCCCGAATGGTTCCGAAGGCCGGACAATCCGCGTCAGAGAGATCCTTGATGATCCAGATCCATCCTCCATTCTTACGATCAGCGAGAACGCCATGACCGAATTAACTCAAGAGCAACGTCACGAACTAGCGCTGGAAAAATACATTCTGGACGTGCCGGATCTGAAAGAAGAGATCAAGGACCTGAGTCCTGATGATCAGAAAGACCAGATCCAGTGGGCGTTCGAAGACGAAGCCGAAGCCCAGGGCTTGCAGCCGTGGGAGTTGACGCTCAAGTACACCTGCACCCCTGAGGAGTTCGAGGCGCAGCGTCTCGTGCTGCACAAGGAGGCGGCCGAAGTGCTGGGCGTCGAGTGGCAAGAGTACTGCGAGATGAACAATCTCGTCGTGTAAGAGCAGCTACGAGTTTCAAGCGGCAAGCTGCAAGTCAAAGCAGAATCGCTCTGGCTTGCAGCTTGTAGCTCGCATCTTGCTGCTGTTTAAAGGCTCAGGCGCATCGACAGATCCACCGCCTTCACATCCTTGGTCATCGCGCCGATCGAGATGTAGTCCACCCCGGTCTCGGCGATCGGCAGCAGCGTGCTTTCGTTGATGCCGCCGCTGGCCTCCAGTCTGGCCTTGCCGCCGTTCAGGCGTACGGCTTCGCGCATATCGTCCAGGCTCAGTTCGTCGAGCATGATGATGTCGGCACCGGCTGCCAGCGCTTGCTTCAGCTCATCCAGGCTTTCCACTTCGACTTCCACCGGTTTGCCCGGCGCGATCTTGTGCGCGGCGGCGATGGCCTGCGCGATGCCACCGCTGGCGGCAATGTGGTTTTCCTTGATCAGGAAGGCGTCGTAGAGGCCGATGCGGTGGTTGTGGCAGCCGCCGCAGGTCACCGCGTATTTCTGCGCCAGACGCAGGCCCGGCAGGGTTTTGCGGGTGTCCAGCAGCTTGACCTGAGTCTGGGCCACGAAGTCTGCCAGGTACTGCGCCCGTGTTGCCACGCCGGACAGCAGTTGCAGGAAGTTCAGCGCACTGCGCTCGCCGGTCAGCAGCGAACGGGCCGGACCTTCCAGATGAAACAGTGGCTGATTGGGTTTGACCCGTTCGCCGTCACGCACCTGCCAATGCACCGCGACGCGCGGATCGAGTTGGCGGAACACAGTGTCGACCCACGCTGTACCGCAGATGACGGCGTCGTCGCGAGTGATGATGGTGGCTTTGGCCAGACGTTCGGCGGGGATCAGTTGCGCGGTGATGTCGCCGCTGCCGACGTCTTCGAGCAACGCACGGCGCACGTTGGCTTCGATTTCGGCGGTCAAATCGGCGAGACGTAGATTCGGCATAACGGGCTCCACAAACTAAGTGCGCCGATTATAGGGGCATGGCAGGAGCCAACCCAAGGCAAGAACTCGCGTGCCTGGCTGCATCTGGTCGATTTTCTGTGAGCAAAGCACCGGTATTCGTGGTCACTGGTAGGTGTCGCAGGCATAGGGGAAACCCTGATGCCTCTGGCGCCCGGGACAAGTTCTGCAAGATAATCCGCCTTGCATTTGACGTCATAGCTTTGACGTCTGCCCGCTCCCACAGGTAATTGTGTTGTAACTGACCAGTGGGATCACCGTTTCAGGAGGCTTGGATGCACAACGACGGGAATGTAGTGCCTTTGCACAAGGCTGCTACCGATCAGGCGAATCACTCGCCGCTCGCCCGCCTGCCTGTGATTCTGCTTCAGGTCCGCGACAAGGCGGCCCAGCGACTGCGCCATGGTTTGCAGGAATTGTTCGATAACGCCGACGACACTCTGTTCGAGATGGCCGACCGGGCGCGTAACGACATCGAACAGAACATCTTCTTCGAAGCCATGCGCGATCTGCGCCTCAAGCGCAAAAACATCGAACGCGGGTTTCTCGAACAATTCTTCGAAGCCTTTGTTGCCCTCATCCAGTACGACGCCGTACAGCACACGTTGCCCGATTCACTGATGTTTGAAGAGTCGGCTCCGCGCACCGATGACATGGAGCGCAACGTCGCGGTCGAGACCATGGTCGGCCGGGTGCTCAAGCGTGACGGCTTTGCCCTCGACCAGTTGACTGAGCGGCTCAACGCGCTGCTTGGCAAAAACATCGACGATCAGTACAACCCGCTCGGCCCTGCCATGCTCTGCGAATATTTCCTGCAGGCCGCCCGTAACCTCGGCGTGGAGATCAAGGTCAAGCTGATCCTGCTCAAACTGTTCGAGCGCTATGTGCTGGCCGACACCGAGCCGTTGTACGCCGAGGCCAATCAATTGTTGATCGCCACCGGTGTATTGCCCGAATTGAAGCCGGCACCGGCGCGCCGTGCGATCGAGCGTGCGGCGGCGAGCATCAGCAGCGAAGAGAGTGATGAGCCTGCGCACACCGACGAAGGCGTGCAGGAAGTCTTCGCGACGTTGCAGGAACTGCTACAGCATGTGCGCGGCAGTGTCGCCCCGACCCTGGAACCGAGCGTTGCAACGCAGCCGATCAGCACCCGCGACCTGCTGCGCCTGCTCTCGCACCTGCAGCAATACGTCCCGGTACTCGCGGCGCAGGACGAATTCGATCTGCGCAATCAGCTCGAACAATTGCTGACCCGGGTCAGCGTCAGGAGCGGCAAGTCGCGCATCGTTGACGGCGCCGACGAGGACGTGATCAACCTGATCGCCATGGTCTTCGATTGCATCCTTGAGGACCGCAACCTGCCAGATTCGCTCAAGGCGCTGATCGCCCGTCTGCAGATTCCGATGCTCAAAGTGGCGGTGCTCGACAAGAGCTTCTTCAGCCGCAGCAGCCACCCGGCGCGGCGCCTGCTCAATGAGATCGCCGATGCGGCCATGGGCTGGGGCGATTGCAACAGCGAGGCGCGCGACAGTCTGTATCTGCGCATCGAGCAAGTGGTGCAGCGCTTGTTGAGCGACTTTGTCGACGATCCGGCGATCTTCTGCGAATTGCTCGCTGACTTTCTGGCCTTCACCAGCGATGAGCGTCGGCGCAGTGAATTGCTTGAGCAGCGTTTGCGCGATGCCGAAGAGGGGCGGGCGAAAACCGAACTGTCCCGCCAGCGAGTCGAGCAGGCGTTGAATCAGTCGTTGCTGGGTAAAGTCCTGCCGCCATCGGTGGTGACGTTTGTGCACGATGCCTGGAGCAAGGTGTTGTTGCTGACATGCCTCAAGCATGGCGAGCAGTCCTCCGAATGGCAGGCCGACGTGCAGACCATGGAGCAACTGATCTGGAGCGTGCAGCGGCACGACGAGGCGGATGCGGGCCTGCGTTTACTGGCGCTGGTTCCGGGCTTGCTCAAGTCACTGCGCGATGGCTTGAGCAGTGCGGCGTTCGATCCGTTCGCCACCAGCGAATTTTTCAGCGAACTGGAAGCGCTGCATGTACGGATGCTCGAACCCTCTGCCGAGCAGGATCCGGCCGACACTGCGGCATTGGTCGAGGTGTCGCAGCACATTACTCTGCGCACGGCCGACGAGGGCTCAGGCAGCCTGAACCCGACAGGTCTTGCCCATGATGACGTGGGGCTGCGGCAGGTGGATCAATTGCGCCTGGGCAGTTGGGTCGCGTTCGAGGAAGACGACGAGCACACCCTGCGCTGCAAGCTGGCAGCGATCATCGAAACCACTGGCAAGTACGTGTTTGTCGACCGTACCGGAATGAAAGTACGGGAGCGCAGCCGCATTGGGCTGGCCCTGGAGTTCCGCCGCGGTGCGGTGCGGGCGCTGGACGATACCTTGCTGTTCGACCGGGCGCTGGAGTCGGTGCTCGGCAATCTGCGGCGACTCAATCGCGGCAAGTGATCGCGCGTCGGGGGCCGATCGCGGCATACTGGGCGCCAACACAGTCGGCGTTGAAGGAATCGGTATGCAGTTGGATCCCGCTAGCGGGTGGTGTCAGGGGGTGCAGGTCTGCCCATCGCCCAACTTCAATGAACGCCCTGCGGGCGAAATTTCCCTGTTGGTGATTCACAACATCAGCCTGCCACCGGCGCAGTTCGCCACCGGCAAGGTGCAGGCATTTTTCCAGAACCGTCTGGATGTCACCGAGCATCCCTATTTTGCAGGGATCGCCGACCTGCGCGTCTCGGCGCATTTTCTGATCGAACGTGACGGTAGCGTCACCCAGTTTGTCTCCTGTCTTGAGCGGGCGTGGCATGCTGGCGTGTCGATGTTTGAAGGCCGCGAAACCTGTAACGATTTTTCCGTGGGCATCGAGCTCGAAGGTACCGATGATCTGCCCTTTACCGATGCGCAGTATCAGGCGTTGATCACGTTGACTCGTCAGCTGCAAGCAGCATTTCCGGCTATCACCGGCGCCCGTATCTGCGGGCACAGCGACATCGCACCCGGGCGCAAGACCGATCCTGGCCCGGCATTCGACTGGGCGCGTTACCGCGCCGCCCTGGCACAAGAGGAAGGACAATGAGTTTTCTGGTGTTACTGCTGGCGGTCTGGATCGAGAAATTCTCGGCCCTGCGCCATCGGGTTCAACGCGATGGCGGATGGATCCGCGAACTGCACAAACTCGAATCCAGCGCGCGTCTGGCCAAGCGGCCATGGCGGGTGCTGACCATTCTGGTGTTGCTGCCGGTGGCGCTGCTCGGCTTGTTACTGCTGGTACTGGAACCCGTGGCGTACGGCTTGCTGGCGTTGCCGGTGCACTTGCTGGTGGTGATTTACGCCTTGGGCCGCGGTGATCTGCTCGGCGGTCTCGGGCCGTTTCGTGACGCCTGGCGCCGCGAAGACCTGCAAGCCGCCGCACACGTGGCCAAGCGTGACCTGGACATCTGCGCCGACAGCGGCGAACAGTTGCTGGACCGGGTCCAGGGTCACCTGTTGTGGGAGGCCTATCAGAGCTTCTTCGCGGTGATTTTCTGGTATTTCGTGCTCGGTCCGGTGGCGGCGCTGGCCTATCGCTTGCTGGCACTGGCGCAGGAGCATGGCCAGAATCCTGCCTTGGTGGAAAGGGCGGGGCAGTTGCGCCATGCCTTCGACTGGGTGCCGGTGCGCCTGCTCGCCGCCAGTTTCGCCCTGGTCGGCAACTTCGTCGCGGTCAGCCGGGTGATGTTGCACGAGCTGCTGAACTGGAACATCAGCGCTGCACAACTGATCAACAAGGTCGGACTGGCAGCCGGCGAGATTCCGCCGCCGGTGGTCGGGCCTGAAGGCATCAACACCCTTGATTGCCTGTGGGAACTGCTGCTGCGCGCGGCGGTGCTGTGGTATGCCGGGTTTGCCTTGTGGACTGTGCTGGTTCACTGATTTCAACGCATGATCAAAAGATCGCAGCCTGCGGCAACTCCTACATAGGGATCGTGGTTTTCCTGTAGGAGCTGCCGAAGGCTGCGATCTTTTTTGTCGTTAACCTTAAGTTACAAAACCTCCCCTCGATTTGAGCTATACAGAGACAGCGCCCGATAGTGGCTATCTGCTGTCGTCCCGCGCCTGCCAATAAAAACAAGAAAAACCAAGGGAGACTTCCAGTGAAGAGCTTGCTCTATCCCGCCGTCTCGCTGATGAACCGTCTGAGCTTCGGCATGAAGTTCAGTTTGATCAGCGTGCTGTTCCTGGTGCCGATGCTGGTGACCAATTTCTATCTGGTGCGCGATTCCTATCGCGAATTCCAGGGCACCCGGGTCGAATTGCAGAGCCTCGACCTGCTGGGCAGCAGTCTGACCCTGCGCCGGGATCTGGAAACCCTGAACAATCGGGTGCAGATTAACGTCATCCTCGGCCAGTCCGGTAAGGCCGACAATCTCGAGTCGCAGATCAGCAGCCTCGAACAAACCGTGCTGACACGCCTGCAAGGCCTGAAGGCGACCACTGAGGATCCCGAGCAGATCAAGGTGTTCGATGGCAAACGCGACGAAATGATCAGCGCGTTCAAGGCCCAGCAGGCGGAAAGCTCACTGCAAAGCAAAAGCGGAATGATCGGCAAACTGCTCGGCAACGCGCAGATCTTCAGCCAGATCATCGCCAGTCAGGCCGGTCTGAGCCGTGACAATCAGAGCGACATCCGTCAGCTCAGCGAGCTGGTCACCAACGTCACCCCCGCCGTGACCCAGACCCTCGGCGAAGGCCGGGCGATCGGTTCGTATTCATTGGGGCAGGGCTTTCTCAACAGCTCGTCGAGTACCCGGTTTGACGAGCTGCTGGCGCAGATCGAAAAACTTCAAGCCGAATACGCGCTGAAACTGGCGGACGCCCTCGACTCCAGCCAAGCCGCGCGTGCCGGCCTCAGCGCGCCGGCCGACAGCAGCAAGGCGTCGCTCAAACAGGCCAGCGAGTTGTTTGAAGAGAGAGTCGTGGTGGCCGAAACCCTTGATACCCCGTGGCAGGCGTTCTACGACCAGATCACCGGGCTGATGGACATGACGTACCAGCTCAACGACGCGACCCTGAAATTCCTCGATACCCAACTGCAACAGCGCCTGGCGCAGAACCGCACACACATGGTCTTGCAGGCCGTGGCGTTGTCGGTGGTGTTCGTGCTGATTTTCTATCTTTACGGCGGTTTCTACGCCTCGACCCGCACCACGCTCAAGCGCCTGGGCGCGATGATGGACAAGGTCGCCGCCGGTGACATGACGGTCAACTTCGTCGCGCAGAGCCGTGATGAACTCGGCGAGTTGGGCGAGGTGTTCAATGGCACGGTCAGAAAGATCCACGACCTGATCGAACGGGTCGGCCACACCGTGAGCGAAGTCGAGCGCCAGGCCGGGCAGGTGGAAAATGTTTCCGCGCAGAGCAACCAGGCCGTCGCCGGACAGCGCACGCAGATCGAGCAAGTCGCGACCGCGATGAATCAGATGTCGGCGACCTCGCTGGAAGTGGCGCGCAGCGCGGCGGCCGCGGTGAGCAGCGCCCACAGCGTCAACGATGAAACCGTCAGCGGTCGCACACTGGTGGAGTCGCAGCAGGGCAGCATTGCCGCGTTGGCCAGCGAGATCGATCAGTCAGTGCGAGTGATCAACCAACTGGCCAGTGACAGTCAGTCGATCAGCCGCGTACTGGAAGTGATCAAGAGCATCGCCGAGCAAACCAATCTGCTGGCGCTCAACGCCGCCATCGAAGCGGCCCGCGCCGGCGAGCAGGGCCGTGGCTTCGCCGTGGTTGCGGACGAAGTGCGTACTTTGGCCAAACGCACCCAGCAATCGACCGAAGAGATCGAGCAGATGATTGCCAGGCTGCACGGTGGGGTCGGCGCAGCGGTGAAAGCCATGGGCGTCAGCCATCAGATGGCCAGCGGCACGGTCGGGCAGTCGGAAAAGGTCCAGCAGGCGCTGGAAAACATTCTGGGGGCGGTGGGCATGATCGTCGATCAGAACCAGCAGATCGCCGCTGCCGTGGAACAACAGACCGCCGTGGCGCACGATATCGACCAGAACATCGTCGAGATCAACCGCGCCGGCGAGCGTACGGCCCAAGGCGCGCATCAGACGGAGGAGGCCAGCCGCGCGTTGTCGGCGCAGGTGGTGGAGCTCAAGCAGCTGATCAGTGCATTCCGCGTCTGAGTTGCCTCATGTGGGAGCGAGCCTGCAGGTTTGGGGGCAGGGCAATGTCAGAACATTCTGTAATGCGTTGATATTTACGCTTGTAAGCCAATTCCTGTTTTCTTTCGGCGGCTGGCTTTTCGTCACTGATGAGCCAGTATTCCTGTTCCATTGATTGCGTCGAGGAGGCCGCTCATGTCCGTTGTAACCCTGGGAGTCCAGGGCCGTTGTGCTCATTGTCAGACCACGCAGTTGCTCAAGCCGTGGCAACTCAACGCCATCGCGATCAACGAACCGTTCACCTGTGCGCACTGCCAGAACACCCTGGAGCTGCGCTGCCCGAAACAGATCAAACGCTTCAAATCCCTCGATTCGCTGGGACTGCTGCGCTTCAGTGCATCGGTGACGGTGTGCACTGCGTTGCTGGTGGCGCTGGTCATGGAATGGATCGGGCTGCTCAGCGTGACTGAACAGCTGAACGCGTCACTGATCGTGATTTTCGTGTACTTCGCGACGGTGCGTTTTGTGCGTCGTCGCCAGCACATGACTTTGATTCTCGACGCGGCAAAGGCCCACGGCAACTGACTGTAGGAGCTGTCGAGTGAAGCGAGGCTGCGATCTTTTGATCTTGTTGCAGGGCCGGGATCAAAGGATCGCAGCGTGCCGCAGCTCCTACAGAGGGCGTATTACCAGCCGAATACTTCGCAGCAGTTGGCAGTGCTTGAGGCGGCCAGTTGATCTGGCCTGATTTTCATCAATTCAGCCAGCGCCGTGCAGATCGCCGGCAGGTGAGCGGGGCTGTTGCGCTGGCCGGGAAACATCGCTGGCGCCATGTCCGGCGAATCGGTTTCCAGCACGACCGACTCCAGCGGCAGATCCGCCAGCACCCGATGCATGCGCAACGCCTGCGGCCAGGTCGGCGCACCACCCAGCCCCAGTTTGAAACCGAGTTTGATGTATTCGCGCGCCTCTTCGCGGCTGCCGGCGAAGGCGTGGATGATGCCGGCACGTTTGAGCTTGAAGCGCTTGAGCGTGGCGATCACCGCCGCGTGGCTGCGGCGTACGTGAATCAGCGCCGGCAGTTCGAAATCCGCCGCCAGTTGCAGCTGCGCGTCGAACAGTGCCTGCTGGCGTTCGCGGTCGAGGGTTTCGATGAAGTAATCCAGGCCGATCTCGCCCACCGCGCATAACTGTCGATGGCCGCGCAGGCGCGTCAGCCAGTCGCCCAGCGCGGTCAGGTCCTGCGGGCGATGCTGATCGAGATACACCGGGTGCAGACCGAATGCTGCGAACAGATCAGCGTCGCTCTGCACCAGATCCCACACCCGTTGCCAGTTGCCCTCAAGGACCCCCAGCACCACCATCCGCCGCACGCCGAGCGCACGGCTTTCGGCGAGCAACGCCGAACGATCGGCGTCGAAGTCGGGGAAGTCGAGGTGGGTGTGGCTGTCGATCAGTTCCACGGTTCAGTCCCGGTGAATACGCTGCTTGAAGGTACGGGCGATGGCCTGCACGCCAGGCTTGTATTCGGATTGCTCGACGGCGGCCAGTGCCAGCTCCAGCGCCTTGTCGGCGATCAACTGGTGCTGCTGGGCCATGGCGTTGACCGGCAGCGGCAGGAAGTCGAGCAACTGCGTGTCACCGAAGGTGCCGAGGCGCAGTGGCCGGGATTTGAGCGGGAAATCATGCAGCGCATCGAACACGCCCTGCAGCAGCACGTAAGACGTGGTGACCAGCGCGTCCGGCAAATGCCCCAGGCGCTGCAAGAGTTCTTCCATCAACTGCTTGCCGCACTCGCGGCTGAACGATTCGGCGTGCTCGATCAGCACTTCGCCTTTGAAGTCGACGAGGGCCTGTTTGAAGCCGGCGGCACGTTCCTGGCTGATGCTCAGTTCCGGGCGCGCACCGAGCAGCACGATCTGCTTCGGCTGTGGGTCGAGCAGGCTCTGGGTCAGGTGCAGGCTGGCTTCGCGGTCGTCACTGATCACCGAGCAGAAATGCTCCGGTTCCATGACCCGGTCGATGGCGATGATCGGCAAACCCTTGGCCTGCAACTGGCGGTAGCTGTCGTCACCGGCCGGCAGGCAACTGGCGACGATCAGCGCATCGCAGCGGCGGGCGCGGAACAGTTGCAGCAACTGGCGCTCGCTGTCCGGCGCATCGTCGGAGCTGGCGATCAGCAACTGATAGCCACGCGCCCGCGCACCTTGCTCCAGCAGTTTGGCGATTCGCGCGTAACTGGGGTTTTCCAGGTCCGGCAGAATAAACCCCAGGGTGCGGGTGTGCCGACTGCGCAGCCCGGCCGCTTGCGGGTTGGGCGTGAAGCCGTGTTGTTCGACGACCGTACGCACCCGCTCGACCGTGGCGTTGCTGATGCGTTGCTGTTCGGCCTTGCCGTTGATGACGTAGCTGGCGGTGGTCACGGACACTCCGGCCAACCGCGCGATATCACTGAGTTTCAA
>Ga0308163_10004511_pt1 | contig 11026 bp, 10 predicted proteins | sample PhyTR1_FD_201037 | JGI IMG/M metagenome (GOLD analysis project Ga0308163, IMG submission 201037) | Phyllosphere microbial communities from UC Gill Tract Community Farm, Albany, California, United States - DLSLT.R1 | ecosystem: Host-associated > Plants > Phyllosphere > Unclassified | place: USA... | reverse complement strand
GTCGATCAATATCGGCAATACCCAGCAGTTCGTCGCGCTTGGCACGTTCAGTGACAACACGACGCGCGACATCAGTGCGGTATCGACCTTCAGCTCGGCCTCCACGAATGTGGCGTCGGTCGTGGCCAGCACCGGTCTGGCGCTGGGCAAGGCGCAGGGGACCTCGGTCATCAGCGCATCGTCCGGCGGCCTCACGGGCAACGCCACGCTGACGGTCCTCCCGGCGACGCTGGTGTCGCTCGGGCTCACGCCTGCCGCGAACAGCCTCGCCGTTGGCGCCACTGCCCAGCTGACCGCATTGGCAGGCTATTCGGATGGCTCGGTCGTCGATGTCACGGGCGCGAGTACGTATGTTTCGGCCAGCACGGCGCAGGTCGCCGTCGCCGCCAGTGGCGTGATCACCGGCGTCGCGCCGGGTACGTCGGTCATTACCGCCAGCTTCGGCGGCAGGTCGGCCACGGCGAGCGCCACCACGCTGAACGGCGCCGCGCTGCCTGGCGTGACGATCTCCCGACTCGTTGTCACACCAGAAATCGGCACCGTCCTCGTCAACGGCAGCATGCCATTCGCCGCCACGGCCTTCTACTCGAACAACACGAGCGCCATCGTTACCACGGCCGTCAGCTGGACATCGTCTTCGACGGCGATCGCTACCGTGCTGCCTACCGGCATCGCCACTGGCGTGTCCGCCGGCAATGTGGTCCTGACCGCAGCACTGGACGGCACAGCGGGCACGGCCAATCTGACCGTGTTGCCTGTTGTGCCAGTTGTGCCCGCGACGCCGGTTGCTTCCGTCAACCTGCGCTCTGCAGCGACGTTCGGCGTGCTGGCCGGTACCGCGCTGACCAATAATTCGGGCGGCACTACGCTCATCACTGGCAATGTCGGTTCGCCGTCGCAAACCACTGCGCCGGTCGTGGCGCCCGGTTTCACCAACTACCAGTCGGGTGCAATTCTGCAGACCGCACTGAACGACCTGCAACTGGCCATCGTCGATGCCAACAGCCGACTGTGCACGATCACTTTCGCAGGCGACATCGACTTCGGCAGCCTGGTGCTCACGCCTGGTGTGTATTGCTACGCTGGCAAGATCAACATCACCGGAAAACTGACGCTGAATGGTGCCGGTGTGTATATCTTCCGCACCGGGCAGACGCTCGATACGGCGGCGAACTCGGAAGTGGAACTTATCAACGGCGCCACGGCTGACGACGTCACGTGGGTGCCTGTGGGGGCAACCACCGTGGCCGCGAACAGCACCTTCAAGGGAACGGTTCTGGGGCAGGCTGCCGCGATCACCGTGGGTGACAACGCCACGCTGCTCAATGGTCGCGTGCTTTCGGGCGTCGCCGTCACGCTGCTCAATAACCGCATCACCAAATAACCGGTCCGGAACCCACCATGAAAAACACACTTACACTGCTCGCCTGCGCCGTTCTTGCCGGCGCTGGCATCAACGCCGCCAGCGCGGCGGGCCAGGACCGGAGCACCGTCAACAGCGATATCATCGATCCCGACTGGGCCGACAGCGCCTGGTATGCCGGCGCCGGCCTGGGCCAGGGCCGCGCCAAGATCGACGACGAGCGCATCGGGCGCAGCCTGACCGCCAACGGCGCCAGCCTCGAGTCGTTCACGACCGACCAGCGTGATCTTGGCTACAAGGTATTCGTCGGCAAGAAGTTCAACCGCTACTTCGCGGTCGAGGCCGGGTACTTTGACATCGGCAAGTTCGGCTTTCAGGCCACCACGTCCGGCAACGGCAACCTGCGCGGCGAGACGAGCTTTCGCGGCATCAACCTCGACCTGATCGGTTATCTGCCGCTGACCCCGCGCCTGTCGGCGCTGGCACGCGTCGGCGGTCAGTACGGGCGCTCGACGGCGCATTTTCGGGCAACCGGCTCAATGGCGTGACTGCTCCGAATCCCGAGAAAGAAGAAAAGTTCCAGGCCAAGGTCGGCCTCGGCCTGCAATACCAGATCAACGATGCCTGGGCCGTGCGCGGCGAGATCGAACGCTATCGTCTGCGTGACCCGCTGGGCAACCGCGGCGAAATGGACCTGGCGTCGATCAGCCTGATCCGTGCGTTCGGCCGGCCTGCCGCCCGCCCGATCCCGGCGCCGGAACCGGTGGTCATGCAACCGGAAGTGCAACCGGTGGCGCCAGTCGTGCAGCCGGCGCCGCAGCCCGTGTCGGAGAAGGTGTCGTTTGCGGCCGAAGCGCTGTTCGACTTCGACCGTGCCGTGGTCAAGCCTGAAGGCAAGGCAGGACTGGACGACCTGATGAGCAAGCTGCAGGGCATGGATACCGAAGTCATGATTGCCGTGGGTCATACCGATTCGGTCGGCTCGGACACGTATAACCAGAAACTGTCGTTGCGCCGCGCCGATGCCGTCAAGGCATACCTGGTGTCGAAAGGTCTGGACCAGGCCCGCCTGTACACCGAGGGCAAGGGCGAAACGCAGCCGATCGCGGACAATGCCACGGCCGAAGGACGGGCTAAAAATCGCCGCGTCGTGATCGAAGTGGTGGGAACGCGTACCAGCCGCTGAGCCGGTTTGGCCGAAGCGCCGATGGCCTTCAGCGTCATCCAATAACGCCGTCCCCGCTGGAAACAGCCGGGACGGCGTTGTTGCCTCTGCCGTACGAGCTTGTTGCAGGATCAGCGGTAACAGCGCTGTATCCAAAGGCGTGCGCGGCCATGATGCGCCAGGCTTGTTATCATGGGGTCTTTGCAGCGCACACGCGTGCGCGGATCACCTCAAGCAACGGGAAAACGACATGAAAACCAAGGCAGCAATCGCGTGGAAGGCGGGTCAGCCGCTGACGATCGAAGAAGTGGACCTCGAAGGCCCGAAGGCCGGTGAAGTGCTGGTCGAAATCAAGGCCACCGGCATTTGCCATACCGACTACTACACGCTGTCGGGCGCCGACCCGGAAGGCATCTTCCCGTCGATCCTGGGCCATGAAGGCGCGGGCGTGGTGGTCGATGTCGGCCCGGGCGTGACCAGCCTGCGCAAAGACGATCACGTGATTCCGCTTTACACGCCGGAATGCCGCCAGTGCAAATTCTGCCTGTCGCAAAAGACCAACCTGTGCCAGGCGATCCGCACGACGCAGGGCCGCGGCCTGATGCCGGATGCGACGTCGCGCTTTTCGATCGACGGCCAGCCGATCTATCACTACATGGGCACGTCGACCTTCTCGAACTACATCGTGGTGCCGGAGATCGCCCTGGCGAAGGTGCGCAATGACGCGCCGTTCGACAAGATCTGCTATATCGGTTGCGGCGTGACCACCGGCATCGGCGCCGTGATCTTCACCGCCAAGGTCGAGGCGGGCGCCAATGTGGTCGTGTTCGGCCTGGGCGGCATCGGCCTGAACGTGATCCAGGCAGCCCGCATGGTGGGCGCCGACAAGATCATCGGTGTCGACCTGAATCCGGAACGCGAAGCGATGGCACGCAAGTTCGGCATGACCCACTTCATCAATCCGACCCAGGTCGAGAACGTGGTTGATGCCATTGTTCAATTGACCGATGGCGGCGCCGACTACAGCTTCGAGTGCATCGGCAACGTGAACACGATGCGCCAGGCGCTCGAGTGCTGCCACAAGGGATGGGGCAAGTCGATCATCATCGGCGTGGCCGCTGCCGGCCAGGAAATTGCCACCCGTCCGTTCCAGCTGGTGACGGGCCGCGAATGGAAGGGCTCGGCATTTGGCGGCGCCCGTGGGCGCACTGACGTGCCGAAGATCGTCGACTGGTACATGGAAAACAAGATCAATATCGATGATCTGATCACCCACCACCTGCCGCTCGACCGCATCAACGAAGGCTTCGACCTCATGAAGTCCGGCGAGTCGATCCGCTCGGTGGTCGTGTATTAAGCCAGGGCAGGCCTCGCGGCTTGCGCTGTATGCATGAATTCAACGCGGCCTTCGGGCCGCGTTGTCATTACAGGCCCCGATTGACGGCCTGCGCCGCGATTTCGACGGCCTGTCGCAGCATGCTGGCCCGCGCCTGGGGCGGCGGCTAGAGTGATGGCATCGCCGGCTGCGTCCGGCCCGTTGTCATTGTCTTTGGCCCAAGGAGAACATCATGCCGCATCCTGTACCGTTCACGCGCCGACTGGCGTTTCCCTTCATTGGCCTGGCGCTGTGCGCTGCGTCGCTGGCACTGACCGTGCCCCTGCAGGCTGGCGCGCAGGAGGCCAAACGCGCGGTGCGCGTGACGCAAGGCGAGCCGTACGCGCTGGTGCGCGGCAAGGAAGGCAGCTTCAATATCAGCGGCAGCAGCGACGACTGGCCGGCGGTGAGAGCGGCCCAGCGCGCCATTCCCGGCGAATTCATCTGGTTCCGTGAAGACGGGCGCGATTACGTGATCCAGGATGCGGCAGTCATGGCCAAAGTACGTACGGCCTGGGCGCCACTGGATCGGCTGAGTGCCCGCATGGACGTGCACAGCAAAGAAATGGATGTCCACAGCAAGAAAATGGACGCGCTGGGGCGCCAGATGGACCGGGTTGCCGTCAGCAAGGACAATCTGCCGAGCGAGCGCGACATGCGTGAAATCGATGGTGGCATGCAGGCGCTGAGCCAGCACATGGAACGCCTGAGCAGCCAGATGGAAACGGCGCGTGACCAGGCGGAGCGCGAGCGCCTGAGCCGCGAAATGGCCGCGACCGGTGCGCGCATGAATGCCGCGGGCCGGCAGATCGGCCAGGCCTACGACTCGCCACAGATGCGCAAGTCGCACGCATCGATGGAGGCGATCGGCCGCCAGATGGAAGAGGCCGGCAAACCGATGCACGTGCTGGGTGAGCAGATGGGCATGCTGGGCAAGGAGATGGAGCGCGAAAGCAAGGTCGCCGACAAGACCGTGCGCGCCTTGATCCGCGATGCGCGGGCGAAGGGCCTGGCGCGGCCGGCACCGGCGGCGGGCTGATGCAATCCCGTTGACGTAAAAAGGGCGGCGATCGAGCCGCCCTTTTGTGCTTCGGTGGGGCTGCGGTAATATCTGTTCACAAAAAATTCGCCTGGAATCGGCTGCGTGAAGCGAATTCCAACGGGCTGGCAAGTATATTAGTCAGCCAGGCACGATTGCCGCGCGCCCTGCGCAGCAGCCGATGCAGAACCAGAGACAGCATTACCTATTACGGAGCATTCCTTGGCCCGCCGCATTACCCACCGAAATCTTCCTCAGCTTTTTCTAAAGGCGCGAGAATCGTTGTTGCTGCACTTCCGTCCCATCCTGAACCATTTCGGCGTGACCGAGCAGCAATGGCGCATCCTGCGCGTGCTGGACGAGCATGAGCAACTTGAGCCACGGGAGATGTGCGAACTGTGCCAGATACTGAGCCCGAGCATGACGGGCGTGCTGTCGCGGATGGAAGAACTGGGACTGATCGAGCGCCAGCGCGTGGCAGCCGACCAGCGCCGCATCTGGGTGCGCCTCGCCCCCAAGGGCGACCGCCTGATCGACGACATCGCGCCGCTCATCGAGCGCCAGTACAAATTGATCGAGGCGGCCTATGGCACGCAGGTCGTGGCAGATCTGTCGCTGGCGCTCGAAGGCTTCATTGCGGCGCAGACGACGCCGGTCGAACGCGTGGCGCTGCCGGCGTCGATCAAGCCGGTCAACAGCCGCCGGCCGTAGCCGGCGTGCCTGTGCCAGCGCGGGTCGATCAGTACTGCTTGATCATTGCTGTTCGACCTTGCCGCGCCAGGCGCCGGTTGCACTACCACGCTGTTCGAGCAGTTCCTTGAGGTTAGCTAAATTAGCGCGCGCTTCCATGCGCACGGCGCCCAGGGCGTCGCCCAGGGTTTCCAACGCGCCTTCGGGCTCGTAATCCATCTGCAGCGCGATGCGCGTGACGGTGTCCGAGATCTTGTGGAAGGTGACGACGCCGCCATTTTTCACGCCGGTCACGCTGCGCCACGCGATGCGATTGTCCGGGATCTGCTCGGTGATCTCGGCATCCCACTCTTTTTCTTCACCGGCGACGTTCGCGCGCCAGTGCAGGTGCTTGTCGTCGAGCTGGCGGATTTCCTTCACGCTTTTCATGAACTGCGGGAAGTCTTCGAATTGCGTGAACTGGTTATAGGCGGTGCTTACGGGTACATTGATCTCGATCGTTTCGACGATTCCCGAGCTGGCGCCAAAGCCATTGTTCCCCTTGAATTTTTTCGACAGCATGACACCGCCAACGGCCAGTGCAGCCATGGTCACTACGCGTCCCAGCATGATCATTCTCCTTGTTAAGATTTTCACGAGCTTGTCGCAAAGCTGGAGTTAACATAAGCGAAACACTTACCGCACGGCGCGCGCTTGAGAAGCTTGAATCGTGAAAATTGCGCGAAGTTAATCCTATTTCTTGAATGAAATGTCCGAAGATAACGGAAGGAGAGCTGATGACGGTATTCGGTGGATGCTTCTGCGGCGCTGTCCAGGTTGACACCAATGGCGCACCTTTCACCAGCGCATTGGTCCCCATTCGTCACGCTTACGCCACGAAACTGGATGGGCATACAGTATATGGCGGCGGTATAATGGCCGGATGCTGAAACTCGACACCCTGAATCCTGAACAATTTGCCGCCGTCACCTTGCCGGCGCAAAGCGCCCTGATCCTGGCCGGCGCCGGCTCGGGCAAGACGCGCGTTCTGACCACACGCATTGCCTGGCTGATCCAGACCAACCAGGTCTCGCCCGCCGGCATCATGGCGGTGACGTTCACGAACAAGGCCGCGAAAGAAATGCTCACGCGCCTGTCGTCGATGTTGCCGATCAACACGCGGGGCATGTGGATCGGCACCTTCCACGGCCTGTGCAACCGGCTGCTGCGCACGCACTACCGCGACGCCGCGCTGCCGCAGACGTTTCAGATTCTCGATTCGCAAGACCAGCTCTCGCTGATCAAGCGCATGCTCAAGGCGCACAACGTCGACGATGAAAAGTACCCGGCCAAGGCGCTGATGTACTTCATCAACAACGCGAAAGACCAGGGCTTGCGCGCCTCGCAGGTCGAAGCCTACGACCCGATCGAGCGCCGCATGGTCGAGCTGTACGAACTGTACGACCAGCAATGCCAGCGCGAGGGTGTCGTCGATTTCGCCGAACTGCTGCTGCGCTCGTATGAGCTGTTGTCGCGCAACACGCCGCTGCGCCACCACTACCAGATGCGCTTTCGTCACATCCTGGTCGACGAGTTCCAGGATACCAACGACCTCCAATACAACCTGCTCAAGCTGTTGGCGGGGCAGGGCGAATCGGGCGGTGGCGCCATCTTTGCCGTCGGCGACGATGACCAGAGCATCTACGCCTTCCGCGGCGCCAACGTGGGCAATATGTCGGCGTTCGAACGCGATTACCAGGTCAAGAACCTGATCAAGCTCGAGCAGAACTACCGCTCGCATGGCCACATCCTTGACAGCGCCAACTTCCTGATCGCCAACAACGCCAAGCGCCTGGGCAAGAACCTGCGCACGGATGCCGGCCAGGGCGAACAAGTGCGGGTGTATGAGGCCTCGTCGGATCTCGAAGAAGCGCAGTGGATCATCGAAGAATCCAAGAGCCTCATGAACGAGGGCATGGGCCGCAACGAGATCGCGATCCTGTACCGCAGCAACGCGCAGAGCCGCGTGATCGAGCATGCGCTGTTTGCGGCCGGCATTCCCTATACGGTGTATGGCGGCCTGCGCTACTTCCAGCGCGCCGAGGTCAAGCACGCGATTGCGTACCTGCAGCTGATGGACAATCCGCACAACGATTCGGCCTTCATGCGTGTGGTGAACTTCCCCACGCGCGGCATCGGCGCGCGCTCGATCGAGCAGTTGCAGATGGCGGCTGACAGCTACGGCATTTCGCTGTACGCGGCCGTGCCGTACATGACGGGCAAGGCCGGCACCGTGCTGGGCAACTTCGTCAAACTGATCGAAGGCGCGCGCTTCGAGACCCAGCAATTGCCGCTGCCCGAACTGGTGCGCGTGGTGCTCGAACGCAGTACTCTGCTGACGCACTACGGCAATGAAAAAGAAGGCGCCGACCGCATCGAAAACCTGGAGCAGATGGTCAGCGCCGCGACCCAGTTCGTGCAAGAAGAGGGCTTCGGCACGCAGGCGCCGGCCCACCTTGGCCCGCCGGCGCAGGCGCAGGCCGGCGAATCGGTCGTGTATCAGGATGGTATCGAGATCCTCGATGGCGGCGCGCCGCTGCCCACCGTGATGTCGCCGCTGTCGGCGTTCCTGTCGCACGCGTCGCTCGAAGCGGGCGACGCCCAGGCACAGGCCGGGCAAGAGGCGCTGCAACTGATGACGGTGCACTCGGCCAAGGGCCTCGAATTCGACGCCGTGTTCATCACGGGCCTCGAAGAAGGCCTGTTCCCGCACGAGAGCAGCGCGCGCGAGGCCGATGGTGTCGACGAAGAACGGCGCCTGATGTACGTGGCGATCACGCGCGCACGCCGCCGTCTGTACATGAGCTTTACGCAGCAGCGCATGCTGCATGGCCAGACCCGCTTCAACATGAAATCGCGCTTCTTCGACGAACTGCCCGATGAATCGATCAAGTGGCTCTCGCCACGCGTCCAGGGCAACTGGTTCGGCGGGCGCAAGTCGACCACGGCATGGGACGACGCCAAGTTCCGCGAAGGCGGCAGCGACAACAAGATCGCGCAGCAGATCACGCAAAAGGCGGGCAATGGCACGGGCTGGCGCGTGGGCGAGAGCGTGGTTCACGCCAAGTTCGGCGAAGGCGTGATCGTCAATATCGAGGGCGGCGCCGGCGCGGCGCGGGCCCAGATCAACTTTGGTTCGGCGGGGGTGAAGGTACTGGATCTGTCGATCGCGAAGCTGGAGCGGGTGGGCCGCTAAGGGAAAAGCAAACACTGGCGGCATGGCCGCCAGTGTTTGCTGATTGCTGCTGATCGTTCCTGATTACCGCTGCTTGTCGAGGCTGACCTTGTTGCCGGGCTCTGCCGGTGGCTTGCCGAAGATCTCGCGATAGCCCACATACAGCGCGCACTGCAGCAGCAGGATGAACAAGAAGATCACCCACATGATCACAACGCGCGCGATGCTGCTACCGCCCAGAATGACGGCGATGACCATGCACACGGTAAAGAAGATGCCGAACCACGCCAGCAGCATCACGATGAAGATGCCGGCGCTGCGCTTGACGGCAAAAAAGCTGTAGAACACGGCCTTGAACGGCGGCATTTTCTGCCAGTAGGTCAGCGGCGCGGCAAAGCACAGCGAAATCAGCGCCACCGCGTCGATCGCGAAAATCAGGAACATCGCCAGCACGTCCTGGCCTGCCAGCACGGCCGGAGTGCCATCCGTGCTCTGGGCCTGCACCTGTTCCCAGAAGTCAGGCTGCACGGCAAAGCGCGTGACCAGCGTCAGGATCAGCGACACGCCCAGGTAGACGATGCCGACCTTGCACAGCTCGCGCAGCACCGGCTTGCGAAAACCCGTCAGCGCCACGGCCGGCGTGACGCGCTGGCCGTTCTCGATCATCGAGCACGCCATCATGAACGCCATCGAGAACGAGGGAATCAGCACCACCGCCACCATCGCGCCCAGCACCGGCACGGCGCTGATCAGAATACTGACCAGGATATTGGCGAACAGCAGCGTGGTCAGCGCGGCCGGTTGTTGACGAAACAGCAGGGCGCCATTTTTGAGCCAGGTCCAGCCGGTAGATGCAGGTAGTTTGTTCATGTAATGACAGTGGTGGGCAAGCCCGGCGCGGGGTGCGCAATGCGCTCGCGCAGAATACGTTCGAAATGGGTGGGGTCGTGCGGCGTCAACAGTTCGGCCGCGCGGGGAAGGTGCAGATCATACAGGCGTGACAGCCAGAAGCGTAGTGCGCCCGCGCGCAACAGCGGTTGCCAGGCGTCGCGCTCGTCGTGGGTGAACGGGCGCACCGCGTGGTAAGCGTCGAGCAGCGCGCGCACGCGCGCTTCATCCAGCGCCCCCGTGGCGAGATCGACGCACCAGTCATTGACGGTAACGGCCACGTCGTACAGCCAGGTGTCGATGCCGGCAAAGTAAAAGTCGAAGCAGCCGCTCAGGCGCTCGCCTTCGAACATCACATTATTGCGAAACAGGTCGGCGTGCACCGGGCCGCGGGTCAGGTTGGCATAGGTAGCGCTTGCGGCGAATGTGGCCTGGTACGCGACTTCGTCCCGCAGCAGCGTGGCTTCGGCCTCGCTCAACCATGGGGCGACTTCGGGCGCGGTTGCCGTCCACCAGTCGATGCCGCGCAGGTTCGGCTGCTGCAGCGCAAAGTCCTGCGCCGCCAGATGCATTCGCGCCAGCATGCGGCCCACTTCGGCGCAATGCACCGGCTGGGGAGCGAGTTGCGAGCTGCCATTCAGGCGGCTGACGATGATCGCCGGCTTGCCGTGCAGGCTCACGATCAGTTCGCCGTCGTTGTTGGGCACCGGCGCCGGCACGGGAATACCGCGCCCGGCCAGGTGGCGCATCAGGTTGACATAGAAGGGGAGCTGGTCGAAGCGCAGATTCTCGAAAATCGTCAGCACGTAATGACCGGACTGCGGACCGGACTGCGGACCGGACTGCGTACCGTGCTGGGTATTCAAGAAGAAATTGCTGTTGTCGATGCCGGAGGAAATACCTTCAAGCCCGACGGCCTGGCCGAGGGGGAACTGCTTGATCCACTGGTGAAGGTCATCCAGCGAGACCGCGGTGAAAACTGCCATGAGCTAGCAAGAAAGAGAAGTGGACGATGGCCGCGACACTGCCGCGCGAACGCGGCAGGCGGGATCATTGTTTGGTGGTCGGCTCGAGCGCAGGTGGTGGCGGCACGTCGGCGCGCGCCGGGACGGTCCCGGCTGCACCGGCACGGGCTGGCGCCGCGGCGGCTGGCTGCTCGTCGGTATTCTGCTTCTTGGGATTGCCAATATCAAATTCCATCACTTGCCATTGTGGGGCGCGGATGCTGCTGCCCGAGATATCGCCTGGTTGGGCATTTCCCGGTGCAACGTTGGGCTTCATGGTGTAGCGGC
>Ga0308163_10004508_pt1 | contig 11031 bp, 5 predicted proteins | sample PhyTR1_FD_201037 | JGI IMG/M metagenome (GOLD analysis project Ga0308163, IMG submission 201037) | Phyllosphere microbial communities from UC Gill Tract Community Farm, Albany, California, United States - DLSLT.R1 | ecosystem: Host-associated > Plants > Phyllosphere > Unclassified | place: USA... | reverse complement strand
GCACCACCAGCGGGCGCTCGTTGCCCCCGCTCAGCGCGATGAAGCGTGCCAATACGTCTTTATTATCGGTACGGTCTTCGCCGCCGCCGATGATCATCAGTGCGCCGCTGGCGTCGGCGGTGGAATGGTGTGCGTGTTGCATGCGGGTCTCTCAGTGGGTCAATGACTGTTGTCTGCCGATAAAAGATTGCGGAGCAGGTGAGGCAGTGTCGCAGGCAGCGCGGCGCTTCGGTAGGGCGGTTCGCCCTGTGCTGCTGTAAGCCGATGCTTACTTCGGCTCGCTCCTGGAGCCGCTCGCGCATCAGGTTATTTCGAACGAAAACCGCAGTCCTCTTCGTTTGTTTGTTGGCATCATTGTAAAAAGTGGTTTACCATGGGATTTCGTCGATTCAATTTCACCGGATCCCCAATGACTGATCAATCAACCGAATGCCGCCGCAAGAACGAAGCGCTGGCCTGCGTGATCGAACTGGGCTTGTCATACCAGCAGGCGCTCGGTTATCCGAGCGCGAAGATCTACCTGCTCGAACAAGCGGTTGACCAGGACATCATCAAGCGCGTGCTCGCTTGCCCCGACCGCCGCCGCGGCGCGCGCGACAACGGGCCATCCTGATCCCACGCGCTTTGCCGCAATCACACCGCCGCCGCGAGGGCGGCGCCCACACCCGTGCACGATCATCATCACCATCAGGATATTTAATGAACCAAGCCCTCCCCAGCATCCAGGATTTTCCGATCGTCGGCATCGGCGCATCGGCAGGGGGGCTGTCGGCCTTGCAAGAATTCTTTCGCCATGTCACGCCGGAAACGGCGATGGCGTATGTCGTCGTCATGCATTTGTCGCCCACCCACGAGAGCGACGCCGCCGAGCTGTTGCGGAAGTGGGCGCCGGTGCCGGTGGTCGAGGTCACCGGGCCGACGCATGTGGAAAAGGGCACGGTGTATGTGATTCCGCCGAACCGGCAACTGGAGATGATTGACGGCTACCTGCGGGTGCGCGAACGTGCCGCCGGTGGCGGCGGCTGGCCGGTGGCGGTCGATACCTTCTTCCGCACCTTGGCGACGGCGCACGAGTCGCGCGCGTTTGGCATCGTGCTGTCGGGCACCGGCAGCGATGGCGCGTCCGGGCTGGTCTCGCTCAAGGACCACGGCGGCGTGGTCATGGTGCAGGATCCGGACGAGGCGGAGTTCGCCGGCATGCCGCGCGCGGCGATCGATTCGGCTGCGGTCGACTTCGTGCTGCCGGTGGCGGAGATGCCAGGCAAGCTGGCCGCCTTGTGGGAAAACGCGCGCCGCATCGCCTTGCCGCTACCGCGCGGTAAGCCGGTTGCCGAGCCCAACGACAACGCGCTGCCACCCGAGGACGAGGAGACGCTGCGCGACATCCTCGGCATCCTGCGCGCACGCACCGGGCATGATTTTGCCAAATACAAGCGGGCCACAGTGCTGCGCCGCATCGAGCGCCGCCTGCAGGTGCGCGAGACGCCGTCGCTGGGACAGTACCGCGACCTGCTGCGCGAGGACCGCGCCGAAAGCGAGGCGCTGCTGCGCGACATGCTGATCGGCGTGACCCAGTTTTTCCGCGACACCGAGGCGTTCGAGAGCCTCGAGCGCGACATTGTGCCCAAGCTGTTTGCCGATGCCCCGGACGGACAGGCGCTGCGCGTCTGGAGCGTGGGCTGCTCGACCGGCGAGGAGACCTATTCGCTGGGCATGCTGTTGACCGAGCATGTGGCCAAGACCGCGCCGAGCGCCGACTTCCAGCTGTTCGGCTCCGACATCGACGATCGCGCGATCGCCTTCGCCCGCGCCGGCCTGTACAACGCGGCCATTTCGCGCGACGTGTCGGCGGCGCGGCTGGCCGAGCACTTCAACAAGGAGGACGGCCGCTATCGCATCAAGAAATCGGTGCGCGACAAGATTTTGTTCGCCAGCCAGAACCTGCTGCGCGACCCGCCATTTTCCAAGATCGACCTGATCACCTGCCGCAACCTGCTGATCTACCTGAACCGCGACACCCACGCCCAGGTGCTCGAGATGTTCCACTTTGCGCTCAACCCGGGCGGCTACCTTTTCCTGGGCGGCTCCGAGTCGGCCGACATGGTGGCCGATTTCTTCGTGCCGGTCGATAAGAAGCACCGCATCTACCGCGCCCGTCCGACATCGCGCCTGCCGCGCTCGGCCATTCCGATGATGGCGCCGCTGGCGACCGCCTCGGTGGTGCCGTACCCGGAACGCCCGCACGGCGACAAACCCTCGTTTGCCAGCGTGCACCAGCGGGTGCTGGCCGAGTATGCGCCGCCAAGCGTGCTGGTCGACCAGCAGTCGAACATCGTCCACATGTCCGAGGGCACGGCGCAGTTCCTGCGCCACGTGGCCGGCGAGCCGTCGCGCAACCTGGTCGCGCTGGCCGAGCCGGAATTGCGGCTGGAGCTGCGCGCGGCGCTGTTCCAGGCGGCCCAGAGCGGCAAGAGCGTGGAAACGCGCAGCATCCGCTTCGAGCGCGGCGCGCGCGTGTTCTACGTCAACATGATGGCGCGGCCGTTCTACGATGCCAACACCGCGAACGATTTTATCCTGGTGCTGTTCCATAAGATCGAGCAGATCACCGAAGAGCAAAGCGGCGCAGAGACCGAGCTGGTGCAGGACACCGTGCTGTCGAGCCTGGAACAGGAGTTGCAGCGCACGCGCCTGCAATTGCAGGACACCATTGAAAACTCCGAGACCTCGAACGAGGAGCTGAAGGCGGCCAACGAGGAATTGCAGGCGATCAACGAGGAGCTGCGCTCGGCCACCGAGGAACTCGAGACCAGCAAGGAGGAGCTGCAATCGGTCAACGAGGAACTGATTACCGTCAACTTCGAACTCAAAAGCAAGGTCGAAGAGACCAGCAAGGTCAACGACGACTTGCAGAACCTGATCGCCTCGACCGACCTGGCCACCATCTTTGTCGACCGTGGCATGCGTATCAAGCGCTACACGCCGCACGCGTGCGACCTGTTCAACCTGATCGCCAGCGACATCGGCCGGCCGCTGCACGACATCACGCACAAGCTGAGCTATCCCGAGTTGTCGAAGGACGCCGCCCTCACATTCGAGTCGCTGCGGCCGGTCGAGCGCGAGGTCGCCAGCAATGACGGGCGCTGGTTCATCGCGCGGCTGCTGCCGTATCGCACCGGTCTGGACCAGATCGACGGCGCGGTGCTGACCTTCATCGACATCACCAAGCGGCGCCGCGCCGAGGAACGCGCCCGCGCCGGGGAGGAACGCATGCGCCTGGTGGCAGCCAGCACCAAGGACTACATCATCATCACGGTCGACCTCGAAGGCATGATCAGCAGCTTCAACAGCGGCGCCGAGCGGATCTTTGGCTACGCCGAGGCCGAGATCATCGGCCAGCCGTACGAGCTCATCTTCGTGCCCGAGGACCGCGCCGCCGGCATGCCGGCTGAAGAGCAGCGCCGCGCGCGCGACGACGGCCGTGCCGAGGACGAGCGCTGGCACCTGCGCAAGGACGGCACCCGCTTCTATTGCAGCGGCGTGCTGACGCCGCTGCGCGGTAGTGACGGAGAGCTCAGCGGCTACGCCAAGATCGGGCGCGACCTGACCGGACGGCAGGAGGCCGAGAAGAGCCGCGCCGAGCAGCTCTCGCGCGAGCGCGACCGCAGCGACCAGGCGCAGGCCGACAACGCCCAGAAGGACCAGTTCCTCGCCATCATGTCGCACGAGCTGAAGCATCCGCTCAACCTGATCCACATGCACGCCGACGTGCTGCTGCGGCTACAGGCGGTGCGCGCCGAGCCGGCCGCGCACAAGGCCGTCAGCGCGATCCGCTCGTCGACCATCAGCCAGGCCAAGATCATCAACGACCTGCTCGACCTGTCGCGCGTATCGACCGGCAAGATGGAGCTGAACCGCCAGGATCTCGACTTCCGCTCGCTGGTGGGCAATATTGTCGAAGTGACCGGCGGCGCGCCCAACGCGCCCCAGGTGGTGGTGCGCATGCCTGAGCAGCCGCTGCCGGTGCAGGCCGACGAGGTGCGGCTGGAACAGGTGGTGTGGAACCTGATCAGCAACGCGATCAAGTTCACGCCGCCGCAGGGCACCGTGACCGTCACGCTCGAGCATGACGAGCGCGAGGTGCGGCTGTGCGTGCGCGACACGGGCCAGGGCATTCGCGCCGACGTGTTGCCGACCGTGTTCGACATCTTTAAACAGGGCAACGCCAGCAGCATGCGCGGCGGCGTCGGGCTGGGGATCGGGCTGGCGCTGGTCCACGAGATCGTCAAGCTGCATGGCGGCCGGGTCACGGCCGAGTCTGCCGGGCCGGGGCAGGGCGCCACGTTCACCGTGGTCTTGCCGCGCGCGCGAAGCGCTTTGGCGGCTCCACACGACCCGGCGCCGCCGTCCGGCGTGCTCGAGGGCGCGCGGCTGCTGGTGGTCGACGACAGCCCCGACGGCCTGGAGGTGTTTACGATGTTGCTCGAGCTGGAGGGCGCGGTGGTGACGGCCAGCGCCTCGCCGGTCGAGGCACTCAAGTTGTTGCCGGAACAGCGCTTCGATCTGGTCATGTCGGACCTGGACATGCCGGAGATGGAAGGCACCGAGTTCGTCCGCGCCATGCGTTCCCACCCGGACTACCAGGATGTTCCGGCGCTGGCCATCACCGGCATGTCGCGCCAGCAGGATGTCGAACGGGCGCTTGGCGCCGGTTTTTCCGCCCACGTGGGCAAACCGGTGGACATGGCCGAGTTGTCGCGCAAGGTTGCGCAGCTGTTGGGAAAAAACACAGGTACTTGATAAAATCAACGGGCGCGCAGGCGCTGGAAGGGATTCGATGAACGCAGTGGTTGTGATGGGCGCTTCGGCCGGCGGCGTGATGGCCTTGACGGAAATACTTGCCGGCATACCGGCCGACTTCCCCGTGCCGATACTGGTGGTGATGCATATCGGCGATCACCCAAGCATGTTGCCGGTGTTGCTGGGGCGGCGGTGTGCATTGTCCGTGCGGCACGCCGGCCATCACGAGACCCTCGGGCCGGGCATGGTGCTGATCGCACCGCCGGACCGCCACTTGCTGGTGGAGAGCGAGGACGGCGTGCTGCGCACGGTGCTGGCGCGCGGCCCCAAGGAAAACCATTCCCGGCCCGCCATCGACACCTTGTTCCGCTCGGCGGCAGCGGTGTGCGGCGAGGACACCGCCGGCGTCATCCTGACCGGTTATCTGGACGACGGTGTCGCCGGCCTGCAAGCGATCAAGGCGTGCGGCGGCACGGTTATCGTGCAGGACCCGGCAGACGCCATCGTGCCCGATATGCCGCGCCACGCCGTCGACCAGGTCGAGGTTGACTTTTGCGTGCCGCTGGACGGCATTGCCGGCGTGCTGGTTGAGTGGGCAGTCGCGCCACGCGTGGCGCAGGGAGAGCCCGCCGAGGTGCCGCAATGGCTGCAAGTGGAAAACCGTTTCGCCACCGGCGGCGGAGAGATGCATCAGCTCAAGTATATTGCCACGCCATCGCCGTATAGCTGCCCGGAGTGCGGCGGCACGTTGTTTTCGCTGAATAATGCGCGGCCGTGCCGCTTCCGCTGCCACACCGGCCATAGCTTTACGCTGCTGGCCTTGCTCCAGCAGCAGGAAACGGCGATCGAAGCGGCGCTGTCGGCGGCCTTGCGGGCGGTGCAGGAGAAGGAAAACCTGGCCGAGCAGCTGGCCACGGAATACGCCGCGCGCAGCCTGACGCCGGAGCCCGGCTACGCGGCGCTGGCGCAACGTGCGCGCGCCGAGGCCGAAGCGCTGCGCGCGCTGCTGGCCGGCGGCGGCGACTAACGGTCTAGCCGCGCCGGTCCGTCGATCAGTCGATCAGCTGGCGGAACAGGCGCGTCGCCATCAAGCCGGCGGCGCTGTGGTGGCGCGCCGGCGTCATCAGCGACTGCAATAGCCGCATCGCCGCCTGCTTGTTGCCCATCGATGCCACCTGCAATTCCAGTTGACGCAATTCGCCGACGTCGTGGTCGTCGTTGGCGCCGCTGTCGGCCGCATGGTGACGGATCACGCCACGCACCGGGCCGCTACGCGGGCTGTGATGCAGGCCGAGCGTATCAAGCGCGCGCTGGCGGGCACGGAAGCTTGGCGTGCGCACCGTGGGCACGGCCGGCGTTGCCTGGTCACCGGGCACGGTAGCGATCCAGTCGCTCAGGATTTGCTGCTCGTAGGCGCTGAATACGCCAAACATCTCGGCGCGCTCGCTCTGGATCAGACGCCAGAAGCGGCTGTTGTCGGCCGGTTGGCCACGCTGGATCCAACCGGCTTTTTCCAGTGCGCCCAGCATCGCGGGAATCTGCTTCGGATCGGACAGCCAGTCGTTGATGCCACGCCCGCCAACGCGGCAGTAGTCCGAGTGCATGTTTTTGCCGACCACTGCTTTGGTCGCCATGATGTGTACCAGTTCCGCTTCCAGATCGAACTCGGCGATGACGCTGTTGGTGCTGGCGCCCAGATCGTTGAGGCGGTAGCCGTCCTGGACGCGGCGCAGGAAGGCGGCGGCGTCGCCGCAGCGCGGCAGCAATTGTTGCAGCGCCTGGACCGCCTTGAAAGCGTGCCCGGTGCCGCCGTTGTCGACGGTGATGTGCAGCGTGAAATAGTAGGGATCGATGCCGAGCTCATTGAGTTCGTAGGCGGTGATCAGCAGGTGCAGCGGCAGTTGCTCGTAGCCGAGGTTGTAGCCGATGATCTCGGGCAGGAAGTGCTCGGCGTCGTACGCCAGAGCGAGCTGGATCGCGCCTTGCACGAAGTGGGTTTCCCCGACATCCTGCCACTGGTCGCAGCCGTGGCTGGCGAGCAGTTTCTTGTAGAGCACCACGTGGTTTTTGTCCGGCACGCCGTCGCCCAGCTCTTCCAGATAGGTCTGGATCAGCGGGCGGAAGTCGGGATCGTCCCAGCGCTCGAGCACGCCATACAGCCAGGCGCCGTCGACCAGCTTGGTCGGGGCGACATGCTTGAGGAAGAACAGCGCGTGCGCCTTGGTGGTGAAGTAGCGGCGCGGGGCGCCGTCGCGGCGTTGCCTCAGGTACGTGTTGTATTCGGCGCCGATCGCTTCGGAACGCTCGGCGATCCAGTTTTCCATGTCCGTCGAGTTGCCGGGCAGGTCCGAGTTCAGCAGACGGGCCTGTTGCAACTGTTGGTCCAGAAAGGTGCGGGCCATGGCGCGGTCGTTGCCGACAGGAACGCCCTGCGACAGCGCGCGGTAGACCGCGCTGGCGACCGGCGCGGCGCTGTGGTTGTCGTAATTGTTGCTGCGGGTGGCGACGCTGTCAGGCAGCGCTTGGGCGAGTAGGGACATGGTGTTCTTCCGAAAAAGTGAGACGGGGTCAAGCTCGTCTATATTGTCGGTAGATTATCCCTGCTGTAGGGCGCGCGCCCTAGGGGCGTTGCCCCTGTGTTTGTGTAAGACAGAGCTTACATTGCTAATGTGCATTGGGGCGCCGGGCGAATTTTTAAAGGGCGGATGATGGCGTTTGCCACCATCCGCCCCGGGTTTCCACCTGCCGGCGCAGCTATTTTACGACTCGGCTGTTTTGGCGCCGTCGCCTTGGTTCGCCTTGACCCGCTCGGCCGCTTTTTTACCGGCCAGGAAGGCGTGATCCGAGTTGTAATACTCCCACTCGCTGTAACGTCCAGCCAGCACGATATCGTGCTGTTCCATCCACGCGCGCACCGTTGCCACGTTTTCCGCGCGGGCGTGGTCGTACACCACATACGCGTACGGCATGTCGACCTGGTTGGCGGTGATGACCCGGTCGTCCTCGCGCATCATGCCAACCTTGATGCAATCGGCGATGCAGCGCTCGATGAGCTCTTCGCCGTCCAGGGGCAGCGGCTTCCACGGCGAGTACGAGATCTCGCAGGTGAAGCCGAATCCCCCCGGCGCATTGCATTCCGGGCTGGCGTTGCCCTGCACGAAGATGCGGTGGAAGATGCTGTCCTCCGGATAGTAGATCCAGTGCTTGTCGGTGACGTCGGTGCGCGCGATGCCGATGTTCACACAGCGGATCGAGATGTGCCGCAAGCCCTCGGCCGCGCGCCGCACTTCCGGCGGCGCTTCGCTGCCGATCAGGCGCACCAGTTCCGGCAGCGGCATGGTGCTGATCAACTGCTCGTACTGCAGGCGGCGGCCGTCGGCCAATACCACCGTGTGTTCGTCCGGCAGAATGCGCACCGCGTCGGCGTTGAGCTCGATCTTGCCGCGGATGTGCGGCAGGAAGCCCGACACCAGCGCCTGGAAGCCGCCGCGCTTGGGGTAGCCGAAGCGGGCGTTCGGTCCCATCGGCTTGGCGACCGGCTCCAGCGCGCCTTCGATGATCTGGTTCAGGTCCGGCAGCGGCACCCGTCCGCCCAGCCACGAGGTTTCCATCTCGTTCAGCGGCACCGTCCACAATTTCTTGTTGTATGGAATGGCGAAGTGGCGCGCGATGCCGGCGCCCCAGACGCGGTAGATGAAATGCTCGAAGTCCTCGCCCTTGGCGGCGGTCGACATCGCGCTGGCGCTGCTGTTGGCGACATCGGCCGTGCCGTCGGCGCAGCAATCCTGGACGTCGGCGGTGGCGCAGCTCTCCACCTTGTCGGTCAGGCCGTAGCGCGATTCGATGGCGCCGACGATGCATTCCTTGATGACGGCCGGCGGCAGGCCGTACAGCGCGCCCTGGAACGGGTAGCGGGTAAACACCTGTTTGCTGTACACCCAGGCCTCGCGCATCTGCCAGTGCTGGTTGTCGCCAAGCAGGATGTCGTACAGTTTGAGCACGTACGGATCGTTGGAGAACATGATGTGGCCGGCGTAGTCGAAGGTAAAGCCCTGGTCCTGGATCGAGCGGCACCAGCCGCCGACGGTGGCGTTACGCTCGAGCAAGACGGTGTCGGCCCCGAGGTGGTAGGCGGCCGACAGGCCGGTCGGGCCGGCGCCGACGATCAGGCAGCCGGTGCGCTGCGCGGCCGCCGCCTGGCGCATCGGGTTGACCACCGCCGACGAGGCGGAAGAGGCGGCCACGGCGGCGCCGTCCTGCTGGCTCAGCGTGGCGCCTTTGCCCGATGCCGGCGTATTGGACAGCAGCGCGCGCATGGCGTCCGCGGTGGTTTCCCACGAGGTTTTATCGACCACGGCGCGCATCTTTGCGACCAGCGCGGTGCGCAGTTCCGGCGTCATCGCGAGGGCGGCCTCGCAGTCCTCGATGAATTCGGCGTGGCTGTCGGCGACCCACACGATGTCGCTATACGGATCGCGCACGTCCTTGATGGCGGTGCTGACGGCCGGCAGTTCGGCAGCCATGTATTCCAGCACCTTGGTCGGGCTGATGTAGCGGGTCGCCTCGTTGAGCGCGAACGGCAGCAGGCAGACGTCCCAGCCGGCCAGGAACTGCGGCAGCGCCTCGTAGGACTGCTGGCCCAGGTAGTGGATGTTCTGGCGTTGCGGCAGCGAAGCGGGGTCGATCTTGACCACCGGGCCGACCAGCACCACCTGCCATTCCGGATGGGCGTCGGCCAGCGCGGCGATCAGGCCGGCGTCGAAGCGCTCGTCGATGACGCCGTAGTAGCCCAGGCGTGGAGCCGGGATGCCGGTGTGCAGCGGATGCTCGTTGCCGCGATCGAGCGCCCGGTGGAAGTGGGCGGCGTCGACGCTGCTGGGGAAGCAATGGGCGTTGTCGTGGCGGCCGCGCTTGGCCTCGTACAGGCTGGGGCCGCCAGTGAAGACCAGGTCGGCGATCTTGAGCAGCGCCGTTTCGCGCTGCAGCAGCTGCTTGGGCGGATTCTTGAAGGCCGAGAGTTCATCCATGCAATCGTAGACCACCAGTCCGGCGTGCAGCGCCGGCAGCAGCGGCAGCGCCATCGGCGTGTAGAACCAGACGATGGGGGCGTCGTCGCCACGGCCCAGGTCGGCAAACAATTTTTGCAACAGCGGTTGCATCAGCGGAATCTGATCGTCGTGGAAACCGGTCGCGTGCACCGGCGTGTGCGGGCGGTAGACGGTGACGTTGGGCGCCGGGCTGGAGCTGTGCAGGTAGCTTTCGCCCTCATGGAAAACCGGCTCTTCGACAAAGGCGATCTTGTAGTGCTGGGCAAGGCGCGACAGGAGTTGTTGCGGACGCTGGTAGACGAAGTCCCAGCGCAGGTGACAAAAGACGATAATGGTTTTCATGAAGTTCTCCCTGTGCCCTTGCGGGTCGTTGATAGTTGGGTTGCCTGCCGGCCTGGCGCGCGCCCACGAGCGCACGCGGATGGCCGCGAAGGCTGAACGTAAAGGCTGTATGCGAAGTCGGGGTTGACATGATCGATTCCAGTTAAGGGCAATCGCTGCGCGCTTGATCTGCTATCGCGACAGAAATAATGTGTGGTCCATCGTAGCAATGATCGGGTGTTTTTTCAGTTCAATTCCGCTAGGAAAAGCAGTTGTAAATTAGTCTCACTTTCGGGATTTTTTCACCATGAATTTGCTTTGCCGGGCGGAATTGTCAAGCGAATCGCCGCCAAGATTGCTAGCATTGTTCCTTTCGCCGGGCATATTGCCCAGGCACCGACCGTGAGGAATGCGCATGAGTCAGTTCGAATATCCGAGACCCCAACTGGTACGCGACGCGTGGCAGTCCCTGAACGGCGAGTGGGAATTCGCCTTCGACCACGAGCAGCGCTTTAGCCATCCCGGCGACCCGATCGACTGGAGCGCGCGCATCATCGTGCCGTTCGCGCCCGAGGCCAAGGCCAGCGGCATCGGCGACGAGTCGTTCCACATGGCGTGCTGGTATCGGCGCACGTTCGACCTCGACCAGCGCGGCGCGCACACCGTGCTGCATTTCGGCGCGGTCGACTACCACGCGCGGGTCTGGGTCAACGGCGTGCTGGTGGCCGAGCACGAGGGCGGCCATACGCCGTTCCACGCCGATATCACCGACGCGCTCAACGAGGGCCCGGCGCAGACTATCGTCGTGCATGTCGAGGACGATCCCGGCGATCTGGCCAAGCCGCGCGGCAAGCAGGACTGG
>Ga0308163_10004507_pt1 | contig 11031 bp, 12 predicted proteins | sample PhyTR1_FD_201037 | JGI IMG/M metagenome (GOLD analysis project Ga0308163, IMG submission 201037) | Phyllosphere microbial communities from UC Gill Tract Community Farm, Albany, California, United States - DLSLT.R1 | ecosystem: Host-associated > Plants > Phyllosphere > Unclassified | place: USA... | reverse complement strand
ACGGTTTCTTCGGACTCATCGCCGGAGCATCCCTCGTCTTCTTCGCCTTCATCGGCTTCGACGTGGTGGCCACGAGCGCCGAAGAGGTGCGCAACCCGCAGAAGAACCTGCCGCGCGGAATCTTCGCGGGTCTCGCGATCGTCACCGTGCTCTACATCGGCGTCACGCTCGTGCTCACGGGTATGGTGCCCTACACGACCCTCGCCGAAGCCGACGATCCCTCACTCAGCACGGCTTTCACGGCCGTCGGCGCCGACTGGGCCGCCGGCATCATCTCGGTCGGCATCCTCGTGGGCCTCACGACCGTCATCATGGTGCTGCTGCTCGGCCTCGCGCGCGTGATCTTCGCCATGAGCCGCGACGGCCTGCTGCCCGGATGGCTGAGCAAGACGTCGTCGAAGAGCAAGACGCCCATCCGCACGCAGATCATCGTCGGCGCCCTCGTGGCCGTCATCGCGGGGTTCACCGAGGTGGGCGTGCTCGAAGAGATGATCAACATCGGCACCCTGTCGGCGTTCGTGCTCGTCAGCATCGGCGTCGTCGTGTTGCGCAAGAAACAGCCCGACCTGCCGCGCGCCTTCAAGGTGCCCCTGTCGCCCTACCTGCCGATCCTGTCGGCGGCGCTGTGCCTGTGGCTCATGCTGGGGCTCACCACGCTCACGTGGGTGCGGTTCGCGGCGTGGCTGGCGCTCGGCCTCATCATCTACTTCGCCTACAGCCGCCGTCACTCGCGCGTCGGCCTGGCCGAGAAGGCCGCGTCGGGCGCGTTGCGGGACGGGTCGTCCGAGCCGCGGGCCTGATCGGGAATGCCGCGGGCGCAGCATCCGTTTTCATGAATATGAATACGTTTGAGGCGACAGCGCCCGTGCCCGGCGACAAGCTCGCCGCCGATACCGCTATGGGCCCCGTGACGCTGCTCGTGGCCGACCTGGATGGCATGACCCGCTACTACCGAGACGCCGTCACGTTGCGCGTGCTGAGCGCCGACGGGCACACCGTCACGCTCGGCCGCGGCACCACGCCCGTCGTGATCCTCGAGCACTCCCCCGCCCTGGCGCACGCACCGAGCGGCTCGGCCGGACTGTTCCACACCGCCATCCTCTTCGACACGCAGGCCGCCCTCGCGGCGTCGCTCTACTCGGTGGCCCGCCACGCGCCCGGAACCTTCACGGGCAGCGCCGACCACCTGGTCAGCCAAGCCTTCTACTTCACCGACCCCGAGGGCAACGGCGTCGAACTCTATTGGGACCGCGACCGCAGCGACTGGAGCTGGGTGCACGGCCAGGTCGAGATGGACACGATCTTCCTCGACCCCAACCAGTACCTCGCCGACCACCTCACCGACGAGGCCGCCGACGCGCCGGGCGACGAGACGCTGTTCGGCGGCGCCCGCGTGGGCCACATCCACCTCTCGGTGGGGGATGTCGCCACCGCCCGCAGCTTCTACGTCGACACGCTGGGCTTCGACCAGACGGCCGCCGTCGGCAACACGGCCGTCTTCGTGTCGGCGGGCGGCTACCACCACCACATGGCCATGAACGTGTGGAATTCGCGCGGCGCCGGGCCGCGCATGCCCGCGCTCGGCCTCGGTCGCGTCGACATCGTCGTGCCCGACGGCGATGCGCTCGGGGCCCTCGGCGAGCGCCTGGCGCACTACCGCGTCGAGCGGCAGGACGACGGGCGCACCGTGAGCTTCGACGACCCGTGGAACAATCGCCTGTTCGTGACGACGGGTGTCGGCGCGGTCTGAGCAGCATCTTCACGCCACCCACCCCGCTCCGCTCGCTCGGCGGGCATGCGCGGGCGGGCTCGGCAGATGGCGTCATGCGGCGTTCGCTGCGCGTTCACGCTGCCAGTTCGCAGCTTTGCGCGACCCCGGCCCCCTAGTGTGTGACCGTGACACACGGCGGGGATGATCGGGGGGCGCGGCGCGCAGTGCGGTCCCCCTGGATGATCGATCTGCTCGGCATTCTCGCGGCCCTGCTCCTCACGCTGCTCGCGGTGTTGCACCTGCTATCGACGCAACGCTCCTGGCTGCTGTTCTTCGACGGCGACTCGGTCATCCTGCCGCTCTTCGAACGCTCGCTGCAGGCGGGGCAGCCCTTCGAATGGGCGATGTCGACGACCGTCTTCCTCATCGAGATCCCGGTCTACCTCGTGTTGGCGTTCCTCACCGCGAACCCGTTCGACGCGCTCACCGTGAACGCGATTCTCAACGTCGTCGCGCTCTACGCGTTGATCCGGCTGATCGCCGGGCTGAGCCTTCCCGGGCGCGGCCGACGCTTCGTCGTGGCGGTGAGCCTCGTCACATTCGCCGTCCCGCTCGCCGCGATCCTGCTCGAATCGACCACCAACGCCGACTCTTTCGAACTCTTCTCGCTCCTCGCGACGACGACGTACTACTACCCCACCGTGCTCGCCATGTTGGCGGCTGCCTGGTTGCTCGCACGGATGGTCGCCCGTGACGCGCCGACCGAGACCACCCCGTCCGTAGCGCCGGATGCGTCCGATGGACCCGCGCGGCTCGCACCGCCGAACGTCTCCCCGGCCTCGGCCGCGTCGGGCAATCGGGTGGCACTGCTGGTGGGGCTCGGCATCCTCACGGTCGTGAGCGTGACGTCGAATCCGCTCTTCGGCGTTTGGACGGCCGCGCCCGCCGTGGTCACGCTGCTCGCACTCGCGGGTCTCGGCCGCATCCGGTGGCGCACGGCCCTGGTTCCCGCCGTCGTCCTCATCGCCGGATGCTTCGGCGGCGTGCTCCTGCGCAAACCGCTGGCCCCCTACCTCTCGATGGACCCGGCCAACTACCTGCACATCGGAGACATCCTCACGCCCCTGCGGTTCTACGGCGCGGCGATCGCCGACATGTTCTCGCGACCGACGGGTGTCATCGAGCTCGTTCTCCTGTCCGCGCTCGGCAGCGTGACGCTCGTGGCCGGCCTCGCCGCGCTCCGGATGCCGCAGCTCCCCCTGCGCCGCCAACTCCTCTTCCTGCTCGCCGCCGTCACGGTCCTGGCGGTCGCCATCGGCTCCGTTCTCGTCGGCACGAATGCCACGCGCTACCTGCAACCGCTCGCTTTCGCGCCGCTGCTCGTCGTGCCCGCGCTTATCGGGCTGGGCCTCGACTCGCTGCGCCACCGGCGGCAGACCGCTCGACGCCGCCAGGGCCTGTTCGCGCGACCCGCCAACACCACCGCACGACGTGCCCGCGCCGCGGAGACCGTCTTGGCACACGACCATGTCGCGACGTCGACGAAGCAGCGCCCCGTCGCCCTCGGCCTGCTACTCGTGGCCCTGCTGCTCGGCAGTATCGTCGGCACCGGGTCCGCGGTCGCCGCGTCGGTGTCGCGCGCGCACCTGCCCGGCGCGGCCTGTCTCGAGGGATGGCTGGCCGGGCGCACGCTCACGGGGGCCGGCCAGTTCTGGGCCATCCGCGGGTTGAAAACGTATGGCGCACCGAACGTGCATCTGCTGCAGATCGACGAATACCTGAACGCCCGGCCCTGGATGGTGAACCTGGCCGACTACGACGGCGGCCGAGTGTCCTATCTCGTCCTCGACGACCGTTCGGCGTGGGGCGAAGAACTCGTCGACACGCTGGGTGCGCCGCGCGCCAACATCTCGTGCGGCACCTACACGATCCTCGACTACGAGGGCACCGCGGGCGAGAAGGTCCTCACCCGGCACGTCGCCGAATCAGGCGCCGCGCAGAGGGAACAGCGCGGTTTCGCCCAGAAGTCAGACGGCTAGTGCTCGTGCTCGAAGTCGCCGTGACCGGTGTCGGGGTCTGTTGCGCTCGCCCGCGTGTGCGCGAGCGATCCGAACTCGTCGCTGTGGACATCCGGACGCTCGTCGTCCTCGGTCGAGATCTGCGCGAGCGCAATCGGCACGTCTGAGCTGATGAGGATCTCGACCGGCTGCGGTTTGCCTTCACCGAAGTTCACCGTCATCCACTGAGGACCGGGGGCCGAGATCGCTTCCTCGATCGTGCGTTTCACCTCGTCCACCGTGGTGCGCGGCAGCGAGTACATGGTCCCGCCATAGGTGATGTCGACACGTCGCATGTAATGAGTTCCTTAGACCGGGGGTTCTTTGACAAGGTGGAGGCCGCCGGGAGAGTTCGCTGTGGCGGTCAGTGCTTCGATCCAGGCCTTGTTGATTTGCGGCGGACGCCCGCCGAGGAACTTGTAGACCAGAGAGATCGTCGGGTCGAGCCAGACGGTGGTGCGACCATCTCCGACGTCGGCGTCGTCGCGCCAGCTGAAGATGAATGATTCGCGGCGGCGGAGCTTTGCGGTGATGACGATCTGCAGGTGAGCCAGAGTCCGATCATCGAAGTCGATCACGAGCGAAGCGTCATAAGTGAGTTTTCCCATGGCGTCTTTCCGTTAGTTGTGGGTTCAACAATCCTCGCGTCGTCCTATAAACGCAATGCGTTCGCGCAGGGATTGACGAGGCGGGCCTCTATCAGGAGTAGTCGTCGACGCTCTGGAGCTCGTCCTCGTCGAAGGGGCGCCCGCTCCCGCCGTCGAGATTCTTGATCCGCGCATTCAGCGTGTCGACGAGCTCGTCATCCTCGATTTCGTCCTCCGCGCCGGTGTATGCCTCGGCGACAAGCTGGCTCGCGGGCCCGAGCAGCAGGTTGGCCCGACCCACCGTGCCGTCATCGCGTCGCACGGGGATATCGACCGTGGCCGATGACTTTCGGCGCGCCAGCGCCCCCGCGTAGGCGAGGACCGCCCGCGAGATGTCCGTGCCGGTGCGCAGGACGTCGTTCGCGTAGTAGATCATTTCCATGCAGCTAGTAGACGTCGAGGTCTGGGTCCTGACAACCCTCTTGCTTTTGGGCATACCGATCTGAATGCATCGGCGCGCACGTGTGCCGCGGCCGCTCGAGCGCCCCGTGCTCGGGGCCGATTCGCGCGGCGGCGTCGGCACGGGAATGATGTGAGCAGGTCAACAGCGAGGGGCGCACCGTGAGCGACGTACGACAGCAGGCAGATTCGTGTTCCGAGACGGAGCCAGCGTTCACGCCGGGTCGGGCCGGCGGCGTCATCGCGGCGATCTTCATGCCGGTGGGGCTGCTCGTCGGCTGGATCATCCAATTCTCGGCGTTGCTCGCTCGTGATTTCAGCGGGGCGGGCGGCGACTCCGACGACGTCGTGCTGCTCATCTGGTTCCTGGTCGGGGCAGCGATCGGTCTCGGCATCCCGCTCGTGGTGCTCATCGTGACCGTGCGCGGCCTGCGACGCGACCCGCGGTTCTCGCGCATCGCGCTCATCGCATCGATAATCGTGCTCGTCTTCGCGGTGCCCTCGAACCTGATCCTGCTCGGATTCCAGATCCCTCAAGCGATCGAAGAGGTGGTGTCGAAGGCTCAGCCGCCCAGCGCCGCCGAGACCCACTTCTCGAACGGCGGCGCGGCATCCGAGCTCACCGAGCTGGGTGATCGCACGGTCGAGATCCTCGGCGGCGATCCCGACAATTCGTTCTCCTCGAATGGCTTACCGGTGCGGGCTTTGGCCGAGGAGTGCACGCTCGAGAATTCGCAACCCGGAACCAGCTGGAGCTACTCGTTCTCGGCCAGTCTCTTGGTCGACGGTGACGGCGCGCCTCTCGTGGCCGAGGGCGAGGAACGGCTTCCGACCGCGACCGACGACCTCGACGGCGTGCGCGCGTATTGGCAATCGAAGGGCATCGCCTCCGAGGCCGACTCGGCGTCGGCGGCGGGCAACCAATTCGTTGCCCAGGCGGACTGGCTGGATACCTACTCCTACGCCCGCCCGGGCCCCGATGTGATCTTGACGACGATCTGTCTCGCCGACTGACTACTTACTTGATCTTGGCGCGCAGTGCCGCTGCGGCCGCTCCGACGTCGGCGGCGCTGTAGATCGCGCTGCCGGCGACGGCGACGTCGGCGCCCGACTCCTGCACCGACTCGATGGTGTCGACGGTGATTCCGCCGGCCACCGAGAACGGCACGCCCGAGGAGGTGCCGTCGGTCAGCAGCGTGCCGAACGTGAAGCCATCCTCGGCCTGCTCGTCGAGGCCTGCGTGCATCTCGACGAACTGGGCGCCGAGGGCCACGACCTCCTTGGCGCGGGCGGACTTGTCGGCGACGCCGATGAGGTCGACGACGATGCCCTTGCCGTGCTTCGTGGCGGCCTTGACGGCTCCGACGATGGTGCTGTCGCCCGCGACACCGAGAACGGTCACGAGGTCGGCTCCGGCCTGGAAGGCGATGTCGGCTTCGAGCTCACCGGCATCCATCGTCTTGAGGTCGGCGAAGACGATCTTGTCGGGGTGGGCGTCCTTGATGGCCGTGATGGCGCTGAGGCCGGCGCTCTTGATGAGCGGGGTGCCGAGCTCGATGATGTCGACGTGCGGCGCGGCGGCGGCGGCCAGCTCGAGGGCGGCGTCGGTCGTGAGGGTGTCCATGGCGAATTGCAGTTTCATTGTGTTCTTCCTTGACGGGTGTCGATGGATGGAGGAGCGAGAAGCGTGAGCCCTACTCGAGGTTTGCGTGGCGCGGCCAGATGTCGTCGGCCGTGAGCCCGGACGCCTTCCACAGCTGGTGGAACACAGCGTCGCCGATCAGCACCACCGACTGCTCGAACAGGCTGCCGGCGTATTGCGCCGAGGCGGTGCCGGAACGGTCGAGCTTGGTGGCGGCGGGGACGACCACCGTGACGTCGGCGAGATCGGCGAGCGGCGAATCGGCCGCCGTCGTGATGGCCGCGATACGCGCCGAGACCGATCGCGCCGTCTCGGCGGCGTTCACGACGCTGCCGGTGGTGCCGGACCCGCTGGCGGCGAGCAACACGTCACCCTCGCGGATGGCGGGCGTCGTGGTCTCGCCGACGACGAAGACCGTCAGGCCGAGGTGCATGAGGCGCATGGCCGTCATCTGCAGCGCGAAGCCCGAGCGGCCGGCGCCCTGCACGAAGACGCGGTCTGCGTCGGAGAGCAAGCTCGCGACGGCCTCGAGCTGACGGTCGTCGATATTCTCGGCGAGAGCGTCGAGTTCGGCCATGATGGCGGCCAGAGCGGTCGATTCGATGTCGGAGTCAGCGGGCATGCCTCCAGTCTGCGAGGGTCGGCTCACCCGTGCGGCCACCCGTTGGAAGCGTTCGACCTACCCATTCGGACAGGGTGGTTCGCGAGAGTAGGGTGGGTGGCATGCAGACCGAGCCCGCCCCCGCCGAACTCGCCACGCGCGAGCTGCTCCTCGAGCACGCGCACACGGCCGCCGAGCAGGCCGACCGGCAGGCCCTCGCGCTCGAGTCGCTCCTGGCGATCCTGCGCTCGGGTCGCCTCTCCGACACAGCGGCGCGCACCATGGCCATCGATGTCGCGGCCGCCGCGCTCGTTCAGATCCGCGTGGCGACCGACGAGCAGCGCGAGGCCATGCTCGAACCCGTCGTCGGTGCGTTCGCGCGCCTTCAGGCCGATCTCCGCCCGCTCGCTCGATTCGGCGACCTCGACGTGCAGTTCGTCGAGCCACCCGTCACGGGCCGCGCGCTGCCCGGCGAGGTCGCGCACGCCGCGCGCGCCATCGTGCGCAGCGCCGTGCTGGCATTCGTCGACACCGGGGTGACGCGCCGCGTGCGCATCCAGTGGGACTGCGATGGCCTCAACCTGCTCATCGGCATCCGCGACGACGGCCGCGGCGAGCTCACGGCGCACGACGATTCCCTGCGGCCCATCGCCGAGCGGGTCACGGCCCTCGACGGCAAGCTCAACGTGGCGTCGACACCCGGCTGGGGTTCCGAGCTCTCGATCGCCCTCCCCCTCGATCCTCCGGCCGAACCCGATCACCTCACGGATGTCGTGACCCTCAGCCCGCGCGAACGCGAGGTCCTGCGCCTTCTCGCCTCGGGCTCACGCAACAAAGACATCGCCCGCACGCTCGGCATCAGCGACAACACGGTCAAGTTCCACGTCTCGAACCTGCTGCGCAAGGCCGGAGCCCGCTCGCGCGCCGAACTCGTCGCCCAGGCCCGCTAGGCCGGTTCAGGCCACGGCTCCGACGCTGGCGCCACGAATCAGACGAGGTCGTCGCCCGGGCGCGTTTCGGTGAGCGGATGCGGGTGGCCCGGCGTGCGCGGCGCGGGCGGGTAGCCGAGGCGCGTCGCGAGGGAGTCAGCTTCGGCGAGCGCGAGGTCGCGGCGCAGACGTTGGCGGTCGACATCCGCTTCGCTCACGACTTCGGTGTCGGCTTCGCCGTGAGGCTCAGAATCAGAGCCGGGGCGACCGGTTGCCTGGTGGGGCGCCGCGGCATTCGCCCCGCTAGAAGCTGCTTCGGCCTGCCACTTCCAGTATTCGAGGTCGTCGAGCGCGGCCTCCTCGTCGTCGACGACGGCGTAGGCCGAGGCGAGTTGCCAGAGCGTCGACCAGGGCGTCGAGTCGCCGACGGGCACGCCGTAGCCGTCGAGGCTCTGCAGGCTGAGCGCGGCCCCCGACTCGATGACGTCGTCGGCCGGCACCGTCTGGCCGGGGCGGTAGAGCAGCGGCAACAGGATGGAGTCGACCACGATGCCCGCGCCGATCGCGATGAAGATGCTCGAGAACGTGTTGTAGCCGATGGCGCTCAAGATCGCGAAGACGACCACGAGCGTGATCACGAAGATGACGATGGTTCGCACTCGCCGGCTGCTCTTGCGCGCAGCGGCGGCCTCCCTCAGCGCCTCGAGAGACAGCTCGGCCCGCGCGGCGGAGTGCGCCTGGGCCGGATCGACGACATACAAACCGGGGTAGGTCGGATGCTTGAAGACACCCTCGTGCGCCTGCGTGACCGCCATGCGAGAAGCCTAACCGCGCTCGTCGAGCAGGCGCCCGAGCGGAGTCTTCGTCACGTTGTCGCTGACGATGCGCTGCACCACGGGCGACGGGTCCTGCTCGAGCGCGTGCCAGAGCGGCAGCACCTCGTCGGGGTCGGCGAGCACGATGATGCTCCACGCGTAGGACATGGTGGCGGCGAGCGAACGCTCCTCGGCGCCGAGTGGGCCGTCGACCTGCGCGAGCAGGGCCATGGCGCGCTCGCACGCGTGCACGGCCACCTGGCGGGCGGCGGCGTTCTCGAGCACGCGCGGCTCGCACACCGTTTCCACGGCCGTGCGCACGAGCACGATATCGCCCGAATCGGCCCACCCCTCGACCAGGCCGAGAACGGGTTCGACGTGCTCGTCGGCACCCTTCTGCAAACCGCGGGCCACAGCGTCACGCACGCGCCACCGGGGGTCGACGGCGAGCTTGTCGAGATCTTTTGCGAGTTCTTCGGCGAGATCGTGCGGGCCACCGAAAGCCCGGGCAACACCGGCCGCACCGATCATTGCGAGGTATTCCTCACGCGAACCCGACAGGCGGCGCAGCTCGTCGAGCGGAAGCGCCTCCGAGGCCATGTCGAGCAACGCCACGTTGGCGCGACCGGGCAGACCCGAGCGTTTGTACAACGCCTCGTCGAGGTCGTCCGGCTCGAGGGCGAGGAGGGCGTCGCGGCTGATCGGGGCGGGTTCTTGACGGCGTGCGGGTGTGCGACTCATCTGTGAAGCTTAACGGCCGCGGCCGACAGACGCCCCGGATGTCGGCGGTGACGGTTGCGCGATGCGGTCCGTCGGCACCGAACCACACCCTCCATACGGCCCCGGCGGCGACCTGTCCAGGGGGAGGACACGGCGGGGTGCGTCCTCTACAGTTCGAGGACGATGACAGATCCCCTCCCGCCATCCACCGTGTCCGTCGTCATCCCGGTGCTCGATGACGCCGAACACCTGCGCACGTGCCTGACCGCTCTGCTGGCCCAGACGCGACCACCCGATGAAATCGTGGTCGTCGACAACGGGTCGATCGACGACAGCGCCGACGTCGCCCGGCAGTTCGGCGCGCGCGTGGTCAGGGAGTCCCGCCGCGGAATTCCGGCGGCATCCTCGGCCGGGTTCGACGCCGCGACGGGCAGCATCCTCGCGCGCCTCGACGCCGATTGCGTGCCCGGCGAGCGCTGGCTCGAACGCGTCGAAGAGGCCATGCTGCGCGAGCCACAACCGGCCGCCGTGACGGGTCCCGCCGCCTTCCACGACGGCCCGGCACCCCTGCGCTACGTCGGCGCCTTCGCCTATCTCGGCGCCTACTTCGCGCTCGTCGGCCTGGCGCTCGGGCGCCCGCCCCTGTTCGGCTCGAACTGCGCCATCAGGGCGGACGCCTGGGCCAGCATCAGCGGCGACGTGCACCGCCACGACTCCCACCTGCACGACGATATGGATGTCTCGCTACACCTCGACCCGCTCTGGCCCGTGCGCTTCGTCCCCACCGTCGACATGCGCATCTCGGCGCGCCCATTCCGCAGCATGTCGTCGCTCGCCACCCGCTTTGATCGGGGCATGCACACGCTGCGCTCGCACTGGCCCGACGAGCTGCCGTGGCGCCGCATCCTGCGCCGCTTCAACGCATCTCCCCCACACCGAAACCCGCGATTCTAAGACACGTCACTTCGATTTGTCGCCCCTCTTTTGACGATTCAGGCACCCCCCTAACGTGGGGTCCAACGCGCAGCCGCCGGGCATCCAGCCCGCCCCCTCAAGGCGCGCGACGGATCAGTGAAGGAGTGAATGTAGATGTTTTTTCACCGTCAAGAACTGCAGCACAGCGCCACACCCGATAAGCCCGACGCGTTTTTCGCCCGCAAGCTCCAGGAGGTGCTGGGAGGTCAGTACGGTGAAATCACCGTCGCGATGCAGTACGGCTTCCAGGCGTGGAACTCGCACATCCCCGGCAAGTACCGCGACCTGCTCTACGGCATCGGCGCCGAGGAAATGGGCCACGTCGAAATGCTCGCCATCATGATCGCCCAGCTGCTCGAGAAGGCCCCCGCCGAAGAAACCGAGCGCGCCGTCAAGAACGACCCGACGCTCGCGGCCGTCATCGGCGGAACCGACGTGCAGCACGCCATCGTCGCCGGCGCGGGTGCCCTCCCGGTGGACAGCAACGGCAACCCGTGGCAGGGCAGCTACATCACGGCATCCGGCAATATGCTCG
>Ga0308163_10004505_pt1 | contig 11040 bp, 8 predicted proteins | sample PhyTR1_FD_201037 | JGI IMG/M metagenome (GOLD analysis project Ga0308163, IMG submission 201037) | Phyllosphere microbial communities from UC Gill Tract Community Farm, Albany, California, United States - DLSLT.R1 | ecosystem: Host-associated > Plants > Phyllosphere > Unclassified | place: USA... | reverse complement strand
CGGTGATCCATAGCGCACAGGCAAACACGGAGGCAGCACCAAAACCAAACAGAATGCCCTCCAGCCATTGCGCTTCAGTACTGCCTTGGTTTGACAGACGCTCGGGCACGTCCAAGGCAAACACCAAGCCGCACATAATGAGGCCCATCAGCAATGAGGCGCGCCGGGTGGGTCGCGAGCCGCCCAAGGCCCATGTCAGTAACACCAGCAGAATCGGCGCCATATTGCCGATCAGCAACGCCAACGCCACCGGAATTCGCGCCACCGCTGAGTACAAAAAGAAGCTTTGTGCCGCAATCAGCAGCCCCAGCAGTAACTGCCAGCGCCAATTGGCAGCGGTTAGCCGAGGCCGTTCACGTTGCCATAGCACCAAACCGGTGAGCACGATCAGCGTAACGCCAGCGCGGCACAGAATCGCCAGCAACAGCCCTGTGTCGTGATCGAAGGCAATACGCGCGGCGATGTGATTACCGGCGAATGCACAGGCCAACAGCACCAGAATCAATACCGCAATATGACGGGGAAACAGAGCAGGAGCTGACATAAGCAACCAGCCTCCTTGGCTGGATAAATGCACGCTGTAGATGCGAGCTTGCTCGCGATCTTTTAAAGACCGCGAGCAAATTCGTTACAGGGGGAGGGGTTACAACACGACGCTTGGCAGCCACAGCGAGATCGCTGGAACGTAGGTCACCAGCATCAATACGCAGAACAGTGCAACGTAGAACGGCAGCAAGGCTTTAACAGTGTTTTCGATGGTCACTTTGCCCACCGCAGCGCCGACAAACAGCACCGCACCGACCGGCGGCGTAATCAATCCGATCCCCAAGTTAACCAGCATGATCATGCCGAAGTGCACGGGGTCGACGCCGATGCCGGTGATGACTGGCAGCAGAATCGGAGTCAGGATCAGAATCAGCGGCGCCATGTCCATCACCGTGCCCAACAGCAGCAACATTGCGTTGATGCACATCAGAATCACGTAGCGGTTATCTGACAGCGTCAGGAACGCGGTAGTGATTTTCATCGGAATTTCCATCAGCGTCAGGATGTAACCGAAGCTGGCGGCAAAGCCGATCAGAATCATCACGATGGAAATAGTACGCACCGCCCGGTGCATCAGCTTGGGCAGGTCGCGCCATTTATAGTCGCGGTAGATGAACATGGTGACGAAGAACGACCACAGTACGGCAATCGCTGCAGATTCTGTTGCGGTGAAAACACCCGACAAGATACCGCCCAGGATGATGACCATAGCCATCAAGCCCCACAGCGCGTCACCGGCGATTTTCAGCGCCTTTTTCAGTGGGATCACTTCGCCTTTAGGGTAGTTGCGCTTACGGGCAAAGATCATGCACATGCCCATCAGGACTGCGCTAAGTAGCAACCCTGGCATAATCCCGGCGATAAACAGCGAAGCAATAGAGACCGAGCCGCCCGCAGCCAGTGAGTACAGCACCGAGTTGTGGCTTGGCGGGGTTAACAGCGCTTGTACCGAACCGCTGACAGTCACCGCCGTCGAGAACTCACGTGGGTAGCCTGCGCGTTCCATTTCTGGAATCAGCACCGAACCGACAGAGGCCGTATCGGCCACCGACGAACCCGATATGGCGCCGAAGAACGTCGAGGCCACGATGTTTACCAACGACAGGCCGCCGCGCACAAAGCCTACCAGCACCCCGGCAAACGCCACCAACCTGCGTGACATGCCGCCCTCGGCCATGATCGCGCCGGCTAGGACGAAGAAGGGGATCGCCAACAGCGAGAATTTGTTCACGCCTCCAGCCACTTGGATCATCAGCGCGTCCAACGGAATATCAATCCACCAGGCGCCGATCAAAGCTGACAGACCGAGGGCATAGGCCACCGGCATGCCGATGAGGATCAGGGCAACAAAGCTGCCCAGCAGTACCAAAGCGTCCATTTATACGGCCTCTTCGCTGGCTTCTACGATGTCGAACCGCACAACACGGCGGTGGCTTTGGTCCCCTAGAAAGAGCTTTTCCAGGACGAAGATCAGGGTGATGAGGCCGCCGATAGGAATGGGTAAGTACGAAATCCCGACCCGCAGCGAAGGCATTTCCCCTAGAAACTGATTCCAGGTCGTTGCGCAGAGTTTGAAGCCCTTGACGGTCATAAACAGGCAGACGATGACCATCAGGATTTGCACCAGCAAGGCGGCGTGTTTGCGCACATTAGCTGGCATGCGTTCAACCGCCATCGCGACAGCCATGTGGGCACCGGCGCGATAACTGGCGGCCGCGCCAAAAAAGGTAAACACCACCATCAGCAAAATGGCGGTGGGTTCCGGCCAGCTTGAGCCTGTGCCCAGCACATAGCGGGCGAAGACGCCCCAAGGAATAATCAGGGCCATCGTCAACACCGATAACCCGGCGATCCCGATACAGACCCTGTACAGCAAGTCGTTGAAACGCAGCACGGTATTTTTCATGGGGCTCACCACATCAGCGGCAAACGGGCTTGCGCCCGCCGCCGCGGCGTTATCAGACAGGCTTATTGAACAGCTTCGATACGCGAGATCAGCTCTTTGTAATTCGCGCCGTATTTGTCACGCACCGGCTGAGTGGCGTCGTAGAACGCTTTTTTCTGCTCTGGGGAGAGGGTGATGAACTCAACGCCAGCGGCCTTCAGTTTGGTTTCGCTCTCGGCTGATTTTTTGTCCCACAGCACGCGCTCTTCCATCTGTGCTTCGCGGGCGAGTTTTTGCACCAGCGCCTGTTGCTCAGGGTTGAGCTTGTTCCACGTGGATTTGGCGATCACGATAGGCTCAGGCAGGATCAAGTGATCGGTCCAAGTGAAGTATTTGGCGTTCTGGTAATGGTTGTGCTCAAGGAAGGTCGGTGGGTTGTTTTCGGCGCCGTCGATCACACCGGTTTGCAGGGCGCTGAAAATTTCACCGGTGGACATAGCAATGCCACTGCCGCCCATGTCATTGATGGTGTCGATAAATACCGGGTTGCCTTGAACGCGGATCTTCATGCCTTTGAGGTCGGCCAATTCGCGTACGGGCTTTTTGGTGTAAATGTTGCGCGTGCCGCCGTCCATCCACGCCAGTGCGACCATATTGAAATCGGAGTTGGTGATTTTATCGAGCATCTCCTGGCCGATTTCGCCGTCAATGATTTTGCGCATGTGCGCTTGATCGCGGAACACGAAAGGTAGGTTAAACGCATTGGTTTCTGGCACCACAGGGCCAAGAATCCCAAGGCTTACGCGCGTCATCTGGATAGCGCCACTTTGTAACTGCTCGACCACTTCTTTCTCTGAACCCAGCACGCCACCGGCATACATCTTGAACGAGATATCGCCTTTGCTTTGCTCTTGGAGCTTTTTGCCCATTTCTTGCTCAGCCACTACCGGCGGATAACCCGTGGGGTGGACTTCTGCGAATTTAATTTTGACTTCGGCCTGGGCGACGCCAGAAAGGCAGAAAGCCAGCGGTAATGCAGCGATGAGTAAGGTGCGTTTGAAATCCATGGGTTACTCCACATTTTGTTTTTGTTTTTTAAGGTCTTGGGTCAGCAAGGTTTAACAGTCAGCTTTAAAAACGGGCTCCGCTAACCCCTTTACGCCTGGGTTAAGGGCAAATACGCCGCCCGCGAGGGGTTGATCACTGAGATCGCCGCCCGGGCGAATGGAGGTGACGAATAGGGTGTCGAGATTCGGCCCACCAAACGCGCACATCGCCGGCTTTTTAACGGGCACGGTCAAAGAGCGGTCGAGCTTGCCTTGGGGGGTAAAACGATGGATCAATCCAGCATCGTTGCCGCAAATCCAGTAACAGCCATCGGCGTCGACGGCGGCACCATCGGGGCGGCCCGGATGCTCAGCCATATCGACAAACAGACGCCGGTTATAAGGGGTGGCGGTGTCGATGTCGTAATCAAATGCCCAAATTTTCTGCACGCTGGGGTGCGAGTCCGAGAGGTACATCGTGAGGCCGTCGGGGCTGAAGGCCAGGCCGTTAGGCACGATAAACCCGGTTAGTTGCGGGTTTAGAGGCTCTTTTTGCCCAGCGCTGTAGCGATACATCGCGCCCACGACCCACCCTGCGGCCATGTCCAAGTGCATGGTTCCGGCCCAGAATCGGCCTTGCCTGTCACAGCGACCATCATTAAAGCGCATGTCCGATTGTGCATGGGGCACGCTGCTCAACAGCTCAGTGCTCAGGCTGCCGTCGGCTTGTGGGCTGAGCGCAAACACGCCGCTTTGCATGCCGCCGATCCAGTTGCCGTCGCTGCTACGGGCAATGCACGCGAGCATCTGCGGGGCTTCCCAGCTTTGGCTGTGGTTGTCGACTAAATGCCAGCGGTGCAAACGTTTTGCCGGGATATCAACCCAGTACAACGCTTGCTCTGCAACGCTCCACACCGGGCTTTCGCCTGTGGCATTTCGTGCATCGAGAATCAGTTCGGCATTCATGCGGCTTGATCCCTGTCGTTTTTATTTTTATAGGAAGCGTGGGTGCTTACTTATCGCCAAATGGGCCAGCCGCCACAAAGGCGCCGCCTTGATACACCCTGTTCGGATCGTTGGGAGCGGGCATGGGTTGGGCTTCAACCTTGTCGCGGAACACTTCTGAGGTGTCTTTGGGCTCGAACCCTAAATGCGCTGCGAAGCGGTTATCCCACCACACGTTGAGATTGTTTGAGGCACCGTAAACCACGGTGTGACCCACATTGGGAGTGTAGAGCGAGCGCTCGAGCAAGTGCGTGAGGTCGGCAAAACTGAGCCATGTGCTCATCATTCGGCGGTTCTGCGGTTCCGGGAAGGAAGAGCCGATTCGGATGCTGACGGTTTCGATGCCATAGCGGTCGAAATAAAAAGTCGCCATGTCTTCGCCGTAGGACTTGGACAGCCCGTAATAACTGTCGGGGCGGCGAGGGGAGTGAGTGTCGATTCTCTGGTCTTGCTTATAAAAGCCGATCACGTGGTTGGAGCTGGCGAAAATGACGCGCTTAACCCCGTGTTGGCGAGCGGCTTCGTAAATATGAAATACGCCGCTGATGTTGGGGCCGAGGATTTCTTCGAAGGGGCGCTCAACAGAAACACCGCCAAAATGAAGGATGGCGTCAACGCCTTCGACCAATTGATGCACTGCCTGCTTGTCAGCCAGATCGCAGATGATGGTTTCTTCGCGGCTGTCGACGGCGGGCGCCATGGGTGCGATATCAGACAGGCGCAGAACGTTGGCATAAGGCTTCAGGCTTTCGCGCAATACCTTGCCTAAGCCACCCGCAGCCCCGGTGAGAAGAAGACGGTTGAAGGGAGTTTGGACATTAGGAGTGTTTGTCATCAAGGAGCCCTACATTTTTATTATTGTCATCTGTTGTCGTATGACTTGGCTTGAATTATTCACAGCCATTGCTGCTCTTGTCAATGCGCGATTCAATGAACGCAAGCCAATTGCCATCATTGCGGATGAATAACCTGTAGAGGCGAAGTTGTTCGTGATCGTTTGATCTTTTCAAAAGATTTCGAACAAGCTCGCTTCTATAGGATTTAGGGTTTACAGCAGCGACAGCGGGTAGCTGATGAAGATGCGGTTCTCGTCAAATTCATTGGTGCTGTAGTTGCGACGGATGCTCGCGTTACGCCAGCGCACGTTAAGGTTTTTAAGCGTGCCGGATTGCACGGTGTAGGCCAATTCTGATTCGCGGCCCCATTCCTTACCGTCGGTGTACGCGCCGGTGTGGACGTTATCACCGCTGATGTAGCGGTTCATCATGGTCAAGCCGGGTACACCGAGCACTGCGAAATCAAGGTCGTGACGCAGTTGCCAAGAGCGTTCCTTGGCCTGGTCATAGCTGGAGTTGTAACTGTCGTTAGCCAGGGTGCCGCCACTGGTGCCATTGACACGGAACCAGCCGTCGTCGCCGCCAACCCGTTGTAGGCCCACATAAAAGGTGTTGCCTTTGTATTTAGCCGAGAGCAGGGCGTAGGCGGTTTTGTTGTCCAGATCGCCTGCCCGCTTGCTGCCATCTTCCTTGCCCCAGAAATAACCCAGGTTCGCACCCAGCGTGACATCACCCACCGGTTGGGTGTGAATCACGTTGAGGAATTGTTGCTGGTAGATGTTTTCCAGCTCTGCGTACCAGACGCCCACTTGAGTGCGCTTTTCATTGAAGGTGTAATCGCCACCCGCAAAGTTGAAGCGGTCGGAGGTGAACGCCCCTTTGCCATTGAGCGACATGTCTTCCATGCTCGCGTCGTTACGTGGGCTGTTGGCGCGGAACTGGCCGCCATAGAGGTTCAGCCCAGCGATTTCTTTAGAGGTGATCTGTGCGCCGCGAAAGGTTTGCGGCAGTGAGCGGCCGTCATCCGATCGCAAAATAGGCAGCACCGGCATCCACTCACCCACTTTCAGTTCGGTGTCGGAAAATTTTGCCTTGGCGGCCACGCCTAGGCGCCCGAAGTTCTTGGCGGGTTCGCCATCACTGCCTATCGGCAATAGTTGAGTGCCTGCGGTCCCTTTACCGCCATCAAGTTTCTGCGAGTACATGCCCAGAACATCCACCCCGAAACCGACAGTGCCTTGGGTATAGCCTGACTTGACATCGAGAATGAAGTTTTGCGTCCACTCTTCAGCCTTGCTCTGCGGGGCGCGGCTGTTGGGGTAGTCAGGGTTGACGAAGTTGCGATTGATGTAAGCGTTACGCAGCGTGAGTGTTGCCTTGGTGTCTTCGACAAACCCGTCAGCCACTGCGATCAGCGGCAGCGTGAAGGTCATGCTGCCCAGCCCCATAAGAATCAATGAACGGGTGTTTTGAGATCTCATTATTGTTGTGCTCCCATTTTTGACAAAGCCGTCCCCACTTAGCCGACTAAAGCGGCCTGTTATGTGAAGGCGGTATGTGGTGCCCTAGTGGTAGGGCGCTGACTCAGTCCGCGCAGGCGGATGAGCCATTTGCTGTAAAGCAACGTTCAGCAAATACGGCAGGCAATCGACCCGTGGTGAATCGGGTTCGACAGGAATCTGTGGGGGGCGTGATAGCGTGCGCAACGCTTGAGAATGCGGTCATACGGAAAATCCTTGATTATTATTGTTGTGTTATCCGTTGTCGTACAACTTTGGCGAATTATTTACACCTTCGCTACGCTTTGTCAATGCAGTCCCGAGCAAACAAATTAGGGTTTTCTCGGGGCAAGTGGCGGCGGTGATGACCGTCGATTGGTGATCGTACAACCCGCATGAGCTATGATGCGTGAACTTGCAGCTCGTGCCCCTGAATTCGAGAAAGATTTTGACCATGGAAAAACCGACCGACGTTCCACGCCTTCCTCGCAAACGCCGCAGCCTTGCGCAGGAATTGGTAACGGTGCTGTCCGAGCAAATTCGTGACGGCTTGCTCAAGCGGGGTGACAAATTGCCCACCGAGTCCGCGATCATGGAAGCGCATGGTGTTAGCCGTACCGTGGTCCGCGAAGCGATTTCCCGTTTGCAGGCGGCGGGGCAAGTGGAGACTCGGCATGGCATCGGCACTTTCGTGCTGGACACTCCAAGCCCGAGCGGCTTTCGCATCGACCCGGCAACAGTGGTTACGTTGCGCGATGTGCTGGCGATTTTGGAGTTTCGAATCAGCCTAGAAGTGGAGTCGGCGGGGCTGGCGGCGCAACGCCGTAGCCCTGAGCAATTAGCCTTGATGCGCTCAGCGCTAGACGCCCTGAGCGAAAACACTGCGCGTAACGGCGATGCTGTGGCTTCGGACTTTCAGTTCCATTTGCAGATTGCCTTGTCCACCGGCAATCGCTACTTCACCGACATCATGAACCACTTGGGCACCAGCATCATTCCGCGGACTCGCTTGAACTCGGCGAGCTTGGCCCATGATGATCAAGCGCACTACATGAACCGTTTAAGCCGTGAGCACGAAGAAATCTTCGCAGCCATTGCCCGTCAAGACTCAGACGCGGCCCGAGCGGCCATGCGTTTGCATCTGACCAACAGCCGCGAACGTTTGCGCCATGCACATGAAGAGGCTCAAGCGCAGGGTTAAAGAGCTGCACTTGTAGTCGCTGCCAAAGGCTGCGATAAGGGCCGCACGACCTTCGCTTTTAATTCACTGGCAGAGGCCGCAGTGTGGCCTATAGCAGCTTGCGGCAGTGGCTACACGTATTGATACGTGGTCTAAACTTTTGAAATCGGCGCACTGTTTTATTGACATGGAAGGCGTATGAACGAAACGAGCCTGCAACGTAAAACGCTGCTCTTGCTACTGGCCTTTGTCACCATTGCCTTTATCTGGATCTTGATACCGTTCTATGGCGCGATTTTTTGGGCGGTAGCGCTGGGTATTCTGTTCGCCCCCTTGCAGCGCAAGCTGCTCCTCAAGTTTAAAGGCCGACGTAATCTAGCCACCTTTATCACGCTGATCGCCTGCACCTTGATCGCGATTCTACCGGTGATCATCACCACGACTTTACTGGTGCAGGAAGTTGCCACGCTCTATAGCGATGTGCAGAGCGGCAAGATCAACGTGGCCCTCTACGTGGCGCAGTTGCAAAGCCTTCTGCCTCGTCAGGCAATGGAATGGCTCGATCAGTTTGGCTTGAGCAGTCTGGATGGGATCAGTGACAAAGTCGCCAAGGGGGCACTTGAAGGCAGTCAGTTCTTCGCCACTCAAGTGTTCAACTTTGGGCAGAGTACGTTTGATCTGGTAGTGGGCTTTTTCATCATGCTCTACCTGCTGTACTTCTTCATTCGTGATGGTCAATTCATGGTGCGCCTGATTCGCAACGCGGTGCCTATGGCTGAACAGCACAAACGTCTGCTGCAGATTAAGTTACGCCGGGTGGTCAGGGCTTCGGTGAAAGGCAATTTGGCCGTGGCGGTGGTTCAAGGTGCGCTGGGCGGGATCATCTTCTGGATACTGGGCATCCAAAGCTCGCTGTTCTGGGCAGTGCTGATGATGTTTTTGTCGCTGTTGCCAGCCGTGGGTGCAGGTATTGTCTGGGCACCGGTAGCGGTTTACTTTTTTGCCTCGGGGATGGTCTGGCAAGGTGTCGTGTTGTCGCTGTTCGGGGTGTTCGTCATCGGCATGGTCGATAACGTGCTGCGCCCGATTTTAGTGGGCAAAGACACAAAAATGCCGGACTTTCTCATCCTGATTTCAACCTTGGGCGGCATGGCGATTTTCGGCCTTAATGGCTTTGTTATCGGCCCATTGATCGCCGCGCTGTTCCTGTCGAGTTGGGGGCTGTTCAGCGGCACCCGGCGTAAGGTGCGACTGCCAGCCGATAGAATCCAGCACTAGGCGCTGTACATAATCGTACTGAGCCTATCTAAAACTGTACGAGACGCCCACGTAGGCGCCTCGACCTTCGCCGGGGGTAGAGCGCGCCGCGTCTTGCCCTTTATCGTCGTAGCCCGGCGTCACCGTGGCGGCGTAGCGCTCGCCTGTCAGGTTGCGCAGGTCAATCCAGGTTTGCCAGTCTTGCTTGGGTGACGCATAACCCAAGGTCGCGCCCCAAAGCCTGTAAGACGATGCGTAATACGAGTTGGCATAATCCACCGCCATACGCGAAGCCACTTGAGTGTTGACCCCTGCGTAGAAACCTTGTGGGTGGTCGTAGCGGATTTCAGCTTGGTAGTAATGCTGTGGGATGCCCGGCAGGCGGTTGTCACCAAAGCGTGAGTCATTCCGGTAGTGGAAGTCGCTGAAGGTGTAGGCTTGGCGCAACGAAACGGTGCCCACGCCATCGCCTTCCCATAACGGGCTGTTCAGTCCGGCCTCAATCCCCTGATGGACGGTCGGGCTGGCGTTGGACTCGCCGACAATCGGCGCGAGATCTGCCGTCGCAGCTTGCAGTTCAACCGTCAGCAGTTCATGGCGGACCGCAGAGTAGTACCAAGCCACATCCCATTGGCCGATCCACGCGTCACCGCGGGTACCAAGTTCAAGGGTAGTCGCGGTTTGGTTCTTCATAGCGATCGGGGCGCTTTGTCGTCCTGTCGCCGCACCACTGCCCACCGGGAATACGTATGGCGAGCTCCAGATCATCGACCATGGGTGTGGCGGCTCAACCGAGCGACTGAGGTTGCCGTACACCTGCAAGTGCGGGTTGAACTCGTAACGCAGGCCCAAACGCGGCGCGTAGTCCCAATCATGCTGGCTCACTTTACCGCCGCTCTCGGGGTAGCTCACGTCGCTCTCGCGGCGGGTATAGATCAGTGCCATGCCAGTGGTCAGCCACAGGTCGGGGATCAGTTCCAGATCATTGCTGGCGTGCAGCACGGTATCTGAACCCTGATAACTGAAGTCGCGCATCTTGGTGCCGGGTGCGTAAGCGGCTGTATTGGCGCGGGGGATGCGCACATATTCCGAAGCTCCACTGTTGGGCAAGTGTTTGGTGCTGCGCAGCCCTACAGTGGTTTGGCTTTCAAGTCCGAACAGAGTGTCGCGACGCTTATAGTTCAGCGTGCCACTGACATCGGTATAGGCAACCTTGAGGCGGTTGGGGCCTTCGCGCAGATCCATCGGGTAGTCGTGATAGACCAGACCCACTTCCAGTTGTGAATTGTCGTCCAAGTACATCGTGGTCTTGTTGCCCAACCATGTACTGCCGGGTTGCGGACGGGTGTAGTCGCCGCTGACATAGGCCGGGTTGGCTGCGCGGGGGTGATGCTTGATCTGCTCTTTGGTTACGCGCCCGGCCAGTTCGTTATCGGTTTCGCGGTAGCGCAGGTAAAAGCGGGTTTCCAATTGTGGGCTGAATCTGTAACCGACGTTGGCGGCAATGCCTTTACTGCTGCCCTTAGTGTGATCCTGAAAGCCATCCGTATTGGCGTCGGTCAACGACACGTAGTAGTCGAGATCACCCAATACCTGCCCGGAGCTGATCTGACGTTTTTGATAGCCATAACTGCCTGCTTCGTAGCGCACCTGCAATGGAGCTGCATCGTAGCCAGTATGGGTTACGTAATTGATCGAACCGCCCAGGGCCAAAGCGCCTGTTTCAAAACCATTGGCACCGCGCAATACCTCAGCGCGACTTAACCACAACGGCTCGAATAACTCG
>Ga0308163_10004504_pt1 | contig 11040 bp, 7 predicted proteins | sample PhyTR1_FD_201037 | JGI IMG/M metagenome (GOLD analysis project Ga0308163, IMG submission 201037) | Phyllosphere microbial communities from UC Gill Tract Community Farm, Albany, California, United States - DLSLT.R1 | ecosystem: Host-associated > Plants > Phyllosphere > Unclassified | place: USA... | reverse complement strand
TGATCTCGATCGCCAAGAAATACATCAACCGCGGCCTGCAGTTCCTGGATCTGATCCAGGAAGGCAATATCGGCCTGCTGAAAGCGGTCGACAAGTTCGAATACCGTCGCGGCTACAAGTTCTCGACGTATGCGACGTGGTGGATCCGCCAGGCGATCACGCGTTCGATCGCCGACATGGCCCGCACGATCCGCGTGCCGGTGCACATGATCGAGACGATCAACAAGATGAACCGCATCTCGCGCCAGATCATGCAGGAAACGGGCAGCGAGCCGGATCTGCCGACGCTGGCCCTGAAGATGGAAATGCCAGAGAACAAGGTTCGCGAGATCATGAAGATCGCGAAAGAGCCGATTTCGATGGAAACGCCGATGGGCGAGGACGGCGATTCGCAGCTGGGCGACTTCATCGAAGACAACGCCACGCTGGCCCCGCTGGACGCCGCGCTGCATGCCTCGATGCGCAATGTGATCAAGGAAGTGCTCGACTCCCTGACGCCGCGCGAAGCGAAGGTGCTGCGTATGCGTTACGGCGTCGAAATGTCGAACGACCACACGCTGGAAGAAGTGGGCAAGCAGTTCGACGTCACGCGCGAGCGCATTCGCCAGATCGAAGCCAAGGCGATGAGCAAGCTGCGCCAGCCATCGCGCTCGGACAAGCTCAAGACTTTCCTGCACAATCAGTAAGTCGTCACGCAGCGAGTAAGTCGTCACGCAGCGTCGGTAGTCTCGACGTGAAAAAGCCGCCCGGTTCGCACCGGGCGGCTTTTTTTGCGCTGGCCTGTCAGCGGCAGTCGACGCCATGGGCGCGCCACCTTCCAGAATAAATCATGGACATGCGCCAACCACGATTCTTTGTCACTCTTCCAAGTAAAACGTGGTTGTCAATACACACGTTTTATTGAACAGCAGAAATAAATTCGGACATATGTTCTATGCCCCCTAAATTTTGCAATACTTGACCTGCACTCCAGGCCTTGACTTCCTTTCCTGAAAGACCGCCGCATGCCTTCCACCACACTCCCGCGCCTTGCCAATACCTGCCTTGCCAGCCTGGCGCTGCTGGCCCCGCTGTCAGCCATTGCCGGCGACGACGGCATCGTCACCGACCGCCCTGATTTCGTCGAATCCAGCAATGTCGTCGGCCGCGGCCGGTTCCAGATCGAGACCAGCGTGCTGGCCGAGCGCGACAAGTCCGATGGCGTCCGCGCACGCACCTACAGCATGCCGACGCTGCTGCGCTACGGCGTAGGCGACGTACTCGAACTGCGGCTCGAAACCGACGGCCGTACGGTCCAGCATGCGGGCGGTGATGGCACGACAGCCGGCTACGCCGACACCGCGCTGGGCGTGAAGTGGCATGTGCAGGACGAGGCAGCGGGCCGCCCGTCGGTCGGGGTGCTGCTGCATGCCGACCTGGACAGCGGTTCCAGGGCCTGGCGCGGCCAGGGTGTGCGTCCGTCACTGCGCGTCGCGGCCGAATGGGAATTGCCGGGCGACCTGTCGCTGGGCGTGATGCCCGGCATCGGGCGCGAGCGCACCGAAGACGGCAAGCGCTACGGCTACGGCATCTTCGGCGTGGTGCTGGGCAAGGAATTGACGCCGACCTGGCGCGCATTCGTCGAAGTGGCGGCGCCGCAGATTGCCCGCAGCGCCAACGGCGGCACCGTGGCCACCTTCGACACGGGGATGGCGTGGCTGCTGTCGGACCGCTGCCAGCTCGACACCATGCTCGCGCTGGGCCTGAACCGGCGCACGCCCGATGCCGCGCTCACGGTCGGGCTATCGTTCAAACTGTAGGGAGACATCACCATGCATCTGACCATCCGGCACCGGCTGTTTCTATCGAACCTGGCTGCGGTCCTTCTGGCTGCCGTGGTGGCCAGCATCGGCTACGGCGCAATGCTGTCGCTGGAGACGGCGATGAATGCCATCACCGTCAACGGCAGCGCGCTGAAGCAGCAACTCCAGGCCGACATGGCGCACGACGCCTTGCGCGCCGACGTGCTGGCCGCGCTGATCGCCGGGCCGGATGACGCAGGCAAGCAGGCCGAGGTCCGGCGCGACCATGCGCAGCATGCGGCCACGCTGGCCGGCCTGATCGACACGCTCGCCAAAGAGCATCCCGACGCGGCGCTGCAAAGCGCCATTTCTGCCGTGCGCGCCGACATCGACGCCTACCTCAAGAGCGTGGCGCGGATGATCGACCTGGCGTTTGCCGATCCCGTCGCCGCGCGCCAGGCGCAGGCAGAATTCATGGGGCATTTCCGCAAGCTCGAAACGAGCATGGGCGAGCTGAGCGATACCATCGGGGCCAGCGCAGAGGCCACGCGGGTTGGCGGCCACGCACTGGTCATACGCTCCGAACGCCTGCTCGTGCTCGCTTCCCTGATCTCCGTGATGCTGATGGTGGTCGTGGGCCAGTTGTCCGCACGCGCCATCCGGCGCCCGCTCGAGGAAGCGGTGGGGTTCGCCGATCGCATCGCCGACGGCGACCTTGGTGCAACGCTCGACTGCAATGCCGACGACCGGACCGAAACCGGTCGCCTGAAGGTGGCGCTGCAGCGCATGCGCGCCAACCTGCATCGCGTGGTCAGCCAGGTGCGCGGCAGTGCTGACGCCATTGAAACGGCGTCCGGTGAAATCGCCAGCGGCAACCTGGACCTGTCGCGCCGCACCGAGCAGCAGGCCGGCGCACTCGAAGAAACGGCGGCATCGATCGAAGAACTGACGGCGACGGTGAAGCAGAATGCCGACAACGCCCTGCAGGCCAACACGCTGACGGCATCGGCCTCCGAAGTGGCCGTCAAGGGCGGCGAGGCGGTGGCGCGCGTGGTCGACACGATGGGCGCGATCCATACCTCATCGCGCCGTATCGTCGACATCACCGGTACGATCGAATCGATCGCGTTCCAGACCAATATCCTGGCGCTCAATGCGGCCGTGGAAGCGGCGCGTGCCGGCGAGCAGGGGCGCGGTTTCGCGGTGGTGGCGTCCGAGGTACGCAATCTGGCCCAGCGCGCCAATGTGGCGGCCGGCGAAATCAAGGTGCTCATCGACGAGTCGGTACGGCACGCCGACAACGGGATCTCCCTCGTCGCGGCGGCCGGCGGCACGATGGACGAGATCGTGGCCAGCGTGCGGCGCGTGACCGATATCGTGGCCGAGATTGCCAGTGCCAGCCAGCAACAGGGGATGGGCATCGCCCAGGTCAACAGCGCGATCGGGGAAATCGACGCCGTCACGCAGCAGAATGCCGCGCTCGTGGAACAGGCGGCGGCAGCGGCGGCGTCGATGCAGGAACAGACGGCCAGTCTCAGTGTCCTGGTCGGAAATTTCAAGCTGGGGCAGGCGGTGCCGGTACCGCTGGCGCCGGTGGAGCGGCGCCAGCAGACCGGCGTGTTGCAACTGGCCTGAGTGGTCAGCCCGTGTTGCGCAGGCCGGCCGCGACGCCGTTGATCGACAGGTGGATGCCCCGGTGCACGCGCGCATCGACCTGGCTCGCCGGATCGAGCGCCAGCGCCCGGTGCCGGCCGATCAACTCGACCTGCAGGTGGTTCAGCGGGTCGAGATAGGCGAAGCGATTCTGGATCGAACGCGCCAGCAGCGGATTGCCCTGCAGGCGTTCGCCCGTGCCGGTGATCTCTTCGAGGATGGTCAGCGTGAGCGCGTGTTCGGCGGTGATGCGCTTGAAGATCCGCTCGCGCAGTTCCACGTCGGCCACCAGCTCGGCATAACGGCGGGCGATCGGCAGATCGGTCTTGGCCAGCACCATGTCCATGTTCGACAGCAGCGTGGCGAAGAACGGCCATTCCTGGAACATCGTGCGCAGCTCGGCCAGTTTCGCCTCGCGCTCGCCTTCACCCAGCCAGCCATTGACGGCCGACGCGAACCCGAACCAGCCCGGCAGCAGCAGGCGGCACTGACCCCACGAAAAGCCCCATGGAATCGCGCGCAGGTCTTCGATGCGGCGGGTCGACTTGCGCGAGGCAGGGCGCGAACCGAGGTTCAGCTCCGCGATCTCGGCGATCGGCGTGGCGGCAAAGAAGTAGTCGGTAAAGCCCGGCGTATCGTAGACCAGGTCGCGGTAGGCCTTGTAGGCGCGGTTCGACAGCCCGGCCATCACCGATTCGAAGCGGTGCAGGCGCGCGGTCTGCGCGTCGCTGGCCGCATTGGGCGTCAGGCTCGCTTCCAGCGTGGCCGAGACCAGCAGCTCCAGGTTGCGCCGGCCGATTTCGGCATTCGAGAACTTGGACGCGATGATCTCGCCCTGTTCGGTCAGGCGGATCTGGCCATTGACGGTGCCCGGCGGCTGGGCGCGGATCGCGTCGTAGCTCGGACCACCGCCACGGCCGACCGTGCCGCCGCGGCCGTGGAACAGGCGCAGCTTGACCTTCTGCTGCGCAAACACCTCGACCAGTTTCAGTTCGGCCTGGTACAGCTCCCAGTTCGACGTCAGGAAGCCCCCGTCCTTGTTCGAGTCGGAGTAGCCCAGCATGACTTCCTGCAGGTGGCCCTGTTTCGCGATCACGTTGGCCACGAACGGCAGCGCCATCCAGGCATCCATGATGCCGGCCGCGCGCTGCAGGTCGGGGATGGTTTCGAACAGCGGGATCACCATCACTTCGCCCGTCGCGCTGCCGGCGCGCAACAGACCGGTCTCCTTTTGCAGCAGCAGTACTTCAAGCAGGTCGGACACGGTCTCGGTGTGCGAGATGATGTAGTTGCGGATCGCGCGCGGGCCGTAGCGCAGGCGGATCTCGCGCGCGCAGCGCAGGATCGCCAGCTCGGACACCGTCTCTTCGCCATAGGTTTCCCACGGCGAGATCAGGGGCCGGGCGCCATCGAGTTCGCGCAGCAGCAGCGCGACCTTCGCGTCTTCGTCGAGCGCCGCGTAGTCTGCCTCGACGCCGGCGCGCACCAGCAGTTCGGCCAGCACGCGCTCGTGGATGTCCGAACTCTGGCGCATGTCGAGCGAGGCCAGGTGGAAGCCGAAGATGCGCGCGGCGCGCAGCAGGCCGGCCAGGCGCGGCATGGTCAGCATCGCGCCGTGGTTCTGGCGCAGCGAGTCGGCCAGCGTTTCCAGGTCGGCCGCAAACAGTTCGGGATCGAGGTAGGGCGCCGCGTGGCCGACTTCCTTGCGCAGGATGTGGCCCACGCCCAGTTCGCGCGCGGTGGCGGCCAGGCGTGCATAGATGCCGATCAGCGCGCGCCGGTAAGGCTCGTCGCTGCGGTGCGGCGACGCATCGGGCGAGTTCTGGGCCAGCAGTTCCAGCGCCGGCGTGACGTCCACCAGCAGCGTGGAGGCCGACAGTTCGGCACCCAGCGCGTGCACTTCGTCGAGATAGAAGTCGAGGATCGTCGTCGACTGGCGCGTCAGCGCGTGGCGCATCGTGTCGGCGTTGACGTTCGGGTTGCCGTCACGGTCGCCGCCGATCCAGCTGCCCATCTGCAGGTAGGACGCATGCTGCTGCGGCGCGCTGTCGCCGGGGCCATACTGTGCGTCGATCTCGAACTCGATGTCGTCGTACAGCGCCGGCAGTTCGCGCAGGAACGTGATGCGGTAGTACGACAGCGCGTTGTCGATTTCGTCGGCCACCGTCAGCTTCGAGTAGCGCAGCATGCGCGTCTGCCACAGCGTGGCGATGCGTGCATGCAGCATCTGCTCGTTGCGCTGGCGCTCGCGCGGCGTGAGCGGCGTATCGCGTTCGGCCAGCAGGCGCGCGATATCGTGCTCGGCATCCAGGATGCTCTTGCGCTGCACCTCGGTCGGGTGGGCCGTCAGCACGGGCGAGATCAGCGCATCGTTGAAGAATGCCCGGACTTCGTCGCGCCCGATGCCGGCGCCGGCCAGCTTGTCCAGCGCGTAGCCGATGCTGCCGGCACGCGGCGCCGAGCCGCCCAGCAGGTGCGCGCGGCGGCGGCGGTTGTGGTGCTGGTCTTCGGCGATATTGGCCAGGTGCGAGAAATACGAAAACGCGCGCACGACCGAGATGGTCTGATCGCGCGTGAGCCCGTGCAGCATCGTCGTGAGTTCCTTGCTGGCGTCGGGGTCGTCGTCGCGCCGGAAGCGCACGGCGGTCTGGCGGATGGTTTCGACCAGGTCGAAGACCATGGCGCCTTCCTGGTCCCGCAATACGTCGCCGAGCAGGCGACCGAGCAGGCGGATGTCTTCTTTGAGCGGCGCGTCCTTGTCGGCGCCAGTGGATACGTCAGGGAGAGCAGGGTTGTTCATATCGACCACAAGTAAGCGTTGTGCGAGGGCGGTTGGCCACGGTCTGCAAGAGGCCCCCATGATAAAATTTGTGATCTTATGCAGGGAGCGGTTACCGGCACCGGCCGGATCGGCCCAATGACAGTGAAAGAATTCGTGTGTTAGCAGCTATACAGCAGGGTAGTTCGGCGCCAGCGGCGCCAGCGATGCCGTCAAAACTCATTATCGCATCCCGCGAGAGCCGCCTGGCCATGTGGCAGGCAGAGCACGTGCGCGATCGGCTCGTCGCATTATATCCACAGTGTCGCGTCGAGATTCTTGGCATGACGACGCGGGGCGACCAGATTCTCGACCGCACGCTGTCGGCCGTTGGCGGCAAGGGCCTGTTCGTCAAGGAACTCGAAGTCGCGATGGCCGAAGGCCGCGCCGACCTGGCCGTGCACTCGCTCAAGGACGTGCCGATGGAGCTGCCCGAAGGCTTCGAGCTGACCGCCGTGCTCGAACGCGAAGACCCGCGCGACGCGTTTGTCTCCAACGATTACGCCAGCCTCGATGCGCTGCCGGCGGGCGCCATCGTCGGCACCAGCAGCCTGCGCCGCCAGTCGCTGATCGCGGCGCGCTATCCGCACCTGGTCATCCTGCCGCTGCGCGGTAACCTCGATACGCGCCTGGGCAAGCTCGATCGCGGCGAGTATGCCGCCATCATCCTGGCTGCCGCTGGCCTCAAGCGCCTCGGCCTGCCGCAGCGCATCCGCGCACTGCTCGAACCCGAAATGAGCTTGCCGGCGGCCGGGCAGGGCGCGATGGCGATCGAGATCCTGAGCAGCGCGCGCAGCGACGGTGTCGACCTGCACGCCGTGCTGGCGCCGCTGAACCACGACGACACGGCCAGCGCCGTGCTGGCCGAGCGCAAGGTCTCGCGCATCTTTGGCGGCAGCTGCCAGATTCCGCTGGCGGCGTTCGCCACCGTGCAGGGCGGCCAGATGCGCCTGCGCGCGATGGTCGCCACACCCGACGGCAAGCGCAGCGCGCACGCCGAAGTGAGCGGCCCGGTCGAGCAGCCCGAGTACCTGGGCGAGCAGGTGTCCGAGTTGCTGGCCCAGCAGGATGCGAATGCGATCCTGGCGGCGTGCCGTCTCGATGCCGCTGCAAACCAGGATGCCTGAGACGGCGCGCGTCGTCGTCGTCACGCGCCCGCGCGCGCAGGCCGATGCGCTGGCGCAGGCGGTGTCCGCCAGCGGCCGCACGGCCGTGCTGCTGCCGCTGCTCGATATCAGCCCGGTCGAGGATGCCGCGCCGCTGCGCGCGGCGCTGGCTGAACTCGACCGGTTTGCGCTGGTGGCGTTCGTCTCGCCCAATGCCATCGACGCCGCGTTTGCGCATATCGACGCCTGGCCCGCGGCCGTACCGGTGGCGATCGTCGGCGACGGCAGCCGCGCCGCGCTGGCGCGCCACGGCGTGACGGGTGACGCGTGTACGATCTTCAGCCCGGCCGACAGCGCGCACAGCGATTCCGAGCATCTGCTGCAGCGCCTCGATCTGGCGTCGTATGCCGGCAAACGCGTGCTGATCGTGCGCGGCGATGGCGGGCGCGAGCTGCTGGCCGACGCCTTGCGCGCCGCCGGCGCCCGGGTCGAGCCGGTGGCCGCGTACCGCCGCGCGACGCCGGTATTGACAGCGGAACTGGCCACACGATTGCGCGCCTTGCTGGCGCAGCCAAACGACTGGATAATCACGAGCTCGGAAGCCCTGCGCGGACTGGCCGGGCTGGTGCAAGCCATCGACGACGATGCGCTGATGGCGCGATTACAGCAGCAGCGCCTGATCGTGCCCCATGCGCGGATTGCACAGACGGCTCGCGATCTGGGCCTGGAACACGTGCGCCTCACCGGTTCCGGCGATGCACGCCTATTAGCAGCGTTACAATCACAAGAATGAACGAATTGCCGAACAACCCAGACCAACCCCAGGCCAGCGTGCCCGCCCCCAGCCTTGCCAAGCCGGAGGAGACGCAGGTGCCGCCTGCTGCGCCGCGCGTGAGCGGTCCGGCCGCGCGCGGCCTGTTTGATCGCGTGGCGCGGCCGTTGCCGCTGGCCGTCATCGCGCTGGCCGTGCTGCTGGCCGTGCAGACGTTCTCGTCGCACAGCCGCATCAATTCGCTGCGTCAGGACATGGCGCGCAGCCTGCAGAAGGGCAATGCGGTCAATGCCGAGACGGCGGCGCTCGCGCGCGACGTGGCCGACCAGTCGAAGGAACTGCAGATCAAGGTCGGCGTGCTGGAAAGCCGCCAGAGCGAAGCGCAGAGCCAGCAGGTCGCGCTCGAGCAGCTCTACAAGGATCTGTCGCAGAACCGCGATGAGTGGGCGTTGTCCGAAATCGAGCAGGTGCTCGCGACCGCGAGCCAGCAACTGCAACTGGCCGGCAATGTGCAGGGCGCCCTGATCGCGCTGCAGAACGCCGACCGCGCCGTCTCCAGTTCGAACGCGCCGCAGTTCCTGACCATCCGCCGCGCCATCGCGGCCGACATCGACAGGCTCAAGGCCTTGCCGGCCGTCGATCTGGCCGGCGTCGCGCTGCGCCTCGACAACGTGATCGTCCAGGTCGAAACACTGCCGATGCTGGCCGACGAAAAGCCGCTGCTGCCGGTGGCCCCGGTGCGCACGACGCGCCGGCTCGAGGCTGCGGCCGCGCCGGGCAAGAGCGCCACGCCGGCCGTCCCGCCCGAGTCGCTTGGCGTGGGCCAGCGCCTGCTGCAGACCTGGAGCATGTGGAGCCAGGAGATGTGGGACGACGTGCGCCAGCTGATCCGCGTGCGCAGCGTCGACGAGCCCGAGGCGCTGATGCTGTCGCCGAGCGAATCGTTCTTTGTCCGCGAAAACCTCAAGCTGCGCCTGCTCAATGCGCGCCTGGCCCTGTTGTCACGTAACGAGACCACGTTCCGCGACGACCTGGCCACCGCCCAGACCATGCTGGCGAAGTACTTCGACACGCGCGCCCGCACGACGCAATCGGCCCAGGCGGCATTGCGCCAGGTGCAGGCCAACGACCTGACCATCGAATTGCCGACGCTGGCCGAGAGCCTGGGCGCGGTGCGTAACTACAAAGCGAAGCAATAACCATGCGCTTACTCATCTGGCTGGTTGCGCTGATGGCTGCGGCCATCGGCATCGCGGTGACGGCGCGCTTCAATCCGGGCAACGTGGTGCTGTTCTATCCACCGCACCGGATCGACATGTCGCTCAACCTGTTTGTCGTGGTGCTGATGCTGCTGTTCGCCACGCTGTACGTGCTGTTGCGCACCTTCTATGCGACGGCGCGCATGCCCCAGCGGGTGGCGGCATACCGCCAGCGCCGCCGCGAGCGCGATGGCAACAAGGGCTTGCGCGATGCGCTCAAGGCGCTGTTCGAAGGCCGCTTCGGCCATGCCGAAAAAGCGGCGATGCGCGCTGCCGACCTGCCCGAGAACACGGGCCTGGCAGCGCTGATCGGCGCGCGCGCGGCGCACCGCATGCGCGAGCCGGCGCGCCGTGACGCCTGGCTGGCCGGCATCTCGCACGACACCACGCTCAAGACGGCGCGCCTGATGACGCTGACCGAATTGCTGGTCGACGACCACCGGCCCGAAGCGGCGCTTGAAGCGGTGGCCGAACTCAATGCCAGCGGCCAGCGCCACATCCACGCGCTGCAGTGGGCGATGAAGGCCAACCAGCAGGCGCGCAACTGGCCCGAGGTGCTGCGCCTGGTGCGCATCCTCGACAAGCGCAATGCGCTGCATCCGGCCCTGGCCCGCCGCCTGCGCGAAATGGCGTACGAAGCGCTGCTGGGCGAGGACGACCACGACGCCGAATCGATCCGCTGGACGTGGGCCACGGTCCCGCTGCAGGACCGCACGGTGCCGTACGTGGCGGCGCGCGCCGCCGGCGCCTTCAATGCGCGCGGCCTGCACGACGAAGCGCGCGCGATTGCCGAAGAGTCGCTCAGGGCCAACTGGGACGAGCGGGTCGTGCGCGCCTACCGCGACGCGGCCAGCCCGGCCGGTTCGCCATCGCTGCTGGCCCAGATCGAAGCCTGCGAAACGTGGCGCCGCGAACGGCCGCAGGACGCCGAACTGGCGCTCACGCTCGGCACGCTGTGCCTGAAACAGAAGCTGTGGGGCAAGGCCCAGCGCTATCTGGAGCAAGCCTTATCGGATGCGACCGAAGCGTCGATGGTGCGCGAGGCGCACCTGAAACTGGCCCAGATGCATGAAGCGCTGGGGCAGGACGAGCTGGCGGCAAAGCATTACCGGCAGTGCGCACTCGCCACGGTGTTGTAACGCGTGCCTTTCGCTATAATGGCGGACTAATTTTGACTCTTTAGCAACCAAGGATCCCATCATGAGCCTGAACAACGTCCCAGCCGGCAAAGACGTGCCGAACGACTTCAACGTCATCATCGAAATCCCGATGAACTCCGATCCGGTCAAGTATGAAGTCGACAAGGACACGGGCGCGATCTTCGTCGACCGTTTCATGGGTACGGCCATGCACTACCCGTGCAACTACGGCTACGTGCCGCAAACCATCGCCGACGACGGTGACCCATGCGACGTGCTGGTCATCACCCCGTTCCCGCTGCCACCAGGCGTCGTGGTCCGTTGCCGCGCACTGGGCGTGCTGAAGATGACCGACGACGGCGGCGGCGATGCCAAAGTCATCGCGGTGCCGATCGAAAAAGTGCTGCCGATGTACAAGAAAATCCAGTCGCTCGACGACGTGGAAGAGCTGCGCCTGAAGCAGATCCAGCACTTCTTCGAGCACTACAAGGATCTCGAAGCGGGCAAATGGG
>Ga0308163_10004503_pt1 | contig 11042 bp, 12 predicted proteins | sample PhyTR1_FD_201037 | JGI IMG/M metagenome (GOLD analysis project Ga0308163, IMG submission 201037) | Phyllosphere microbial communities from UC Gill Tract Community Farm, Albany, California, United States - DLSLT.R1 | ecosystem: Host-associated > Plants > Phyllosphere > Unclassified | place: USA... | reverse complement strand
TCTCTCGGAGATAAGCATTGGCAATCATTCAAAACGTGTCTACCCTGGGCTTCAAGATTCGCTCAGAATACGGGGTCACTGTCGGACGGTTTCTCTCAATCGATATACCGGGGCTCGCTACGTACTCGGGCTGGGTAGCCTGGTCTTATCGCGATCAATTCGGGCTTGACGTGGCCAACGCCATTCCGGAGCCAGTTATCAAACACATCATCGCAATGGCCGTACAGGCAGGCGAAGGTCCAGCCCCAGGCTTTTCCTGATGATTGAACGGGCGTCGCCGCAGCGATGAATGCGACCGCCGCTGGTCGGTGGCGTCAGAGCCCAAGGTGTATCCGCATAAACCGGGCGAACCGAGTAGAGACACCATAGCCAACCGAGGTCGCCAGGATAATAGCGATTGGGAGGCCCCAAACGATCGCGAGTACGCCATACAGAATCATCATGCGAGAATGATGGCAGAAATACTGATCGCGACTAGTTACAATTTCATTCTAGGGGGCGAGGGCGTCGCGAAACCATACCAATGCCTAATACATCGTAACGTCGTGCGCGGGTTAGTGTCGGGAAGCCTGCAGGCGGCACAGCTACACTAGTTCGCAACCAGCGCTTTAATTATCCAGTCGTTGAACCGACCGAAGCGCTCTACCTGCCCGCGGACCAGTCGCTGCTGTTTCGGCGCAACGCCCGGCTCTTTCGAACCGGGCGCCCTGATTACTTAATCGGTTTGTCGACGATCCAATAACGCATTTTCGGTCCCCTTCTAGGCTGATAGAAAACGCCGACCATCTCGGCGTAACCAACGTTAAAAGGTTAATATTTCATTAATACTAATAGCTAGCAGTGTATTGATGTCCGTACGACGATCCGGTGTTCCCAAAAGGCAGGGTGAGCGATCTACAGTAGAATCCTTTGTGCGTTTGCGCCCCGCAGGTGCTGACAGCGTTCGGTGCGGGGAGTGCGGCAAGCACCCGAAGACGGCGCGGCCTGGGCGGCTGCATCGGGGGCCGGCAGGCTCGACGACGATCCGATCAATGAACCTGACTGAAGAGCGCTACCTTCCCGGGGATGAGGCGCTGCTGCTCCGCTAACGCTTGCTCACGACCTTGACTGCGGACTCGACAGGATGGGCCGTCGCCGGCCGCCCTAGTCGAACAGTTTGTAGGCGGTCGCGCGCGGCCGCATGGCTCTAACCGCGGCATTCGTCAGCATCGATTTTCCTCGTAGAGTTTACCATCGGGCAAGCGCCATCGAATGAGTCGATTGCCGCATGCGATCGTGGCATTATGGATGGCATGAATGGCAGTGCCCCCTCGACAGACAGTCGACCCGCAATCGATTTGACAGCGGCAGCGAAGGACTTTGGGAAACGAGGCGAACAGCGAAGGTTTATCAAAAACGTCAGCCGCTTGAACGACGCGGAGTCAGCCAAATGTGACCTTAAAATAGCAAACGGTTTGTTTATGTCCGGTTCGAACCTGGTCAAAGGCACGCAACCGCTCACAACATCCGTATTTCAAGATGAAAGTATGGCGCAGCTTGCTGGCGCTGCATTCAGTTACGCACTGATTCTCTACGTGAGGGTAGTCACAAAAAATGATGATCGTGGTCGCGTAGCTGTAGACGAAGGCGCACCTCAACATATCAAAGAAGCGCACGCTCGGATCGTTCAACTGAGACATAAAGGCGTCGGCCATTTTGGTCATACGGTTGACCATCCCGGAGGAGCACTCGCGCGAGATCGCGTACTCGTCTGTGACAACGGGGACGGTCCGTTTTTAACCCATGAGAATTATCGGGCAAACTACCGGGAAAAAAACCTAAACGATTTACACCAAGTGATTGACCACGGCCTGCGGGCGGTGGACGGGATCATCGAGGAACGCCGACAGATTGTTATCAATGATATTAGGACAATGTCTGCCGAGGACAAAGCTATCGTCAACGGCTTTGCTACGACCTCAATAACTCCAGAAGGCGCCCGCACAATTTTAAGTCCTTCAGGCACCGGTGCCATTTAATAGCCGTCAAGGGTATGGCTGGCGGCAGATATGCGGCGGAGGTGCCCTCCGCCGCCAGCACGGTTTTCCGCGCCTTTTAGCGCCGGCATACCCCGGTTTGAGGTAGTTGATACCCCGGCGCCGGCGATCAAATAGCTACCGAAAGCACGGGACCAGGAGTTTTCCGCGTCAAAGCACGAAGTCGGTCAGACCGACCTGTTGCGGATGATCAGTTCGGTAACCCTGGCGCCGGTACCCGTCGCCTTCGTGCTGATCGTCCAGGTCGTCTCGACTTCCTGGATCTCGAAAGCGCCGAAGGTCTCGCGGATGAACGGCGTATCGTTGATCGACATGATGAAGCTGCCGGCGATCGTCGCGAGCTGCGCGGCCATCGCGACATAATCGTCGCGGCCGAAGCCGGTGCCGTAGCCGGTCGTCTCGTCATAGGGCGGATCGAGATAGAACAGCGCGTCGGCATGATCGTACCGACGGATGACGTCGGCATAGCCGAGCTGCTCGATCTGGACCGGCTCGAGGCGCCGGCTGAGCAGCTTCAGCTCGGCGCGCAGCTTGCCCAGGTTGAACCGCGACGGCGACTTACGATCGACGCCGAAATGTCGGCCGATGATCTTGCCCCCGAACGCCAGGCGCTGAAGGTAGAGGAAGCGGACAGCGCGCTCGATGTCGGTCAGCGTGTTTGGGTCGACCGCCTTCTGCCTATCGAATTCGGCCCGGCTGGCGATCAGCCAGCGCAGCTCCTGGACGAACGGCTCGTAATGCCGGCGCACGATGCGGAATAGGTTGGCGACGTCGCCGGACAGATCATTGATGATCTCGACGTTCGGCCGACGTGACCGGCGAAGGAACACGCCGCCCATGCCGACGAAGGGCTCGATGTAGGCTTTGTGTGGTGTGGCATCGATCAGCGCGCACAGGCGCGTCGCGAGGTTGCGCTTGCCCCTATGTACGGTGCGGGCGGGCGAGCGGTGATGGTGGCATGCATGGTAGAGGTGTGACCGTCATGACGAGGCACGGGCTACGCGCGCCATGATGGCCGCCGATCGACGCGATCGGCGGAGCCCCGGCCGGTCGGCCGCGGGATGAATGGTGCGACGATCGTCGCGAAACTGGTGTGAGGATCGCTGCGCGGCCACCCCACTGGACGGACCAGGTGGTTAGCCGCGCAGGAACACAGGGAACTACGCCCTGCATATTTCCCCGAAGGGTCTTGTATTGTGCAGGCCACCCGGCGAGCCGGTGCCTGCGTTCATCCGCGCGCGCGGGCCAATCCTCACGGCTAAGCTCAGAGCGGTGATGAGAATATGCCACGCAGGTCCGCGGTGGGCAATCTGGAACCCGATCCGCAGATATTAGCGCTGCGATATCGATAGAGCGCCCGGCTCTTTCGAACCGGGCGCTTTAGTTACATCTTGTTGTAATATCCCGCGTACAGCTTCGCGAGAGTGGCGTTGAACGTGCCGCCATTGGCGTCAGCGTCCTTCGCCCGATCGCGACCATAAGCCGTGCGGCCCTTGGCCGAGAGCTTCTTGTATGCGCGGTTTTCCTTCTCACCCATAGTGATTCCTTCGGTAGAGTGATCCAGGTCGACAATGGTATAGAGGCCCGCGAAGCACTGAGCTCCGAGGATCCCTATAAGCCTCCCGATGACCTGATTATCGGGGGATGCGTGAAACGAGAGAGTCGGCTTGCCGCTGTGGCGCCATAGCTTCCGGAACCTCGACAGAAGCGGCGCAAGCAGCTGGGGTTGCTCGACGGATAAGAAGTTGATGTACCAGCCGCTGTCAGCGGCATCCCACGCGATCTGCGCGACGGGCGTCGGCCCCTGCCATGCTATCAGGCAGGGACCGGACTGGCGAAACTCGGTGTACCCGGTCATGGGCAGCACCTCCTTTCATGTTGGGCCATCTAGACGACCGGCAAGAGATCAGGCTTGGCCGGAGCTTTAGCGCCCAGCCATCATCTTCACGTAGTCTGGATCCGGAACCGCTGCGCGCCGATCGCGATGATCGCAGTCGCGGCGCCAGCCACGCGGCACAGTTCCATGGTGGGGAGGGTGAGCGGCATCTACGTCACCGCCTGCTGCTTAACGCTGGGCGTAGTGCTATGAGCTTCCACTACAGCAAGGAAACGCAATGCTCTCTTGGCTTTTTCATGCACCGCGGCGAGCGGTGGAATGGTGGTTCCGTGAAAACCCTAAAGCGGTGCGCGCGAAATCGACCCACCCCGCCGGCGGTAGATGCCACAACTGCGGAGCAGACTGCGACAGCGACCAGAAGGCGTGCGAAGATTGCTTCGGAAAAAGCGTCTGGTGAGGCCAGCGATGACCCGGTTCTTCCGGTGCGGAGAGTGCGGCAAGCGCCCGAAGACCGCGCGGCCTGGGCGGCTGCATCGGGGCGCGGCAGGGTCGACGACGATCCGATCGATGAACCTGACCGACGAGCGCTACATGTCCGGGGACGAGGCGTTGCTGGATTATTAGGGCCGACTAAGTGCTGCGACGTTCGCGGGCAGCCCGCCCGCGGCTTCTAACATTGCTGCGGCATTCCCGATCCACTTGGTCAGTAGCAGCCAGTCGGGGTCGGACGGTGCGCGGATCAGTTCGAACAGGTCAGCGCGCCACGCCGCGTCGATTAAATAATTGCGTCATCTGGCGGGCGTGATGTTTGCGCGCCGAATATGCGTATCCGCGGTTTGGCTAGGCCGAAGTCACATCACCGCGACAGGTGCGGGCATCTTGCGTGCTAGAAATTTCGTTGCGGCGCCTCGGATGATATTTTGGAGCGGCATCTCTAGGAAACGATAGGAGATCACTGCGGCCGCCAAGGCGCTCGCGAAGGCGATGAGCATTTGTCCTGGCCACGATATGCCCGCAGCGTCAGCAACCCGGCGAGCAGCGTCCATAACGGGCTCATGCAGCAGGTATAGCGAGAAGCTAATCGCCCCGAGTTGTCGAACTGCCCAGTTGCCGAAAACGAAACGTGCAAATGCGGTGTCGATCGAGAACGACAAGATCGAACATCCTACTACCAGCGCAATAGGAATATGCCCGTAAACTGCGCCGTCGTGCTGCCAGCTTTCCGAAAGCATCTCACGAAAATTCACTGGCGATAGTAGCAGGAAAACCACGGCCAATGTCGACGCGATTTGAACGAAGGACACCACAGCCTGACTCACCGCCCCTTCGACCATGCGCCGCCTAATAAGTGCGACAGCAATCCCAGTCAGGAAAATATGCAAATGGCTAAAAACCGTTATGCCTGGGAACACTGGCCGGGCTAAGAAAATCAGAGCGGAAACGAACAGAACGGCGGGCAGGTATTTCATTGCTTTGCCGCTCGCAACCAGCCCCCATATCCCAACGAAGACAAAGTAGAATTGGAACTCTGGTGGAATAGACCAAAAGACATGCGAGCTTCCGACAAATAGCAATTGCTTAACCGTCGCCATTGCTGACATGTAGTATATGAAATCAGGTCCTGAGAACTGGGAGATGAAAAAAGCTGCTATGACAACTATATAATAGATTGGCACAACGCGAGCGATGCGGGCGATGAGGTATCGCACGATCGCAGGCCTATCCATTGGTTTCCACAGGTAAAGATGGCCCATCAGAAAACCGCTGAGAACGAAAAATAGGAGAACTCCAGCGGGCCCTGAAAACTGTGGAGTCGTATCGGTCAAACCGACCCGTGCAAGATGGGATAGGACGACTAGGACTGCTGCGCAGCCACGGATTCCATCAAGGGCGGGTATGTGTTTGCCAATCATGGCGGCGTGCCTGCCTCAGCCGGAATCCTATGTCGAGCGCAATTCTTGCAATTCCCAAGTTGGGACAATGTGTCGCACAGAGCTGTCGCTCTAGAGCTACAGTCAAAAATTCCACGGCATAAGGTTAACGCAATCGTTTGCGTTTCTTTGCCGCGCATTAACTATGTCTCAGTTTAACACATAAGCATGAAGGCCGGACAGTCTAAGTGCTATTTTGCTTGCAGGCTCGCCACCCTATTCAGTGACCGGATCGTGGTGTCAGGTTCTAAGTTACATTCGCAAACACTGGGTAAGGCCTCAGATGTGAAACGCCCGGCCCTTTCGAGCCGGGCGCATTAGTCACATCGCGTCGTAATAGCCCGCGTGCAGCTTCGCCAGGGTGGCGTCGAACGTGCCGCCATTGGCATCGGCGTCCTTCGCACGATCGCGGCCGTACTCGGTCTTGCCCTTGGCAGAGAGCTTCTTATAGCGTGCGTTCTCGGTCTTGCTCATGGTCGTTCTTCCTGTTCTGATGGTCCAAGTCGACAATGGTATAGAGGCCCGCAAAGCACTCGGCTCCGAGGATTTCTATAAGCCTCCCGATGACTTGATTATCGGGGGATGCGTGAAACGAGAGGGGCGGCATGCCGCTGCGGCGCCATAGCTTCCGGAATTTCGACAGAAGCGGCGCAAGCAGCTGGGGTTGCTCGACGAATAAGAAATTGATGTACCAGCCGCTCTCAGCGGCATCCCACGCGATCTGCGCAACGGGCGTCTGCCCCTGCCATGCTATCAGGCAGGAGCCGGACTGGCGAAACTCGGTGCACCCGGTCATGGGCATCACCTCCTTTCATGCTGGACTATCGGCGACCCGTCAGCCGCTCGACATAGCGCGAAGTCGGCGCCGTGAAGCGCGCGGCCTTGGGCGGGTCGATCTTGAAGATGTAGCTCTCCGGCCAGATGCGGCCGCCACCCCACCAGGTGATGCCGAGCAGGACGTCGCTGTTCGCGTGCAGGGCCGCGATCGCCTCGGCACCGACTGCCGCGCACGAGGCCTTCATGCCGTAATGCGAGGCGAAAGCGCTTTCGGTGATGTAGCCCCGGAGGCCGCGCCGGCGCAGCTGCTCGGCGAACTCGGCAAAGCCGCTCGTCTTGGCATCGCACTCATTGCTCGTGCCGGACGAGCCCCGGTCGAAGTAGCGGTGTGCATTGATGAACGTCAGGCCGAGCGGATCCTTCAGGCCACCGCCGCGGTCAATCGCGCAGCCGGCGCTCTCGCACGGCTTCTTCGGCCCCTCCTTCTTGTCGAAGCGGAAGGTCGCCGACCATTGCGGATATTCGAGCAGGATCGGGTGACGGATTCCGTTCGCGCGCAGGCCCGCGATGATGGCGTTGCTGTCGCGCAGCCACTGATGCCAGTCGTTGGTCAGAACCGGGTCATCGAAGCCACGGGGCTCGTTGACCAGGTCGAGCAGGACGGATCCGTCGTCAGGGAAGTTGCGCGCGAAGCCGGTCCAGAACGCGATTGCCTTGGGCGGCGCGTCCCAGCGGTAGGTGTGGTTGTCGAGGATTACCGGCACGCGCTTGCTGCCAGCATAGGAGATGTTGACCTTGAGCTCGGCGACGCGCGCCGGGGTCATCCGGTCATCCTTGAAGGGGTAGCGGATCAGGCCGAACCCATGTTTCTCGATGTAGCCGCGCCAGTCTTCTGCCGACGGGCGGACTGCGTCGCTGCCGCTGGCCTCGGCGCCCGAGAGGTTCGCCCCGAACAGCGGGGCGACGCGCGCGGTATGTGCCGGGGGCGTTGCGGCAGCTGACTGCGCCGAGGGCGCCTTGCAAGGAGCTGCGTCGATGGGGGCGTAGACCCAGCCTTTGCCCTGGACGTTCTCGACGAACCGGAGCCGGGTGGCGCCGATCGTCTCAAACCAGTTGCCGGCCGCGTTCGAGCGGTTGCGATCGTTCCAGCCCAGCCAGCCCTTTTCGCGCGAGCCATCGCGCAGCAGCTCGCGGCCCATCTGCTTCTTGAGGACGAGGGTGTCACCCGCGCAGACCTTATACTGCGCGGGCGGGTTAGCACCGGTGACGGTGTGCACGGTCTGCGCTGCCGCCGGAGCGACAAGCAGCACAAGGGCGGCGCGGACGAGGTTGCGGATCATGCCTTGGTGATCGCATCGAGGTCGAACGTGCCATTCGCTACGACCAACTGCTGCGAAAGCGTATTGGCTTGATGCGTGCCGTCAGTCGTAAGATTGCCGGTGGTCGCTACACCAAACTGCGGAGACGGCGAAAGCCACCGCCCCGTGTTGTCGCCGTCCTCATACCACTTCGCCACTTCAATGAAGCGCGGAAGCGATCGAACCCAGTTGTTCAGAGTAACGCGATGAACGTCATTGGCGGGGACATTCTGTGTTGCGTATGAGCCATATGTACCGCTGACATTGCCGACGCCAACTGTCGAGTTCCATACGCGCGTCGGGTCGGGGAACATTGCCATAACCGTTTGCCGGTCAGCGATCATCTGATCGCCAGTGCGCGCGCCCGAATTTTTATCGTTGATGCCCCACTGAATGATGTGGTTTCTCGCATAACGCTTCGCGATTTCTAGGCGCTTGACACCGTTGCCCGCTACAAAATCCTGCATCTGGGAGCCTGAAATGGCGAGGTGGAGGATGCCGGTCAGCGGAGCACCGCTCTTGACCAAGATGGGGTAAATTTCACCGCCGCCCGGGTTCACGCCAAGGATGTTAGCGCCCCATGCCTTGCTGTCGCCGAAGATCGCCACAGTTCGGGGATTGGTGGTTGCATCGACGTCTTGCACGATAGCGATCGGAGCCCAGTACTGATTGCTGAACGTCTGTGCGATCGTGCCGCTCATCGTCTTGTCTGCGAGGGTGTCGTCGCCAAGCTCGGTGTTTCCTGCCACCGGGCCAGCTGCATAATTTGAAATAAGAATGCCGCCGGCACACTGCCGATGAATACGAACGTAATAGGCCGTTCCCTGCGGAATATTCAGGCCAATAGGATCGCTTTCGGTGCCTGCGTCGCCGGACGCTTGGTTCAGGACCGTACCGCCGCTGAACGTGATTTGTGTAAACGTGCCCGATGGGTGTTCGATCGAGGCGGTTACAACAGCAGCGCCTATGCCTTGATCGATCCCACCGCCACCTTGGTTGGTGTAGAAATTGGGAACGACGATCCGCCATTTGCCGGACACAAGGGCACTTGAGGCAGACGGCTCATAATGGCGGATATTCTGCCGGGTGTAGGCAGCGTTCATCCCGTTTGCCACAAAGGTGCGACGACCGACTTGAACCTTGCCCACAGCTGCAGCCGTATCGTCATTGCTGATCGTACCGGTTGACGTCACGGTGCTCAGGCCCGTCGCGACCACAGTGAGGGTGAACGTGTCGTCGGGCTCGACTGCCGTATCGCCCGCGACCAGCGCCGAAATGGTCTTGCTCGTCTCGCCGGCTGCGAACGTGCCGCTGCCGGCTGGGAACGCACCGCCGAAGTCTGCAGCATCGGCCGGGTTGGCGCCGCTTCCCGCCGTGGACCAGGTGAACGGATAGGCAGCCGTGCTTCCGTCGCGGTTAAGCGTAAGGGTCCAGGAGAACAGGGTGGTTCCGCTGTTGCCTTCGGCCTTCGCTACCGCGGACGAGAGCGAGAGGGCCGGTGACGGAGCAGGAGCTGCGGCGGACACCGTGCGTGTCAGAACGGACGACGAAGCGGTGCCGCCCGAGCCTGTCGCGAACTCCTGATACGTCAGCGTGCCAGCGGAAGCGGGGGCCGCGGTTAGCCCCGTGCTGATGGTCGAGCCATTGAGCGCCCATGCGCGAGACGTGATCGAACCGTTCGACACGGCGCCGGGCGTTGCTGTGTAGGTCGTAGTCCCAGCCGTGCCAGTCGAAGGGCTGACCGTCGGCTGCGAGGTGAAGGCTGGTGCTGCCGCCGCCGCGGTTGCAACGGTCACCTGCTGCACCGTCGACTGCGTCGTGCCACCCGGTCCGGTTGCTGTCTCCTGATAGGTCAGCGTGCCAGACGATGCCGGGGCCGCGGTGATGCCGGTGCTGATCACCGTTCCGTTGATGGTCCACGACCGCGCCGTGATCGACCCATTGCTGACGGTGCCCGCGGTCGCCGTGAAGGTCGTGGCGCCTGCGGTGCCGGTGTTCGGGCTGATGCTCGGCTGAGAAGTGAAGGACGGCGCCGGCGTCGGGGTGACGGTCGCCGCGGTGACTGCCGCCACCTGAACCGTCGACGTCGTCGTACCGCCCGGGCCGGACGCCGTTTCCTGATAGGTAAGCGTGCCGGCCGACGCAGGTACAGCGGTCACGCCAGTGCTGATGGCGGTGCCATTCAGCAGCCATGCGCGGGACACGACAGCGCCGTTGCTGACGGTACCCGGGGTTGCAGCGTATACCGTTGAGCCTGCCGTGCCGCTGGTCGGACTGATGCTGGGCTGCGTCGTGAACGCCGGTGCGGGAGTTTCCACCGGCACCCCGGCCGCCTCGAGCGCCGCTATACGCTTGATCAGCGCATTCACGGTGTCACGCCAGTCACGCGCGGACGTGTTGTTTGGGATATTCGTCAGCACGGCCATGCGTGGACACTCCTATTCAGGGAAGCGGGTTGATCGTTCATCAGCGAAGAGGGTGTCAGTGCGGCCAGGCGTCGACAGCGAGGCCGCGGCGCGCGTCACAGAGCGCGAGGTCGGCGCGTGCGTCGCGCAGCGACCACTCGGTGTCTGCGCTGTTGGCGCTACCGTCCGGCTGCCTGCGCATCGGCGTCGCTGTGCAGGGCTTCTTCGCCTCGGCTGGCACTGTGGGGATCGCCGGCGAATAGCTCAGCGTCGAGCGCGTCGATCCCAAGCACGCGGTCAGCAGGAAGGCAGGCAGCACGGCCTGCAGGAGTTTGCGCATAAGTCCTCGCGGTGTCAGTGGATCGAAGGATGATGGGTTCGCGATTTGCGAGGCGGTCGGCGAAGGTCGTGAGCGCCGTGGTTTGCTGGATGGCGAACCGCGTTTCCGCCGCGGTGCGCAGCTGCTCAGCCTTCGCGATCTCGGCGCTCATCGCCGTTCGCTCGGCCTTCAGCGTCGCCTCAAGATCATTGGCACGTGCTCGCGTCAGCAGCAGGCCGATGAGCAGGCCAGCCATCGGCACCGACCACCACAAGCGCCGCAGCAGGGCGAAGCCCGCCGCCCAGGTCATGCTTCGTTCGACGAAAAGGGCACGCCCGCGATCGTCTTCATTTTCACGGCGCCACCGATGACGGGCACG
>Ga0308163_10004502_pt1 | contig 11042 bp, 9 predicted proteins | sample PhyTR1_FD_201037 | JGI IMG/M metagenome (GOLD analysis project Ga0308163, IMG submission 201037) | Phyllosphere microbial communities from UC Gill Tract Community Farm, Albany, California, United States - DLSLT.R1 | ecosystem: Host-associated > Plants > Phyllosphere > Unclassified | place: USA... | reverse complement strand
TGTCGGGACGCAGCGCCAGCTTGACGTCGATATTGGCAAAGCCGAAGTCGTCATACACGGCCATCGCCTGGGCGTGGAACGACGTGACTTCGCGCTCGACCTGCTCTTCGGTACAGAAGATGTGGCCATCATCCTGGGTAAAGCCGCGCACGCGCATCAGGCCGTGCAGCGCGCCGGATGGCTCGTTGCGGTGGCACTGGCCGAATTCGCCGAAGCGCAGTGGCAGGTCGCGGTACGAGCGCATGCCCGAGTTGTAGATCTGCACGTGACCCGGGCAATTCATCGGCTTCAACGCGTACGAACGGTTCTCCGACTCGGTCGTGAACATATTGTCGCGGTAGTTTTCCCAGTGACCGGTCTTTTCCCACAGCGTGCGGTCGAGAATCTGCGGCGCCTTGACTTCACTGTAGCCGGCGACCTGGTACTTGTGGCGCATGTACTGCTCGACCTGTTGCCAGATCGTCCAGCCCTTCGGATGCCAGAACACGAGGCCCGGGGCTTCTTCCTGGAAGTGGAACAGGTCCAGCGACTTGCCGAGTTTGCGGTGATCGCGCTTTTCGGCTTCTTCCAACATGTGCAGGTACTGCTCCTGGTCTTCCTTCTTGGTCCAGGCAGTGCCGTACACGCGCTGCAGCATCTCGTTCTTCGAGTCGCCGCGCCAGTAGGCGCCCGCCAGCTTCATCAGCTTGAAGACTTTCAGCTTGCCGGACGATGGCACGTGCGGGCCGCGGCACAGGTCGGTGAAGCTGCCTTCGGTGTACAGCGAGACATCCTCGTTCGCCGGGATCGAGGCAATGATTTCTGCCTTGTAGTGCTCGCCGATCGACTTGAAGTACTCGACGGCTTCGTCGCGTGGCAGCACCTTGCGAGTGACCGGCTCATCCTTCTTGGCCAGCTCGGTCATCTTCTTTTCGATGGCGGTCAGGTCGTCCGGGGTGAACGGGCGCTTGTACGAGAAGTCGTAATAGAAGCCGTTCTCGATGACCGGGCCGATCGTCACCTGGGCTTCAGGGAACAGTTCCTTGACCGCGTGCGCGAGCAGGTGGGCGGTCGAGTGACGGATCACGTCCAGGCCTTCCGGGTCGCGGTCGGTGACAATGGCGAGATCGGCATCGGCGTCGATCAGGAACGACGTATCGACCACCTTGCCATTGACCTTGCCGGCCAGCGCCGCCTTACCCAGGCTCGGGGCAATGCTCTGCGCTACCTGCGCCACAGTCACGGGACCGTCAAACTGGCGGCTGGAACCATCGGGAAGTCGGACGTTCAACATGCTGTACTCCAATCGTGGCGCCGCGCGCCGTTAAATAACAAAAATCAAGGATAGTAAAATCTGGACGAAAAAAAACGCGGGCTAGCCGCGTTGATTCGTTGTGTTAAGCAAAAGCACACCCCTTCGCGTCTAGCGATTCCCCCACAACGTCGTTGTAGTTCGCGGTGTCATAACCGTGGTGCCTTTCTCGCTCTTACTAATGTTCTGGTGGGCGGTGCAGAATTCGAATCTGCGACCCCTTGGATGTCGACCAAGTATTCTAACCAGCTGAACTAACCGCCCGATGCCGCCATTATAGGGAGTCGATACGGGAACTGCAACCCTCGCACAAAATTTATTGCTGACCAGGCCGTTCTGCTGCACCGGCGCCAATGATTTACACTGGTGCCCCGTTCGACTATTGATTGCATGGCGATGACGTACAAGCCGCACGACCCTTCCCACCTGCATGCCCACCTCGACGGTGATGCAAGCCATTCCCATTCCATCGAAGCGCGCAGCCAGAAGGCGCTCATGTTCGCGCTGGGCCTGACGCTGCTGTTCGCGCTGGTCGAGGTCATCACCGGCTTCCTGTCGAATTCGCTGGCCCTGATCTCGGACGCCGGCCACATGGTCACCGACGCCGCAGCCCTGGGCCTGGCCCTGCTTGCGCAAATGATCGCCAAGCGTCCCCCATCGGCGCGCCACTCGTTCGGCTTCGTGCGCGCCGAAGCGCTGGCCGCGTTCGTCAACTGCCTGGTGATGCTGGCCCTGGTGGGCTGGATCGGCTGGGAAGCCATCCAGCGCCTGATGCATCCGGAACCCGTCAAGGGCGGCATCGTGCTGGTCGTGGCCGCGCTGGGCGCCGCGATCAATCTGCTGGTTGCCTGGATCCTGTCGCGCAACAACGACAGCATCAACACCCGCGCCGCGCTCGTCAACGTGATGGGCGACCTGCTCGGCTCGCTGGCCGCCATTGCCTCGGGCGCGATCATCTATTTCACCGGCTGGCTGCGGGCCGACCCGATCCTGTCAATCTTCGTCGCCCTGCTGATCCTGCGCTCGACCAGTGGCATCCTGCGCGAGTCGTACCATTTCCTGATGGAAGGCGTACCGCACAAGATCGACTTCGTCCTCGTCGGCGCCGACATGGCGGCCGTCGACGGCGTGCTGGGCGTGCACGATATGCACGTCTGGGACATGTCACCCGGCCATCCGGCGCTGATCGGTCACATCGAGATCCGCAGCCTGGAACAGTGGCCCGCCGTGCTGGAAGCCGTACGCGCAATGCTGCGCGCGCGCCACGGCATTGATCACGTGACGCTGCAACCGGAAGCGGCCGGCGGCAAATCGCTGTGAAACCGGCAGTCAACATTGGCTCGCCACTGCTCGTGTAAGCACAGGCCCACCGGAGGCGAGCGCGTGCGCCGATAGCCCGGTATGGCAATCGGCGACATAATGCACGCATGGACCTTACACCAAACGTATTCGACACCCTCATCATCGGCGGCGGGCCGGGCGGCCTGACCGCCGCCATCTATCTGCGCCGCTTCACCCGCAATGTCGCGCTGGTCGACAAGGGCAACAGCCGCCTGGCCTGGATTCCCGTCTCGCACAACTATCCCGGCTTCCCGGACGGGATCAATGGCAAGCTGCTGCTCGACCAGTTGCGCTGCCAGCTCGGCAAATACGGCGGCCAAGTGATCCCCGGCGAAATCAGCAACCTGCGCATCGACGACGGCCTGTTCATCGCCGACTGCACGGGCCCGGACGGCGACGTGACCGAAATGCGCGCCCATACCGTGCTGCTGGCCACGGGCGTGGCCGACGTCGGCATGCCGGTCGAGCGTTGGGACGACGCGGTGGCCAGCGGCGCGGTGCGCCTGTGCCCGGTGTGCGATGGCTACGACGTGATCGACAAGCGCATCGCCGTGGCCACGGCCGAAGTCAATCCGGTCGGCCACGCCCTCTTCATGCGCAGCTTCAGCCGCGACGTGCTGCTGTTCGAGCGGGCCGACGAGTCGGTGGTCGACGCCGACCAGCACGCGCAGCTGCAGGCAGCGAGCGTCCAGCATATTGCGTCACCGCTGGCCGGCGTCACGCTGACCGATGACCTGAAACCCGTGCTGCACACGCGCGACGGGCAATCCTACGAATGCGATGTGTTCTACCCGATGCTGGGCGAGAATGCACGCTCCGCCCTGGCGGCCAATCTTGGCGCCGAAACGGTCGAATGCGACACGCTGACGGTGGACGACCATTGCCGCACGGCGGTGCCGGGACTGTACGCGATCGGCGACGTCACGCGCGGGCTGAACCAGATCGCGGTGGCCACCGGCCAGGCGGCGATTGCCGCAACCACGATCCACAACACGCTGCCGTGGGCGCTGCGCTGAACGATTGAGCGTTACTGGCCGCCGGCCAGCTTGCGGCGCCGCTCGATCGCTGCCTGCGCGGCCGTGTCACCCGCTGCCTCGGCGCGCTGCGCCTGTACGCCCAGCCACGCCAGCAGCGGCCGGCGCCAGCCCTGCGTTGACGCCGTGTCGACGGCCAGTGCGATCCCGTCCGGCGTGATGCGGCTCGCCTTGAACTGCGCGCCAGCCGCCACCAGCCGCGCCAGGGGATCGGCAATGCTGTCCAATGCGCCTCCACTCACAATAGCCCGATGCTGCTCCGGCAGCAGCGCCACCTCCAGCCCATCCCACTGCCCCGCCAGATAGGCGGCGTAGGCGCGCTGCGGCGGTGTCGCATCCGGCGCCAGCGCCGCGTAACCCGGACAATCCTCGAACACCAGACTGGCCACCTGCGCCGCGCAGCGCACCAGCTCCACCTGGGCGACGTGATCAGGTCGCCCGGTGGCAGTGGTCTCGGCGCGCGCTTCGCGGAACTCGGCATTCGACGCCGCCGTGTGCCCTTTCAGGTAATCGTCGACCGACGCGTCGAGCGCGCCCTTGGCGTTCGCCTGCCAGTCGGGCGGCAACGGCTTGCTCGCGCAGCCGGCCAGCAAGGCGGCAATCATCAGTGGAAGGCACTTCATGGCAGCTTGATCTCCGGATTGGTGCGCGCGAATGGCCACTTGCGGTTGATTTCCTCGACCAGGCGATTCACCTTGCGCAGGCTGGCATCGACGTCGCCGCGCAGTGCGCTCAGGTCTTCGGTGGCTTCGCGCGTGTTGGCGCCAACGGCCTGCGCCTCGACCAGCACGGCGTCGACTTTCTTCAAGGTGGCGCTCGCGTCCTTCAGCACGACATCCAGCTGGCGCACGGCCGTCTGGGCGTCGTCCATCACGCCGGCCTGGCCAAACACGCGCTGGTCGGCCTTGGCCAGGATCACGTTGACGCGGTCGAGCGCTTCCATCAGTTTCTTCGCTTCTTCGTCGCCACCGAGCGCGCCACCGAGCACGCCGTAGCGCCCCGACATGCGGCCGGTGACGGCCGACAGATTCGACAGGCTGGTGTTAACGTCCGACCCTGACGACGTCATCGTTTCCAGGTTTTCCAGCAGTCCGCGCGCCGTGGCGACGATGCGCGGGATTTCGGCGGTGGCGTCGCCGCGCAGCACGGTGCGGGTCGAGTCGGCCGGCAGCGGCGCATCGGTCAGCACGCCCGTGTAGGCACGCAGGCGCGTTTCACCGACGATGCTCGACTCCAGCGTGAATACGCTCGAGGCGCGCAGCCATTTGGCGTCCTTGCTCTGGACATCGACCAGGATATTCACCTTGCCGGTGTCGGCCAGTTCGACCTGGCGCACGCGCCCGATCGGAAAGCCGGCGAACGTCATGTCCATGCCGGGAATGACGCCGGTCGAATCGTCGGCCACGAGCGTCAGGCGCTGGGTTGGCTCGAACACGCCGCGCGCGTACATCACGTAGAACACGAAGCCGCAGATCATCAGCCCCAGAAAAACGAGGAGAATCACGGCCTTGGTTTCAACGTGCTTTGGCTCGTCGGGAAGCGCGCTATCGGGAATCTGGTCCGTCATGTCAATGTGGGTCCTGTCAATCAGATGTATTTCAGTGCAAGCGAAGCCGCTTCGATCACGATCAGCACGAACAGCAGGCGCAGGGCGCCCGGCTGCACGGTCGAGACCAGACGGCGCGGGTAGCGCTGCAATTCGAGGATGGCCGCCGTCGGAATCAGCGCCACGGCCAGGCCGAACAGCACCGTCTTGAGCACGAAGCCGGCCGTGACGGTTGGCGCGAATACACGCCCCACTGTGCGGGTGTAGTCGCCCAGGCCCCACGGCGACACGCCGTAGACGTTCAGGTAGGCCAGCAGCAGCACGACGATGGACGTGACCAGCGCCAGCGTCAGCACCGACACCGCATTGGCGATCAACTGCGGAACCAGGTCGCTACGCATGCGGCGCAGCGCATCATCACTGGCGCCACGCGCAGGCAGCGCGCGACGCGCAAGGCCGAGGGCCGACGCGTCGAACGCCATGCTGGCGCGCAGCGCGACGAACAGCGCCGCGCACAGCGGAATCAACTCAAGCACCAGCACCCGCACCACCATCTCGAGCGCAAAGCCGGACAAGCCGTAGCTCTTGGCCGTGATCAGCACGATGCGGATGATGACGAGGCTGACCAGGCACGCGGCCAGCGTGAACCAGGGCAGCACCTGCCAGGTGCTGGCATGGATGTGGCGCGCGGTGGCGTGGAAGCGCTCGCGCTGCCAGGTGGACGGCGAGAATGCCAGCACGATGGCCACAGCGCCCAGATGGATCATGTACCACCAGCTGCGCAGATAGCGTTTGACGTGCGCGAACCAGAGTTCGGGATGGGCAATGGAAGGAAGCGAGCGCGGCATGGGCTGAATGATACTGCGGTTGCGGCAGACTGCGCGGCCCGGTGACAAATGATTACGTCACCTCGCCGCGCAGGGGCTTGACACTACTGCCGCTTCGCCTCCATCACGCCGCCCACTTCCATGATCGCCGCCAGCGCTTTCTGCGCCTGCGCCGTCGACCCGATTTCGGCCGTGAAGATCATGCGCGCCTGCCCCTTGGCGCTCTGCGTGTTCACGCCGATCACATTGATCTTCTCGCGCGAGAAGACCTCGGAGATATCGCGCAGCAGCCCTTGCCGGTCCTGCGCCAGGATGAACAGGTCGATCGGGTAGACCGTCTCGGTTCCCGCTGAGCCCCATTCGGTCTGGATGACGCGTTCCGGTGACTTGGCCTGCATCTCGGAGAAGTTCTTGCAGGTCAGGCGGTGGATCGAGACACCCTTGCCGCGCGTGACGAAGCCGATGATCGGGTCCGGCGGCGCCGGCTTGCAGCACTTGGCCAGCAAGGTCATCAGCCCCTCGGTGCCCAGCACCAGCACGCCCGACTTGGCGCCCTGCTCCACGCTCGAAGCGCGGCTCTTGTTGTCGAACTTGGGCTCCTCGACCGGTGGCGGCTCATCGCCATCGTGCAGCGCCGCTTCCACATGGCGCAGGCTGAACTTGTCCTTGCCCACTTCGATGAACAGTTCGTCCACCTTGGCAAAGCCCAGCTTCTGCGCAAGCAGTTCCAGGTTGACGGCCGTCTTGCCTTCGCGCTGGAGCGACTTTTCGACGAGCGCGCGGCCATGGGCCAGCGTTTCGGCCTGGTCCAGCGCATGGAACCAGGCGCGGATCTTGGAGCGCGTGCGGCTGCTGACCGCGTAGCCGGGACTGAGCCAGTCGCGCGACGGCCCCTGGTTGCCGCTGGAGCCTTTGGCCGTGATGATCTCGCAGGTCTGGCCGTTTTTCAGTTGCGTATTGAGCGGCACCATCACGCCATCGATGCGCGCACCGCGGCAGCGGTGACCGACATCGCTGTGCAGGTGGTAGGCGAAGTCGATCGGCGTGGCGCCCACCGGCAGTTCGAGCACGCGCGCCTGCGGCGTCAGCACGAAGATGCGGTCGTCGAGCGTCGTGGCCTTGAGCTTTTCGACCCACTCGCGCTGCAGTTCTTCCTGGCCCGACACCGCATCGGATACGTCGGTCTTCCAGGCCAGCAGCTGGCGCAGCCAGGCGATCTTTTCGTCGTATTGCTGGCTCTTGAAGTTCGAGCCCCCTTCTTCTTTATAGCGCCAGTGCGCGGCGATGCCGTATTCGGCAAAGTTGTGCATCTCCTGCGTGCGGATCTGCACTTCGAGCGGCCGGCCGTCTTCAGCCATGACGACCGTGTGCAGCGAGCGGTAGCCATTGGGTTTCGGGCGCGAGATATAGTCGTCGAATTCCTTCGGCACCGGCGTCCAGATATTGTGGATCACGCCCAGCACCGTGTAGCAGGTCTTGATGTCGGGGACGATCACGCGAAACGCGCGCACGTCATACAGCTCGGTGAAATCGAGCTCCTTGCCGCGCATCTTGCTCCAGATGCTGTAGATGTGCTTTGGCCGGCCCGACACGTCGGCCGGAATCGACGCCGCTGCCAGCTCGCTTTGCAGGCGCTCGATCGACGAGGCGACGAAGCTTTCGCGCGACATGCGCTTTTCTTCGAGCATCTTGGCGATGCGCTTGTAGGTATCGGGTTCGATGAAGCGAAACGCGAGGTCTTCCAGTTCCCACTTCAGTTGCCAGATACCGAGGCGGTTGGCCAGCGGCGCATAGAAGTCCAGCACCTCGCGCCCATACGCGCGCGTGACATCGTCAAACCGCTTGTGCTCGGCGAAGTGGCGCAGCGTGGCCGCGCACGAGGCCAGGCGCATCAGCACCACGCGCATGTCGGTGGCCATCGCCAGCAGCATCTTGCGCAGCGTCTCGTTTTGCGCCGCCGCCTGCTGGGCGGCGTTCTTGCCGCTGCCCACGGGCGCGCCGCCGGCGGTCAGGTCGCGCAGGCGGATCAGCTGATGCACGCCCTGCACGAGCGCGACGACGCCGGCGCCGAAGCGTTCTTCCAGATCGGTGAACACGGCCGGATCCATCAGCGCCAGCTCGAACACCAGGCCGGCGATGCGGGTTTCGGCATCGGTATTCAGGTACGCCAGCGTACCGGCGGCGCCGAGCGAGAATTCGAACGCGCTCTGGCCCGAGCCGGCCAGGCGCGTGCCATAGGCGCCTAGCGCGTACTCGAGCGCGCCATGCACGCGCACGCAGTCCTCAGGACTCAGGCCCTGTACCAGGCCAGTCTTGGCATCCCCTAACAGTGCGGTGGAGACCATGCGCTCAGCGCAGTGCAGCGACGATGCACACCTCGACCAGGCAGGCCGGGTTGGCCAGCTTGGCTTCGACGGTGGCGCGCGGCGGCGTGTGGCCCTGGGCGACCCACTCGTCCCAGACGTCGTTCATGCCCGGGAAGTTGTCCATGTCCGAGATGAAGATATTGCACGACAGGATGCACGATTTGTCGCTGCCGGCCTCGCCCAGCAGACGGTCGACGTGGCCCAGCACTTCGCGCATCTGGCCATCGATGCCCTGGGTCGTGTCTTCGGCGATCTGGCCGGCCAGGTACACGGTCTCGTTGTGGATGGCGACTTCGGACAGTCGCTTGCCTACGTGCAGTCGTTTGATTTCCATGATGTCTTTCTGTTCGATAAAGGTTGATTCAGGCCGGATCGTCATGATCCCGTGCCGGTTAAAAAATCGCGGGCAATGGCAATCTGGTCGGCGTGCACGAACGTCGGCGCATGGCCCACGCCGGGTATTTCGACCAGGCGCGCATGCGGCCCGCGTGTCGTCATCTGCTGCGCCGTGGCGCGCGAGAGCAGGTCGGACTGTTCGCCACGCACCAGCAGCGTGGGACACGTGATCGCATCCCAGGCTGCCCACAGCGCCGCTTCGTCCTCAGCCGCGCGCTGCACCGTCATGCTGCGAAACGGCTGCGCCAGGTTCAGGTCGTAGTGACGGCGCCACTGGCCGTCGGCGTCCTGGCGCAGCACATCGCTGGCCAGCTTGTGCCACTCGTCGTCGGCATGCGGCCCGAACGTGCCCGAGACGGCCTTGATGTAGTCGGCGCCCGCGGCAAAGCTCGGGAAGCGCACGTCCTGGCCGATGTATTCGCCGATGCGCTGCAGCGCCTCGCCGCCCAGCGCCGGGCCGATATCGTTGATCACGAGCCGCGAGACCGGCGAGTTTTCCAGTGCCGCGAGCGACATGCCGATCAGGCCGCCCATCGAGGTGCCGAACCAGGCGACATCTTCGCTGTCAGCGCCGGCCGTGACGCGGGCAATCAGCGTGACCATGTCGGCCACGTATTGCGCCACCTGATAGCCGGCCGGATCACGCAGCCGGTCGGAGCGGCCGCGCCCGACGATATCGGGGCACACGACGCGCCAGGTATCGCACAGCGCGCGCGCCAGATGGTCGAAGTCGTCACCGACACGGGTCACTCCGTGTACGCATACGATCACCTTCGGATTGTCGGTGGCGCCCCATTCCTTGTAGGCGACGCGGTGCAACCCGGCAGGCGACATGCACTGGACGCTCTTGAATCTGGGCTCGGACATCGCGACTCCGGAATAAGAAAATCATGAAAGGCGCCTGGCTGCTTTCGCGCGCGGGAGGCGTTACGGTTAGAATTCTACCAATTCTGAGGGAGTTCCCCCCATACGCTCGCCAACGGGCATTTACCCATGAGGACACAATGACATCGACCATGCTAAACGGTAAAACGGCTCTCGTCACCGGATCGACCTCGGGCATCGGCCTGGGCATCGCACGTTCGCTGGCCGAACAGGGAGTCAATATCGTGTTCAACGGCTTCGGCGACGCGCAGCAGATCGAAAAACTCTACACCGATATCGGCGCCGAGTTCGGCGTGCAGACCGCCTACCACAATGCCGACATGTCCAAGCCGGCCGAGATCGCCGCACTGATGCAGTATGCCAGCGACAAATTCGGCGGCGTCGACATCCTCGTCAACAACGCCGGCATCCAGCACGTCGCGGCGCTCGAGGATTTTCCGGCAGAGCGCTGGGATGCGATCATCGCCATCAACCTGAGCTCGGCGTTCCACACGACGCGCCTCGCGCTACCCGGCATGAAGCAGAAGAACTGGGGCCGCATTATCAACCTGGCCTCGGTCCATGGCCTGGTGGGCTCGAGCCAGAAGTCGGCCTATGTCGCCGCCAAACACGGGCTGGTCGGCCTGACCAAGGTCACCGCACTGGAAACGGCGCAGACTGGCGTCACCTGCAATGCGATCTGCCCCGGCTTCGTGCTGACGCCACTGGTCCAGAAGCAGGTGGATGACCGCGCCGCCCGCGAAGGGCTCGACAACGACGCCGCGCGCAAGGCGCTGCTGCTCGAAAAACAGCCCTCCGGCGAATTCGTCACGCCCGATGAGCTGGGCGCGCTGGCCGTGTTCTTCTGCAGCCCGGCAGCGAACCAGGTGCGCGGCGTGGCCTGGAATATGGACGGCGGCTGGGCCGCTCAGTAACAATTCTCTCCTCGCGACCGGGCCATCGGTCCGGTCGTGCACACTGCCAGTGCGCAAATTTCCACGCTGCACTGCTGCAGTGCAGCATGCGGATTTCCACAATAGCTTGCACCGGCTGATTGCGCCACCATGGCATCACTACCAACCTCGTTGAAGAGTTGCCATGAAGAAGCCGTTTTATAAAATCCTGTACGTCCAGGTACTGTTCGCCATTGTTCTTGGCGTGTTGCTGGGCGTATTTTACCCAGAGGTAGGCACCGCGATGAAGCCACTGGGAGACGGCTTCATCAAACTGATCAAGATGATCATCGCCCCCGTGATCTTCTGTACCGTCGTCGCCGGTATCGCCGGCATGCAGGACATGAAGAAGATCGGCCGCGTCGGCGGCAAGGCGCTGCTGTACTTCGAAGTCGTCTCGACCTTCGCCCTGGCCATCGGCCTG
>Ga0308163_10004500_pt1 | contig 11044 bp, 11 predicted proteins | sample PhyTR1_FD_201037 | JGI IMG/M metagenome (GOLD analysis project Ga0308163, IMG submission 201037) | Phyllosphere microbial communities from UC Gill Tract Community Farm, Albany, California, United States - DLSLT.R1 | ecosystem: Host-associated > Plants > Phyllosphere > Unclassified | place: USA... | reverse complement strand
GAGCACCTTGGCGACCTCGGCGCGACCGGCGAGGGGCCGCCCGTGCGAGGGGATCATGACCTCGGCGGGCAGCGGGCGGAGGTTCTTGTCGATCGATGTGAACCAGGCTTGCGGGTCGCGGTAGCGGCTGCCCCGGATGGAGTGCAGGTTGGGGAAGGATTCGCCCTGGATGACCTCGGCCGATTGCAGCACGCCGAGGTCGGGGAACCAGGTCACGATCTCGTCGATGGCCTCGGACGGCGCCCAGAAGATCTCCATGCGCACGCCCGCCACGGTCAGCTCGAGGCGATCGTCGACGAGGGTGTTGGGCGTCACGAGAGACATCGTCTCCATGATGAAGTCCGGGCCGAGGCCGCCGTTGACGCGCCCCTCGGGGCCGACCTCGAGGAGGCCGCCGAGCGAGTAGTCGGCGCGCACGGCGATGATCGGGCCGTCTCCCGAGATCGAGTTCGAGATGATGTTCGACATGAAGTCGCGGTGCGCGATGACGAGCACCTCTCCCGAGTCGGCCTGCTCCTGCGCGATGAATGCCTTGACGCCCGCGTTGTGGTCGGTGTGCCAGTGGGAGTAGAGCACGGCCTTGATCGGCTTGTCGCTGATCTTGCGCAGCTCGACGAGCTGGCGTTTGCCCTTCTCGACGTCCTCGGGGGGATCGATCAGGATGAGACCGTCGTCGCCCTCGACCACGGTCAACGCCGACAGCGCATAGCCGAAGATCTGGTAGACGCCCTTGCCCGTGATCTCGAAGACCCCGGGGTTCATGGTGCGCGAATGCTGTGTCATCTCGGGCGGAACGGTGTCCGCGGTGTCGGTGTAAGCGGTGTTCTCGCCCGATGGTGTGAACGTGATCCCCGCGTCTGCGCCCAGCCAGTACTTGTCCATGGCGCTCACGGTACTCGCGAGACCGTGCCGCAGATAGAGCGAGATTGTCACGATTGCACGAAATGCCGGCGGCGGGCCGAGATCACCGGGATCGGCAGCTCCCGCGGATCTTCGAGACGACGGCGTGTCGGTCCGTGCTCCCGGCGCGACCGAGGCGCACATGGAAGAATGGGGCTTTCTCCGAGGGGGTTCGTCCGTGACATCCGAGACCGAGCGCGGCCCGAGCGAGTCGAAGCCTGCGGCGGTTTCCACCCCTCCCTCGGCGTTCGCGGCCATCGTCGATGCCCTGGCCTGTCCGGTGTGCGGGCGCGTCGTCGAGCTCGATTCGGATGCGCGGGCGCTGACCTGTCTCGACGGGCACGCGTTCGATATCGCCAAGCAGGGATACGTCTCGCTTCTACGCGGCGGCGGCAACGCGACGACGGGCGACAACGCCGACATGGTCGCGGCGCGCGACGCCCTGCTCGGTCGCGGTCACTACGCGCGGATCGCTGATGCCGTCGCGGGTGCTCTAGCTCGGGTGGAGCCGCAGGGGCTCGTCGTCGACCTGGCCGGGGGCACCGGTTACTACCTCGAGCGGGTCTTGCGCGCGCATCCCCAGCTGCGCGGTATCGACGTCGACCTGTCGAAGTTCGCCGCACGCCGAGCCGCGCGGCGCGGTGCATCCGGTGTCCGCCAGCAGGCGGTGTCGCAGGGCTCCGAGCCTGAACAGGCGCCCGCCCTGGCAGCGGTCGTGGCGGATGTGTGGCAACCGCTGCCCCTCCAGACGGGCGCCGCGGCCGCCATCCTGAGCATTTTCGGTCCGCGAAATCGACCCGAGATCCTGCGCGTGCTGCAGCCGGGGGGCCAGCTCGTCGTCGTCACGCCAACAGCTCGCCACCTGCGCGAACTCGTCGGCCCCCTCGGCATGATCGGTGTCGACGACCGCAAGCAGGAACGCCTGGCCGCTCAACTCGACGGTTTTGTCGACGTGTCATCGGCCGCCGTCGACTATGAGACGTTCATGAGCCACGCGGATGTTCTGAACGACGTGTTGATGGGCCCGAGCGCGCACCATGTCGACGCGGATCTCCTCGCGGAACGGGTCGCCGCGCTGCCGGAACCCGTTCGCGTCACCGTGTCGGTAACCGTGACGACCGCCTTCGCGCCGCGCTCAGAGGGCTGAGCCGAGGACGAGCCCCGCGGCGGCGAGCAGGACGCAGACGGCAAGCATCCCGATGCCGTTCAGGGCGGCCGCGCCGAGACGCCGCTCCTGCAGCAGCCGCACGGTCTCGAAGCTGGCGGTGCTGAACGTGGTGTAGCCGCCGAGGAAGCCCGCGCCCACGACGGCATGCAGCGTTTCGGGAAGAAGGTGGGCCGAGGTGAGCCCTACGACAAGGCCGAGCAGGAGTGAACCCGTCGCGTTGATGAGGAAGGTCCCGCTAGGAAAGCTGGCGCGCTGAGCCGTGCGGGCGCGCACGACACCGTCGAGAACGAATCGCGCGGCGGCGCCGAGACCGCCCGCGAGGGCGACGGCCACGAAGAGCAGCGGGTTCATGCGTTGTCCGCACCCTCGGATCGTGTGGCCGGGCGGGGGCCGTTGGTGGGGCTGCCCGTCGGAGGGGTCTTCGAGCTCCGGGCGCCGAGGCCCCCGAGCCACATGCCCAGGGCACTCGCCGCGCCGCCGACCAGGACGCTGCCAGCTGCGTAGGCGACGCCCGTCAACAGCTGCGCCGTCGAACCGCTCGTCAGCAGTCCCGCCGTGTCGGCGGCGAGGGCGCTATAGGTGGTGAAGCCGCCGAGCACACCCGTTCCGAAGGTCACGCGCAGGGCGCGGCGGCGTCCGACATCGGGCCCGCGCCCGGCGAGAGCTGCCAGCACAAGCCCGAGCACGAAGGCGCCGCTCACGTTGATCGCGCCGATGGTGACGGGAAGCCCTGCCGCGGCGGCCCCGATCGCCCCGTCAGTGCTGGATGTCTGCACGGGAAATGCCAGGGTCAATGCCTCGCGCGCGGCCGTTCCGACGGCGCCGCCGAGCGCGACCAGCACGATCAGCGACCACCGCAGATGCGCGGGCTTCTCGGTGACGGCGGGCGCGGTATGCGTTGACGAGGCGGGCGCTCGGGGGCGGCGCGATTCATCGGCGTCGAGATCGCTATCGATGGGCAGGCCATGCACACCGGATGTCGATTCCCGCTCGTCCACGTGTCTCCCAACCCACGGCCGCACGCACGCGACCCGTCGATCTTCCCACCTTCGCACGGCCCCGACAATCGTGGTGCCACGCCCGCGCGCGCTCCGCCCGACGGGACTAAACTTCTGGCCCAGCGGCGGCGAGGCCCGCGCCCGATCGCCGCCCGACACACCGAGGGAGGCGTACCGTGCAGAAGACGATGGATGCCGCGCCGAACGACGGCCGCAACGAGACACCCAACGAGCGTTCCGATCGCAACTGGGACGAGCTCATGCAGGAGTTCCGGGTGCTGCAGACGGGCACGCAGATCCTTGCCGGCTTTCTCGTCACGCTCCCGTTCCAGGCGCGTTTCACGAAACTCGACGCGTTCGAGGTGACGACCTATCTGGTGCTCGTGTTCCTGGCGGCCGCGGTCACGCTGCTCGCCCTCGCGCCGGTCGCGCTGCACCGCCTGTTGTTCCGACGCGGGGCGAAGGTCGTGCTCGTGACGGCGGCCAGCCGCATCCTGATCGTGTGTCTTGCTCTCGGCTCGTTGCTGTTCGGTGGCGTCGCCATGTTCGTGTGCGATTTCGTGATCGGGCGCACCGCCGGAATCGTCGCGGGCGCCGGCATCCTCGTGGTCGTCGCCATCATCTGGGTGGTCGTGCCGCTCATCCTGCGACGCGCGGAAGACTAGTCGGCCTGATCTGGATGCTCGGTGCGCGCGACGACGGTTGACAGGCAAAGCTAACGCTGTTAGTTTCTAGCTAACGGGATTAGCCGCAATCGACAGGAGTCCACCATGACCGAGTTCCTCGCCCTCGACGAAGGCACCCTCGCTTACGACATCGCTGGATCCGGCCCGCTCGTCGTGCTCGCTCACGGCATGGGCGACAGCCGCGAAGCCTTCCGTTTCATCGCCCCCGCACTCGTGGCGGCGGGCTACCGCGTCGCGTCGGTCGACCTGCGCGGCTGCGGCGAATCCAGCGTCGATTGGCCCACCTACACGCGCACGGCCATCGCGGGCGATCTGCTCGCCCTCGTGCGTCACCTCGGTGGCCCGGCGGTGCTGGTCGGGCACTCCATCGCGGGCGGCGCCGTCAGCATCGCCGCCGCCGACGCCCCCGAACTTGTCACCGCGGTCGTCGAACTCGGCCCGTTCACGCGCAAGCAGAAGATCCGCCTCGGCGACTTCGGTGTGACCCCCTACCGCCGCGGCGCCCTGCACCTCATCGGCACGACGATGTTCGGCAGCACGCGCCAGTGGGCGAAATACCTCGATGGCGCCTACCCCGGCGCCAAACCCGCAGACTGGTCCGCGCGCCTCGCCGAGATCACGGCCGCGCTCGAGCAGCCGGGCCGCATGAAGGTGCTGCAGAAGATGGGCTCGCTGCCGCCCGTCGATGCTGGCCAGGCGCTGCCCCGCGTCACGCGCCCCGTTCTCGTCATCCAGGGCTCCGACGACCCCGACTGGGTGTCACCCCGCGCGGAAGGCGAGGCGATTCTCGCCGATCTGCCCGTCGGTCTCGGCCAGCTGACCATGATCGAAGGTGCCGGGCACTACCCGCACGTCGAGGCGCCGCATGAGACACTCGAGGCGATGCTCCCCTTCCTCAACACGGTCGCCCCCGCCCGCAACGGTTCGCATGCCTAGGGCGGGCCTCGACCGGTCATCCGTCGTCGCGGCAGGCGCCGACCTGGCCGACGAGATCGGCTTCGCGACGCTCAGCATGGGGGCGCTCGCCCAGCGTGTCGGTGTGCGCACTCCGTCGCTCTACAAGCACGTCGAGAACCAGGCCGACCTCAACCGTGCGATCGCGACGCTGGCGCTCACCGAGGCGGGCGAGGCGATGGGTGCCGCCATCCAGGGGCTCGCGGGCCGGGATGCGCTCGCCGCCGCGGCGCACGCGCTTCGGAGCTTCGCGCTCGAGCATCCGGGTCGCTATGCCGCAACCGTGAGTTTCGAGCCGCTCAGCCCCGACGACCCGCTGGCGCTTGCCGCGGCAGAGGGCCTGCGACCCCTGAGGGCCGTGCTGCAGGGGTACGACGTGGCGCCCGAGCAGTCCACCCACGCGTTGCGCGCCGTGCGCAGCATGTTCCACGGGTTCGCGAGCATCCAGTCGACAGGCGGATTCCGCTGGGCCGAAGACGTCGACGACAGCTTCGAGTGGCTCATCGACCTGGTCGACCGCGGCCTGCGGTCGCAGAACTAGATCATCGCGAGCTCTAGCGTCCCTGCGTCGTGGCGACGAAAACCGTTCCGCTGCCCGTGAAGATCAGCCGCCCCTCATCCGGTGTGACGAAGGCGTATTGCCCGCGGTCGAGGGTTGTCGATCCGTGCTTGCCGGTGAGCGTGACCTGCCCATCGGTGACGACCGCGATGGCTGGGCCGGGCAGGTCGAACTCGGATGCCGCGTCGGAGTCGACGTCGGCAGCACTCACGTCGGCCCGCAGCAGCTCGAAGTCCGGCACATCCCACGGCACGAAGAGGTCGAGGCCCTCGGCGAGGTGGGTCGGTTCGAGGCGCGGCACGGGGCGGGGCTCGAAGTCGAGCACGTCGAGCAGCTCGGGCACGTCCACGTGCTTCGGGGTGAGCCCGCCGCGCAGCACGTTATCGCTCGCGGCCATGAGCTCGATGCCGATGCCATCCAAATAGGCGTGGATGTTGCCGGCGGGAAGGAACAGGGCCTCGCCCGCGCTCAGCGTCACCAGGTTGACGAGCGTCGCCACGACGATGCCCGGGTCGCCCGGGTACTCCTCGGCCAGTCGCGCCACGAGGGCCCGCTCGGCTGCGAAATCGGAGGATGTGTCGCCGCCCGCGGCCGCAGCCACGACCGCGCTCACGAGTCCCTGTGCCGGCTCACCGAGCACGCGTGCAACCGTCGTGCGCAAACCATCCGGGGCGGCCAGGCTCTCGCGCAGCCCCTCGATCTGAGCGCGCTGCTCGGCCGTCGGGGCCGTCGATGCGAGATCAGCCAGCAGGGCGCCGGTGCCTGACAGTTCGCGAAAACCGCACAGCGCCTGGAATCCGTCGCGCAACGCGACGATGAGCTCGGGTTTGTGCAGGCGATCCTTGTAGTTGCGGTGGGCGGCATCGAGGGGGATGCCGCGCCGCTCCTCCTCGTCGAAACCGTCCGCGGCGCGCGCCAACGACGGGTGCGCCTGCAGCGAGAGCGGATGCGCCGCGGCGAGAATCTTGAGCAGGAACGGCAGCTCGGAGCGGTCGCCGAGTGCCGTGCGCGGGTCGCTCGCGAACCAGTCGGCGAGGTCGGCGTGTTCGCTCACGGGCGCCCCCGCTGCGATCGGCGTCGGTCGACCCGAGTGAGCGCCCAACCACAGTTCCGCCTCGGGCCCACCGGATGGCGTCGTGCCGAGCAGCTCGGCCATCGCCGTGGTCGACCCCCACGCATAGTTGCGGGGTGTGGCGTCGAGGGGGACGAACATGTTTTGCGGTCCTCTCAGGGGGAGCTGCGCTCACGCGGACACCGCAACGGTCGCTGCCCCGGGGAGGGCGGTCCATTGCGGCCACTTCTCAGCACGATACAGGACCGGCCCGACGCCGTGCCGAACGCACGAGTGGCGGAGCGATCGACGATCGCCCCGCCACTCGCCTCGGAACTAACGTGCCAGGAACTCGAGGATCACGCGGTTGAACTCCTCGGGGTGGCTCGCGTTGATGCCGTGCGGTCCGCCGGCGATGACGTGCAGCTCGCTGCCCGCGATGGCGGCGTGCGTGCGGGCGCCCGATCCCTCGAAGGGCACGACCGCGTCGCCGTCACCATGGATGACGAGCGTCGGAACGGTCACCTTCTCGAGGTCCTCGCGGAAGTCGGTGTTCGCGAACGACGCCATGGCCTCGAGCGCGGCCGGCTTGAAGGCCTGGTGCGCGAGGGTGAGCGCTGCCTGGCGCTCCTCTTCACTCACGACGAGCTGGCCGTCGACCGAGAAGAAGTTCTTCGTGAAATCGTCGTAGAACGTGTCCTGGTTGGCGGTCAGACCGGCCGTCATCTTGGCGGCTTCCGTCGCCTCGAGGGGGCCGTCGGGGTTGCCGGGCGTCTTCAAGAGATACGGAGGAACCGCGGCCGCGAAGACGACGCTGCGCAAGCGCTCGGCACCGTACTTCGAGAAGTACCGCGCCACCTCGCCGCCGCCCATCGAGAATCCGACGAGCGTGACGTCGTTCAGGTAGAGCGCCTCGAGCACGGCGTGCAGGTCTTCGGTCAGCGTGTCGTAGCTGTAGCCGGTGAGCGGTTTGTCGCTGCGGCCGAAACCGCGGCGGTCGTAGGTGACGACGCGGTGCCCGGCTGCCTCGAAGGCGGCCACCTGGTGCGCCCAGGACTCGCCCGAGAGCGGCCAACCGTGAATCAGCACGACGGGTCGGCCGTTTCCCCCGGTGTCGTCGACGTGCAGGTTGATGTCTTTCAGAAGTCCGTGGTGTGCGGTGATCTCAGCCATCTCGGCCCCTTTCTGCGTCACCCGTGGCGACGCTTCTCACACGTGCTTCGGCGTCATCCGCCGCTTCGGATTGGTCAGGACTGGCCGGGGTCGGCGGACCACAGTTGAAGCCCTTCCCAGTCGTCGGGAAACCCCATGCTCGCCTCGACGCTGAGAAGCGAGCCACCCGCAGGAGAGGGAAGGGTGATAGTGAATTTACGTATTTGCGTTCGGAATGTTCGGTGCCATATCGACCCAGAGGAATGCGATCGAAGCATGAAGGCGAGCACCGCCGCGTAGATATATAGGCGTTGTCGAGGTTTTGGAGCCCGGGTGAATCCGCTCTCGATCAGATGGTCCAGCATGTCCCCGTGGGTCTCGTTCGCTTTGATGGCCAGAACCCTTTTGAACGCTCGATTGAACAAGCGGGACCCGTGAGCGCAGGTGTTCCTGAAGTCGACCATCATGCGCAATACGGCCCCGAACCGCCGCGGATGAGTGAACCCGAAGGCGCGCGCAACCTCCCGGGCATCACTCGTCTGCATGAGCTCGAAAAGGAACGGCAACTTGCCGAAGCTCAACACCTCGGTAAGGGCCCAGATGGGGACGGCGTGACCGGGGTACTTCGTCAGGTGATGCGCGATGAAATCTTCGTCCTCCGCACCGGAGCGGATGGCAGCACGACAGGTTTCGAGCCAAGCCTCTAGTTTGGTGTGCTCGCCGCTCGGCTGAGAGCACATGTGGGCGTCGAGGTGAGCTTCGATCGTGTGCGCCGCGACATGGCGAGCTGCCAAGGTGTGAGCGATCGCCGCTCTCAGGCGCACCTCGAAGTCGAGGAGTCCCTCTAGGCATACCCTCGCTAGTTTGGCGTCGAACTCCGCGAGCGTGATGACGTGTTCGATACTCGCGCCCGGAACATACGAATCGCTTCGATATTGCCGGAGCCGTTCGTCGACCTCATGGGGTGGCAGCAGCTGCCGGAACACGTACCGATAGGCGCCGGAACGGAAATAGCCCATGCGGGTGAGGAAGGCCAGCGCCTCGTCTCGGTCGGGCACATCGAGGCCTCGATCGACGAGTTGCGCGAGCAATTCGTCGCGTTCCTTGAAGTCCTTCGTGTATTCCATGGCTCAAAGTACCGCAAATGAAAATCACCCCCTTGAGCCGAAGCTCAGAGGGGGGTGATGTCTGATGCCCAAAATCTAGCACAAGCCACTGACTGGCGGCTGAGCAGACAGGAACAATCGAATCAGGGTCAGTTGAGGGCCGGCGTGTCGGTGGGGATGACGCCGCCGCCGTAGAGGTCGCTCGCGAGGTTCTGCAGCGCCCGCAGGGCCACGCGCTGCGTGAACGGGCCGTAGGAGACGCGGGCCACGCCGAGCGCCTCGAGCTCCGGGGCCGGCAGGGCGCCGGGCGCACCGATGACGGACAGCTTGCCCGCTCCGAGCCCCTCCACGAGCCGTTCGATGGCCTCGCGGTCGAGTGCGCCGGGCACGAAGACGAGGGCGGCGCCCTGGTCGAGGAACGCCTTGCCGCGGGCGATGGCATCCTCGATGCTCTCGTGGGCCGGGCGGTCTCCGCCGCGCACGATGGCGTCGGTGCGGGCGTTCAGCTGGAAGGCGACACCCTCCTGCTCGGCCGCGCGCATGATGGCGCTGACGCGCTGCACCGACTCGTCGAAAGGACGCAGGCGGTCTTCGACGTTGGCGCCGACGACGCCCAGCGCGATGGCGCGGCGAATGGTCTCGGCGGGGTCGGTGTAGCCGTCGTCGAGGTCGGCGGTGACGGGAAGGTCCACGGCATCCACCACGGTCTTCACGCCCGCGAGGGCCACGTCGAGCGGCATGCCGCCGTCTTCATAGCCGTAGCTCGCGGCGATGGAGTGCCCCGCGGTGGCGATGGCGGATGTCTGGGGCAACGCCGCGACGGCCTTCGCGCTCACGGCGTCCCACACGTTCACGACGCTCAGAATCTTCGCGTCCTGGTGCAGCGCCTGCAACGCGAGCGCACGGTCTTTGGTCACCTGTTCAGTAGTCATGCTCCAGCGTTACACCCGGATGCCTCGGCGGGCAACGGGCTGAACAACCTTCAGCTTTCTGGGCTATGACAGAGGTGGTGCACATCGCGGCGCTCGGAATTGTGACCGGGCATGCCGCGTTGCCGACACTGACGGGCCCGTCGCCCGCCCATCGTTTCGTTGAGGAGGAAGACGTGAAGGCTGTTCAATACCGACGCACGGGAGACTCGAGCGTTCTGGAGCTGGTCGACAGGCCGGTGCCGGAGGTCTCGAAGGGCGAGGTGCGCGTGCGCATCGTCGTCTCGGGCGTGAACCCCACCGACTGGAAGTCGCGCGCCGGCTCGGGTTCGAGCGACGAGTTCGACACGCCGAAGGTCCCCAATCAAGACGGGGCCGGCTTCGTCGACGCAATCGGCGACGACGTCGAACACGTGCGCGTGGGCGATCCCGTATGGGTGTGGGATGCCGCGTGGCAGCGCGACGACGGCACCGCCCAGGAGTACGTGGTGCTGCCCGAATACCAGGTGGTTCCGCTGCCCGATGACGCCCTGCTCGACGTGGGCGCTTCGGTGGGGATTCCCGCACTGACCGCACACCGCGCCCTCACGGCATCCGAAACCCTGCCCGACCGCCTCGCCCCCGCGAGCTTGCACGGCCGCGCGATTCTGGTCACGGGTGGCGCCGGCGCCGTCGGTCACGCCGCCATCCAGCTCGCCGTCTGGGCCGGGGCCACCGTCATCACCACGGTGTCGAACGACGAAAAGGCCGCCCTGGCGCGTGCGGCCGGCGCTCACCACATCATCAATTACCGCACCGAGGATGTCGCGGCCCGCGTGCGCGACATCGCCGCGGGAGGCGTCGACGTCATCGTCGACGTGAACCCCTACGCCAACCTCGAGGCCGACCTGGCTGTCATCGCACCCTCCGGCACCATCTCCCTCTACGCCACCGACTCGAGTGAACCGCTCGCGGTGCCGTTCCGGGAAAGCATGGTCAAGAACATCCGCTTCCAATTCATCCTCACCTACACGACGACGAGCACGCAGAAGCAGAACGCGGTCGACGCCGTTTCGGATGCCATCGCCGACGGCGCGCTCGCGGTGGGCGAGGAGGCCGGGCTGCCGTTGCACCGCTTCGCGCTCGCCGAGACCGCCCAGGCGCACGACGCCGTCGAGAACAACACGGTCGGCAAGGTGCTGATCGACGTGACCCAGAAGGAGAACCGATGACTGACACCACCACCAACACCACGAGCACCGAACGCCCCGCCGAGGCATCCGGCACCTTCACCCTCGGCGGCGACCTCACGGTCAACCGCCTCGGCTACGGCACCATGCAGCTCACGGGCGACGGCGTCTGGGGCGAACCGCGCGACCGCGACGAGGCCATCCGCGTGCTGCGCCGCGCCGTCGAACTCGGCGTGAACCTCATCGACACGGCCGACGCCTACGGCCCGTACGTGACGGATGCTCTCATCCGCGAGGCCCTGCACCCCTACACCGACGACCTCGTCATCGCCACGAAGGTGGGCTTCACGCGCCAGGGCCCGGGCGAGTGGA
>Ga0308163_10004498_pt1 | contig 11046 bp, 9 predicted proteins | sample PhyTR1_FD_201037 | JGI IMG/M metagenome (GOLD analysis project Ga0308163, IMG submission 201037) | Phyllosphere microbial communities from UC Gill Tract Community Farm, Albany, California, United States - DLSLT.R1 | ecosystem: Host-associated > Plants > Phyllosphere > Unclassified | place: USA... | reverse complement strand
GACGCTTTACCAACGGCATATGCTCCGTCAGCAAAGAATTCTTGTCCGCTTTCCCTTTGACCGTATACATGCTGGCGTATGTCTTTTTCTTTATATGTCGTTGGCGACGGTGTCAGGAACCGATGGATGCGCTGCCCTGGCGGCCGAACTGCGGCAGTGCCGGCAATGCGAACTTGCCGGCCAGCTGGCGAAACGCAACCGATGCACCGGCCAGCGGGAACGCATCGACCACGGCCCGGCCCAGGCGCGCAGCGCGGTGCAGGTATTCGTCGGCCGGCACGGCGCCCATGAAACTGAGCTTGACGGCCAGGTAACGTGTTGCTGCCAATGACATATTATCGTATACCACCTTGGCCTCCCCCTCCGTCGCGCCGGTCACCAGGATGCCGAATGGCCGGCGGCCCAGTTCCTGCGTCAGGCGCTTGATGAGCGCGTAGGCATTCGTGATCGACGCCGCACTGGTGGAGACCTGGATCACGATCTCGGAACTGGACATCAGGGGCACCGGGAATTCACCGTCCGGCCCCAGTTCGCCATCGACAATCACGATGCCCGCCTGCGTGGCCAATACGTCGAACGTCTTGCTCAGACGGCGCACATCGTCGGTCGATTCGGGCGTGCCCATGGGCACCACCGAAAAGCCTTGCGGGGCCGAATGGATCACCTGGTTCAGGGCGCTTTCCTGGCGCGCAACCTGCAGCAGCGAGGCGCCGCGGTTCAGGCCCAGGCGGCGGGCGACGCCGTACTCGACGTTGCAGGCATCGACGATCAGCACGTCATTGCCGGTCTGGGCCAGCGAGGCGCCCAGGTTCACCAGCATCGCGCCCTTGTCGTCTTCCGGCGTGGCCGACAGGAACGTGAGCACGCGCGGACGCGGGCCTTGCAGCATGCGGCGCAGGCCTTCGGCCTGGTCGAAGTCAAAACTAGCCATGCGACACCTCGCGGCGGGTGGCCTGCGCGGTGGCTGCCATCAGCATCGGCAGGTCGGCATCAAGCGGCGCCACGCCGCGGTTGCGGAATGCGCGGTCGATCAGCATCGCGCTGTCGGCCACGTGCAGGTCTTCCGGCACGCGCTGGCCGTTCGAGACGTAATGCAGTTTGAGCTTCTGGCGGATCACGATGTCGAGCACGCCGCCGGTGGAGGCTGCTTCGTCCATCTTGGTCATGATCGCGCCGTGCAGGCCGCTGCCCTGGTAGGCGCGCACGACTTCGTTCAGCGTCTCGTTGGTCGACGTCGAGTTCAGGCACAGCAGGCGTTTGACTTCGGCGCCCGAGCCCGACAGCATCGCGACCTGCTCGGCCACCATGTGATCGCGCTGCGACATGCCGATGGTGTCGATCAGCACTGTGTGCTTGTTGCGCAGTTCTTTCAGGGCGATGCGCAGGTCGGCTTCGTCCTTCACCGAGTGCACCATCACGCCGAGGATCTTGCCGTAGATGCGCAGTTGTTCGTGACCGCCGATACGGTAGGCGTCAGTGGTGATCAGGGCCAGCTTGTCCGGGCCGTGGCGCATCACGCAGCGCGCGGCCAGCTTGGCCGTGGTGGTGGTCTTGCCCACGCCGGTCGGTCCGACCAGCGCGAACACGCCACCTTCGGACAGCATCGCGTCTTCGTTGCCGATGGTCGTCAGGTTGCGGGCCAGCACCGTCTTCACCCAGCGCATGGCTTGCGCCGCGTCGTTGGTGGCCGGCATTTTTTCGATGATGTAGCGCGCCAGCGTGGCCGAGAAACCGGCGGCCAGCATTTCGCGCAGCACGGTGGCCTTGTGCGGCTCGCGCTGGGCGGTCGAGCCCCACGACAGTTCGGCCAGCTGGGTTTCCATCAGGCCGCGCATGGCGCGGATTTCGCTCATCATGTTGCTGACTTCCGAGGTCGCCGATTCCTTGGCCTGGGTGATGGCGGCGCTCATCATGGCGGTCATGGCGGCCATGTCGATGGTCGGTTCAGGTGCGGGTGTGCGGCGTTCGGCATAGGTTGCGGCCGGCTCGGCAGGCGCCAGCGGCGCGACAGGCGCGACATAGGCCGGCGCGACCGGCGCGTTCAGGACCGGACCGGCATCCTGGTAGCGGCGTGCCGGGGTAGCGCGCGGCGCCGCTGGCGCGAGTTCGTCGAAGTGCTGCAGTTGCGGCTTCGGCTGGGCCATCTCGGAATCGGCGACAGGCGCGGACAGCGAGGCGACATCGTCGTTATCGAGTGCCAGGATTTCGACGGCGCCGTCGACCGGACGGTTGGACAGGATGACGGCATCCGGACCCAGGGCTTCGCGCACCTTGCGCAAGGCATCCCGGGAAGTTGCCGCTGTAAATTTCTTCACTTTCATCGTGGTTCTCCGCACTTCAATCTATGTTCTGCATGACGGGCACATGCCCATCGATAGGAATCATTATTGTCGATGCCGTGTGGAAACGATCAGCCGAGAAGGATGGGGAAAAGGGCCTATTTCCCCACAAACAGAAAAAGTGATACTGGTTTCCCGGAATCTGGCAGGGTCGGTGCAGACACAGTCCGGGTTTGCGCTGCCGCAGACAGGTGGCATCCGGGCACCGATCTTGCCAATGCCGGCGGGGTCGAACCGTGACTGGTACGGCTGGCGTCCCAGTTCTGCTCATCAGGAGACTCGCATGACACGCTCGATCCGGCTGATCTACCGTAACGTAAGGGGCCGTGTACGCCAGAATTTCGGCTGGGCCGGCCTCACCGAACGCTCCGCCGTACTGATTACGGCGGCCGAATGGCGGCCGACGGCCGACCCCTTCGATTCACCACCTGGCCGCCCTCTGCTGGGCGAGGCCAATGTGTATGTCACCAATATCGGGCCGCATGATCCTGAAGGCAACGTCGGCGGTGTCGAGTTTCATCTGCATGTCGACTGGAACAGCCCGTTGCATGTCATGGTGACCATCACCGACCTGGGGCCGATCGAAGAGCAGATCGTGATTGGCTAGGCGCCATGGCGCGCCGCTGTGGCAGCGCCATCCGTTGTGACACCTCAGCGACTGCCTGCATCAGCTACCTATGATCAGAAGCTCCTCAACCGGGCTTCAAGGAGTTCTCTATGATCGAATGTACATTCAAACTCAACGGTGAACCGCTGAGTACGTTTGAAATGAGCTCGTTAAAATTTCCAGCCTTCTCCGGGCTTGGTGAACATAAAAATCGACGGGAGTTCGCCTGTGCCGCAGGCGTCGGCCCAATTCCGCCAGGCGCCTACTACATCGTCAATCGTCAGTCAGGCGGCAGGCTCGGTCCGCTACTTGATTTCATCAAGGACAGGTCCGACTGGTTTGCCCTGTACGCAGCCGACAAGCACATTGACGATGAAGTCTTTTGCAATACCGTGAAACGAGGAAATTTCAGGCTGCACCCAGCCGGTACGCGCGGCATCAGTCAAGGGTGCATTACGCTGACAACCCGGACTGACTTCGACGTACTGCGACATCAACTCATCGCAGGCGGTCAGGTTCTCATTCCAGGCACCTCATTACACGCTTATGGCCGAGTAACTGTCCAATGAAGAGAGTACTGATACGACTGTCTCTGATCATCTGGGTCCTTGCTGGCACTGTTGTGCTCGCCCGCTTTCTGATCATCCACCACGACCTTTTCCCACCGTTCCCGGAGGCGTGGGCAATTTGGCTGATCAACCTGTACGGCTCAAGGGATGGCGAAGAGCTGGCCGATCTTGAGATACTCGTCGCCCTGGGGCTGGCCTTCAGCGCGATTCTGACGGTCACGACGCTTGGCTGGCTGGTCTGGCGTCACATCCATCGCCCTGCTCCGGCATGATGAACACAGGGCAGCGCCTGCGCCGCCCCTTCTCTGTTACATCGGCACGCCCACGAGGCTCGTCACGCGAATCGTCTTGGTCTCGGGCACTTCAGCATGCGACAGCACCTTGAGGGCGGGCACGGCGCGGCGCAGGAAGCGCGAGAGCAGCACGCGCAGCGGCGCCGGCACCAGCAGCACGGGCGACAGGCCCATCTGCTCCTGCTGGTTGGCGGCGTGCGCTGCCTGCTGGGCGATCGTGTCGGCCAGGCCCGGCTCGATGCCGGTACCGTCGCCGCCGGCGCCCATCGCCTGCATCAAGAGACGCTCGAGGCGGTTGTCCAGAGTCATCACCGACAGCTCGTTCTCGCCCGGGAACAATTGCTGGACGATCGCGCGGCCCAGCGACACGCGCACCACGGCGGTCAGTTCGGCCGGGTCCTGCGTCATGCCGGCGTGCTCCGACAGCGCTTCGATGATCGAGCGCATGTCGCGGATGTGCACGCCTTCGACCAGCAAGTTCTGCAGCACTTTTTGCAGCGTCGACAGCGAGACGACTTTCGGCACCAGGTCTTCGACCAGTTTCGGGGTTTCCTTGCCCAGGTGGTCCAGCAGCGCCTGCACTTCCATGCGGCCCAGCAGTTCCGACGCGTGCAGCGTGATCAGGTGGTTCAGGTGCGTGGCAACGACGGTGCCGGCATCGACCACGGTGTAGCCCATGCTTTGCGCTTCGTCGCGCAGGCTGGCTTCGATCCAGGTCGCCGGCAGGCCGAAGGCCGGGTCGGTAGTGACCACGCCTGGCAGCGTGCCGCTGGCCATGCCCGGGTTGATCGCCAGGAACTGGCCATTGAGTGCTTCGCCGCTGCCCACTTCGACGCCCTTGAGCGTGATGCGGTAGGCCGATGGCTTGAGTTCCAGGTTGTCGCGGATGTGCACCGGTGGTGCCAAAAAGCCCACTTCTTGCGCGAACTTCTTGCGGATGCCCTTGATGCGCTTGAGCAGCTCGCCGCCCTGGTTCTTGTCAACCAGCGGAATCAGGCGATAGCCCACTTCCAGGCCCAGCGTATCGACCGGCATCACGTCCTGCCAGGTCGCTTCTTCGCTCTCGGCCGGCGTCGTGCGGGCGGCAGCGGCGGCATCGGCCACGGCGGCGGCTTCCGCCGCGGCCGGCGCTTCTTTTCTGCGCTTCGAGATGACATAGCCACCGGCAGCGAGCGAGCCGGCCAGCAGCAGGAAGACCATGTTCGGCATGCCTGGGATCATGCCCAGGCCACCGATGATGGCGGCGGTGATGTACAGCGCTTCCGGACGGGCGAACAGCTGGTTCGTCAGTTGCGAGCTGACGTCTTCATCGTTGGCCACGCGCGAGACCACCATACCGGCCGCGATCGAAATGATCAGCGAAGGAATCTGGGCCACCAGGCCATCACCGATGGCCAGCAGCGTGTAGATCTTGGTGGCTTCGCCGATGGCCAGGTCGTGCATCACGACGCCGACGATCAGGCCGGCAATCATATTGATCACGGTAATCATGATGCCGGCGACGGCATCGCCCTTCACGTACTTCGAAGCACCGTCCATCGCGCCGTAGAATTCGGCCTCTTGCGAGACTTCCTGGCGGCGCTTGCGTGCTTCGTCTTCACCGATCAGGCCGGCGTTCAGGTCGGCATCGATCGCCATCTGCTTGCCCGGCATCGCATCCAGCGCAAAGCGTGCGCCGACTTCGGCGATACGGCCCGCGCCCTTGGTCACGACCGAGAAGTTGATGATGGTCAGGATGATGAAGACGACGATACCGACGGTGTAGTTACCGCCGATCAGGAAGTGGCCGAAGGCCTCGACGACCTTGCCGGCAGCGGCGCTGCCCGTATGGCCTTCGGTCAGGACGATACGGGTCGACGCGACGTTCAGCGCCAGGCGCAGCATGGTCGACACGAGAAGAATCGACGGGAAGGCCAGAAAGTCGAGCGGCTTGACCGTGTACAGCGCTGTCAGCAGCACGATGATCGACAGCGCGATATTGAAACTGAAGAATACGTCCAGCACGAACGCCGGCAGCGGCAGGATCATCATCGCCAACAGCATGATGATCAGGATCGGCGCCGCCGCCTTGCCGCCTTGTGCTCCAAGGCCGCTCATCCAGGCTGGCAGTTTCATGCTGTTGGTCATTCAGTTGCTCCATTATCGGGTGCCGGTCGCTGCTGCGAAGCCGGGTTCAGCGGGTCCATCTCGGCAGGTACTTTCAACCTGGTCGGGCGATCCGGGTAGTCGCCCTCGCCCTTCCTGTATGCCCGCAGCTGGTACACGTAGGCCAGCACTTCCGCCACCGCCGAGTACAGCTTTTCCGGAATCTCTTCATCGATCTCGGTGTGCTTGAACAGGGCGCGGGCCAGGGCCGGGGCTTCGAGCATGGGCACCTTGTTCTCGGCGCCCATTTCGCGGATCTTGGCAGCGACGTCATCGACGCCCTTGGCTACCACCCGCGGTGCGCCCTTGCCATCCGCATACTTCAGTGCGACTGCGTAGTGCGTCGGATTAGTAACGATCACATCAGCAGTAGGGACATTCTGCATCATCCGGCCCCGGGCCATTTCGCGCTGCATCTGCCGAATCTTCCCCTTAATCTGAGGATTGCCGTCCGACTCCTTCGATTCCTGGATCATTTCCTGGCGCGTCATTTTCAGTTTGTCTTTCCAATGCCACAACTGATACGGACCATCGATGAGGGCAATCACCCCCAGCGCGCCGGTGATGAACAGGAACGAGCGGCCGATCATGTCGCCGACATGGGCGCTGCTTTCATTGAGCGGCTCGACCGCCAGGCCCAGCATCGCCTCCTTCTGCCCGCTGACGACGATCCAGGCCACGACGCCGATGATGATCGTCTTGATGATGGCCTTGAACAGCTCGACCAGCGCGTTCTTGGAGAACATGTTGCCGATACCCTTGATTGGGTTGAGCTTGCCGAAGTTCGGCATGAATGCCTTGGACGAGAACAGCCAGCCACCGATCAGCATCGGCGAAATCAGGGCGATCAGCATGACGGCACCGGCAATCGGCAGGCAGGCCAGCATGACGCTGACGATGTCGTTGAGAATGCGTTCGAGCAGGATATTGGGATTGAAGATTTGCTCGCGGTCGAGCGTGAGACCGGACTTGAGCGAGGTCGCCAGCCTGCCGACAAGCATGCCGCCAAAAGCCCACAGACAGGCGCCGGCCGTCATCAGGACAGTGAAGGTCGCCAGCTCGCGCGATCGGGGCACGTCGCCCTCTTCGCGCGCTTTCTCGATCTTTCTGGGCGAGGCGTCTTCGGTCTTTTCTGCGTCGCTATCTTCCGACATGGTGCCCCCGCTCGATTGCCATGCAATATCTTATCCGCGCCTTTGTACCGCGCGAGCGAGATTATCGCCGAAATTGCCGTGCAGACAGATCGAGAACAAGTGGGGAAACCGGCCCCAGTTCAGGGGCGGCGCCGTGCAGACCGCAGACTGCGGTCTGCATTGGGAATTACATGCGCCGACGCGCGAGGACCGGCGCCGCTGGCTGGTGGCCGTGATCCGACAAACCGCCTGGCTGGTTGGCGGATGGATTGGCGATACGCGCAGCGACCAGGCCCGCCGTGGCGCCCTGGCCATTGTTGCTGGCGGTGATGAGTGGCTTGGCCAGGACCGTCGCTGCCTTCGGCGTCAGCGGCGCGGCTGCGACCGGCATGACGATCGGTGCATGGCGACGACGGGCGCGCCAGGCCGAGACGACCAGCGCATAGACAGCCAGGTACAGCGCGAAACTGGCCAGGGCGCCCTGTACCAGCACCGCTGGCTCGCCCGCATAGTTGACCGCCAGCGCAGCCGGCACCAGGGCAATGCCCCACGAGACCGGCGAAACGAAGGCATTGCGCAGTGGCGGCGGCAGCATGCGCAGGTAGCGCGCCGTGATCGCTGTCTTGACCAGGCTGTGCAGGTGCCAGCTGTCCGGGTGGCCCGGATGGCGGCGGCACCACAGGCGACGCATGATCGTGAAGACGGTTTCGAAGACCGGGTAGGCGCAGGCCAGCAGCGGTGCCCAGGCCGAGACCGACGGGTTGCGGTAGACCAGCATGACCGACAACCAGGCCAGCAGGAAGCCAAGCAGGTAGGCGCCGCCATCACCCAGGAACAACTTGCCCAACGGGAAATTGACGACGAAGAAGCCGGCAGTCACGGCGCAGATCACGAAGCACAATTGCGCCAGATGAACGTCGCCAGCGCCATGCGCTATCAGACCCAGTGTGCCCAGGCCGATGACGACAGTGCCGCTGGCCAGGCCATTGAAACCATCGATGATGTTGACGGCATTGGCCACACCGCCGACCGCGAACGCAGTGAACAAGACCGAGAACGGCAGCCAGGCCAGCATGTTGTCAAGCAGTGGCAGGCCCGTGTGCTGCAAGCTCACGCCCGTGAGGCACCAGCACACGACGCCACTACCGATGGTGGCCAGCAGGCGGGTGCGTACGGAGACAGTACGGGTCAGGTCTTCGGCCAGGCCAAAGACAAAGGCTGGCAGCGAGGCAATGAGAACGGGCAGCAACAGATCGCGCTGCGCTTGCGGCAGCACGCCCAGTGCCAGCCACAGGCCGGTCATGATGGCGGCGCCGCCGATACGCGGCGTTGGCGTGATATGGAATTTCTGGACGCCACGCGTTGCATCAAGCGAGTAACGGCCGTGCCAGCGTGTGGTGAGCACGAGCAGCAGCGATACGATCAGCGATGTGGCGAAGCCGATTTCGAGGCCGGCTAATGGCAGGTTATAAATACTCATAGAACCACTTGGTTAACTCGTCAATTCTATCGCATTTCGGGTCATTTCTTCCCCAATCGTGTCGGCGAAGGCTTTCTCGCGCAATCTCACTCATTATAAACAGTGTCATGCAAGCCCTTGATTGGGAACGACTTATTAAGCGATTTTAGGTACGTTGCGCTGCAACAATCAATAGTACAGATACTTCTCCTACCATTTCTCCACAAATTGTTACACTTTTGTGTGGTGATATTTAGATAGTTTTATTTCTTATTACCCAATTGGGGCAAATCATGACGCGCCGATATTCAACCGCACGAGCGTTCTATTCGGTCGTCATGTTATGTCTGGGCGCCATGCATTCTGCAAATGCGCATGCCCAGACCACCGCATCGCCCGACCTCATCGACGCCCGCGCCCGTTTGCAGGAAGCCGAAGCACGGCAAGCGATTGCCGAAGCCGAGCGCGCCGAACTGCTGGCACGCCTGCCGCCAGCCCAGACCAGGGCCCTCGGCGGCAGTGTCGAGACCCGCGGGTTCGGCGCCGCCGGCCTGGCACGCGCGTTCGACCTGACACTGGAACTGGCAACCGAACTGTGCCGGATTCTGCCACCCGAACGGTTTGTCATCCTGTACGACCCGCTCGTTACCCAGGGCATCGTGGTGGCGCGCACTGTCGATGCCGCGCTGGTCAGGCAGGCGCAAGAGCTGGCCACGCGCAACGCCGAGCTGCAGCGCTACATCGAGGCCAGCACGACACCCGGCGCGCGCCGGCGCAACACCCTGCTGCTTGCCTGGCTGACCGCGCCGGCGATGGTGCTGCGCGCCGGGGCCGATCTGGCGAGCCTGTTCAAGACCGACACCACGCTGGCCGGCACTGCCTACGGCGACGGCGCCCGCGCGCTGTTTGCCAGTGCCATGGCGCGCAGCTGCCCTGCCCGCCTGGCTGGCCTGAGCGGCGGCTATATGGGCGAACTCGACATCACGCGCCACGCCGCCCTGCTGGAACGGGTACGGCTGGTCGGCCTGGAACGCGCCGCGCTCGCGCGGCACGTCGATGTCCTTGATGCGCTGGCCGACGCCGCCAAGGGCGAGCGCAAGAAAGAACTGGCCGCCATCGCGGCCGCTGCGATGGCAGAGCTCAAGGCGGCCGACAGCTTCATCGACTCGCTGCGCGCCGGCGACGCCAGCGACAAGAGCCCCCTGTTCACGACGGCGCGCTACCTTGGCCAGGCCGGGCGCAGCGCCGGCGCACTGGTGCTCGATGTCGACCTGCGCCTGGAAGGCCTTGCCGTCCAGCGCGATCACCTGTTCACGGGCGAACGGCTGGCCTTGTCCGGCGTGGCATTTCTCTGGTACCGGCTGCACGAACCGGATGGCCGGCTGGTACGCGCCGACGCGCTGCGCCGGATCAGCCGGCCGGTGCAGGTCAATCTGCGCGGCGTACCAGGCGGCGATGGTTTCTGGGACGAGCCCGGCGTCAGGGCGCCGCAGCCCTGAGCGTCTGCTCGATCGCGCCGAACAGCGATTTGCCATGCGCATCGAGCATCTCGATGCGCACCGTATCACCAAAGCGCATGAACGGCGTGACCGCTTCGCCGCCAGCGGCCATCTCGATCCAGCGTGCCTCGGCAATGCTGGCGTAGCCCGGTGTGTGACGCCGCGTCGGCCGGTTCGATACCACGCCCGCGCCGACGAGCGTCCCGGCCGCGACCGCTCGCGTCGTCGCCAGCGCCGACAGCAGCTGGGCAAAATTGAACGTCATGTCCTCGCCTGCCTCGAGCGTGCCGACCGGATTGCCATTCAATCGCACGCGCAGCGGCAGTGCGGCTTTCGCAGCCGCCCACGCATCGCCCAGCTCATCCGGCGTGACCGCCACCGGTGCGAATGCGGTCACCGGTTTGGCCTGCAGCAGGCCAAAGCCGGTCGCCAGCGCATCCGGCACCAGGTTGCGCAGCGTGATGTCATTGGCCAGCACCAGCAGGCGAATCTGACCCAGCGCCGCATCGGGTGTCGCGCCCTGGCGCAGGTCGCCACTGACGATGGCCAGTTCGGCGCCAAAGTCGATGCCCCATTCTTCGCGCGCCAGCACCAGGTCTTGCGTAGGCCCGAGCAGGCCATCGCCTGCTGCCTGGCGCAGCTGGGGCGCGTCGCGCCATGCGGCCGGCACGCTGCTGCCAAGCGCGCACTGTTCCAGTTCGTGATGGTGCAGATAGGCCGCCCCGCACACGCGGGCGCTCGCGCGCGGCAATGGCGCCATGCACAGGGTCGGGTCGAAATCGAATGCGCGGCGCGCCCTGGCGTCACCCTTGCCATCGTTCAGCTGGCGGTAGAGGGCGTCGAGTTGCGGGGCAATGAAAACCCAGTCATCGAGAGCGGCGCGCAGACTCGGCGCGATGCCGTCGGCAATGTGGGCAGTGGACAGGTCGCGCGACACCACGGCCAGTTGGCCGTCGCGGGTGCCGTCGTCCAGCGAGGCAAGTTTCATGGGCGGGCTCGTGG
>Ga0308163_10004495_pt1 | contig 11053 bp, 9 predicted proteins | sample PhyTR1_FD_201037 | JGI IMG/M metagenome (GOLD analysis project Ga0308163, IMG submission 201037) | Phyllosphere microbial communities from UC Gill Tract Community Farm, Albany, California, United States - DLSLT.R1 | ecosystem: Host-associated > Plants > Phyllosphere > Unclassified | place: USA... | reverse complement strand
ACGGCGGGCATGCCCGGCCGCGTCGTGACGCTCGGACTGTGCGACGGCACCATACGCAAGCTCGAATTGACGCATTTTTATTAGGACTGCCCATGTTTAGCCTGCGTCACCGATCGGGGCAGGCAATCTTGCTGCTCCTCGTCGCCTTCGCGCTCCGTAGTCCGTTCTTCGGCAATCCGGTGATCCATAGCGACGAGCAATTCTACCTGCTGGTCGGCGATCGCCTGCTGCACGGCGCATGGCCATTCGTCGACATCTTCGATCGCAAGCCGGTCGGCCTGTTCCTGATCTTCGCCGGCATCCGCAGCGTCGGCGGCGATGGCGTGCTGATGTACCAGCTTGCCGCGACGCTCGTCGCCACCGCCACGGCATTCCTAGTCGCGCGGATCGTCAGCCGCCTGTCCTCCGATGACGCGAACCCGGTGGCGAGCGTCGGCGCGGCGCTGATCTATCTCGTCTGGATCATCGTCTTCGACGGGGCGGGCGGGCAGTCGGCAATATGGGGCAATGCCTTGATGGCGGCCGCCGCGCTGCTGGTGCTCGATACGACCCGCGGCCACCGGCATATCTCCTTGCGCGGTGCCGGTGCGATGCTGCTGATCGGCCTGGCGATGCAAATCAAGTACACCGCCATGTTCGAGGGGATATTCTTCGGCCTGACGCTGGTGTGGGCCGCGTATCGCGATGGGCGGTCGATCGGTCGCCTCGCAGCCGATGCCGCCTTGTGGATCGGCGCAGCGCTGTTCCCGACCGCGCTTGCCTGGGCGGTCTATGCCGCGGCCGGCCACGGCGACGCCTTCGTCTTCGCCAATTTCCTGTCGATCTTCGGTCAGCAGGATGACGACACGCTCAGCTCAAACCTGCTGAAGCTGCTGGGCGGCGTGGGCATGAGCCTGCCGCTCGCCTGGCTTGCGCGGCGTGGCCGTCGGACGGGAAGCTTCGCGCTCGGATGGCTCGCGGCGGCGGTGATCGCGATCCTCATCATGCACACGTTCGAGCTGCTTTACCTGCTGCCCCTCGCGCTGCCGCTGTCGGTCGCCGCTGGCACGGGGTTGAGCGGCCCGACCGTCCGCACGACCATGGTCCGCCTTGCCGCCGTACTGGTGTTCGGCGCGCTCGCGGCGACCGTTATGACGAGTATCCGCATCGGACGGCGTGGCAATGCCCACCAGATCGCGCAACTCGTCCAGATGATCGGCCAGCAACCACGCGGCTGTATGTTCGCCTATGGCAGCGAGCCGATTCTCTATTTCCTGACCCGGTCCTGCCTGCCGACGCCCTATATCTTCCGCAGTCATCTTGGCCAGACGACCGAGTCGCATGGCACGGGGATCGATCCGGTCGTGGAAGTCGCGCGGTTGCTCGCAGCCCGGCCCGGCGTGATCGTCGTACGCGCGCCCAAGCCCAGCACGAACCTCGCGACCCAGGCGCTCGTACTGCGCGCGATCGCCACGCGGTATCGATTGGTCGGCTCGGTGAAGATCGGCGGGTTGCCGCAGAGCGTCTATCGCCTGCGCACCGACGCTGCCCGTTGACGAGGCGCGGTTACCTCAGGTCTTGAACGCGAGGCCGATCGTCACCGCGAGTCCGATCAGCGCCAGCATCTGGACGGTCGGCCAGTCGACCCAGCCCACCGAGTCCGGATCGCGCCGACGGCGCCGTCTACGTTCGCCAAGCCCCGCCACAACGGCAACCGCGGCGAGACCTCCGCTCACACTCCACAGAACCGGGGCCATCGTTCAGCCGAGCTTCTCGACCTTTTCCTGCAACTTGGCGAGTTCGTTGCGCAGCGCAGCGATCTCGTCGTCCTTGCTGGCAGCGGGTGCAGGCGCAGGTGCGGGCGGCGTCATCGCCTGTGTTGCGGCGTCGAACATCTCGAGGTTGCGCTTGGCGATGTCGGCGAAGGGCGAGTTCGCGAACGCGCCTTCGACTGCGGACTTGAACTGGTCGTGGTTGCGACGGAAGCTGTCCATCGACGCCTCCAGATAGCCGGGCACCATCGTCTGCATCGAATCGCCGTACATCGAGATCAGCTGGCGCAGGAAGTTCACCGGCATCATCGTCTCGCCGCGGCTCTCCTCCTCCATGATGATCTGCGTGAGGACGTTGTGCGTGATGTCCTCGTCGGTCTTCGCATCGACCACCTTGAAGTCGCGGCCCTCGCGAGTCATCGTCGCGAGATGATCGAGCGTGATGTAGGATGACGACTCGGTGTTATAGAGCCGCCGGTTGGCGTACTTCTTGATGATGACGATTCCGTCGGCAGCCTTTTGCTTCTTCATGGATCCCCCGTCTTATGTTTGAAACGGAGGCTACAGTCTTTGATGACGCACCGCAACAAGGTCCGAGGCCCTTACCCTTGTTCCTTTCCGTGCTGCGCAACGAGACTGCAGCATCGCCGGAACGCATGGCCCGCGCGCTAGCAGGATTGCGCGCCTATCAGGGCGCACCGCGAGAGGAACGCCCCGTTCCGCGGCCTGCGATCCACCGCGCTGGCCGGGTCGCGCTGCGCGATTATGGCGGCGAAGGGCGTCCCGTCGTGTTCGTCCCATCGTTGATAAACCCGCCCGACATCCTCGATCATTCGCCCGAGTCTTCGCTGGTGCAATGGACCGCCAGGCAAGGATTCCACGTCTGGCTGGTCGACTGGGGATCACCCGGCGACGCGGACCGCGACCTCGATCTGGCGGCGCATGTCGAGCGGCTGCTGGTTCCCCTGCTCCAGGCACTCCCCGAGCCACCGGTGTTGGTCGGATATTGCCTCGGCGGCACGCTCGCGCTGGGCGCTGCTGCTATCACGCCCACCGCCGGTGTCGCGACGATCGCCGCCCCCTGGCACTTCGCGGGTTATGGCGAAGGCCGTCCCACACTCGCCGCGACCTGGGCTGCGGTCCAGCCCGCCGCGGCGATGCTCGGCCTGCTCCCGATGGAAGTGCTCCAGGCCGGCTTCTGGCAACTCGACCCTGCGCGCACGATCGCCAAATACGAAGCGTTCGCCGATCTCGCCACAGACAGCGACGCAGCACGCGCATTCGTCCGACTCGAGGATTGGGCCAACGCCGGCGCCCCCCTCCCCTACGCCGCCGCCGCGTCGCTGTTCGAGGACTGCATCGCCAACGACCTGCCCGGCAAAGGCGGCTGGGTCATCGCCGGCACCCCGGTCGACCCGCTCACACTAGCCTGCGCGACCGTCGAGTTCGTATCGCTCAGCGACCGCATCGTCCCCGCCGCCACCGCGATCGGCCTCGCCGACCGCCGCGACCTCGGCGCGGGGCATGTCGGCATGATCGTCGGCGGCTCCGCACGCGCGCGCCTCTGGGAACCGCTCGCCAACTGGATCGCCGCGCTCGGCTGACCTACATGGGGTCCAACCATAGAGGATCCCGACATGACCGACCTGAACCCCCACGACGTCGTCATCACCGCCGCCAAGCGCACCCCCGTCGGCAGCTTCCTCGGCGCGTTCGCCACCACCCCCGCGCACGAACTCGGCCGCATCGCAATCGAAGCCGCGCTCGAACAGGCCGGCGTGGCGGGCGAAGACGTCTCCGAAGTGATCCTCGGCCAGGTCCTTACCGCAGCTCAAGGCCAGAACCCCGCCCGCCAGGCGTCGATGGCGGCCGGCGTGCCCAAGGAAATCCCCGCCTGGGGCGTCAACCAGGTCTGCGGCTCGGGCCTCCGCGCGGTCGCGCTTGCCGCGCAAGCGATCCAGACCGGCGACGCGACCATCGTCGTCGCGGGCGGGCAGGAATCGATGTCGCTCTCCGCGCACGCGCAGTCGATCCGCGGCGGCCAGAAGATGGGTAATCTCAGCCTCGTCGACACGATGGTCAGCGACGGCCTGACCGACGTCTTCAACGGCTATCACATGGGCATCACCGCCGAGAATCTCGCCGAGCAATATCAGGTTACGCGCGGCGAACAGGACGCTTTCTCGGTCGCCTCGCAGAACAAGGCCGAAGCCGCACGCGGATCAGGCCGCTTCATGGACGAGATCGCGCCGGTCACGATCAAGGGCCGCAAGGGCGACACCGTGGTAGCCGACGACGAGTACATCCGCGCCGGCTCGACGATCGAGAGCGTTTCAGGCGTGAAGCCCGCATTCAAGAAGGACGGCACGGTAACAGCGGCCAACGCCAGCGGCCTGAACGACGGCGCCGCCGCCCTGGTAATGATGCGCCGCGACGAAGCCGAACGCCGCGGTTCGCCCATCCTCGCGACGATCAAGAGCTGGGCCTCGGCCGGCGTCGATCCGTCGATCATGGGCATCGGCCCCGTCCCCGCCACAAGGCGCGCGCTGGAGAAGGCCGGCTGGACGCTAGCCGACCTCGACCTGATCGAAGCCAACGAAGCCTTCGCCGCCCAGGCCCTGTCCGTCGGCAAGGAACTCGGCTGGGACGCGAGCAAGGTCAACGTCAACGGCGGCGCGATCGCGATCGGCCACCCGATCGGCGCCAGCGGCGCCCGCGTCCTGACGACACTGATCTACGAGATGCAGAAGCGGGATGCGAAGCGCGGACTGGCGACTCTCTGCATCGGCGGCGGCATGGGCATCGCCATGTGTATCGAGCGGTAAAACCCTTCGGAAACAATGTGACGGTTATGTCACATTGTCGAACAAAACAGTATGTTAAGGGCGGTTTTCCTGAACCTAACCTTGCACAATCCCTCCATACCCGTTTGTATTCGGTATCAAAGTTACAAACGGGGCAACTTCAACGATGAACATCCATCGCCTTCTGGGCGCCACCGCGCTCGTCAGCGCACTGGCCGGCCTACCTTCCTATGCTGCCGCACAGACGGCACAGGATCCTGCAGCGCAGACATCGACCGATGATGCCGCGGCTTCGCGCGATCTCGCTCAGGCAGCGCCTGCTGCGGACACCTCCGCACAGGAAATCACGGTTACCGGTTCGCGCATTTCGAACCCGAATGGCCAGTCGACCGCGCCGATCACGTCGATCAGCGCCGTAGAACTGCAGCAGACCGGCAACATCTCGGTCGGCGACGTGCTCAATAACCTTCCTGCACTCGCCAACACCTTCAGCCAGCAGAATTCGACGCGCTTTCTCGGCACGTCGGGCCTGAGCCTGGTCGATCTCTACGGCTTGGGTACGCAGCGCACGCTGGTGCTCGTCAACGGCCGTCGTCACGTCGGCGCGGACATCCTGAACAATGCCGTCTCGCCTGACGTAAACACCTTTCCGACAGACCTCATCGAAAGCGTCGACGTCATCACTGGCGGCAGCTCGGCGATCTACGGGTCGGACGCGATCGCAGGCGTGGTCAACTTCAAGCTGAAGCAGAACTACGAAGGTCTGACTGCACATGCCCAGGGCGGCATCAGCCAGAAGGGCGACGCCGGCTCCTATTACGGCAGCATCCTGGCCGGTAAGAACTTTGCCGACGGTCGTGGCAACGTAGCGGTCAATCTGGAATATGCTCGCCAGAACAGCCTGTACGCGTCGCAGCGCAAGGATCTGCGTACGGCGAACGGCTTCGTCGTCGTCGACACCGATCCTGCCGGTACGCCGAACGGCAGCGACGGTATCCCCGACCGCGTCTTCTACCGCGACATCCGTCCGGTCACCATTTCGAACTCGGGCACGATCCTGTTCAACGGCCGTGCAGGCACCGGAGCAGGTCGCTGCGGTCGCGACTCGACCAACGCAGCATTCGACTGCCCGTATTTCTTCCAGCCCGATGGCACGCTGATCCAGCAGACCGGCGCACGCGCGGGTCTCGCGCCGAACGGTTCGTTGATCGGCGGCAACGGCGACACGCTGCGTGAAGGCCGGCTCGTCCAGATCCTGCCGCAGCTCGATCGCTACTCGGCGAACCTCATCGCACATTTCGATGTTTCGGACGCATTCGTCCCGTTCATCGAAGCCAAGTACGTTCGGACGAACTCGGTCGGTTCGGGCAGCAGCGGTCCAGCGTTCTTTCAGGGATCGACGCTCGACGCGCTGTACGAGCGTCCGCGCTACGACAACCCCTATCTGACCGATCAGGCACGTGGCGTCATTGCCCAGCAATATGCCGCAGCCGGTTTGCCGCTGACTGGCGCAACGCGTATCCCACTTCGGCGTAATCTGCTCGATCTGGGCGTACGTACCGAAGAGGCAAAGCGTGAAACCTACCGGATCGTCGGCGGCGTGCGTGGCACGTTCAACGGCGACTGGAAGTACGAACTGTCCGGCAACTATGGTGAGTTCAAGGAGCGCACCAAGGTTCTCGGCAACCTCAACGTCCAGCGCTTCCTGCTGGGCATGGATGCAGTCCGCAACCCCGCCGGCCAGATCGTCTGCGGTTCGCAGCTCGACCCGAGCCGTGCCAATCTCGGCCTGACGGGTGGTCCCGATGCCGGTGGCAATCCTGCTATCCTCGCAGCGGACATCGCTGCTTGCCAGCCGGTCAATCCGTTCGGCCAGGGCAACATTTCGCAGGCTGCCAAGAACTACGTCCTTCAGGACACGGTATCGGTCGGCAAGATCACGCAGCTCGATCTGATCGGTTTCATGTCCGGCGACACCAGCCAGTTCCTGACCCTGCCGGGTGGCCCTGTGCAGTTCTCGGTTGGCGGTGAGTATCGTCGTGACACCGCGTCCTTCGAGGCTGATCCGCTCGTAGCATCCGGCTACACCTTCTATAACGCGATCGCGAACTTCAACCCGACGTCGTTCACCGTGAAGGAAGCCTATGGCGAGCTTCGCGTGCCGTTGCTCAGCGACATCACGCTGATCAAGGAACTGACGCTCAGCGGTGCAGGTCGTGTTTCCGACTATAAGGGCGCAGCCGGCACGAACTACACGTACAATGCCGGTATCGACTACTCGCCGGTCGCCGACCTTCGCTTCCGTGCACAATATGCGCGCGCCGTGCGTGCACCCAACCTTCAGGATCTGTACTCGCCACTGGGTCAGAACTTCGCACCAGGGTTCGTCGATCCCTGCGCGGCACGTCAGATCGGTACCGGTTCGTCGACCCGCGCGGCAAATTGCGCTGCTGCCGGGATTCCCACCACGGGTGCCGGTGCGTACGATTACATCTACCAGCAGTCGCTGGAGATCCAGAGCGGCGGCAACCCGACCCTGCAGGTCGAGAAGTCCGACTCGTACACCTACGGCGGCGTGTACCAGCCGAGCTACGTACCGGGGCTGACGCTGTCGGTCGATTACTACAACATCCAAGTCAACGACGTGATCACGGCGCCGAGCGCGCAGGCGATCGCCAATGGCTGCTACGACGCAGCAAGCCTCGACAACCAGTTCTGCGGCCTCTTCCAGCGTGTCGCAGCGGGCGCGACCGGCCCGGGTGGTGAAGACGCTTACCGGATCATCGAGGGTAGCCTGCAGCAGACGACGCTGAACTACGCCAAGCTGAAGGTTCGTGGTCTCAACACCGACATCAACTACACACGTCGTTTCGGTGAGAACAAGAGCGTAACCGCGCACTTCATCTGGACGCATGCGCTTCAGAACGACTCGTTCCTGAACCCGACCGATCCGAACCGTGCAAATCGTTTGCTTGGTGAAGCCGGGCAGCCGAAGGATGCGTTCAACGTCAACTTGAACGCCAGCGCAGGGTCGATCTATGTCGGATATCAGTTCCGGTATCTGTCGCGGATGAACCTCAACACGTATGAGGACGTCAATTCGCTGCAGGGTCGCCCGGCTGAGAACGCGGACTATGCCGACATCCTGTACTACAAGTCAGTCACCTATCACGATCTGCGCCTGGGCGTGAACGTCGAGGGTGGTTCGAACTTCTACTTCGGTGTCGACAACGTCACCAACACGCGTCCGCCGCTCAGCTCGACGGGCATCGGTGCCGGCACCGGCATCTACGAGCCGGTCGGTCGTCGCTTCTATGCGGGCTTCACCGCGAAGTTCTGATCGTCCTTCACGATGATCGTCTCAGGGGTCGGCGTTTTCGCCGGCCCCTTTTTTTTGGATGGCACGCATCTATTCCGATAGGATCGCTGCATGAATGGCGAAATGCTCTTGATCGAAGCCGACCGGTTGATCGCCGCCGGGCAGGCACCGTTCGCGGTGTCGATCGTAACGCACGCTGCAGACCAGGGTGATGTCGACGCGCTGTTCCGACTTGCCAGTTGGCACCTGACCGGAGGGCCGCTGCCCCGCAACCTGACGACTGCGCGCGCTATCCTTCGTCGCGCGACCGAAATCGGCCATGTCGATGCGGCATTGCTGGAAATCGCGCTGATCGCGAATGGGTCGGGCGCGCCGCCGTCGTGGGAGACGGCACGAAAACTCCTGGCAATCGCGGCGCGCAACGATCCCGTTGCCGCACAGCACTCGGCATTGCTCGACGCGATGACCTTGACCGACAATGGCCACCCGGCGTCCGAACCGGCGTCGGTGATGCTCGCCGCCCAGCCCGATATCCGCCATTACCCCTCGCTTATGACGATGGACGAATGCGCCCATCTCGCCAACGCCACGAACGATCTGCTTTTGCCCGCGGTCGTCGTCGACCCGCGTACGGGACGCAACGTCCCTCATCCGGTCCGGACATCCGATGGCGCGGTAATCGGGCCGATGCGCGAAAGTCTGGTCGTGCGCGCAATCAACCAGCGGCTCGCAACGATCACCGCGACGGATATCGCCCAGGGTGAGGCGTTGACGATCCTGCGCTACCGTCCCGGGCAACAGTTCCGTCCCCACTTCGACTCGATCGGGCACGCGCGCAACCAGCGCATCAAAACCGTGCTGATCTACCTCAACGAAGGTTTTACCGGTGGTGAAACGCACTTTCCGAAACTCGGCGTCACGATCCGCCCGAAGGCCGGCGATGCGGTGTCCTTCACCAACACGCTGACGGACGATACGACCGATCTGCGATCGCTGCACGCCGGACTTCCCGTGGTGCAGGGCGTTAAATGGCTGGCGACGCGGTGGATCCGTAAACGGTCATTCGATGCCTGGGCTGGACCGGAAACAGTGGCTTGATCAAGCGTCCGACCATTGCCGATCGAGCCGTCTACCAAGTGCGGTAAGCAGTTCGTACTGCGACATGCCCGAGCGCGCGGCGGCCTTCGGCAAATCGCGATCGAATGCCACCCAGTCGCCCTCGCGAATGTCTGCGCCATCCTCGACCTGCACCGCTACCAGGTCCATCGAGACTCTGCCGATGACCGGGAGTTCGGCCGTGTCGATAGATGCCGTCCCACGATCCGAAAATCCGCGAAAATAGCCGTCGGCATAGCCAAGGTTGACGATCGCGACTTGGGTGTTGGTCGTCGCGATCCACGTCGCATTGTACCCTACGGTTTCCCCTATGGAGACACGACGATATTGCAGGATTTGAGCTTCGATCAGCACGACCGGTCGAATCGCTTCGGTAAGATCGGAGCGAGGAATTCCTCCATACAATGCCAACCCAGGCCGGGTCAGGTCGAACGCATAGCCGTTGAGCGCGATGCCAGCAGAGTTGGCGAGGCTTAGTCGCCTTGCAGTCGTCATGCCTGCCAGTGCGGCAAAGCGGTCGCGCTGGACCGCGTTCATTGGCACGTCCTCGTCGGCGCAGGCGAGATGACTCATCAGCGTTTCGATCTGGAGGCCGTCGAGCAGGCCGCTTGCAATGTCGTCCACCGACACGCCGAGGCGGTTGATGCCGGTGTCGACCATGACGTCGCATGCGCCACCGCCGGCCGCTTTCCAGCGCGCAACTTGTGTCGGGGTGTTGAGGACCGGGCGGGCGAAGCCAGCGGCCGCGGCGGGCATGTCTTCTTCGCGGACGCCGTGGAGGACGGAGACGGTCAGGCCCAGCGGCGCGAGTTCGGCGGCTTCCTGCCAGTTCGAGACGAAGAAGTCGCGGCACCCTGCGTGTGCCAGGCGGCTTGCGACTTCGATCGCGCCGAGACCGTAGCCGTTCGCCTTCACCGCGGCGCCGCACGCTGCGGTGCCGCTCATGCGGTCGAGTGTGCGCCAGTTCTGGACAAGGGCGTCGCCGTCTAGGCGCAGGCGGAGGGGAGCGGGAATGTCGATCACCCGGCGCGGGATAGTGCCGCGGGCGCGGCGCGTCGACCGTCTATGCCGCCTCGATGCGCCCGACCGGGACTAGCAGGCGGCGATCTCCGTCTTCGAGTGGCGCTACACGGACGCCGAATACGCGGCCGAGAGTCTCCGCGGTCATCACCTCCGCGACGGACCCGAAGGCGACGACGCGACCATCGGCGAGCAGCAACGCATCGTCGGCCGCGCGCTGGGCCTGGACGAGGTCGTGGAGGACGATCGCCACCCCTGCCCCGCCGGCCGTATAAGCGCGCAGGCGGGAGAGCAGGTCGATCTGGTGCGACGGGTCGAGACTCGCGAGCGGCTCGTCCGCCAGCAACCAGCGCGGTTCGCCCGCCAGCACGCGCGCCAGCAGGACTCGCGCACGTTCGCCGCCGGAGAGTTCGCCGACCGGGCGATCCGCGAGATGAATCGTCTCGGTATCGTGCATCGCGCGCTCGACTGCGGCGCGATCGGCGGACGACGGGGCGGCATGCGCGCCGAGGTGCGGCAGGCGGCCGAGCGCTACGACGTCGCGCGCGACGATGTTCCAGTGGACCGTTGCGTCCTGCGGGAGATAGCCGATCGCGCGGGCTCGGGCGTGCGGGTCCATACTGGAGACGTCCTGCGCGTCGAGCCGGACGCTCCCGGTGCTGCGATCGACGAGCGCGGCGGCGGCCTTGACGAACGTGCTCTTGCCGGCGCCATTGGGGCCGAGGATCGCGGTGACTCGGCCGGGGCGGAAATGCGCGGAGACGTCGTGAAGGACGGTGCGCTTGCCGAGCTTCACGCCCAGCGCGTCGATGATCAGATCCATGCGCGGCCTCGTTCCCTGACCAGCAACCCGAGGAAAAACGGCGCGCCGATCATCGCCATCGCGACGCCGAGCCGGACTTCGCCAGCGCCGGGTGCGAGGCGGACGAGGCTGTCGGCGGCGAGCACCAGCGCTGCGCCACCGAGTGCCGAGGGGAGCAGCAACGCGCTCGGGCGGTGGCCGAAGATCGGTCGCAGCAGATGTGGTACGACGAGCCCGACGA
>Ga0308163_10004492_pt1:0-10000 | contig 11059 bp, 9 predicted proteins | sample PhyTR1_FD_201037 | JGI IMG/M metagenome (GOLD analysis project Ga0308163, IMG submission 201037) | Phyllosphere microbial communities from UC Gill Tract Community Farm, Albany, California, United States - DLSLT.R1 | ecosystem: Host-associated > Plants > Phyllosphere > Unclassified... | reverse complement strand
ATTACGGGAAGTAAAAAATGGCTGAAATTAAGAACTACACCCTGAACTTCGGTCCGCAGCACCCGGCCGCGCACGGCGTGCTGCGCCTGGTGCTGGAGCTGGACGGCGAAGTGATCCAGCGCGCCGACCCGCACATTGGTCTGCTGCACCGTGGCACCGAGAAGCTGGCGGAGCAGAAGACCTACCTGCAGTCGGTGCCGTACATGGACCGTCTGGACTACGTCTCGATGATGTGCAACGAGCACGCTTACGTGATGGCGATCGAAAAGCTGCTGGGCCTGGAAGTGCCGCTGCGCGCGCAATACATCCGCGTGATGTTCGACGAGATCACCCGCATCCTGAACCACCTGATGTGGCTGGGCGCGCACGCGCTTGACGTCGGTGCGATGGGTCCGTTCCTGTACGCGTTCCGCGACCGTGAAGACCTGTTCGACTGCTACGAAGCGGTGTCGGGCGCGCGCATGCACGCGGCCTACTACCGTCCGGGCGGCGTGTACCGCGACCTGCCGGACGCAATGCCGCAGCACAAGCCGTCGATCATCCGTTCGGACAAGGCGATCGCCAACCTGAACGAGAACCGCCAGGGCTCGCTGCTGGACTTCATCGAAGATTTCACGCGCCGTTTCCCGACGTACGTGGACGAATACGAGACGTTGTTGACCGATAACCGTATCTGGAAACAGCGTACGGTCGGCATCGGCGTGGTCGCGCCGGAAGATGCGCTGGCGATGGGCTTTACCGGCGCCATGCTGCGCGGTTCGGGCATCCAGTGGGATTTACGCAAGCACCAGCCGTACGAAGTGTACGACCTGATGGACTTCGACATTCCTATCGGCACCAACGGCGACTGCTACGACCGCTATCTGGTCCGTGTGGAAGAATTGCGCCAGTCGAACAAGATCATCAAACAGTGCGTAGAATGGCTGCGCAATAATCCAGGTCCGGTCATCACCAGCAATCATAAAGTCGCGCCTCCGGGCCGCGTCGACATGAAGACCAACATGGAATCGCTGATTCACCACTTCAAGCTGTTCACCGAGGGCTTCCACGTGCCGCCGGGCGAAGCGTACAGCGCGGTGGAGCATCCAAAGGGCGAGTTCGGCATCTATCTGCTGTCGGACGGCGCCAACAAGCCATACCGTATGAAACTGCGCGCACCCGATTACGCCCACCTGCAGGCGCTGGACGAAATGGCGCGTGGACACATGATTGCCGACGCCGTGACCATCATCGGTACGCAAGACATCGTGTTCGGCAGTATTGACCGCTAAAAGGTAAAAGTATGTTGTTATCAGAGCAGTGCTTAAAAAAAATCGATCGCGAATTGGCCAAGTACCCGGCCGATCAGCGCCAGTCGGCCGTGATGGCCTCGCTGGCCCACGCCCAGGTTGAACTGGGCTGGATCTCGCCGGAAACCATGCGCGAACTGGCCGACTACATCCAGATGCCGGCGATCGCCGTGCAGGAAGTGGCCACTTTCTACAATATGTACAACCTGAAGCCGGTCGGCACGCACAAAATCACCGTGTGCACCAACCTGCCATGCGCGCTGTCGGGCGGCGAGCGCGCCGCGCACCACTTGAAGCAAAAGCTGGGCATCGACTACCGCGACACCACCGCCGACGGCAAGTTCACCTTGATGGAAGGCGAGTGCATGGGCGCTTGCGGCGACGCGCCCGTCATGCTGGTGAATAACCATCGCATGTGCAGCTTCATGTCGAACGACAAAATCGACGGTCTCGTCGAGGAACTAAGCGGGAACAATACGAAATGACGTCACTCCACAATCGTCACATCGACCCTGTCATTCTGGCCGGCCTGGACGGCAAGAACTGGCACCTGGAAGATTACGTCAAGCGCGGCGGCTACAGCGCATTGCGCAAGATCCTCGAAGAGAAAATCACGCCTGAACAAATCATCGCCGACCTCAAAGCGTCGTCGTTGCGCGGCCGTGGCGGCGCGGGTTTCCCGACCGGTCTGAAGTGGAGCTTCATGCCGCGCCAGTTCCCGGGCCAGAAGTATCTGGTATGTAATTCGGATGAAGGCGAGCCGGGCACGTTCAAGGACCGCGACATCATGCGTTACAACCCGCATGCATTGATCGAGGGCATGGCCATCGGCGCCTACGCCATGGGCATCACGGTCGGCTACAACTACATCCACGGGGAAATCTTCGAGGTCTACACGCAGTTCGAGGACGCGCTGGAAGAGGCGCGCGCCGCCGGCTTCCTGGGTGACAAGATCATGGGCAGCGAGTTCAGCTTCCAGCTGCACGCGCACCACGGTTATGGCGCCTACATCTGCGGCGAAGAAACCGCGTTGCTGGAGTCGCTGGAAGGCAAGAAGGGCCAGCCGCGCTTCAAGCCGCCTTTCCCGGCCTCGTTCGGCCTGTACGGCAAGCCGACGACCATCAACAACACCGAGACGTTTGCCGCCGTCCCGTTCATTCTGAACATGGGCCCGGAAAAGTACCTCGGCATGGGTCGCCCGAACAACGGCGGTTCGAAGATCTTCTCGATCTCGGGCGACGTTGAATTGCCGGGCAACTACGAAGTCCCGCTGGGCACGCCGTTCGCCAAACTGCTGGAACTGGCAGGCGGCATGCGCGGCGGTAAAAAGATCAAGGCCGTAATCCCGGGCGGTTCGTCGGCACCGGTGATCCGTGGCGAACTGATGATGAACACCGACCTGGACTACGACTCGATCGCCAAGGCCGGTTCAATGCTCGGTTCGGGCGCGGTCATCGTCATGGACGAGACCCGTTGCATGGTCAAGGCGATGGAACGCCTGGCGTACTTCTACTTTGAAGAGTCGTGCGGCCAGTGCACCCCTTGCCGCGAAGGCACGGGTTGGATGTACCGCATGATCCACCGCATCGAAAACGGCCAGGGCCGCGCGTCGGATCTGGACGTGCTGAACTCGATCTGCGACAACATCCAGGGCCGCACCATTTGCGCGCTGGGCGACGCGGCGGCGATGCCGATGCGCGCGTTCATCAAGCAATTCCGCGAAGAATTTGAATATCACGTCGAGCACAAGCATTGCTTAGTGCCCGCTTACATCTAAGCTGCGTCAGGTAACGATCACCATGGTTGAAATCGAAATAGACGGCAAAAAAGTCGAAGTCCCTGCTGGTAGCATGGTGATGGACGCCGCCAACAAATTGGGAACCTACATTCCGCACTTCTGCTATCACAAGAAATTGTCGATCGCTGCGAACTGCCGCATGTGTCTCGTCGAAGTGGAGAAGGCCCCCAAGCCTTTGCCAGCATGCGCTACGCCGGTTTCGGCCGGCATGATCGTGCGCTCCGCGTCGGACAAGGCTGTGCAGGCACAGAAGTCCGTGATGGAATTCCTGCTGATTAACCACCCACTCGACTGCCCGATCTGCGATCAGGGCGGCGAATGCCAGTTGCAGGATTTGGCTGTCGGCTACGGCAAGGGCGATTCGCGCTACGAAGAAGACAAGCGCGTTGTCGTGCCTAAGGACGCCGGTCCGCTGGTCTCGATGCAAGAGATGGCGCGCTGCATCCAGTGCACCCGCTGCGTACGTTTCGGCCAGGAAGTGGCCGGCGTCATGGAGCTGGGCATGATCGGCCGTGGCGAACACTCGGAAATCACCGCGTTTGTCGGCCAGACCGTCAACTCGGAAATGTCCGGCAACATGATCGACCTGTGCCCGGTTGGCGCGCTGACGTCGAAGCCGTTCCGCTACAGCGCCCGTACCTGGGAACTGTCGCGCCGCAAATCGGTGTCGATGCACGACGGCCTCGGTTCGAACCTGATCGTTCAGGTCAAGAACGGCAAGGTCATGCGCGTACTGCCGCTGGAGAACGACGCCGTCAACGAGTGCTGGATCTCGGACAAGGACCGCTTCGCCTACGAAGGCCTGAACACCGACGACCGTTTGACCCAGCCGATGCTGAAGCAGGGCGGCGAATGGAAAGAAGTGAGCTGGCAGACCGCGCTGGAATACGTGGCGCACGGCCTGAAAAACATCAAGCACGAACACGGTGACAAGGCGCTCGCTGCGCTGGCGACGCCACATTCGACCCTGGAAGAACTGCACCTGCTGCAAAAGCTGACCCGCGCCATGGGCTCGGACAGCGTCGACACGCGTCTGCGCCACAGCGATTTCTCGCTGGGCGACGTGACGCCTTGGCTGGGCATGAGCATCACCGAATTCGGCGCCTTGAATCGCGCCTTCGTGATCGGCTCATTCCTGCGCAAGGATCATCCGCTGCTGGCGACCCGCCTGCGTTCGTCCGTCAAGAACGGCGCCAAGCTGTCGATCCTGAATGCGACCGACGACGACCTGCTGATGAAAGTGACGAACAAGATCATCGCCGCGCCGTCGGAGTGGTTGTCCGCGCTGTCGCAAGTGGTGGTGGCTGTCGCCAAGGCCAAGGAAGTATCGGCGCCAGCCGGCTTCGAGGGCATCGAGGCGTCCGACGCCGCGACCGCGATCGCAGCTTCGCTGGTTTCGGGCGAAAACAAGGGCGTCTTCCTGGGTAACGCGGCAACGCAGCACCCGCAAGCGGCCGCGCTGCACGCCGCCGCGCAATGGATCGCCGAACAGACCGGCGCCAAGCTGGGCTACCTGACCGAAGCCGCCAACACCGTTGGCGCCTACCTGGTCAACGCCAACGGCGCCACCGCTCCTGCCTTCACCGAACCTAAGCAAGCCTACGTGCTGCTGAACGTCGAGCCGGAACTGGATGCCTACAATCCGCAAGCGGCCGTCGCCGCGCTGAAAAAAGCCGAGATGGTCGTCGTCATGTCCGCCTACAAGCATGGTCTGGACTACGCCGACGTGCTGCTGCCGGTGTCGCCCTTCAGCGAAACCTCGGGCACCTTCGTCAACTGCGAAGGCCGTGCGCAAAGCTTCAACGGCACCGTCAAGCCGCTGCTGGAAACCCGCCCTGCGTGGAAAGTGCTGCGCGTGCTGGGTAACATCCTCGGCCTGGCCGGTTTCGACTACGACACCTCGGAAGCGATCCGCGACGAAGTGGTTGGCTCGGGCGACTTCTCCGCCAGGCTGAATAACCTCAGCAAGCAAGCCGTTGTGGCGTCCAACTTCGCCGGTTCGATCGCTACCACCGGTACCGAACGTATCGCCGACGTGCCGATCTACTTCGCCGACGCCGTAGTGCGCCGCGCCGAGTCGCTGCAGAAGATGGCCGATTCGGCTGCGCCTAAAGCGCACCTGTCGACCGCGCTGGCGCAGCAGCTGGGCGTCGCCGCCGGCGACAGCGTCAAGGTCACGCAAGGTTCGGGCAGCGCGATTCTGGTCGCAGCCGTCGATGCAAGCCTGCCAGCGAACGCCGTGCGCGTCGCCGCGGCCCACGCTTCGACCGCCGCACTGGGTGGCATGTTCGGTCCGATCACCGTTGAAAAAGCAGGAGAGGGTAAATAATGGCTCTGCCTGAATTCGTCACTACATTGTATGACCTGGGCGCCACCAGCCCGATCGCGCCGGTGTGGCCGATCGTCTGGACGATGATCAAGATCGTTCTGGTGCTGCTGCCGCTGATGGGCCTGGTCGCCTATCTGACGCTGTGGGAACGTAAGTTCATCGGCTGGATTCAAATCCGCGTCGGTCCGAACCGTGTTGGTCCCATGGGCCTGCTGCAGCCGATCGCCGATGCGCTCAAGCTGCTCTTCAAAGAGATCATCATGCCGGCCAAGGCCAATCCCGGCCTGTTCGTCATCGGTCCGATCATGACCATCATGCCGGCGCTGGCCGCATGGTCGGTGGTGCCATTCGGTCCGCAAGCGGTGCTGGCCAACGTCAACGCCGCCTTGCTGCTGCTGATGGCGATCACCTCGATGGAAGTCTACGGCATCATCATCGCCGGCTGGGCTTCGAACTCGAAGTACTCGTTCATGGGCGCGATGCGCGCCTCGGCGCAGATGATTTCCTACGAAATCCCGATGGGCTTCGTGTTCGTCGTGATCCTGATGGTTTCCGGCTCGCTGAACTTCGGCGACATCGTGGCCATGCAGCAGCGCGGCATGATGGCCGATCACGGTCTGAACATCCTGTCGTGGAACTGGCTGCCGTTGCTGCCGCTGTTCGTGGTCTACCTGACCTCCGGCCTGGCCGAAGCGAACCGCCATCCGTTCGACGTGGTCGAGGGTGAGTCGGAGATCGTCGCCGGTCACATGGTCGAGTACTCGGGCATGGCCTACGCCATGTTCATGCTGGCCGAATACGCCAACATGATCCTGATCGCGACCGTTGGTTCGATCATGTTCCTGGGTGGCTGGTCGGCGCCGTTTGCCTTCCTCGAATTCTGGGGCGGTTTCGGTGGCTTCTTCTGGCTGTTCGCCAAGGCGTTCTTCCTGGTGTCGGTCTTCATCTGGGTGCGCGGTACCTTCCCACGCTACCGCTATGACCAGATCATGCGTCTGGGCTGGAAAGTGTTCATTCCTCTGACGCTGGTGTACCTGGTGTTCGTGGCCGGCTGGATGCAGACATCCTGGAATATCTGGAAGTAAGGACAAGAGAAAATGGAACGATTAAAAGACTTTTTCGGCAGCTTCATGCTGGCCGAATTGATCAAAGGGATGGCGCTGACGGGCAAGTATATGTTCTCGCGCAAAATCACCGTGCAGTACCCGGAAGAGAAGACGCCTATGTCGCCGCGCTTCCGCGGCCTGCATGCGCTGCGCCGCTATCCGAACGGCGAAGAACGCTGCATCGCCTGCAAACTGTGCGAAGCGGTGTGCCCGGCGATGGCCATCACCATCGAATCGGAACAGCGTGACGACGGTTCGCGCCGCACCACGCGTTACGACATCGATCTGACCAAGTGCATCTTCTGCGGTTTCTGCGAAGAGTCGTGCCCGGTCGATTCGATCGTCGAGACGCACGTGCTGGAGTACCACGGCGAGAAGCGCGGTGATTTGTACTACACCAAAGAGATGCTGCTGGCCGTTGGCGATCGCTATGAAAACCAGATCGCCGAAGCCCGCGCAGCGGACGCTCCTTACCGCTGATCGATGACCTGTCTTGTTTCCCGGCCGGTGATGCGGGGCAGGGCAGGTCGCAGCGCGTTGATCAATAAACTGTACGTCTCTTGGGTTAGTTATGGAATTTAAAACTGCTTTGTTCTACGCCTTCTCAGCCATCATGGTATTGGCTGCGACGCGCGTTATCACGGCCCGCAATCCGGTGCACGCAGCGCTGTTCCTGGTGCTGGCGTTCTTCTCGGCCGCCGGCATCTGGATGCTGCTCGAAGCCGAGTTCCTGGCCATCGTGCTGGTGCTGGTCTACGTCGGCGCCGTCATGGTGCTGTTCCTGTTCGTGGTCATGATGCTCGACATCGACACCGACAAGATGCGGGAAAACTTCTGGGGCTACCTGCCGATCGCGTCGTTCGTCGGCGTCATCATCGTGCTGGAAATGGCCGCCGTGCTGTGGCGCTCCTTCCTGTCGTTCGACCAGCAGGCCGTCAGCGCCGGCAACATCGGCGGCACCAAGGAACTCGGTATCCTGATCTTCACCAAATATGTCTACGGCTTTGAAATCGCAGCGGCGATTCTGCTGGTCGCGATTGTCGCGGCAGTGGCGCTGACCCTGCGCAAGCGTAAGGACACCAAACATTTCGACCCGGCCGATGCGGTCCGCGTCAAGCGCAACGACCGTCTGAAGATCGTCAAGATCGACGCGGTCACCTCGCGCGGCGCAGACGTGGCAGCCGCCGGTTCGGCGGAAGTAAAGGAGACACCATGACTTTGTCGCTAGCTCACTACCTCGTTCTCGGCGCGATTCTGTTCGCGATCTCGATCGTGGGTATTTTCTTGAATCGCAAGAACATCATTATTCTGCTGATGGCCATCGAATTGATGCTGCTGGCGGTGAACATGAACTTCATCGCGTTCTCCCATTATCTGGGCGACGCGGCCGGGCAGATCTTCGTTTTCTTCATCCTGACCGTGGCGGCCGCCGAATCGGCGATCGGCCTCGCGATCCTGGTGGTGATGTTCCGTAATCTGGACACCATCAATGTGGAAGACCTGGATAGGCTCAAGGGTTAATCCCGCGGCTTTAGTTCTAATCTCGAAAAATAACGATTAAGGTTCATCATGGCGGGTACTCTTCTTAACCCTAACCTCCTACTAGCCGTACCTCTGGCGCCGCTGGCCGGCGCTGCGATTGCGGGTTTGTTAGGAACCAAATTTTTTGGCAATGTCGTAGGGCGTAAGACTTCGCATACGGCCACCATCCTGGGCGTGTTCGTCGCGCTCGTGCTGTCGGTGATGACGCTGAACGATGTGCTCAACGGCGCAACCTTCAACGGCACCATCTACCACTGGATGACGGTGGCGGGCGTGAAGTTCGAAGTCGGCTTCCAGATCGATTCGCTGTCGGCGATGATGATGTGCGTGGTGACCTTCGTGTCGCTGATGGTGCACATCTACACCATCGGCTACATGGCGGAAGACGAGGGCTATAACCGCTTCTTCGCCTACATCTCGCTGTTCACGTTCTCGATGCTGATGCTGGTCATGGCCAACAACTTCCTGCAGCTGTTCTTCGGCTGGGAAGCGGTGGGCCTGGTCTCGTACCTGCTGATCGGCTTCTGGTACACCCGCCCAACGGCGATCGTGGCCAACATGAAGGCGTTCCTGGTCAACCGCGTCGGCGACTTCGGTTTCATCCTCGGTATCGGCCTGCTGCTGGCCTACGCCGGCACCATGAATTACAAAGAGGTCTTCGACCAGAAGCAAGCGCTTGCCGCGATGACCCTGCCGGGCACCGACTGGATGCTGCTGACCGTCGCCTGTATCTGCCTGTTCATCGGCGCGATGGGTAAATCGGCGCAGTTCCCGCTGCACGTCTGGCTGCCTGACTCGATGGAAGGCCCAACCCCGATCTCGGCACTGATCCACGCCGCGACGATGGTGACCGCCGGTATCTTCATGGTGTCGCGCATGTCGCCGCTGTTCGAACTGTCGGACACCGCGCTGTCGTTCATCCTGGTCATCGGTTCGATCACCGCGCTGTTCATGGGCTTCCTGGGCATCATCCAGAACGACATCAAGCGCGTGGTCGCTTACTCGACCCTGTCGCAGCTGGGCTACATGACCGTGGCGCTGGGTTCGTCGGCGTACTCGGTGGCCGTGTTCCACCTGATGACCCACGCGTTCTTCAAGGCGCTGCTGTTCCTTGGCGCCGGCTCGGTCATCATCGGTATGCACCACGACCAGGACATCCGCAACATGGGTGGTCTGCGCAAGTACATGCCGATCACTTGGATCACGTCCTTGCTCGGTTCCCTGGCGCTGATCGGTACGCCGTTCTTCTCCGGCTTCTACTCGAAGGATTCGATCATCGAAGCGGTGCACGAGACCCACATCTGGGGTGCGGGCTTTGCCAATTTCGCCGTGCTGGCAGGTGTGTTCGTGACCGCGTTCTACTCGTTCCGCATGTACTTCCTGGTCTTCCACGGCAAGGAGCGTTTCGGCCAGGCCCACGCGCACGATCACCACGATCATCACGCGCATGACACCAAGGCCGCTGCGCACGCCGATCCGGCCGCACACGGTCACGATTCGGACGCGCACCACGAAGAGGAAGAGGACGACCACGCGCACCACGGCCTTGAGCCGGGTCAGAAGCCGCATGAATCGCCATTCGTGGTCTGGTTCCCGCTGGTGATGCTGGCCATCCCTTCTGTGCTGATCGGTTACTTCACGATCGAGCCGATGCTGCACGGTGGCTTCTTCAAGGATGTCATCTTCATCGGCGAAAACCACAAGGCGATGGAAATCCTGGGCGAAGAGTTCCACGGTCCTATGGCCATGGCGCTGCACGGGTTGAGTACCGCGCCATTCTGGCTGATGCTCGCAGGCGTCGCTTCGGCGTACTACTGCTACATGGTCAATCCACGTGTGCCGGCCTGGTTCTACGCCAAGTTCAAAGCCATCCACACGCTGCTGGACAACAAGTACTACATGGACAAGTTCAACGAGGTGGTATTCGCAGGCGGCG
>Ga0308163_10004488_pt1 | contig 11062 bp, 10 predicted proteins | sample PhyTR1_FD_201037 | JGI IMG/M metagenome (GOLD analysis project Ga0308163, IMG submission 201037) | Phyllosphere microbial communities from UC Gill Tract Community Farm, Albany, California, United States - DLSLT.R1 | ecosystem: Host-associated > Plants > Phyllosphere > Unclassified | place: USA... | reverse complement strand
CCTGGGCGGCATCGACCACCAGCAGCGCGCCTTCGCAGGCGGCCAGCGAGCGGCTGACTTCATAGGAGAAGTCGACGTGGCCGGGGGTATCGATGAAGTTCAGGTGGTAGGTCTGTCCGTCGTCCGCCAGGTACGGCAGCGACACCGACTGGGCTTTGATGGTGATGCCACGCTCGCGCTCGATCGGGTTCGAATCGAGCACCTGCGCTTCCATCTCGCGGGCCTGCAGGCCGCCACACAGCTGGATGATGCGGTCAGCCAGGGTGGACTTGCCGTGGTCGACGTGGGCAATGATGGAGAAGTTGCGGATGTTCCGCATCGAATCAGAGGACATAGAGGTGGCGGCGGCGCCGGGCGTCGTCAGGGTAAACGTTGGATTATCGCACGGGACGGCCGCCGCCGGTGGGTGAGCAGCGCTTCGGGTAGTGACGGCCGCGGGCCGTCAGCTGCGGGCTTCGGTGGGTGACGACCGTTGGTCGTCACGCCCTCTTTATTCATATTTATGAACAAACTGCCGGGCTCGGGATTTCGGGCCGACGCTTGCAACTTTCTTCATTGTCTTATCCTCACTGCCCCCTCAATGCTTGTGCTGTCGGTTGGCATCATGACCAACGCTTTCCTCAACGGCTTCTGAAGGGCCAAACGAATGAAATTCCGAGTTTTCGCAGTCACGAGCCTGATCATGGTGTCCGCCCTTTTTCCAATCACCTCATTCAGCATGATTCACAAGCTTTGTGACTTCGATGAGTGCTGCTATGTGGACGGCGGAGGGAACGGATACTGCGTGCCCAACGGGTTGGGCGTCTAAGGCTGCAGTAGATGCCCGGGCGGGAATGGACGCATTCATTCCCGCCTCGGCTCCCGTTACTACTCGGCAGTCAGAGCCACGAAATTGCTAATGGCATTCCGCGGATTGTAGACGAGCAGCACCACAGGATCTCCTTTTGGGACTTTGGCCAACATGCCGTTGAACTGGCTGGAGCTCTCGACCTGCGTGCGTCCCACTTGAGTAATCACAAGCCCTGGGCGAAGGCCTTTGTCGCGGGCGGGACCGGAGGCCGTGACGATTCGCACCCCGCCCGTCTTGATGCCGACCTGTTGCCTTGCCGCTGCATCAAGATCGGCTACATCGAGCCCAAGCCTGTTGAAGTTGGATGCCTTGGAGCCATCAGTGTCTCCCGCCCCCCGTGGATCTACTGCCGCTTTCTCCGAACCAACAACGACCGTTATGTCATGGGGCTTGCCGTTCCGGATCACCCCGAGAGTGATGGACGACCCAGGCGCAGACATACCGATAAGTGGGGGCACCTGCGATGCGTCGCGGATCGGTGAATTGTTGACTGACCTGATTACATCCAATTGCTGCAGCCCCGCCTTGGCGCTGGGACTGCCGGCTACTACCTCATTAACCAGGGCGCCCTGTGTATCCGGCAGTCCCAAGCCGCGCGCCATGGTTGCCTCGATCGGGTTTGGGTCAAGCGCGACTCCAATCTGTCCCCTCACCACCCGGCCGGTCTTCTTGATCTGCTCGACCGCGCCCATCGCCAGGTCGATCGGAATCGCAAAGCTGATGCCCATATAGCCGCCCGAAGCGGAGAAAATCTGCGAATTGATGCCGACCACTTCGCCACGGGTGTTCAACAGCGGGCCACCCGAGTTGCCTTGGTTGATCGCCACGTCGGTCTGGATGAACGGAACATAGCGCTGGTCGGCGCCGCCGGTGCTGCGGCCGGTGGCGCTGACCACGCCGGCGGTGACCGAATGGTCCAGCCCGAACGGCGAGCCGATCGCGACCACCCACTGACCCGGCTTCAAGGTACGCGAATCGCCGACGCGCACGGTCGGCAGGCCGCTGCCTTCGATCTTCAGAAGGGCCACGTCGTATTGCTGGTCGCTGCCCACCACCTTGGCGATGAACTCGCGGTTGTCACCCAGTTTCACCTTCACTTCGGACGCATCGGCCACCACGTGGTGGTAGGACAGCACTTATCCGTCGGCGGAAATGATGAAGCCCGAGCCCATGCCGCGGCCCTTGATGCTGGGGCCGCCATCCGGATCGCCACCGGGGCCGCCCGGACCGGGCATGCCGAACTCCGGACCAAAGAAGCGGCGGAAGATTTCCGGGATTTCATCCTGGCCCGGCCCCATCCCGCCGCCGCGTGCCTGGCGGTTGCCGCCGCGCACGATGGTGGTTTCAATGTTGACCACGCCCGGCCCGACCTGGTCGACCAGGTTGGTGAAGTCCGGCAGGCCCGATACCAGCGGCTGGGCCGGCGCACGCGGCGCGGCGGCCGCGGACTGCGCCGTGGCGGCCTGCGGGGCCGGCGAAGGTGACTGCGCGCAGGCGGCCAGCGGCAGGGTCATCGCCAGCAGGCCCAGGGCCTGGGTACGGAACGAACGGCTAAGCGGGATCATCGGAATACAACCTCCGGCAGGTCATCGGACAGCAGAAAGGGGAAGCGTTGCCCGCCATCCAGCGGGCAGGCGCAGGCCACGCGCGGTCAGTCGCGCGGGCCCTGGACCGGCGGCGCGTCCTGCAACCGCGGTTCAAAGGGATAGAAGGTGCCCGGCGTGTTACCAGGGAAACTGGCATTCAGCGCAGCGCCGGCCGCCGGACCCACGCTGGAGCGCGGCCATGGCTTGGCCTGCAGCGCCCCCACGTTGCCGAACGTCAGCTCGTGCCGGGCGGCCGTGGACAGCGGGGTCGACAGCACCGGCTGGGCTGCGGCGAGCGCACGCTGCGGCTCGTCATCACGCTGCGCGACGCGGGCCATCTGCTGGCTGCGCGTGGCACTGGCGCGGCGGACGCTGGCGTCCTGGCGACGCGCCGCAGCGGCCACCGCGGCCGCCGGGACACTGGCCACCAGCGCTGCGCCGGACGGCGATGCAGCAGGCTCCTGCACCGGCGCGGACGCCGGCAGTGCAAGCTCGGCCTGGCTGGCGATCACCTGCACCGGCAGGTCTGCCGGCGGTGCGCCCTCATCCAGCGATTGGCGCCCCATGAAGAAGGCCACCGCGGCCACCGAGGCGGCCAGCGCGGCACCGCCGCTCCAGCGACGCCAGCCGGTGCGCAGCTCGCGCCGCGGCTCGGCCCGGGGAACGGGTTCCTGCGCCACCGCCGCCGAAACGCGCGCGGCGAAATCCAGCGGCGCCGGCGCCACGGCCTTGCCGCGCATCACATCGCCCAGCAGCGCCCAGCGCTCCTGGCAGGCCTGCAGCTCGGGATCATGCTGCAGGCGGCGCAGCAGGAAACGGGCCTCGTCGGAGGCCAGTTCACCATCGACCAGCGCAGACAACTGCTGGCGGTTATGCAGGTCGATCTTGTCTTCGGGTTGGTCGTACTTGCTCATGGGCGGCTCTTCTCACGGGTGGCGCTGCCGGTGTCCAGCAGCGGCCGGAGTTCAGTGTCGATCGCCTCGCGGGCACGGAAGATCCGCGAGCGCACGGTGCCGATCGGGCACCCCATCTTCTGCGCGATTTCCTCGTAACTCAGGCCTTCCACCTCGCGCAGGGAAATGGCCAGGCGCAGTTCCTCCGGCAGCGAGGCGACGGCCTTCATCACCGTGGTTTCCAGCTCCTGGCGCATCAGCTGGCGTTCCGGCGTATCGGTATCGCGAAGGCGCGTTCCCGAATCGAACTGTTCGGCATCGCCGATTTCGATGTCATCGGTCGGCGGGCGACGATTGCTTGCAGCAAGGTGGTTCTTGGCGGTATTCACGGCAATCCTGTGCAACCAGGTCGAAAATTGGGCGTCGCCGCGGAAACTGTTGATCGCGCGGTAGGCGCGGATGAACGTGTCCTGGGCAACGTCCTGGCACTCACTCCAGTCGGCGATGTAGCGTCCGACGAGCGACACGACCCGATGCTGGTGCTTGCGCACCAGGACATCGAATGCCGCGCTTTCGCCGCGCTGCACGCGCCGGACCAGTTCCAGGTCCAGCTCCTGTGGTGTTTCAACCTCGGCCATTTGGGACCGAACTCCTGTCAGCCCAACCGACGTCAGGCAATGAGACTGCCAATCCCGGGAAAAGTTCAGCGCCATCTGACCGGGCACCGCACCAGCTTTTAACCAACGTTCCGTTAACGTAGCGGTCCATGCTATGAGCCTCCGCCATCGCCCCCCCCCAGCTATTGGGATTTGACGGAAGGGAAACAACCTCTGGATCATAGCCGCCTTCTCCATACACAACCGGATGGAACGTCCATGCTCTCAGGCTTCGATGGGCTTCGCCTCGCGCACTGGCACCCGGAGATCCGCGACGACGGTGTCGTGGTGCTCAATCTCGACCGCCAGGACGCCAACGTCAATGCGATGTCCCAGGATGTCCTGCTGGAACTGGGCGACCTGATCGAGCGCATCGCCATCGATCCACCCAAGGGCGTGGTGATCCAGTCGGCCAAGCAGGCGGGCTTCATCGCTGGCGCGGACTTGAAGGAGTTCCAGGAGTTCGACCGCCGCGGCACCGTCAATGACGCCATCCGCCGCGGCCAGGTGACCTACCAGAAGCTGGCCGAACTGCCCTGCCCGACCGTAGCGGCGATCCATGGGCACTGCCTGGGCGGCGGTACCGAACTGGCACTCGCCTGCCGCTACCGTGTCGCCTCCAATGACAGCAGCACCCGTATCGGCCTGCCCGAAACCCAGCTGGGCATCTTCCCGGGCTGGGGCGGCAGTGCCCGCCTGCCGCAGCTGGTCGGCGCCCCGGCGGCGATGGACATGATGCTGACCGGTCGCACGCTGTCGGGGTCGGCGGCGCGCAATATCGGCCTGGTGGACAAGGTGGTGGCCCCGGCCCTGCTGCTGGATACGGCCGTGGCGCTGGCGCTGAAAGGCACCGTCCGCCCGTTCAAGCAGCGCGCTACCGCCTGGGCGACCAATACCTGGCCGGCGCGCAGACTGCTGGCCCCGCAGATGGCCAAGCAGGTCGCGCGCAAGGCCCGCAAGGAGCACTACCCCGCCCCCTACGCGCTGATCAGCACCTGGGAACGCAGTGGCGGCAAGCCGGTGCAGGCGCGCCTGGATGCCGAACGCCGCGCGGTGGTGAAGCTGGCCAGCACGCCCACCGCGCGCAACCTGATCCGCATCTTCTTCCTGACCGAACGCTTGAAGGCGCTCGGCAGTGGCGACCACGGCATCCATCACGTACACGTGGTCGGCGCCGGCGTGATGGGCGGCGATATTGCCGCGTGGTCGGCTTACAAAGGCTTCAACGTGACCCTGCAGGACCGCGAGCAGCGTTTCCTCGATCCGGCCATGCAGCGCGCGCAGACCCTGTTCGAGAAGAAGGTGCGCGATGAAAGCAAGCGGCCGGCGGTGGCTGCGCGCCTGCAGGCCGACCTGGCCGGCGCGGGCGCTGCGCAGGCGGACCTGGTGATCGAGGCGATCATCGAAAATCCGCAGGCCAAGCGTGACCTGTACCAGACGCTGGAGCCGAACATGAAGGCCGATGCGCTGCTGACCACCAACACCTCCTCGATCCCGCTGGTCGAACTGCGTGACCACATCCAGCGCCCGGCGCAGTTCGCCGGCCTGCATTACTTCAACCCGGTCGCGCAGATGCCGCTGGTGGAAATCATCCACCACGACGGCATGGCGCCGGAGACCGAGCGCCGCCTGGCCGCCTTCTGCAAGGCGCTGGGCAAGTTCCCGGTGCCGGTCGCCGGCACGCCCGGCTTCCTGGTCAACCGGGTGCTGTTCCCGTACATGCTGGAGGCGGCGACCGCCTATGCAGAAGGCATCCCGGGCCCGGTGATCGACAAGGCTGCGGTCAAATTCGGCATGCCGATGGGGCCGATCGAACTGCTGGATACGGTTGGACTGGACGTAGCGGCCGGCGTGGGCGAAGAGCTCGCTCCGTTCCTCGGCCTGCAGATTCCGGCGGCGCTGCAGACCGTCGAACAGGGCAAGCGCGGCAAGAAGGACGGCCAGGGCATCTACGCCTGGGAAAACGGCCGTGCGAAGAAGCCGGAAGTACCCAAGGGCTATCAGGCGCCGGGTGATCTGGAAGACCGGCTGATCCTGCCACTGCTCAACGAAGCCGTGGCGTGCCTGCACGACGGCGTGGTGGCCGATGCAGACCTGCTGGATGCGGGCGTGATCTTCGGGACCGGGTTCGCGCCGTTCCGTGGGGGTCCGGTGCAGTACATCCGGGCGACCGGTGCCGATGCGCTGGTGGAGCGGCTGAAGGTGCTGCAGCAGCGGCATGGGGATCGTTTCTCGCCGCGGCCGGGCTGGGATAATCCAGTGCTGCGCGAAGCAGTGGTGTGACCGTGTTGCGGCGTGTTTTCCGCTTATGCATCGCGGCGGGCAGCGCGAGGCACTGCCCAGGACACGCCGCAAGTACGTCCTTGTAGGCTCGATCGCCGCATCCATGCGGCTCACGGTTCCGGCCAGCACCTCGCGCCGCCCGCTGAAAGTGAGTCGGCGCGGCACCGGCGGGAAGGGAAAAGGCATAAAAAAAACGCGGCGCTGCGCGCCGCGTTTTTTCGTGTTCTGCCGGTCAGCGGATCAGCTGGCCTTGGCGACGGCCTTCTTGGCAACGGCCTTCTTTGCCGGGGCCTTGGCCACGGTCTTCTTGGCGACCGGAGCGGCGGCGCCGACGGCGGCCTTGCTCACGGTGTGCGAACGGGCGTTGCCGTAGCTGGCGTTGTAGCGCTTGCCCTTGGCGGTCTTGCGGTCACCCTTACCCATGTCTTGAACTCCTGGCTATGTTGATTCTGATTACCCCGTGCTGACACGGGTTTGGCGGGGCCGTCTTGCTGGACGCCCCCGCGCACGATCGGAAAGCCTACCACGACGGCCTCAATGCGCGCAGCTGGCGTCGTGTACGTGGCCGTGGTTGAGGCGCAGGTTGACCAGGTGGGCCACGCCCACCAGCAGCCCGCCGAGGGTCATCACGACCGCATGCGGAACCGGATCGTGGTGCAGCGGGTCGTACAGCACGCCCGCCCACAAAGCGACCAGGCCGGGAATCAGGAAGCCCAGCGCACGCAGCGCACCATGCCGCCGATAACCCCAGACCAGGCTGAACAACCCCAGCAGGGTCACGAACACCACCAACGCCTGCTCCACGCCATCGCCCAGCCACACCGACAGGCCCAGCGAGGGTGCAGCGGCCAAGGCCACGGGGATCACCGCGCAGTGCACCGCGCACAGCAGCGAACCGGTGGCACCGAAGCGATCAATCAGATGGCGGAGGCGTGGGATCAGGGGCATGACTTCCAGCAGGGTCGGCGAAGCGTTATGGAATAATATAACATCCCTCCTGTACCCGCACGGCCTGTTTCGCCCAGCGACTCTCTCCCGTTGTCCGCCATGGGATTCGTGCGCCCCCTTGTTGATACGTTATAACACTTCATTGGAAGCCCCATGACTGCTCTGCGTACCCGGCCCCGCCCGCACACTCTCGCCCTGGCCCTCGCTGCTGCCCTGCTGCCCGCGATGGCGATGGCCGCCGACGCCCCGGCCGGCCGACACCTGACCGAACTGTCCGAAGTCAAGGTCACCGCCTCGCCGCTGCAGGGCGATGCCGAATCGCTGGCGCGGCCGGTCGAGGTGCTCGCCGGCGAACGCCTGGACGAAGCCAAGGCCGGCACCCTGGGCGACACCGTGGCCAAGCTGCCCGGCGTGCAGAGTTCCTATTTTGGTCCCGGCGTGGGCCGGCCGATCATCCGCGGACAGGAAGGCCCGCGCGTGGCCGTGCTGTCCAACGGCGTCGGCAACATGGATGCCTCCACCGTCAGTGCCGACCACGCCACCAGCATCGAACCGTTCCTGGCCGACCAGATCGAAGTCCTGAAGGGCCCGGCCACCCTGCTGTTCGGCAGTGGCGCGATCGGCGGGGCGGTCAACGTGGTCGATGGGCGCATCGCCAGCGAAGTGCCGGAGCGCCCGCTGAGCGGCCGCGCCGAGGTCCGCGGCAACAGCGTCAACGACGAACGCAGCGGCATGTTCCGGCTGGACGGCGTCAACGGCAACTGGGTGCTGCACGTGGACGGCCTGGTGCGCAACGGCGATGACTACCGCATCCCCGGCTACGCGGTGGTCGATGCGCTCGAAGAACACGACCATGCACACGATGACGGCGACGCCGATGAACCGCGCCGCGGCACCCTGGACAACAGTTCCATCCGCACCCGCGCCGGTGGGGTCGGTGCCACCTGGCTCGGCGATGGCGGCTTCTTCGGCCTGTCCGCCGGTACCTACCGCACCAACTACGGCATCCCCAACGGCGCGCACGTGCATGCCGAAGGCGATGACCACGACCATGGCCACGACCATGGCGCAGAGGAAGAAGAAGGCGAGGAGCACGACGTGCGCATCGACATGGTGCAGAACCGCTTCGACTTCAAAGGCGGCATCTACAACCCGACCTCGTTCCTGAAGAACGTCACCCTGCGCGCCGGTTACACCGACTACGAGCACACCGAACTGGAAGCCGGCACGCCGGCAACCCGCTTCACCAACCAGGGCATCGAAGGCCGGCTGGAAGCGGTGCAGAACGAGATCGCCGGCTGGAACGGTGCCTTCGGCCTGCAGTTCGGCAACAGCGATTTCGGCGCCAAGGGCGAAGAAGCCTTCGTGCCGGATACCACGACCGAGAACCTCGGCGTGTTCGTGCTGCAGGAAAAGCAGTTCGGCCCGTTCAAGCTGGAACTGGGCGCGCGCCATGACCAGGTCAAGCTGGAGCCGACCGCCGACTACCAGCGCCGCAGGTTCGATGCCACCAACCTGTCTGCCGCCGGCATCTGGACGTTGAACGATGCCGTGGACCTGCGCTTCGGCGTGGACAGTTCCGAGCGCGCACCGACCAATGAAGAGCTGTACGCCGCCGGTGCGCACATCGCCACGCGTTCGATCGAACTGGGCGATGCGCAGCTGAAGACCGAGCGCGGCCAGCGCATCGAACTGGGCATCCACACGCACAGTGATCGCCTGGACTTCTCCGCTTCGGTGTACCAGACCAAGTTCAAGGACTTCATCTACCTGGCCGACACCGGCGTGGTGGAAGACCTGCCGGTGCGCTTGTGGGCGCAGCAGGACGCCACCTTCAAGGGCGCCGAAGCGGAGGCGCTGGTGCATCTGTTCGAAGGCAACGCCGGTGACTGGGACCTGCGCGTGTTCGGTGACTACGTCAAGGCCGAACTGGATGGCAGTGGCAGCCGCAGCGTGGACATCGCCGTGCCGCATGGCGACCACAACCACAACTACACCGTGGACCTGGCCAACGGGGGCTACCTGCCGCGCATTTCGCCGGCACGCGTGGGCGCCGACCTGCGCTGGGCCAGGGACGGCTGGCGCGCATCGCTCGGTGCGGTGCGTTACAGCAGCCAGAAGGACACCGCGCAGAACGAAGAACCGACCAATGGCTACACGCTGGTGGATGCACACTTCGCGTATCGCTGGGACCGCAGCGACAGCAACAGCTACGAAGTGTTCGTGGACGGCAGCAACCTGACCAACCGCGAAGTGCGTCCGCACACCTCGCTGCTGCGCGATTACGCGCCGCTGCCGGGACGCGGCGTGGCCTTCGGCATCCGCGCGTACTTCTGACCGGCTGAGCCGCTGGCCGTCTGCTTGCGCTGTCGGTGGGTGACGACCGTCGGTCGTCACCGCACTGGCTGATCACGGCCTATAGTGCCGGCCATGACCACCGACTCCACCGCGCGTCTCCCCTGGGGCCTCCTGCTGGCGGCCTCGGGCATCCTGATGATCACCATGGCGGCACGCCAGACCACGGGCCTGTTCGTCGATCCCATCCACCGCGATACCGGCGTCAGCATCGTCGACATCAGTTTCGCGCTGGCCATCGGCCAACTGGTCTGGGGTGCGGTGCAGCCCGTGTTCGGTGCGCTGGCCGACCAGCGCGGGCCGCTGCCGGTGCTGATCGGCGGTGGCATCCTGCTGGCCGCAGGACTGGCCCTTGCGCCGATGCTTCCGGGCGGATGGGGGCTGAGCCTCAGCCTGGGCCTGATGATGGCGGCCGGTGCGGGTGCCGGCAGTTTCTCCGTGCTGATCGGTGCCACCGCGCATCGGCTGCCGGCCGAGCGCCGTTCGTTCGCAGCCGGCCTGATCAATGCCGGAGGCTCGCTCGGCCAGTTCGTATTCGCACCAATCCTGCAGGTGGTCATCACCGTTGCAGGCTGGGGACGGGCGATGCTGCTGATGGCCGTGGTTTCCCTGCTGACCCTGCCGATGGCCTGGCCGTTGCGCCGCCGTGCCGGCGACCATGCGAATGCCTCGGCGGCGGCCGATGGTGGGCTGCGTGCGCAGTTCCGGCTGGCCCTGCGTGAGCCGAGTTATTGGTACCTGCACCTGGGCTTCTTTACCTGCGGGCTGCACATCGCCTTCCTGGTCACCCATCTCCCGGGTGAGATCGCACTGTGCGGTCTGTCGCCCACCGTTTCATCCACCTCGATCGCGCTGATCGGCCTGTTCAACGTGGCAGGCAGCCTGCTGATGGGCTACCTGGGCCAGCGCTACCGGATGAAGCTGTTGTTGGTGGCGCTGTATGCCAGCCGCGCGTTGATGATCGGGCTTTACCTCGTTGCCCCGCCCACCGCATTGACCTTCTATGTGTTCGCCGCTGCGCTGGGCTTCACCTGGCTGGCCACCGTGCCGCCTACCGCCGGCCTGGTCGGCAAGCTGTTCGGGCCGCGCTACCTGGGCACCCTGTTCGGGCTGACCCTGCTGTCGCATCAGATCGGTGGCTTCTTCGGCGCGTGGCTGGGCGGGCTGGTGCTGGCCAATACCGGTAACTACATGATCATGTGGTACCTGGACATCGCGCTGGCGCTGATCGCCGCGGTGGCGCACCTGCCGATACGCGAGCAGGCGCCGCGGATGGCGACGGCAAGCGCTGCCTGAGTCCCGCTCACTCGACCATCACGTAGCGGACTGCGCACTGAAACGCCGCAAACGCCGTCGCGATCCGCACTGGATAAACGGACATATTTGTCCGAAAATGACCCATGACTTCCCTACGTGCCGACGCCGCCGCCCGCCGCGCCCTCATCCTCGATGCCGCCGACCATGTATTCGGTAACCACGGCGTCACCGCCC
>Ga0308163_10004486_pt1 | contig 11064 bp, 10 predicted proteins | sample PhyTR1_FD_201037 | JGI IMG/M metagenome (GOLD analysis project Ga0308163, IMG submission 201037) | Phyllosphere microbial communities from UC Gill Tract Community Farm, Albany, California, United States - DLSLT.R1 | ecosystem: Host-associated > Plants > Phyllosphere > Unclassified | place: USA... | reverse complement strand
ACAGTTCAACTCATCAGGCTGGAAAGGAGGGCCGACAAAAGCTAACCACTGCCTAACCCCTAAATAATCATTGAAGCGGGTCAGAATTCGATGCAAAGCAGGGGTCAGAATCAAACGCAAACCAACAGCCTCTTTTGCAATGAAAAACCAAAACTAAGTGGTCCAGTTCTTTGCACAAGCGCACATTGAAAACGGGCTGCGCCTGATGTGGGTCTGGGTGCTACACTACAACTTTTAATGTTCGGCATTTTAGACATGAGCGATTCCATGCAACGCTACACCCTCGAACTCGACGCCCACTCCATCGATGACGAATTTGAACAGATTATTCTCAGGGATCACGACGTCAGGATCAATGATCGAAGTGGCCAGCCGTGGTCGGTTGTGTTCGAAGGGACGCGTGATCAGCTTTTGGCCATGGTCGCCAATCATTGGGGTGAATCGGTTGAAGTCGGTGATGACGACTTGGTGCCTGTGGCTCCCGCCGCTCAGTGACAGCCAGGCCCCACTCGCTTAGCGCCGCGTAGATGATTTCGTTTGCGGCAGAGCCTACATCGCAAAATCCAAAATCTTCTCATGCCGACACTCGGGAATTATTGTGGAAGAATCCATGCCCCCCCTTCTACATGCATTCCCCTATGTTTGAAACGCCTCCGAATGATTGCCTGAACGGCGGGTGGAGTGCTCCTGCGCCTTCATCTAAAAAAACAGCACAATGACGAATCCAAGAGTTTTCAACAAAACTTTCAACCCCGGCCCCGAAGGAACGCGCTCATACAATGCCTGCGTGGGCAACAACGGCTTTGTTGACCGCAGGAGTTATGGGGACGGATTCGCCGAAGCAGTTGACCTGCTCACTTCCGCATTATTGACCGATGACCACCGAGGACAGCTCGACACACTGATTTATCCGATCTGTTTTTGCGCTCGCCATCATGTGGAGCTCTTTGTAAAAGAGCAGCTCGACGCCATCAGCAAGATGCGCGGCATCATGCCCTTAGCGTCTACAGACAATGGGCACCACTTGGGCGATCTCTGGAAAGCGCTGGTCACACTGGCCGCAGCGACTGATAGGCGCTTGGGGCCTTTTTTGGAAGAGATGGACGGGACCATCTCCGACATTGCTCAAATCGATCCCACGGGTCAAACTTTTCGCTATCCAATCAGCACGGAAAGCGTCAAGCACCTGGTGCAAACGCCGGTCATCAACATCCCCACGCTGCGCCGAGAATTCCTGGCGCTTGCCGAGCGCATCGATACCTTCGAGCATTTTGTGGATGCTTTGGCAGATGAATATCGCCGCAAGACGTTCACGACAAAGCTCTCGCGTCCCGAATTGGAAACCATTGCAAAATCTCTTCCGAAAAGAGACGCGTGGGGCGAGGGCACAAAACTGACCGAGATACAGGCGCGCTTTATGGAAGAATTCGGACTCTCCAAAAAAGATTTCTGCCGGGCGCTCTGCGCCATCCAAGAACACCGCGAGTTCTGCGCCCTTATCGGCATGCATTTGCCCATTGCCGGACTTGATACGCCGTCCCTGGATGCGCTAAACCAGCTCTTCAAGAAGGAAATTCAAGCAGAGCAGATGCCGCCGGACTCGCTTGTCGCTCTAAGCGCCGTCTTCGAGCTCGCTTCGCCGTCGCATTACAGCGAGGATTTCGATCGCTTGCGCGATAATTTTGCTTTGGACTTCGACATCAACGAATGCGTCTTTTTACATGTTCCCCGCTGGGCTCGTCAAATCGAACGATTGGCGACGGGTTTGCGCAAAGTTGGGCAACTCGACCTCGCAGACTATCTTGAACGAAACGTAAAGCCTGCGCCACAAGAAAAAAATACGGGGAAGGCCTCAGACGTCTTTTCAAGGTTGCGCATCAAGATTGATAGGCAAGAAGACGATCCCAAGTAGCGCAAACGCAAGGCAGCCAATATCGACTATCTCTAGGCGGCCTTTGCTGCAATGATCAGGGGAAAACCTTGGCTTCCGCCTCGACATCCGCTACTCGCGCGGCGGATGAGAGGATCTGAATGCGATCCGCCCACTGCATCAATTCCTGCTTTGGGTGGCCCCGCATGATGTTGAACCGTCGCTTCCACAAATGGTCCCGCTCGAACGCTGGATCATCCAGCTCAATCGCCAGCTCGAAAACGTCGGGCTGCCCCTGACCTCCTCGTTGCGTCAGCTCGACCGAAGCTTTCGCGTTCGCATCCGCCAAGGACCCGCGCCATTCTTCTCCTTGCTGAATCACAGCGCAGTGCCCCTGGCGGTCGGCGGCGATGGCCCATAAAATCCCGCCCTCCTGATTGTGAGCGAGATCCAAATAATCATCGCCAACGCCCGCCTTGGCTCGCAGCCCATCGATGCGGCGCCGCGCTGACTCCTTGGCCCACGCCGCGCGCTCGCGGGCGGCGCTCTCGTCGCGCAAAAATGCGTCTTCGAGCTCGGCGCGATTTCGAGCGACAAACGCTTCCCACTCCTGGGCGGCAAGCGCCGCGATTCGTGGTGCCACCTCGAATTCCCAAGTTTCCGACAGCTTCTGGCCGAACCTTTCGGGCAGGCCCCGCAATTCGATTTCAAACGCCTGCGAAGCGCGCTTTTTGCTCGGCCCGCCCGCGTGGAAAAGCGACCCGTCTGGCATGCGGCTCACGCCTCCTCGCTTGGACTCCCAAGACACTTTCCGGTCTTCGACCGCAAAGTCATACTTTCCGGTGTAGACCTCTTGCCCCACTGTGTCGGTCGGGATAAACGCCGTCGTCGGTATGCCGTTGACCGTCACGGGAGCCGTCGCCCCGATGGTCCTCCACACCGTTTTCTTCACGGCGACAATCTTCACCGCGCATTCCAGCAGCGGACGAGTCATCTCCACAGGGCCGAAATTCCATTCGCCAGCTTTTTCGCGCCAGTGAGCCCGGCGCGCTCGAATCCGCAGTTCTTTGCGAACCAGGTCCACGGCGACCTCAACGCCGTCCCCTTGGAAGGTCCAGTCGGCCTTGCGGCCGGCTTCGTCGCGCCGCACGGAGCGCCCAAAGGCGAACGCCGCATTCTTGCGCGCTGCGCGCGCCGCTTGAATCAGCAGCGGGCCAAAGCCCACCGCGATCAGTGTGCCCCAGAACGTTGCCCCCAAGTGCGGATCGCTGGTAGCGCCGAACGGCGCTCCGAAAGTGGCGGGCAACACGATCGCGACAACCCAAGCCCAGATCGCGCCGAAAAATCGACCCCAGGTCAGCGGCAACAAGCCAGGCCCCCACCCCAACACGATGATGCAGCTCCAAATCGCCAAGCTGTCTTTGCCGCCCGGTCCAAGCCACTCCTCAGAACTCGCAAGAGCAAGCATCAAAAAAGTGAATAGGCCACCCCAAATCATGCGCAACGTCCAAAACATATCGCCCCCTTTATTTGTGATCACATGGCGTTCATGAGCTGCATGAACGCGGTCATTTGTTGGCGAAGTTCACGAACCACAGTCGCTGGTCGCCATCGAGCGGACCGCGATATCCCATTTGCAGGAACAGCTCGCCGAACAGATATCCACCGTTTCCATACAGGGCGATGGCGTCTGGATTTTCCAGCGGTAGCAGCTTGGATGGAACGCGGGGGCCTGAGGTGCGAACCTGTTCCGAGCTGATCGATGCCGGCGCCATGAGGTTTCGATAGTTGCGCATCGCGCCCATGGTCAACCGATCCCCGTCAAATTTCAGATCGCCGTTGCAAAGGACGACGCCGTCCACCTTTTGCGATTTCTTGTCGGAGGACCAAATGACGGCGTCGAACTTGATGCACTCCGGTGGACGGGCCAAGTTTGGCGACATGGAGCCCGGAAGTTGCCTCTGATATTGAATGCCCTGCGGGGCGATCAAGCTCGCGGAATAATCGATGATTTTGATGCTTACGCGCGGCCAATAATCGCCAGGCCTGGAAATGGGATGGCGTGTGAAAAGGCCAGCCAGTGGCGTCTCCGCGAGGCGCTTTCCGGCCCAACGAGCATCGGCCGGGCGTGGCGATTCGACGACGATGTTTTGCGCATTAATCACCGCGATTTTGCCGGCGCCGTCCTGACCTAGCGACGCGTCGGCGGGGCTCGGATGGCCGGCCGCTGGCTTGTTGAGCGCCGCGCCAAAAGCATCGAGCGCCCCTTTGAAGTTTGGCTGCGCGAGCGAGCCGTCGGACTGAGCTGCGCACCCGCTCAAAGCGGAGACGGCGGCGGCAAAAATCAAAACCGAAGGGTGGAATGGTTTCATGCTGTCTTTCTAAAATTAATTTGATTAAGGGCGGGCCACCAGGCCTGCGATCGCATCCATCACAGGTTTGGGACACTTCTAAAACGCATACTAAACTAAATTGGTTGACAGTCAACCTTACAAGCCCTTCAAAGCCAAGCGTGGACACTCGACTATTGGGGTTGAGGAGATTTCCATGTATTATTATTTCGACCCAAGCTCAACGCCCGCGCTCGGCGACCCCGTCGCCCTTCGCAAAACAATTGGAGCGTCCATCGCCCGAGCGCGACAATCGGCTGGGCTTACCCAAGAAGATGTCGCCGAACGGCTGGGGATTGGTCCGGAGGCGGTGTCGCGTTTGGAGCGGGGCGTCGGCTCGATCACCGCCGAACGTTTGGTGGTTCTCGCAGATCTTTTTAAATGCCGATCGGACCAGCTATTGCTCGGGGCGAGCGCTCGCCCGGAGGACCAGGGAGCAGCGATAGCTCAGCTAATGGATGGGCTTTCGCCGGATGACCGCCGTTTTATAGTCGAAAGCGTGGAGCGCTTGGCTGAACATTTGCGCTCAGCCCACCAAGCTCCCAAATCGAAAAAACGCTAAGCGCGCGGCGCGCGGCGATCCGAACAGCCCGGGCGCCGGCCTGCCAAACTTCGCTGTCGTGGTTAGACCTGTGCCCAGTTGACGTTGCTTGCTGTAAAGTTGAAGGCCTAGCACGCTAGCTCAACGAATTAACCTTTTTGAATGCCCCATCATGCAGAAGAAAACAAACGATCAAATCATCCTTGAACAAATCATCAAGGATCGCTGCGAGGAAAGCCAAGACGGCTTGTCAGTCGCCGAGTATTTTGAAATCTACTCAGCGTCCGAGATTTTAAAAAATCTGGATCTGTCCTACGATGACATCTCGTATGGCATCGTCGGCGACGGTGGAGATGGCGGTATCGATTCGATCTATACATTCGTGAACGGCGAGCTGTTGAAAGAGGACACGCCGATCAACTCGACGCAAAAAAAGAACGTGATCGAGCTTTTCGTCATTCAATCGAAGACCTCAGCGTCCTTCAAAGAGGATGCCATCGTTAAATTTCGTGAATCCGCGGAGGACTTGTTTGACTTGTCCACCAAGGTGGATGATTTTGCCGATCGATACAACAAAGACGTTCGCGAAAAAACGGAACTCTTCCGCAAGGCTTATTCGCAACTGGCCAAGACATTTCCGAAACTTAACATCAACTACTTCTATGTGACGCAAGGCGCGGACGTTCATCCGAACGTCAACGGCAAGGTCGAAAAACTGCGCGAGGCGATACTTGATCGGTTCAGCAGCGCTGAATTCAATTTCAGCTTTATCGGCGCCAGCCGCTTGCTCGAACTGACGCGCGACATTCCGACCACCTCGCGTCTGCTTGAAGTGGCCGAGTCGCCGATCGGCACCGCCGGTGGAAGCTACATATGCTTGGTCGAGCTAAAAAGCTATTACAAGTTCATATCGGACGCCGGCGCGCTTGAACGCACCCTCTTCGAATCGAACGTTCGCGATTACCAAGGCAGCGTCATCGTGAACACGGGCATTCGCAAGACTTTGCAAAATGCTCACTCTGAGGATTTCTGGTATCTCAACAATGGGGTCACCATCATTACTCCGAAGGCTGTTTTAGCCGGCAAGCAGTTGACCATCGAAGACCCGCAAATCGTCAACGGCCTTCAAACTTCGCACGAAATTTATCAGCATTTTTCAAGCGTCGACGAAGATGTGGTGGACAAGCGCACCGTGTTGGTTCGGATCATCTGCGAGAAAGATGAGCCCGCTCGGGATCGCATCATCCGAGCGACGAACAGTCAAACGAACATTCCCCCGGCTTCGCTGCGCAGCTCGGATGAAATCCATCGCAACATCGAGGATTTCCTCAAAGCCAACGGGTTCTATTACGACCGGAAAAAGAACTTTTATAAAAACAAGGGCATGCCTATCTCGCAGATCGTGAGCATCCCCTACATGGCGCAGGCAATGATGTCCATGATCTTGTTGAAGCCGGATCAAGCCCGCGCGCGCCCCTCGACGCTGCTGAACTTGGATTCTGAATACAAGAAAATTTTCAGCTTGGACATGCCTATTGATGTCTATTTGAAAATTGTGCAAATCATGCGCGCCGTTGAGCGCCATTTGAAGGATTGCGGAATCGACAAAAAGTCCAGCGTCAATATCAAATATTACGTGGCGATGATGTATGTCCGCGCCATCACTGACGGCGCCGAAGATGTCGCCGCGAGCCTGAGCGCCATGACCAACGTGGCCGTTGATCCGGTGTTGCTTGAACAGACCACCACGCTGGTGAATCAGAAGTTTGAAGCCGCAGGGGGGACGGACCAGGTGGCAAAAGGCTCCGCCTTCGCAGAGTCCTTGCTGGCGCCGCCTGCGGCTAAACAACCATAGCCTCTTCGGGGGCGGCGAGGGAGGCGGACGAGCAGTCCGCCCCTTACTTAGCTAGCGGCTGCGGATCTCGAATCAAGAGGCCTTGCGGGAAATGTCAGCGATCCATTGCGGAAAGCTGGATTGATCTGCCCGAAATGAAGGTATTCAGCAAAATCCAAGTCGCGAGACTAGCGGCTATTTACTCATGAATTCTTGGAGCTTGCGCTCCAATTGGAGAGGTTCTTTAAGTTGGCACTCCCATAGAACAAGAACCTTCCAACCTAACGCTTCAAGGGCTGCGAGGTGTCTCAAATCACGCTGCCTAGTGCGTTCAATTTTCGCTCGCCAGTAGTCCACGCGCGTCTGCGGCTCGCGCGCTCCACGCGGGCAATCATGCCCGTGCCAAAAGCACCCGTTGATGAATAGGGCTCGCTTGCGCCCTATCCAAGCGATGTCAGGATTTCCAGGAATATCTTTGCGGTGAAGACGGTATCCCGTGTTCCCCATCTTGCGCAGCGCCGCCCGCACCAACAGCTCTGGCGAAGTGTTCTTGCTTTTGACTCGACGCATCGCATGGCGCCGCTGCTCATCGTTGAGGTTGTCAGTCAAAGTCTATGCGCAAGCTTCGGTCAGCTTCATGGGCGGCCACGATCTCGTTGTATTTTCTCATGAGCCGAAGCACTGTGACCTTCCGGTCATCGGCCTTGAACAAGCTCATCTCGTATAGGTTGGCCGCCAAAAATTGCAACGCGTCCATGATCTCCACTCGCCCCTCAATGCCTATATTTTCAGCCAGGCCCTCAGCGACGCTGATCTTGGCCGCCGTCGTGAGAATAATCGGACGATGGCCGGCTTGTAAATTGAGCTGGCATTTGCGAAGCAAAGCCTCCGCCGGAGCTGTCGTGCAGTGGATGATGGCGTTGTCGATTACGAAGTCGCCTGAACGAGATGAAAACGCGTCGGCCACCGAAGCGCCATTGTGTGTAATTTCAAGCTCAGGCAGGGCGAGTTCAAGCTTGGCCCCAACCAAGTGTTGCAGCACGGCACCGACGTAAGTTTTTCCTGGCGACTTCTTTTGCCGCTGCAAGGCTTGATCCAACAGATTTCGAATGACCGAGGCAAGAGTCTTAGTGGCGTCGTAGTTCAGTTTGAACGGCTGCGAATTAAAAAATTCGACAAATCGCTCAACCCACCACGCTTCGACATCTGGAAGGTCATCCGATGTCAATTCCCCCGAATCATACAAGCCATGCAGAAAGTCGAAGTAGGCTTTGGCAATGATCGGCGTGCCTCGGCTGGTCCGCCCGGATTCAGTGCCCACCATTTGGGTCACGCCGTAGCTTCGCAAGACCTTGTTAATCGCCGATCCGCTAAGCCCTGAAACCTGGCCTCCCATGGGCGATAGCAACGAAGACAGGGGAAATGGAAATCCTGCCTTCCTCACGCGATTCGTCACCACCAACACCGTGCCTAAAACGCCAACTTGCGATATGGAGTGAAAGTCCCTGAACTGGACTAGTTTTTCTTCAAGGACGGGGCTGAGAGGCATAGACGTTCGCAAGTGGTAAAAGGAGTTTCGTCGCCAGCCATTTTGCGACCGGAACGGCAACAGCATCCCCCATCGCTTTGTAGCCGTCGTTATAGCTGCCAGGGATTTTATAAGAGTCGGGAGCGCCCATCAGGCGGGCAGTTTCGCGCACAGTGAGCAGCCTGCTTTGCAGTTTCCCGTTCTTGCGAATGACCAACAACTGACGGCTGCTGCCTCCGCTTGGCGTGCGCAAACATCCGGCGACGTTGTCGAAACGCAGCTCCAAAACTTGCTTTCCGTTTCTAGTGCGCTTGTAACCAGGGGCGACCACCAGCTGCTTCTTAGGAATAGCGTTGAGCAAATCAGCATGCCTTGGCGATATCAAGCCAAGGTTGCGCTCGTCCGATTCCAAGTTCGCATATTCGGCATCGAATTCAATCACGTCGGGCAGATCCTGCTTGCGCGCCGGCGGCTCCGGCATATGCCACCACACCCAATCTTCCAATCCATTGGCGGCCCTGCGAACCGCCTCCGGATGAAGCCAGGTCGGCGTGGCGCTGACCAGTTCCTGAGGGATGGCGATATCATTCCTTACCGCGACGACGAAAATTCGCGGACGCGACTGCGGCACGAATCGCACCGCGTCAAGCAACATGGCGCCCACCTGATATCCGCGCTGCACAAGGGCGGCGTGAAGCTGCTTGTAGTGGGCTCCGCCTGCGGAGGACACAAGGCCTAGAACATTCTCAGCCACCAGCACGGGCGGAGCGCCCTCGCCCATTTCATCAATGATTCGGAGCCACTCCCAAACCAACCCACTGCGCTTGCCATTGATGCCCCCGGCCTGACCGGCCAAAGATAAATCTTGGCAAGGAAATGAGGCCCACGCGAGCGACGCCGTGGGCAGATCGGAGCCCTCGACATCGGAAATCGAGCCGAGATGGAAATGCTTTTTGGTGTGGTTGGCCGTATAGACCGCGCCTTTTTTACCATCGATATCGTTGGCCCAAATAGGCTTGAACGAGTTTTTGAGCCCTTGGGCAACTAAACCGCTGCCGGCAAAAAATTCCAAGTAGGAATGCTCCGCTTTTGTGGACTTGTCGGTGGGCGGGATCTGAGCCAAAGCATCAAGATCGTTGCCGGAACGGGCGTTGGTGGCAGATTCTGCGGTGGAATTTGAACGTAATGACATGGCCGACATTGTAGCCGGTTTTGAAAAATCATCACAGAACCAGGCCCGCAAAATTCACTGAAAAGCCGTAGACGGCGCAGCCCCAAAAGCCACGCCTTATCTCGGCAAAAATTTGGACTCGGAAACAGTCTACCCGTGTGATTTTTTGACCGCCGGCGGCGCCATGTTGGCGTAGCGTGACGTCGTCTGCCCGTCTTTGTGGTGCACGGTCCAACGGAGCTCCTGCTCCGTGGCGATCGCTCCGGCCTCCACCATGTCGTTTTGGCGAATCCTGTCGATCGTCCGGCGCTCAAGGTTGGCGACGCTGCGAGCTCCCACCATGTCGGCGATCGCCACCGGCGAGGCGGTGATGTTTTTAAGCACGCGAGAGATGAAAGAGCGGCGCGTGTCGTGCATGTGGATGTCGGACAGTCCCGCCCGCTCCAGCACTCGGCGGAAGTTGGTCTTGAATCCCTCGATCTTGTAATGGAACACCCGCTCGTCGACACGCGCGATCGACTTAAATGCCTCCTTGGCCTCGGGCAGGAGAATCACCAGCCGGTCCTCGGCCGCCTTCGTTTGATCCGCGTCCATGTGGATGACGCCACGCTCCAAATCGATTTGCGCCCATTGCAACCCCAACAATTCGGCTCGTCGCATGCCTGTGGAAATGGCCAAGGCGAAGATCAGCGGCATCTCGGGATTGCGGCACCGGCGCAGCTCCGTCAACAAAGCCTCCTCCTCTTCCTCAGTGATCACCCTGCGGCGGCGATGCTCTCCACCTTTGAGCCGCGTCTTGTCGGCAAGCAGAAACGGGTTGTGGCCGTTGAGGCGCTTCCATGCCTTGTTGTCCGTGTAGCGCAATTTGTTGACCACCGACTGCAACGCGTAGATCTCGCGCTTGACGGTGCTGCGCGCTTTCCCATCCTTCAACCTGGTGTTGATGTATTCCGTCGTTTCCTGCTCGGTCAGGTCGTCGATGTAGAAGTCGCCGATGGCCTTCTCGTCGTAGCCCTTGGCGTGTTGGCGCAGCGAGGCCAGGGGGCCGGAAGGCACCGCAAAGCCGGGTTTGACGTAGGGGATGCGGATGGTCTTGCAGTGTTCAAGCCGCGCTCTCGCCGCCTTGGCCGTTTGGCGCTCCTTGTCGACCGCGCTTTCAAGCTTTGGCGACACGTAGGCCCGCATGTATCCATCGATGGCGTCGGAGAGCTTGGCGCGCCCCTCCTGGATGAATTCGATGGCGAGGCGCTCGACCTCGTCGACCAGCATGCTCGCGCGATCGCGGCCCTGCGCGATCAAGAGCCGGCCTTGCGGAGTTTTGCTGTCTTCGAGGAACATCTTCGCGCGCTCGACATCGGCGAAAGAACGGTCGACGACAAAGTCGCCGCGCTCAATTCGGACGCGATAACGGATGGAACGGGATTTGTCGGCGTTTTTCCAGTCGATGACTCGAATGCCGCGAGGAATGGAGGGGGCCATGAGGTCCTTTGGTGTTGGTGGATTCGTTTGTCGAATTCCCCTATTTTTTCACCAAAAGCCCGATGAGCCGTTGCTTTGAATCGTTGGCGGCGAACGCCAAGCCTTTGATTCCAAACATAAAATTTGGTGGGAAGTGCAAGTTTCGAACTTGCGACCCCTGCAGTGTGAATGCAGTGCTCTACCCCTGAGCTAACCTCCCGAAGCGAGGCGAATTATGCCATACGTGCCGTGCAAAATGGAAGGGTAAAAGT
>Ga0308163_10004484_pt1 | contig 11066 bp, 7 predicted proteins | sample PhyTR1_FD_201037 | JGI IMG/M metagenome (GOLD analysis project Ga0308163, IMG submission 201037) | Phyllosphere microbial communities from UC Gill Tract Community Farm, Albany, California, United States - DLSLT.R1 | ecosystem: Host-associated > Plants > Phyllosphere > Unclassified | place: USA... | reverse complement strand
CGCCTTTCGTGGCTGCCGCCTTGCAAGTCATGTGGACCATGCGCGCCAGCCAGCTGGACGCGCAGCGCGTGCAACCGCTGGTGACCAATACCCTGTGCCCCGTGTGCGGTGCGCATCCGGTGGCCAGCGTGATCCGCATCGGTGGCCAGTCGCAAGGGTATCGCTACTTGCATTGCGCCTGCTGCGCCAGCGAATGGCATATGGTGCGCGTCAAATGCTCCTGCTGCGAAAGTACCGCCAATATCGCTTACCAGAGCATCGAACCGGAACAGGGTCTGCCTGCATCGACCGAGCCAGTCAACAAGGCCAACGACCCGAGCAAGGTCGCGCGCGCCGAGACCTGCGAAGAATGTCATACCTATCGCAAGATCTTCAACCAGGAGCACGACCTGTTCGTCGAGCCGCTGGCCGATGACCTGGCCAGCCTGGCGCTGGACCTGCTGGTCGGCGAAGCCGGCTACGCACGCGCCAGCGGCAATCCCCTGCTGTGGTTTAACGCCGAATGAGCAGGCAGCCTGACGCCGCCGCTGGCGAGGCCACCAGCACTGCTGCGCCAGCGGCGGCGATCCGCCTGCCAGCCGTGCACCTGATCCTGTCGGACGCCGGCTGCGCGCCGTTGATCGCGCAGTATGGCCGCGTGCAGACGCTGGACGCGGCGCGCGCCTTGCTGGCCGAACTGCGCGCCATGCTGCTGGCTGCCCGCGAAGGCGGCGATGCGGCGGCGCTGGCGGTGGCCGGCGCGCCCGATACCGGCATCGCATCGCTGATCGTCATGCTGGCGGCGCGACTGCAGGAGCAGAACGCCTCGCCATTGCGTCCCGTTTTCAACCTGACCGGCACCGTCCTGCACACCAACCTGGGCCGCGCCCTGCTGCCGGACGCCGCCGTGCAGGCGGTGGTCGACGCCCTGCGCTGGCCGATGAACCTGGAATGGGACATCGACACCGGCAAGCGCGGTGACCGCGATAGCCTGATCGAAGACCTGCTGCTGGAACTGACCGGCGCCGAAGCCGCCACCATCGTCAACAACAACGCCGCTGCCGTGCTGCTGATGCTGAACACCGTGGCGCTGAACAAGGAGGTCATCGTCTCGCGCGGCGAGCTGGTGGAAATCGGCGGAGCCTTCCGCATTCCGGACGTGATGACCCGCGCCGGCGCCGTGCTGCGCGAAGTGGGCGCCACCAACCGCACCCACCTGAAAGACTACGACGAAGCTGCCGGCCCCGACACCGCGCTGATGATGAAGGTCCACACCAGCAACTACGCCATCACCGGTTTCACCAAGAGCATCGAACTGGACGAACTGGCGCCGCTGGCGAAAAAGCACAACATCCCGCTGGCAGTGGACCTGGGCAGCGGCACGCTGGTCGACCTGGAACAATATGGCCTGCCGCATGAAACCACGGTGCGCGAAACCATCGAGGGCGGCGCCGACCTGGTCACCTTTAGCGGCGACAAGCTACTCGGCGGACCACAGTGCGGCATCATCGTCGGCCGCAAGGACCTGATCGCGCAGATCAAAAAGAATCCGCTGAAGCGCGCGCTGCGCGTCGGCAAACTGACGCTGGCGGCGCTGGAGCCAGTGCTGGCACTGTATCGCGCACCCGACCTGCTGCCCGAACGCCTGACCACGCTCAAGCTGCTGACCCGCCCTGCCGCCGACATGCGCACGCAGGCGCAAGCCATGCTGCCGCTGTTGCAGGCTGCGCTGGGCGCCGGCTATGCAGTTAGCGACGAAGCGATGAACAGCCAGATCGGCAGCGGCGCGCTGCCGGTCGACCAGCTGCCGAGCCACGGCCTGGTGGTGCGTCCCGCTGCGGCAGGCCGCGCCAGCAACGCACTCGGCGTGCTGGAACAGCGACTGCGCGCATTGCCGCTGCCGGTGATCGGCCGCGTGGCGCAGGATGCGCTGTGGCTGGATTTGCGCTGTCTGCAGGACCACCAGCAGCAGCGCTTCATCGAACAACTGGCGCAGCTTCAGGCATGATTGTCGGCACCGCAGGCCACATCGACCATGGCAAGACTACGCTCACGCGCGCCCTCACCGGCGTCGATACCGATCGCCTGAAGGAAGAGAAGGCGCGCGGCATTTCGATTGAACTCGGCTACGCCTACACGCCGCTGGGTGACGACATCCTCGGCGTGATCGATGTGCCGGGCCACGAAAAATTCATCCGCACCATGGCGGCCGGCGTTACCGGCATCGACGTCGCGCTGCTGGTGATCGCAGCCGATGACGGCATCATGCCGCAGACGCTGGAGCACCTCGCCATCCTGCGCCTGCTGGGCGTCAAGCGCGGCGCGGTGGCGATGACCAAGATCGACCGGGTCGATACCAACCGTCTGGAACAGCTGCAGCACGAAATCCGCGCGCTGCTGGCGTCCACCAGCTTTGCCGATGCGCCTATTTTCCGCACCAACGCCACCATCGAGAGCGATGTCGGCGTGCGTGCGCTGCTCAACCATTTGCTGCAGGTTGCCGCGACGCTGCCCGCCAGCGACGAACGGCGTTTGTTCCGGCTGGGCGTGGACCGCGTGTTCACGCTATCGGGGCAAGGCACCATCGTCACCGGCACCGCGCTGGCGGGCAGCGTGCGTGTCGGCGACATGCTGCAGCTGGCGCCCGGCGGACAGCAGGTGCGCGTGCGCAGCATCCACGCGCAGAACCGTGGCGCCGACGTGGGACGCGCGGGACAGCGCCTGGCGCTTAACCTGAGCGGCGCCGCGAAGGACGATATCGCACGCGGCAGCTGGGTGGTGGCGCCGGCGCTGGGCGAATGTTCGGAGCGCATCGACGTGCAGCTGACGTTGACGCCGGACTGCGGCCTGACGCTGAAACCATGGTCGCCGGTACACGTACACCTGGGCGCCGCGCACCACACCGCGAATGTGGTGATGCTGGACGATGAAGTGCTGGCGCCGGGCCGCACCGGGCGCGTGCAGCTGGTGCTGGACGGGCCGGTGCATGCGGTGCCGGGCGACCGCTTCGTAATACGCAACGCGCAAGCCACCGCCACCATCGGCGGCGGCACGGTGCTCGATCCATTTGGCCCGGCGCGCAAGCGACGCAGCGCGGCGCGCCTGGCGTGGCTGGAAGCGTTATCCGCCTACATCGCCAATGGCGATATCGCGGCGCTGCTGGCGCGTGGGCCGCTGGGCTTGCGCGCGTCAATGCTGGTGCGCCTGTCGCAACTGCCGGCGCACCAGATCAAGACGCCGCCGGGCACCGTGGAAGTAGCGCTGCAAGGCGGCGACATGCTGCTGATCGCGGCAGCAGAGGTCGAGGCGCTGCAGGCTCGCATCCTGGCCGCACTGGCCGAGTTCCATGCGCGCGCGCCGGACGATGCGGGGCCTGAACTGTGGCGCCTCAAGCGCATCGTCTCGCCAGACATGGAAGACCGCCTGTGGAGCCGCTTGATCGACACGCTGCTGGCAAATGGTGCAATCCACCAGCGCGGCCGCAGCCTGCACCTGCCGGAACACAGCGTCGAGCTGAACGCCGAGGAACAGACAATGGCGGCGCCATTACTGGCGGCGCTGCTCGCCGGCGGTTTCGATCCACCATGGGTGCGCGACCTGATGCGCGAGCATCACATGGCGGAGGCCGAGGTGCGCCGGCTGCTGCTCAAGCTGTCCAGGACCGGTGAGCTAAGCCAGGTGGTAAAAGACCTGTTCTACCACCCGCAACGGCTGGACGAACTGGCGCGGCTGGTGGCGACGCTGCCAGAAGTGCAGGCCTCCAGCTTCCGCGACGCTACCGGTCTGGGACGCAAGCGGGCGATACAGGTATTGGAGTTCTTCGACCGCGTCGGCTATACTCGCCGCATTGGCAACATCCACCTGATACGACCGAATGCGGCCTGGGCATACAGCGGGCCGCCCGGTGCGTAGCAATCCAAGGGAAGGCATACTCATCCGGTGATGGGGCCGGGCTTCAAACCCGGTGGGGGGCGTCAGCCGCTCCCTCGTAAGTTCGACTCCTACTGCCTTCCGCCATTCTTCATGCGTTGCGCCATCTTCGGCTGGCAAGTTTTGCCAGCACTCGACCTTACTTCACGGTGTCCACGACCATATTGATGGCTGCGTCGAAGTCGGATGGCGTTTCTTCCAGCAGCGACCACAAACGATTGTGCTCGGCGCCTTGCACGATGTGCAGGTGGCGCGATTGCGCACGCGTTGCGGCCGCGACCAGGCGTTGCGAGATTTCCAGCGGAATAACGGCGTCATTTTCGGCGTGGATGACCAGCAGACGTCCTTCAAAGCGCGACAGGATCTCCCAGGCGTCGCTATCGGCCCAGCTACGCTCGCGGCGGATGACCGTCGAAAACTCCGCACCGAACGGGACTTCGTAGGCGGACGGCGTGTAGACACCAGGCACGATCAAAACCAGCGCGTCGATGTGGTGATGCTCGGTCAGGCGGATGGCGTTATACGCACCCATGCTGGAGCCGACTACCGCCAGCGGTTCCGTCATGGCGCGCGCCGCCAGCACCGCCTGCGCCTGCCGCGTGCGACTTGCCACCGACGATTGCGACAGCAAGCCGCCAGTTTCGCCATGGCCGACGGCGTCAAAACACACGCTGCCCAGGCCACGATGTTGCAGCGCTCCCCGCAACAGGTGGTGGCCGTGGCGCGTGCTGCTGCCCGCACCGTGCAGGTACAGGATGCGGTTGCTGCCCCGGCCGAGATAGTGGTCGGCCTTGAGCATGTGGCCGTCGAACGGCACGTCGAAGTCGGTAATGGAAGTCATATCGCAGCCTACCCAAGCTCGCCGGCTTTGTAAATCGATGTAAAAAACTACTGCCATTTAGCCATCAACTTTCGACATCTTCGCTTATTTCTCAGATGCTTATAGCAATCCACTATTGAATTTCCTTACAGCAAAAATTTTTCAAATGGTTTAAAATTACCCCATCACAATACATTTTGTAATTGAGATAACTTAAATTACCCACACAGAATTGCCGAGGAACATATGAATTTTGCCAAAATGAGAGTGGGGAATCGCCTGGCCGTCGGCTTTGGCGCCTGTCTGGTCCTGCTGCTGGTGATCGCGACTGGCAGTTCCATTACGCTGCGCAGCATCACCGAAGACACCGATAATCTTCTGGAGCAGCAATTGAAGACCGAGCGGATGGTGACAGAATGGAAAGCCAGCATCGAAAGCAATATCCAGCGCGCCCAGGCTGCTGCGCGCCTGGCCAACCCGGACGACCGCAAGTACTTTGACGATGGTCTCGCGCGTGCCGTCCAGCGCAACGGTGAAACGCAAAAGCTGCTGAATGAACGTCTGGTCGATCCGCGCGCCAAGGAATTGTTCGCCAAGGCGCTGAGCGACCGCGACGCCTATCAGGCCGCCCGCAAGTCCGTGCTGGAAGCGCGTGACAGCGGTGACACCGAGCTGACCGCCCAGCGCATCCGTGAGCGGTTCGTGCCGGCCAGCGACACCTATGTGGCTAGCATCGGCGCTGTCGCCGACCGCCAGCGCGCCGTCATCGACGAGACCGGCAAAGCAGTCCACGACCGCAGCGTGCAGGGCATTTCGCTGTCTGCCATTTTGGCGGTGGTATCGATCGCGGTTGCGGTCGTGCTGGGCTGGCTCATCACCCGCTCCGTGCTCAGGCAGTTGGGTGGCGAGCCAAGCTACGCGGCGGGCATCACCGACCGCATTGCCGCTGGCGACCTGACCGTGCGCGTGGACCTGGCCGCCAACGACACCAGCAGCCTGCTGTACAGCATTGCCGCCATGCGCGACCGCCTGGCTTCCATCGTCGGTGAAGTCCGCAGCACTACCGAGGCGGTCGCGACGGCCTCGGACGAAATCGCCAGCGGCAATATGGACCTGTCCTCACGTACCGAACAGCAGGCCAGCTCGCTGGAAGAAACCGCATCGTCAATGGAAGAACTGACCTCGACCGTCAAGCAAAATACCGACTATGCGCGGCAGGCCAACAAGCTGGCGGCCAACGCCTCCGAAGTGGCGGTGCGCGGCGGCGGCGTGGTCGCGGAAGTAGTGACCACCATGGAGTCGATCAGCACTTCGTCCCGACGCGTGGTGGACATTATCGGCGTGATCGATGGCATCGCTTTCCAGACCAACATCCTGGCGCTGAATGCTGCCGTTGAAGCGGCGCGCGCTGGCGAACAAGGCCGTGGCTTCGCCGTGGTGGCGTCGGAAGTGCGCAACCTGGCGCAGCGATCTGCCAGCGCTGCCAAGGACATCAAGGAGCTGATCAGCGACTCGGTGGAGAAAATTGACAGCGGCGCGGCGCTCGTGAACCAGGCTGGCAACACCATGACCGAGATCGTCAACAGCGTGCGCAGTGTGAGCGACATCATGGAGCAAATCGCTTACGCCAGCCAGGAACAGGAAGCTGGCATCGAGCAGATCAACCAGGCCATCGGCGAGATGGATGGCGTGACGCAGCAGAATGCCGCGCTGGTGGAAGAAGCTGCCGCTGCGGCGGAATCGCTGCAAGGCCAGTCGACCCATCTGGCGCAACTGGTCAGCGTGTTCAAGCTGGATGGCGCTTCGGCCCGCTCCAGCATGAAGCCTGCTACCGCCACCCGCGCACAGCAAGCGCCGGCACGCATCCCGGCCCTGCCGCAGCTGCGCAATCGCGCAATCGGCTAGCATCGCTGAGGCGGCCGAGGAGCCGCCTCGCTCCCCTGCGCTGACTGTACAATGGCGCCACCACGTCATCACTCACCAGGGGACAACCAACAATGTACAAGATCGCTCTGCAAGCCGCCGCCATCGGCATGGCGTTCGCCTCATTCACCGCTACCGCAGCCACGGCTGCCTCGACACAGGCGGCCGAGAAACTCTACCAGGCCAATTGCGCTGTTTGCCACGGCACCAAAATGGAGGGTGCAGTCGGCCCTACCCTCGGCCAGCACGCCTGGATACATGGCGAGCCGTCCAAGGCCAATCTCATCAAGATCATCAGCAAGGGCGTACCGGAAAAGAATATGCCCGCGTGGTCGCCGGCGTTGAGCGCGTCGCAGATTGCGCTGCTGGCCGACTACATCGGCACCAACGCCAATAAGAAGCTTACCGCTACCCCGGCTGTCGCTGCCGCCACCGGCGCTGCCGCTGCCCCCGCCGCCAAACCTGCCGCATCGGACCTGCTGAGCGGCTTCACGCTGCCGAAAGGCTTCCGCATCAGCGTGTACGCGGAAGGCGCGACAACGGCGCGCAGCATGGTGGTATCGGATAGCGGCATTGTCTACGTCGGCTCGCGCAAGGCCGGCAAGGTGTATGCGCTGGTGCCGCGCGCCGACAAGCAATCGGCCGACGTGGTGACCATCGCTGAGGGCCTGGACAATCCCATCGGCGTCACGCTGCTGAACGGCGCGCTGTACGTGGGCGAAATCACCCGCGTGATCCGCTTCGACAATATCGACAAGCGTTATGCGCAAAAGCCTTCGTACGAAGTGGTCAAGGTCAGCCTGCCCACCGACAAATGGCACGGCGAAAAAGTGATCAAGGCCAGCCCTGACGGCAAGCTGTATATCCCGGTCGGCGCACCCTGCAATATCTGCGACACCGACGAGACCAAAAGCGCCAAGATCTATCGCATGAATGCGGACGGCAGCCAACTCGAAGAAGTCGCGCGCGGCGTGCGCAACACGGTGGGCTTCGCCTTCCACCCCACCACCAAACAGCTGTGGTTCACCGACAATGGCCGCGACGAATTGGGCGACAACACGCCGTCCTGCGAACTGAACGTGCTGACCAAGTTCGGCCAGCACTTCGGCTTCCCGTACTGCCACGGCGGCGTGGTGCCGGACCCGCAATTCGGCAAGGGCCGCACGTGCGAGGAATTCGTCGAGCCGGTCGCCAAACTGGGGCCGCACGTCGCGCCGCTGGGCCTGAGCTTCTACACCGGCAAGCAGTTCCCGGAAGCCTATCGCAACAACATCTTCGTCGCCGAACACGGCTCGTGGAACCGCTCGACCAAGATTGGCTACAACGTCCGCCTGATTACGCTGTACGGCAACAAGATGGTCAGCGACACCAGCTTCATTGAAGGCTTCCTGCGCGGCGATGAAGTGGTCGGCCGCCCGGTCGATGTGGTCACGCAGGCCGACGGCTCGCTGCTGATCTCCGACGACTACGCCGGCCGCATCTTCCGCGTTACCTACGACGCCAAGTAAAAAAAACCGCCGGGGCTTGCGCGCCCGGCGGTTTTTTTGCAATCAGCTTGCGCTGAAATTACTGCGCGTTGGCAGCAGCGGCGGCAGCTTCTTCCGCAGCGGCTTTCATCGACAGTTTCAGGCGGCCGCGGTCGTCGGTTTCCAGAACCTTGACGCGCACTGCCTGGCCTTCTTTCAGGTAGTCAGCCACGGCGTTGACACGCTCGTTGGCGATCTGCGAGATGTGCAGCAGGCCGTCCTTGCCTGGCATGACCTGAACGATCGCGCCGAAGTCCAGCAGCTTCAGTACCACGCCGTCGTAGGTCTTGCCTACTTCAACCGAGGCGGTCAGCTCTTCGATGCGGCGCTTGGCTTCCTGGCCGGCAGCAGCGTCGACCGAAGCGATGGTGACCACGCCTTCGTCGCTGATGTCGATCTGGGTGCCGGTTTCTTCGGTCAGCGCGCGAATCACTGCGCCGCCCTTGCCGATCACGTCACGGATTTTTTCCGGGTTGATCTTGATGGTGATCAGGCGTGGCGCGAAGTCCGACAGTTCGGTCTTCACGGTTGGCACGGCCTTTTGCATTTCGCCCAGGATGTGCTCGCGGCCTTCCTTGGCTTGCGCCAGCGCCACTTGCATGATTTCCTTGGTGATGCCCTGGATCTTGATGTCCATCTGCAGCGCGGTGATACCGTTGCGGGTACCAGCGACCTTGAAGTCCATGTCGCCCAGGTGATCTTCGTCACCCAGAATGTCGGACAGCACGGCGAACTTGCCGCCTTCCTTGATCAGGCCCATGGCGATACCGGCCACGTGCTCTTTCATCGGTACGCCGGCATCCATCAGCGCCAGGCAGCCGCCGCAGACCGAAGCCATCGACGACGAACCGTTCGATTCGGTGATTTCCGATACCAGACGCACCGAGTAGCTGAACTCGTCCTGCGACGGCAGCGCGGCGATCAGTGCACGCTTGGCCAGACGGCCGTGACCGATTTCGCGACGCTTCGGCGTACCAACGCGGCCGGTTTCGCCGGTAGCGAACGGTGGCATGTTGTAATGCAGCATGAACGGATCGGTGAACTCACCCATCAGCGCATCGATCTTCTGCGAGTCACGGGCGGTGCCCAGGGTGGCAACTACCAGCGCCTGCGTTTCGCCACGGGTGAACAGTGCCGAACCGTGGGTACGTGGCAGCACCGAGGTGCGGATCGAGATTGGACGCACGGTGCGGGTGTCGCGGCCGTCGATACGTGGCTCGCCGTCCAGAATCTGCGAACGCACGATCTTGGCTTCGATGTCGAACAGGATGTTGCCAACTTCAGCCGAATCGACTGGCGCGGCGCCGTTGGCGGCAGCTTCAGCCGACAGGTCGGCCAGCACTTCGCTGAACGCCGACTTCAGCTTGCCGGTGCGTTCCTGCTTGTCTTTGGTCTGGTAGGCAGCGGCGATTTTCTCACCGGCGAAATGCGCCACGCGGCCGATCAGCGCTTCATTCTTGGCAGGGGCAACCCATTCGATTTCCGGTTTGCCACCGTCACGTACCAGCTCGTGAATCGCGTCAATCACGGCCTTCATTTCGGTGTGGCCGAAGACCACGGCGCCCAGCATGATTTCTTCCGACAGCTGCTGCGCTTCCGATTCCACCATCAGCACGGCGGTTTCGGTACCAGCAACCACCAGATCCATCTGCGAGGTTTTCAGTTGTTCAACGGTAGGATTCAGGATGTACTGGCCATTGGCGTAACCCACGCGGGCAGCACCGATCGGACCATTGAATGGCACGCCCGACACGCACAGCGCGGCCGAAGCACCGATCATCGCGGCGATGTCCGGGTCGATTTCCGGGTTGACCGACAGCACGTGGATAACCACTTGTACTTCGTTCAGGTAACCTTCCGGGAACAGCGGACGGATAGGACGGTCGATCAGGCGGGAAGTCAGCGTTTCCTTTTCCGAAGGACGACCTTCACGCTTGAAGAAACCGCCAGGGATTTTACCCGCAGCATAGGTTTTTTCCAGGTAGTCGACGGTCAGCGGGAAGAAATCCTGGCCTGGCTTCGCGTCTTTGCGCGCTACCACGGTGGCCAGGATGACGGTGTCTTCAATCGACACCATGACCGCGCCGGAGGCTTGGCGAGCGATTTCGCCAGTTTCCAGCGTCACGGTGTGTTGACCGTACTGGAAGGTTTTCGTAACTTTATTAAACATGGGTAATCCCTTTCTATTTGCCGACAGATTTTCAGGGGCTGTCGTTCACCTCACCACAGGTAGTTGTCAAACCACCTTACTACATTCTACTTAGCAATTTTTCAATACCCAGAAAGACAAAATGCCCGCGTCAGCAAACTGGCGCAGGCATTTTGACTTAAGCCGGGATCGGCAAGAATTACTTACGCAGACCCAGTTTGGCGATCAGATCGCGGTAACGGGTTGCATCTTTGCCCTTCAGGTACGACAGCAGGGATTTACGACGGTTAACCATCATAATCAGACCACGACGCGAGTGGTGATCTTTGCTGTGGGCTTTGAAGTGGCCGTTCAGTTCGTTGATGCGTGCGGTCAGCAGTGCAACTTGCACTTCTGGCGAGCCGGTGTCTTTTTGGCCACGGGCGTTGTCAGCGATAATCGCTGCTTTGTTGATGTTTTCTACGGTCATGATATTTACCTTTAACATGCGGTGCGCGGAGTCGTAACCCTACCCACCGTGATTTACAATAAAGCCTGGTCGGAAAGACCAGACCCGGAAGTATAACGGAAAACACTGCCTGTGTATGCTCTTTTTCGGGAAAACCGCCATGAAACGCCTGATTATCCGTAGCATTCTGACACTCTCGCTGACTGCCTGCGCCCAGTGGGGCGCGCCGCCGCCACAGCCCGGCGACAGCGCCGACGCTGTCCGCGCCCGCCTCGGCCAGCCGACCAATCT